>FWPV01014659.1_pt1 | contig 11450 bp, 9 predicted proteins | sample 2228371 | NCBI WGS metagenome assembly FWPV01 (sample SAMEA103939776, study PRJEB20133) | metagenome | reverse complement strand
TCAACAGAGAAAATCTGCGCCCATCAGCGCGCATCTGCGTGCATCTGCGTTCTATCGGCCTACCGGCTGAGCAGTCACCTGAAGACAATCATCATCAGCTCTCCGTCGCCGACGCATGGATCGCGGCCACGGCCATCAGCTATGATGCCACGTTGATCCACAAAGACCCAGAGTTTGAGCCGCTGGCCGGCCTGGTGAAGCTGCTGCCGTTGCCGTACAAAGCCTGAATATAACCTACAACCACGGGACCCGGCAATGGGTCATCCGGCACTACACGATGGAGTAACGACAATGGAGTCTACCATCATCATCTGCCGCTGCGAGGACGTGACCGAAGACGAGGTTCGCGCAGCGATCCGCGAGGGCTTGACGAGCCTGGATGAGATCAAGCGCATCCTGCGCTGCGGGATGGGCCACTGCCAGGGGCGCACCTGCGGCCGGCTCATCGCTCAGCTCATCGCCCGGGAGACCGGCGTGCCGGTGGGCCAGCAGGATTGGACGACGTTCCGGCCCCCCACCCGCCCGGTGCCGTTGGGCGTGCTGGCCGACCCGGCCGTCACGCCGAAGGGAGGGCCGACCCATGCGTGACCGGGCCGAAGTCGTGGTCATCGGCGGGGGCGTGGTGGGCTGCGCCATAGCCTATAACCTGGCAAAGCTGGGCCTGACCGACGTGGTGCTGGTGGAGAAGGGCTACCTGGCCTGCGGTTCCTCTGGCCGGTGCGCGGGCGGCATCCGCCAACAATGGAGCACACCAGAGAACGCACGCATGGCCATGGCCTCCGTCCGGCTCTTTGAGGGGCTGGCAGACGAGTTGGGCTACCCCACCGAATACACCCAGGGCGGCTACCTGATCCTGGCCTACACCGAGGACGAGGTGGCCCAGTATCGCCGGAACGTCGCCATGCAGCAGGGGCTGGGGCTGGACGTGCGGTTCCTCTCGCCAGCCGAGGCCCGTGACGTGGTCCCCTGTCTGAACATTGACGGCGTGCTGGCCGCCACCTATTGCCCCACCGACGGCAAGGCCAACCCGTTCCTGGTCACGCGCGGCTACGCTCTGGCTGCCCAACGGTTGGGCGTGGAGGTCAACCTGCGGACGACCGTCACCGGCATAGAGGTGGCCGATGGGCGGGTGCAGGCGGTCGTCACGGATAAAGGCCGCATCGCCGCGCGCTGGGTCGTGAACGCGGCCGGCGGCTATGCGGCGGCCATCGGCGCGCTGGCCGGCCTGGACGTGCCGGTGCAGCCGGTCCGCCACGAGATCTTGGTCACGGAGCCGGTGGAGCCGCTGTTCGACCCGCTCATCATCTCGTTCTACTACGGCACGTACATCGTGCAGGCCCCGCACGGCGGCATCCTCATGGGCCAGGGTGACCCGGACGAGCCGGTGAGCTATAGCGTGCGGTCCGGGCTGCCGTTCGCCCGCAGCATCACCGCCAAGATGGTGCGCCTGATCCCATGTCTCAAGGACGTGAAGGTGGTGCGCCAGTGGGCCGGCCTCTACGAGATGACGCCGGACGCGCAGCCGATCCTGGGTCCTGTGGACGGTCTGGACGGCTATATTCAGGCCGTGGGCTTTAGCGGGCATGGGTTCATGGTAGCTCCCATCACCGGCCAGCTCATCGCCGAGTACATCGTAAAGGGCGAGACCTCCCTGCCGATTGACGAGCTGGGCCTGGGCCGGTTTGCGGCCGGCGCGATCCGGCGAGAAGCGTCGGTGGTGTGAGGACTAGAAACCCGTTTTCTGGGAGAAAACGGGTTTCTTGCGATTGGCGATGTAACATGGGTGAGCTAAAGATACCGCGCATTGACCCCACAGCCTTTATCGCGCCCAACGCCACGGTGATGGGCGACGTGACCATCGGGCCACAGGCCAGCGTGTGGTTTGGGGCCGTGGTGCGCGCGGAGCAGGCCCCGGTGACCGTGGGCGCGCGGACGAACGTCCAGGACGGCGCGGTGCTCCACGCCGACGAGGGCGAACCGTGCGTGCTGGGCGAGGGCGTCACCGTGGGACACGGGGCCGTGGTCCATGCCTGCACCGTAGAGGACGACTGCCTCATCGGCATCCACGCGGTGGTGCTGAACCGGGCCGTCATCGGCCGGGGCAGCATCGTGGGGGCCGGGGCCGTGGTGCCGGCCGGCACCGTCATCCCGCCCGGCTCGTTGGTCCTGGGCATCCCGGCCAAAGTGGTGCGCGCGTTGACCGCCGAGGAAATCGCGCACAATCGCCACGACGCCGATCAGTATGTCGAGTTTGCGCAGTGGTACATTCAGCGCAAAACATAATCGCCGCCCCCTCACGTTTTACGTTTCACTTTTCACTTCTCCCGGCAAGGAGCAGCTATGGAAGGCGATCTGCTCGTCACGAATGCCAGCCAGTTGTTGACGCTGGCCGCGCCGGGCGGCCCCAAGCGAGGGAAGGACCTGGGCGATGTGGGCCTGATCGCAGACGGGGCCGTCTTGCTCCAACGCGGGCGTGTCGCCTGGGTGGGAACGACACGCCAGGCCCGGGAGCGAGCCACGCCGGGCACGCCCATCCTGGATGCCGAGGGCCGGGCCGTGCTGCCGGGCTTCGTGGACTCGCATACGCACCTGGTCTGGGCCGGCCACCGCATCGCCGAGTTCGAGCTGCGCATCCGCGGCGCCACCTATCAGGAGATCGCCGCGGCCGGTGGGGGCATCACCAGCACGGTGGCGGCCACGCAGACAGCTTCCCAGGGCGATCTCCTGGCCGCCGCCGGGCGTCGCCTGGACGCCATGCTGGCCCACGGCACCACCACCGCCGAGGCCAAGAGCGGCTATGGCCTGGACGTGAGCAGCGAACTCAAGTGCCTGGAGGTCGCGCGCTTGTTGGGGGAATGGCACCCGATAGAGCTGGTATCCACCTTCCTGGGCGCACATGCGGTCCCGCCGGCGTACCGGGACAACCCGGACGAGTACATTGACCGGCTGGTCATCGGCGAGATGCTGCCCCGGGTGGCACACGACGAGCGGACGTGGCCGCGTGACGAGACCGGCCAGCCACACGTGTATGCGAACGCGCGCACGCATGCACCGCTGGCCGAGTTCTGCGATGTGTTCTGCGATGCTGGCGCCTTTAACCTGGCCCAGGCGCGGCGGGTGCTGGAAGCGGCGCAGGCCCTGGGCCTGGGTCTCAAGATCCACGCCGACGAGTTCGAGGCCCTGGGGGCGACGCGATTGGCCGTGGAATTGGGAGCGGTCAGCGCGGACCACCTGGTGGTGACGCCGCCGGCCGACATCGCGGCCCTGGCCCAATCGGATACGGTGGCGGTGTTCCTGCCAGGGACGCCGTTCGGCCTGAACACCGGGCACTATGCCGATGCCCGGGCCTTTATCGAGGCCGGGGCCGCCGTGGCCCTGGCGACCGACCTGAACCCCGGCACCAGCCCCTGTCCCTCTATGCAGTTCATCATCGCCCTGGCCTGCCGCACCATGAGGATGTCGCCCGCCGAGGCCGTGGCGGCCGCCACCATCAACGCGGCCCATGCCATCCGGCGCGGCCACGTCGTCGGCAGCCTGGAACCGGGCAAGCAGGGCGATCTCATCGTCCTGGATGCCGACGACTACCGCGAGCTGGCGTATCAATTCGGGGGGAACCTGGTGCGCACGGTGGTCAAGGCCGGGCGAATCGTGTGGCGAGCGTGAAGGCGCGTGCCCAGACCGCATTCCGGCGTGCGGCAGCGGCGAGGAGGAGCCTGGCGGAGGGAGGTGAGGTAGAGATGATCGAGTACGAGGATTTCGCGATCCAGATCGAGCCGCCGCGAGGCGAGGTCTACCCCGTCGTTGTGTTGCATTCCCCGGCGGGCGAAGGCCGCACGACATTCCAATTGCCCTTTACCCCGGCGGAGATCGGGCCGATTCTGTTCAGTCTGAGCCAGATGGTGCGGGGCAGCGGCCCGCCGGCTCGGCCCGAGGTGGTCTCGCCAGGGGTCCTCATCTCGCCGCAAGAGATCGGCGGCCGACTCTTTGAGGCCCTCTTTACCGGCCCCGTGCGTTCCCTCCTGGACCGTAGCCTGGGCATGGTCCACGAGCGGCAATGCGGCTTGCGCATCAAGCTCCACATAGACCCGACGGACCCCGGCCTGGCCCAGTTGGTGAGCCTGCCCTGGGAGTTCCTGTATCGCCAGGAGACCCGCGAGTTCTTGAACCTGTCTCGTTTCACCCCGATCGTCCGCTATCTGGAGGTCCAGCGCCCCGACAAGCCATTGCCTTTGAAACCCCCGTTGCGCATCCTGGTCGTCGTTTCCAGCCCCACCGACTATGTCCGGCTGGACCTGAGCCGGGAGCGCGCCCTTATCGCCGAGAGCTGGGCCAGGCAGGCCGGCGTCCAGGTGGATTTCGTGGAGCGCGCCACCCTCCGGGAGTTGCAGGAGCGGTTGGCCGAACAGCCCTATCACGTGCTGCACTACATGGGGCACGGCGACTTTGACGCGACCACCGGCCAGGGCGTGCTGGTGCTGGAGGATGAGGACGAGCGGGGAAGAACAGTGGACGGGAACACGATGGGTGTCCTCCTGCGCGACGCGCCTTCCATCCGGCTGGTCTTTCTGAATGCTTGCGAGACGGCCCGCACGGCCCAGGAGCGGGGTCAGGACCCCTTTGCCGGCGTCGCGGCCGGCCTGGTCATGGCCGGCATCCCGGCCGTGATCGCCATGCAGTTCCCCATCACCGACGATGCGGCCATCACCTTCGCGCAATGGGTCTACCCGCTCCTGGCACGCGGCTACCCGGTGGACGCCGCCGTGGCCGAGGGGCGCCGGGCCGTCCGCCTGGCCGAACCCGAGACGATGGAATGGGGCACGCCAGTGCTGTTTATGCGCTCGCCCCAGGGGATCATCTTCCAGGTGTCGGAGGCCGAGCGCGCCCGGCTGCCGGCCCCGGAACTGCCGCCCCCCGTGCTCCCCGTGCCCGGGCCGCCCATGCCGGCCGGGGAAAAACCGCCGGCCGCGCCGGACGCCGGGCGTGTCCCGCCCAAACACGCGCTGTCCCGCTGGACCTGGGCCGCTATCGGCGGGGGGCTGGCCCTGGTCGTTATGGCCGGCATCGTCCTGGCGCTGGCCCGGGGCGTGTACCCCCGCTTCAGCCAACCCACCGCCACACCGACTGTCACCGCGACCTTTACCCCCGGCCCCACCGAGTCGCCTACCGTCACCCCCACGCCCGGCCCCACCGAAACCCCCACCGTCACCCCCACCGCCACGCCCTGCGCCTTTGAGCCATCGCGGTTCTACGAGGTGTGGCTCAAGGAACGCGACCGCCTGGGCTGTCCCCGGCAACTGGAACGGCAGATTTCCCTGGTGGAACAACCCTTTGAGCACGGGTACATGATCTGGGACTCGGAGACGAAGGAGATCTATGTCCTGCTGGCTGCCGAACGCTTCTCATGGCAGGTCTATCAGGACACGTTCCAGGAAGGCGAACTGGAATATGACAAGACGCTCACACCGCCCTCGCCCAGCCTCAAGCAGCCGAGGCGTGGGTTCGGCAAGGTCTGGCGCGAGCAATTGGGAGGGCCCCAGGCGACCATCGGCTGGGCTTTGGAGAACGAGCGGCCGGTGGCAGGCTGGCGACAACGTTTCTACCACGGCCGGCTGTACTGGACCGACGCGGCGCAGGTTGACCGGAAGACCGGCACGGCGTTCCTGCTCTACGAGGACCATACCTGGCGGGCGGTCCCGGCGGCGGTGCCGTGATGCCGACGGGTTGCGAGGCTGCCCGCGCCCGGCGTGCAGGCCGGGTGATGCAGCGGGCCTTGTTCCTGGGGCTGCCCCTGGTCCTGACGGTGCTGGTGGGGGTGGCCGGGTGGCTGGGGCTGCGCCAGCTCGAGCTGTGGCCGGCCCGCCACACGCTGGCCGCGAATCCGGCCCAGGAATACTACCTGTATGTGCCGGCCGGGCAGCCGGTGGCCCCGGTGTTCGTGGCCGTGCACGGCACCGGCGGCAGCGGGGCCGATATGTACCGCGTCTGGCAACCGCACGCCGCGCGCGAGGGATTCGTGCTGGTCTGCCCATCGTTCCGGCCGGGCTATCAGCGGCTGGAGGCCGGCGCGGACGAGGGCCTGACGGCCATCCTGGACGAGGTGGCGCGAGAGCACCCGGCCGCGTGTGGCGGACGGTCGGTTTTTCTGGTGGGCTTTTCTGGCGGGGCGCAGTTCGTGCACCGCTGGACGTTCCGCCATCCTGATCGAGTCTGCGGCGTGGCTGCATTGAGCGCAGGTGCCTATGACCCGCCGCCCGTGGGGGCCAGGGGGGTGCCGTTCCTGGTGGGCGTGGGCAGCGCAGACACCGGCCCGCCGAACCGGGTGACGTTAGCCCGGTGGTTCCACGGCGCGCTCGTGCAGGCGGGCTACCATGCGGATTTGCGCGTTTATGACGGCGTGGGGCACTGGCTGTGCGACGCGGCGATAGCGGACACGCTGGCGTTTTACCGACGGGATTTCTCAGCGGCCCCGCCTTCTCTGCGGTAAACCCATCGGCTCCGGCCTGTCCGGGTCAGGGTACTGCGCTGAGCTTCTCGATCCGCGCCACGTGCGCCGGGTCGTACCGGTCGCCAAAGCGCGTCTGGGGCAGATCGGCCGCCCGGGCCATCAACGCCGCGTGCTCGGCATCGTCCACAAACGCCACGCAGCGCCCAATGCTCGATTCCCCATCCACGAAACGCCACGGGAAAAAGCCGATGATCGCCCGCCGGTTGACCAGCAGATCGATCTCACCGCCGATGCACTCTGCATGGATGATGCCGTGCGGGAACAGCTCGATGTGCATCAACTGGTACTTGTCCGGCGTGAATCGCTCCGCCAGCGGCTGGCCGTACATCTCCCGGAAAACCCGGTCGGCCTCGGCCGCCTGGCGCGGCATCCAGTCGCGGATGATGGTGTTCATCGGGTGATCCGCGCTGCCGCAATCCACACCGATCCAGCGGATGCGCTTTTCCCGGACCCACGCGGCGAACTCGCGGTCTGGGCCGGGGTGTTTGACCATGTAGCGCACCTCGTCGGCCGTGGGCATGTCCCAGCCAAAGTGGTGGTAGCCGGTGTGGATGATGAGGATGTCTCCCTCCCGCACTTCCACGCGCGCCTCGATCATCTCCGGCGTGTAGATCTGATAGTCGCCCACCGCGTCAGAGAGGTCCACCACCGCGCCCGGCCCCACCAGGAACCCGTTCAAGTCCAGGGCAGCGATGTCCTTGCCCGGCGTGTAGAAATGGATCTCGCCGTCCAGGTGCGTGCCCAGGTGGTTGGAATGGGTGAGCACCTGGCCGTTGGCCCCGTTGGGGGCCAGCCGCTTGAAATACTTGACTTGCAGTGGCTCATAAGTGGGCCACGGCGGCGTGGCGATGCCCAACGGGATCGTCAGGTCAATGAGTTTCATGGTGCGGAGCCTCCTTCATTCATCGTTTGAGTAGCGCGGCCAGCTCGACCGGGTCTGTGACCGGCGGTCGGCAGGTGGCATCCTGGCAGACGTAGGCGGTGGCCCGTCCATCGAGCGGTTGCCGGCCCTTCAGCAATGGCACGTCGGCCGAGATGCCCACAGCGACCATCTGGTGCGGACGGTAGCCGGTCGCCGCCGCTTCCAGGAGGGCCTGGGTATCATCGGCTGCCGGATCGCCCACGATGGCGATCTCGCGGGGCCGGGCCAGGGCATAGTCCAGCGCGATGAGCCATTGCCCAAAGCCCAGCGGGAATTGGGCCAGCAGCGGTTGGACCCGGCGCAGGCTCTCGTGGGCCAGTTCCGCGTAACGAGGTTCCCCGGCCAGCCCGGCCAGCTTGAGCAGCACGGTGGCGGCCAGGGCGTTGCCGGAGGGCGCGGCGTTGTCTTGCAGGTCCCGGGGCCGGGCGATCAGCGTTTCATGGTCATCGGAGGTGTCGTAAAAGCCACCTTGCGGGTCGCTGAAATGCGCGATCATGGCCTCGGCCAGCTCGCGGGCGGCCGCGTACCAGCGCGGCGCAAACGTGGCCTGGTACAGCGCCAACAAGCCCTCGATGAGATGGGCATAGTCCTCCAAAAAGCCGTTCTGCCTGGCCGCGTCATCCTTCCACGTGTGCAGCAGGCGGCCATCATCACAGCGCAGTTCGCGCAGGAGGAAATCGGCGTTGCGCTCGGCGGCCTGGCGATAGTCGTCGCGGCCCCACACCCGCGCGGCCTCGGCCAGGGCAGCCAGCATCAGGCCGTTCCACGAGGTCAGGACCTTGTCATCGCGGCCGGGGCGCACTCGCTTCTCGCGGGCGGCGAACAGCTTGTGCCGGGCCTCGGCCCATTCGGCCCGCCGGTCCACATCTCCCACGAACTCCAGGATGTTCTGGCCCTCGAAATTGCCCCGTTCCGTGACGCCATAGGCGGCCATGAAGGCGTTGGCCGCTGTTCCCAGCACGGCGCGGATCTCGGCTGGCGTCCAGACGAAGAACTTGCCCTCCTGGCCCTCGCTGTCGGCGTCCTGGGTGGCGTAGAACCCGCCGGCCGGGTCGGTCATCTCGCGCAACACGTAATCCAGGGTCTCCTCGGCGATGGCGCGAAAGAATGGCTGGCCGGTCACTTGCCAGGCGTGAAGGTAGACCCGGGGCAACTGCGCATTGTCGTAGAGCATCTTCTCAAAGTGCGGCGTCAGCCAACGCGCATCCACGGAGTAACGGTGGAACCCGCCACCCAGTTGGTCGTAGATGCCGCCGCGCGCCATCGCCTCCAGGCTTTTCTCGACCATTTGTAGTGCCTGGGGGTCGCCGCTGGTGTGATGATAGCGCAGCAAGAACTCTAGCGCCATGGGCTGCGGGAACTTGGGCGCGCCGCCCCAGCCACCGTGAGTCCAGTCGAACGGCCGCACGAGGTTCTGGAAGGCCAGCGTCAGGGTCTCTCGCCCCGCGCTCGCTGCCCCCCGCGCCTGGCTCATCGTGCTCTGCTGCTCGATGATCTCCACCAACCTGTCCCCGCTCGCCGTCAGCTCCGCTCGCCGGTCCCGCCAGCCCCGGACCACGGCCTCCAGCACGTCGGTGAACGAGGGCATCCCGTAGCGGCGCACCGGGGGAAAGTAGGTGCCGCCGTAGAAGGGCCGGCCCGTCGGCGTCAGAAACACCGACAGGGGCCAGCCCCCGGCGCCGATCAGCACCTGCACCGCCGTCATGTAGATGTGGTCCAGGTCCGGCCGCTCCTCGCGGTCTACCTTGATGCTGATGAAATGCTCGTTCAGGATCGCCGCCGTGCGCTCGTCCTCAAAGGACTCGTGGGCCATGACGTGGCACCAGTGGCAGGCGGAGTAGCCGATGGAGAGAAAGATGGGCTTGTCCTCGGCGCGGGCTTTCGCCAGCGCCTCTGCGCCCCAGGGATACCAGTCCACCGGGTTGTCGGCGTGCTGGAGCAGGTAGGGGCTGGTTTCGTGCATCAGACGGTTAGGCATGGGCATCTCCTGCTGGCAACGGTGTTCTTGGCCTACCCTGGCGAAGGTGACAAATGCGCCGGTGATCGGGCACGATCGCGCCGAAACGGACCGCTGTGACCAGCGAATGGGCCGCAAACCCTCGCAAGGGTAAGCAGTTAGAGTATGACCTCTTATACTATAATACGGCCGGAATGTCAAACCCCAGATAGTGCCGGGGCATTGTCATCATCAGATGTTTGTGGTAGAATAGAGGCGCAGCCAGATGAGCAGCAGTTACCGTGTACCGGGCGAAAAACACTCAGAAAGGAGAACAGAATCATGCAAACCGAGATCTTGTATCGTCCCTCATATTCGCTGGCCCTGGTCAAGCTGGCGCCCAACGAAACCATCCGCGCCGAGAGCGGGGCCATGGTCAGCATGTCGGCCGGCGTGACCCTGGAGACCAAAGCGGCCGGCGGCCTCCTCAAATCCCTGGCCCGATCCGTGCTGGGAGGCGAGAGCTTTTTCATGAACACCTACCGCGCCCCGGCCACGGGCGGCGAGATCACCCTGGCCCCGGCTCTCCCCGGCGACGTCATCGCGCGCCAGATCCAGAACGAATCCTTCATGGTCCAGAGCGGCGCCTACCTGGCCTCCGATGAGACCGTCAACGTGGATACCACGTGGGGTGGGGCCAAGACCTTCTTTGCCAGCGAGGGTCTGATCATGTTGCGCTGTTCCGGCACAGGCACCGTCCTCTTTGCCAGCTACGGCGCCATCCATGAGAAAGAACTGGCCGCGGGCGAAAAGTACATCGTGGACACCGGCCACCTGGTGGCCTTTACCGAGGGCATCGGCTTCAGTGTCCGGCGTATCGGCGGGGTCAAGAGCACGTTGTTCAGCGGCGAGGGTCTGGTGGTGGAATTGACCGGCCCAGGCCGCATTTTCTTGCAGACCCGCAGCCAGGACGCATTCCTGGCCTGGCTCATCCCCTTGCTGCCCAAGCCCGAATCCCGGTAGCGCGAAAGCCGCTCTTTAGCCCCCCGGCCCCCAATCCTGGGGCTATAGTCCGGCGAAGCCGGGGAGCGCGCTGGTTCCCCCCAGGTCTGCCCTGAGCCTGTCGAAGGGCTTGGGGGTTAGGGGGGCCGATTTGCGTGCCGCGCAGCGGGGGTGCGCCCCGCGCGCCAGGCCCAGGCTGGACTGGGTGGGCAACTCTTCCGCTATGGCCCCCAAACCGATGTTGCAAACCGGGGGCCTTTTTGTTATACTACACGAGACAGACGTCCGGCGCCAGGAGGATAACCATGACCATCGAACTCGACAACGTGTCGTATGGGGTTCTCCACATCTCAGGCGGGCAGATACGAGATCGCGTGCCCCACGTCGGGGTATATGTGCCCTCTGCGCGCCTGGGGCGCCGGGCCACGCGGGACGCGATCTATATGCTCCTGGACGTGGAGGAAACCGCACACCCGGACCTGATCCACCGGCTGATCGCATCGCTTGAAGAAGAATACGCCCAGCACCCCTCGCGGAGCGTCACCTCCGCCCTGGTGAGCGTGATCAAGGCGGCCAATGACTATCTCTACCAGCAGAACTTGACCACCGTGCTTACAGGCCGGGTCTTGGCGAGCATCTGTTGCGTGGTGATCCGTGGCGCAGAGGCCTACGTGGGTTGGGCAGGCCGGGCGCCAGTCTATCTGCTGCACGAGGGCGTATTGCAGCGTGTGCCCGCCGAACCGGAGCCGGCCGACGAGCTGAATCTCCTGGGCCTAAACGACAGCATCGAGGCCCGCCTCTTCCACAGCACGCTGGCACCCGGCGACGTGGTGCTGCTATGCCCGGCGAGACTGGAGCAGATGGTCACGCCGGGCCAGCTCCAGGAGGCCCTGAGCCAGGGAGCGGTATCCGGCATCCGGGCGCGCCTCATCACGTTGGCCGGGGATGCCGAGCTGACCGCCGTGATGATCCGCGTGAAGGAAACGCCGGCCGCCGTGAGCGCGCCCCACCCGGCGCGCCGTCCGCCGGGGATGTTGGACCGACTCAAGGGCGTGCGCGGCCGATCGGGGCGACCGGCCCCCCCA
>FWPV01014658.1_pt1 | contig 11452 bp, 10 predicted proteins | sample 2228371 | NCBI WGS metagenome assembly FWPV01 (sample SAMEA103939776, study PRJEB20133) | metagenome | reverse complement strand
GCTAACCGTTTTTTTATTCATATCCACCTCCATATTTCAATTTTATATAAATTCAATATAACATGGCCCCAGAAATCTCTCAATTCTTTTTGAGTCAGGGCCTATTCAATTTAAAGAGGATAGAAATCTATGGGCTCCCATTCTATTGCAAGAAGGAAAGGGTTATGGTAAAAATAAAAAAGGAAAAAACATGCCTGTTTCTGAGAAACCCTCTTCTACAGACTTCATTCGTGAAATCATCGATGAAGATTTAAGGACAAAAAAATATGGGGGCCGGGTGGCTACACGTTTTCCTCCAGAACCCAACGGCTATCTCCACATCGGCCATGCAAAATCGATCTGTCTCAATTTTGGAATCGCCTCTCAGTATCAGGGAACATGCAATCTCCGAATGGATGATACGGATCCGAGTGGTGAATCCCTCGAATACGTCAACTCGATTATTGAGGACGTCCGTTGGTTAGGATTCGACTGGGAAGACAGACTCTTCTTTGCCTCGGATTATTTTGAGCAACTTTACCAGTATGCTATTCAGTTGATCAAGAAGGGCAAGGCCTATGTCTGTAGTTTAAGTCCAGAAGAAATAAGGGATTCCCGGGGAACCTTAAAGGAACCGGGAAAAGAAAGCCCTTACCGAAATCGCTCTGTCGAGGAGAACCTCGATCTGTTCAAACGGATGAGAGCGGGAGAATTCGAGGAAGGAACCCATGTCCTCCGTGCCAAAATCGACATGTCCTCTCCAAACCTCCTGATGCGAGACCCTGTGCTTTATCGAATCAAGCGAGTCCCCCACTACCGAACAGGGAACCAATGGTGTATCTATCCCATGTATGACTTTGCCCATTGTCTCTCTGACTCTATTGAGAGGATCACCCATTCCATCTGTACTCTGGAATTTGAAAACAACCGTCCCCTTTATGACTGGATTCTTGATCAACTGGATGTGGATTGTCACCCCCAACAGATTGAGTTTGCCCGTCTTAATCTCAGCTATACCATTCTTAGCAAGAGAAGGCTCATTGAACTGGTTAACAAAGGGGTCGTTTCGGGCTGGGATGATCCCAGAATGCCCACCCTTGCAGGAATGAGGAGAAGGGGGTATCCTCCGGAGGCGATTCGGAACTTCTGTACAAGGATTGGAGTCGCTAAGGCACAGAATCTTGTAGACCTCTCTCTTCTTGAGCATTGTGTCCGTGAAGAGCTCAATGAACGAGCCCCACGGGTCATGGGGGTATTGAGGCCTCTCCGACTGGTGATCGACAATTATCCTGAGGGAAAGATCGAGGAGATCGAATGCCCCAATCATCCACAGAACCCTGAGATGGGATCGCGGAAAGTCCCATTTTCCAGGGTGCTCTACATCGAAAAGGATGATTTTCATTTAAGCCCCCCCAAAAAATATAATCGCCTTGCTCCTGGCCGGGAAGTTCGCCTCCGATATGCTTATATTATTAAGTGTGAGGGAATGATAAAGGATGAAAGAACCGGTGAGATAACCGAAGTCCATTGCAAATATGATCCGGAGACACGAAATGGACCTCCCCCCGAGGGCCGGAAAGTGGAGGGGGTAATCCATTGGGTTTCAGCAGACTATTCGCTCCCTGCAGAGGTCCGATTATATGACCGGCTCTTTAACATTGCTGATCCCTCCTCTGTAGAAGAGGAAGATTTCATGAAGTACCTCAATCCGAATTCTCTTGAAACCCTTCCCTGTTGCCGGGTTGAACCCAGTCTCACAGAGGCTACTCCCGGAAATAAATATCAATTTGAAAGGGTAGGCTACTTCTGTGTGGATTTAAAGGATTCTTCACCTGAAAGGCTTGTATTCAACCGAACTGTGACCCTTCGCGATTCGTGGGCCAAGCTGGCCAACCAAGAAAAAACTCCTCATTAAGTTAAATTATTCCCTTTCATAGATGGTCAATTACATCTTTGGGGACCTGACCCATATCCCCCCTCCTCGATACTCACCAATTTCCCATCTATAAAGGTGAGGATCCGAATAAACCTTCCCTCCCCGCAATTGTAATACATCTTTTCCACTTTTTTTGTACTTACGTCAACGCTTCCACCCCAAAATACAGAACCTTTTGTGTCATAAGAAACCGTCTCTAAATCATCTGGCGAACCACATTTGCTAATCACCTCTATCTTTGAATCACCCGTGCTCACAATACGATTTCCGCATCGAAAACTATTCCCATCACTGATGGAGTAAAAAAATAGAATTAGGATTCCAATTAGAATAAAAGTTCTTCGAATCATCCGTCCCTGCCTCTCTCCAATTCCATAAAATTTATTTAAGTTCTTCCTCTCCTTCCCGACCGTTGGATTAAAAATTAAACCCCGCCTCTCCAGCCTTTCCGCCAGATGCAGAATCGTTATGAGCAGAAAAGGTCGGGCCTCTCCAGAATGAGGGGGAAATAAAATATCTAAATAAACTGTTCTGGTCCTTTGGCTGGGGGACGAGGATTCGAACCTCGATTCACGGAGTCAGAGCCCGAAAAAAGGCATTTTTTGCAAGCCCTTAATATCTGGTCTGGTTTCCCATAACTCATTGAAAATATTAGATTTTGTCCTTTTCTATTTAATTTAGTCTTTTTCATCTATTTCGGTCTTTTTCATTCAATTCAGTCACAATTTAGTCACAATTCTCTCACAGGAAAACCATCTCACTCCATATTACAGAAACCCACCTATTTTCATTCTGACTTCCCATCAATATTTATTGCGGAAGTTAGGTTAAGGAGGAAATCTTAGAGATGAAGCATCTGTCTTAAGACGTTGATATCGATATAGGGTTTACCCTCTCTTCTTTTTCTCTCCTCCACATTTTCAAAATCTTTTAGAAGTTCCTCCACCTTCTCCCTGCCTTCAGGTGTTTTTACAGCCTCCCTTGGCGCCATCCCATTTAAAGCAGGAATCTTTTGATTGATCCAGTTGGTATACCACTCCCCCATCACTTCGGAAAGAAGCGAAACCTGCTCTTCCGGCACCTCGAATTCCTCAAGGTCGGATGCCTCAGAATCTTCATCTTTCACTTTTTTAAAGGCCTCCTCATAGGTGTCGAAACGGTGTTGAATATCCTCTCCCAAAATCTCCTGAAGCCTTCTCTTCCCCCTTTCCAGCCTCTCCTTCGAAATACACCAGAGTTCGAGTCTATCTGAAGTCAAGGTCACAATTCCCAATGAAGTCCATCTCAATTTCCCTTTCCGGCTGACCATTTCTGAACTCACAACCACAGAACGTTCAATCGGACTTCCCTCCTCCCAATCCTTAGATTTTCCTCTTTTCAACCAGGCCCATTGAATACTACCTTCCTCCTCTTTATCGAGGATAAAGTCAAACTCATTATTGAGGCGATATTTGATGGAACGAAAATCTTTTACCTCATAGACCGCCTTTGAAGAAATAACCCGATGGTGCTCCGCTGTCACAAAGATCGGTTCTATGGCTGACCGATCCTCAATCAGGTAATGAACCAGATGCGCATTGTTCTTCATAAATTCGGGCCAGCTCATCCCCATGGCTCCCTGCTTAACCTTTGCCCACGTTTCCTGAAGACCCATTAAGACCTCCCCTTTATTCCTCCTTGGAATAAGGGTGATCATCCCGGAGAGCTTATTGACCGAATCCATTTTGATCACCCTTGCAAAAATCACATCCCACCTGACCAGTTTCAACGAACCTCTTACTTCTAAAACATCCACCTCCTCCTGGGTAATGAGATCCTTAAGCCTCAGCCCCACTTCCGGGGTCACAGAGACCACTTCATAGAGGCTAAGGTAACTGTCCCTCTCATAATTCAAAAGGGAGAGCTCCTCTTGGGAAACTCTATCCTTCATCTCCTGATAATACTCTTCAATGATCGTGACTCCACTCTTTAAAATAAAATCATGGATGAACCAATCCAGAAAGAACCCAAAAGTAGCCTCTTCCTCTTCATCGAGGACAAGGGGTTCTTTAAAAGGCCTTCTCCAGAAAAGTTGATACGCCTTTTCAAAATCTTTCTTGAACCTCTCCTTGCCTGAAAAGGAAAGGAGATCATCCCTCAATTCAATCTCCTTAGGAGTTGCCGATGTCTTTTCAGTCCCCCTGGCTTCCTCTTTGATCAAACAGCATTTTTTATACTTTTTACCACTTCCACAGGGACAGGGATCATTTCTCCCCACTTTCTCCCTCTTTATGATAGGTTGGGAAGACAATATCGAAGGCTGTTTCGTCCCTCTCCCGAGTAAATCTTCAAAGTGCTCAAGGTTTAAAAAGATTGCCTCCTTGAGTTGGTCCACTTCCTGGGTTCTGTAATAATGCCCTTTATCCACCAACTCAGCCGCTTTTTTAAAATATTCATAGGCTTGAGAAAAACGCCCCTTATCCGCTTCATACTCCCCCAGGGACCCATAGGCCTCCACAGTAAGAGGATCCAACCGAATGGCTTCTTGATATTGAAACACAGCTTCCTTCTCCATCCCTATCTTCATGAGAACATTCCCATAACCCACCCTCAGAGCAGGATCCTCCGGAAATTTTTGAACCTCCTTCTGATAGTATTCCAGAACCTCCTCAAGGGACATGCGCCTTCCATCCATGAGTCCCGCCTCGGCCCGTTTGATCGGTCCCTCTACAACCCTCCCATTCTTTCCCTCTCCAACGGCAACGGTGAGAATCATCTGGCTCAAAATGGCCCAATGTCCCTTTGGAGTCAACTCATATTGGTTAATTGCCCTGCAATTCTTACATACGATTTTATCCCCAATCTTAGGTTCCCCTTTTTCCCCTATCAGGTAAATATCTCTAACCTCATAATAATAGGGTTTACCACACTGACGGCACTTCAATTCTACAGAAACTGTCTCAGGAAGGGATAAAAACTGGTCCTCCTCTTCACGGAACTCCAGCTTCTTTTTAACCTCCTTCTCTCTCTCAGCAACTCTCCTTTCGATCTGAGGAAGAAGAATATCGTCCACCCGATGGATGTGGCATTGAAGGTAAAACGTTTCCTCCTCCAGGGCCTCTCCTTCCCTCAACTCCTTTCGAAGTGGGCCAATAAATCGTTTGGAGGCAACTCTTTCAAGGGCATAAAGGAAGGGTTCTTTGTCCATCGACCAAAGTTTGTCCCAATACCGTAAAAACAGATCCGCCGTTCTCTCCATGGGAAGATCTTGTAATGAAAATAAGATTTCCCCTTGCTGTTTTTGATCAAGTTCATCAAAGTGTTTTTCAAGATAATCAATCAACGGCTCTCCAATCTGAGCCAGAACCTTGATCGAACAATCTAATGCCTTATCATTCCCTTCTCTCCCGAGAAAATCTATTAATTCGGGAATGGCCCTTTCATCTTTGAGTCTTCCTAACAACTGAATGGCTCTTTCCGTCCCAAAGGAAAATGGATGGGTTTTCATTTGTTGAACAGAGTACCAAAAGAGCCTTTCCGGAGGAGAGACCTTAAAAAGCCTATCCATTATAGAGTCATCAATTTTAACGCTCTCCCTATCTTCAAAAAGGATTTCAACCAACTTCTCCCCATCCAATTCCTCTATTTTTAAACCTAGAAGGCTTTGAAATTCGATAAACCTTGAGAGAATCACAATCGCTACAATTGCCATCTCTCTCAGCGCCTCCTCCGGCACTTGCCCCAAAAAATCGTAAAATCCCTTGAGAACCTTACAATGGGTAATGGGATGAAGATCATCCTTCGAAAGGGGAAGTTCTATCCCCTGGACCCTTGCCTCCTCAATTCTCGATTTTATGTACCCCCACGCCATCTCAATCACCTGACGATACTTCCCTTTTTTATAAGCCTTCTCCAGAGCCTCACCCAATGAAGAGAGATCCTTCTTCTTTAAATAAGAGAGAGATTCTGATACCACTGGAGGAAGGGGTTTCTTAAAAATCTTTCCTTCTTCTTCCTCCTTTAGGTCTTTCACTGAATACCACGACCCGCAGACCGATGCGAAGGGATGAAGGATTTCCATCGCAAATCTCTTATAATGGCAAGCATAGTAATTCAGAAGAAATGAAATCTCTTCTCCAGAACGAATGAGAGTAATCACCAGATTATTTAAAAAATAGGGATCTGGCTCCTCATCTGTTTCGGGGAGCATATCCCTTAAAATGGCCCTGGCCTGAGGTAATCCCAACTCCCCCAATCCATAGATAGACCAATAAAATTCGTTAAAATCTATATCTCTTGTGTTAATCTTTCTTTTGTAGGCTGAAATAAGCCTTTCCTCACCCAATTTGCCCAGAAGAAAAGCACACCTTCCTGCAACCACCCCTGTTTGTGTCTCATAGAGTCTCAAAAGCCTATCGTTAAATCTTGAATTCAGATAATCTTCCAGGTACCTAAGGGCCTCAAGCAGAACCTTCTGGTCATTGTCTCTTAAAAGCCTTTCTAAAATCCCGATTCCCGCCTCCCCATAAAGGGTCCTCATCCTTTCACAGGCCCATCCTCTGACCTGAGGTTTTTTATGCCCTGACAATCTCATCAGCTCTGATTGACTCCATAACAATTGAGACATCTTTGCTCCCTTTCTCCTTACATATTTCTGTTCTTCCACCTGAGGTGGATCTGATTTGAAATGAAGGGACTAATGTTTCATTTAATTCTGCGGGAAAGTGGATTAAGAGTGTTGATCATATTTTACCCATCTAAAAGAACTTTTCAAGAAAAAAAAGGGATCTTCGTGGAAATGGGTGGGTAAAATTATATCTCCTTGGGCATGCGAGATAGAATCCTGGAAGCTTAGATCCCTCAACGCTCAACTTAGTTGCTTGCCTGGTCTGCCCATCTTTTGTTTGCCAGAACGACTGAATTTACTATCTGTCTTTCAGGAATTGTCCAGTACTTTCGAAGGAGCCGATTCTTCTCTTCCTCCGGAAGAAGTCGATATCCATTCTTCTCATAGAACGCTATAGCCCAGCTTGCATCAGCCCATGTTCCAATCAGAATCGGCTTCTCCGTCGTAGACTCCACAAAGTGCAGCAAGGAGGTTCCTACCCCCTGTTTTCTTTTGTCCGATCTCACATACGCATGGCGAATGAGAGCTACCTCCCCCCTATCCTGAATCCCCATCACCCCAATCAAAGTCCCTTCCTCCTCAAATCCCCAGAAACAGACCCCACCCTCGATCTCATGCCTTAATTCTTCTTTTGACATATAGGGCTCGTGCCAGCAGTCAACCGGAATCACTCCTTTGTAGGCCTGGGCTGCATCGTTAATGATTTCAAGGATCCTCTCAAAGTCAATCTCCTCACATTTCCTGATCATGATCTACCCCTTTCTCTCACTGCATTCATCCTTAGAAGAGGGTTATGGGAGTAGCCTTCTTAAACCACGGAAAGGATAAATCTAAGGCCGAAGACAATAAGAGCAGCCGAACAGAGGCTAAACAGGATTTCGTGAACCCTGGGGCTTAGGAAATACCTTGTTCTATAAGTGGCTTCTGAGACAAAAAGACTCCAGACCAAATCACAAAACCAATGAATCATCCAGAACAAAAGAAGGCCCATCAACCCAAAGCCACTCGCCGTTAAAATGAGGCCTGTTCCTATCGTTGCCCACCATAAAAAGAAGTAGGGATTTGAGCCTGTAGCGATTACCCCTGCTAAAAAAGAGCTGTAGGGAGAATCCTGAGCATCACTTGAAGGAGTTTTCCTTCCTCTATAGAGCTGGATTCCCATAAGGATGAGCATCGCTCCCCCCGCAAATCCAATTATTATCCTTGGAGGCCCGGAAGTTAAAAATCTTGCAAACCCAAGAGAGATAAGGAGGATGAGGGGAATCTCAATGAGACCATGTCCCAGGGCAATGAGCGCACCTGCTCTTCTGTCCCTCTGCCCCTTTGCCACTGTGACAGCAAATATGGGACCGGGAAGTATAATTGCCCCCATTGATATGAAAATCACCGAAACCAGAAACAGAAGAAGATTAATAACCCCTCCATAGACTAAGTTTAATCATCTAAAGGGAAAGCCCCTATCCCCGAATCCACGTTTGTCTGATCTTTGATCAAATTCTCGGATACCTTCAAAAGATAATCAAATTCCTCGCGACTCAAATTCTTTTTACTGAAAGAACCCCTTCATCTCTTCACCCAATTCCTCAGGAGAAGTAACACAGATAACTTCTCCATGAAGTTTCTCAAAGTAGTTGATGTCACTTGTACTCCAGGGAGGAAGCAGAGCCCTGGGACAGAGCCTCCCATAAACCCATGATCCAACCCCCTCTTCATTCCCCGAAAACAAAGAAAAGTTGAAACTTTCGATCCCTTTAACCTTAAAAAACTGAAACACCTTTATTAACCCCCTGGAGAGTCCCTCCCAATCCTCAACGCTCAACTCCTCCAGATTAAAGCGATTGGGAACAAGAATTAATATTTCCCCTAATATACCTCGTGGAGAGAAGGCCGAAAGAAAATGGACCTCTCCAAGATTTCCAATGTATCGCCTGCCAATCCCCCTCTCCTCAGAAAGATAATCTTCCCAGAAGAAGCTCTGCCTCTCTCCTTGATACCTTCTAAGCCCTTCCAGTACCAGATGGTGAGAGGTGGTGGGAGATTCCTCCATTACCCCTTGAAGATGGGGGTGAAGTATTCCCCCACCTGACTGTGGAAAGTAATTCCAGTTGATGGAACAGTACCTCAACCCGGGCTCTTCTTTCCTTACCCTCTTGATTGCTTCACAGGAAAGAAGAAAGGCATCTCTTAAAAGCTCCATAGAAAAACCATCCACAGGGATGTAATGCTTTTCAGAAAGGACCACCACCCAGTTGAATCGAGCATAGGGAAATGAGTTGGGGAATAGCACAGCTTTTCCTCTCTTGAGCCTCCCCTCAGGATCAATCTCAGGGGTAAATCTTGGGGTGGATGAAAGTAAGTGATCCGGACAGAAAGGACAATCCTTTTTTGACTCCTCCAGGAACTCCTGAGAAATCCCCCTTCCTGAAATCCTTCTCCTCCTGAAGGGGAGAATCCGAGAGACCTGTCCGGTGAGAAAATCTCTCCTTATCTCAAAGATAAGCTCTCTCCTGCCCCCTCCTCCAGGTTCAAGAAAGGAACTCCTTACCTCTTTCTTATAAAATTCAATCCTTGCCATTTTTCCCCTCGATCAACTGAATTAAAACCGTCAAACCCACTTTAGAGAATCCTCTTTCCTGCATTGGGAGGAGAGACAGAATAAATCTCCTCTACCTTTATTATCCCAACCCCCTTTATATCCATCTTCAACTTCTCCCTTATCTCCCTCAAAAACCGATCAAAGAGTTCCCCTGATCTCTGAAATTCCAAAAAGGTCCCCTTCACCTGATACCCTATCACAGGCTCCATCTTGAATACCAAAACCGCAACCTTCTTGTTTGCCTCCAGATTCTGGTTGGTCTTCTGCCCGAAGATATCTGCAAAAACCAGAGTCTCCTCATCCAAAGCCCTGAGACTTCCCTTGGGCACAGCATTGATCTCCAAAATACTTCCTGCCGTGGCCAAAACCTTTACACTCTTAGGTTCGTTGAACAAATCCATTACCTCTTTTGGCATCTTTGCCATATCCTCACCTCCACGAGATTTTTTATAAATTACTCCATTTCCTAAAACCCCTACACCACCTCCACACCCCAGGGAGGAAGATTCTCCACAAGAAGGCACCTCGAACGAGGATCAATAAATCCATTCCTCAAAGGCCTATCTATCAGTCCAACCGCTCTTCTTTCCCAGATATGGTTAAGAATCTCTCTATAATGGGGATAAGAAAACCCCAACCTTAAACTCGGGCCCCATTTCCAATCTATCTGGAGAATGATTAGGAGCAACCATCCCCCCATAAAGTGATTCTCCCAGTGAGCATAATGCTCCTTAAACCTAAGGCCTCCCTCAGGGAAAAAACCAAAAAACCCTTCCCACTGAGGAATGGATAAAAGCACCGTAGCATCCATCCCCAAAAGGAGGATATTTGGAGGAAAGATTAAGTCTTTGACCGCTTCCCTGAATTCGGTAAAATCCCGATAAACCCTTTGAGTAAGATCAAAACTTCTCCTCCTGCTGCGAGTCATCTTCCTCTCCAGATCCAGCCCCTTCAAGCTTCCCAAGAATCTCCTCAAAGCTCCTCAGCTCCTCAGGGCTAAGGCGTGAAAGGAAATACTTGTTGACCTCATGATAAGTTCGGATCAACTCCTCCCTCAGGGCCTCAGCCTTCGGGGTCAGGTAGATTTGAATCACCCTGCGATCACTGGGATGAGCCACCCTCTTGATTAGATCATCCCTCTCGAGACGATCCAAAAGACTGGTGAGAGTTGATTTATCCAGAGCTACTTTCCTGGCCAGAGCAGTAATGAGAATTCCATTCTCCTCATAGAGGGCAATCAACAGGAAAAATTGGGTCTGGGTGAGCCCATAGCGAGAGACCTTCTCCCTTACTACCCTGGCCATATGACGGGAAGCCTTGCTCACTGAAAAACAGAGACAATCCTTAAAAAGCATCCCACCCTCCTTATAGCTTTTCTTTCCATCTCTCCCTTCGAAAAAAGGGAGCAAGGAATTCTCCTTCTCCTCTTTTAGTTCCCAAGCCTCTATACAAAACCATTGGCTCAATATTCTCTAAGGGAGGAAAGGGTCCCCGACCTCTACACTTTTGGTGTGTCCACTCTTTTATGGACGCAGTATACCCCTTCTCACCATCTTAACACTCTTCTCTGAGGCATTCTTCGGATCTCCTTCATCCAAAATGGGGATACCTTCAAGGGAAAAATCCTCCCTTTGAGCCAGTTGCTCAATCTTCCTCCTACTGCCTATCAGAAGCTGCTCTATTAACCCCTGGCTCATCCCATCAAAAACAGTTCTTAAAATATCCCGATCCTCAGGAAAAACTATACAGATCCTGGAGGACCCACTCTTTTTTGCTGCTCCAACAATCTCATCAAAATTCCTAAACATTGGTTCCTTTCTTTTAAATTAAAAGTTTGCACATATAATAATGGTATTAAAATATTTTATCAACAAACCAATTTACCATTTTCTGAAATATTATGGAACCTAACCCTCTGTAAAGCCATAAGCGTAAGGCTTCATAATTCAGGAAGGTGAGGGCTTTTTGAGAGACAATTAGAAAACCATCAATTGGAAGAGGTTGTCTGAAGGAAAACATATTATTCGGTAAACAGAGGATCCTTATGAGTTACTCAGGGTGATCGTTGAGGTTTTTCAACTCATAAAAGAATCTCATAACATGACGATTCAATTAGTGGTATTGTGGATTGCTTAAGGGACTCGAACTACCTCCATTGCAATTATCCTCTTCTTCTCCTAATTGTTAAACCTCCACCCATAAGATCCCTCTAAAATTCTTCTTGTAATTCCAAAATAAAAGTTAGGGGGGGTTGGAAAGGCAGTGTGTGATCCCTTGACAATGTAATTTTAATCAGATATACGTTTATGTAAATTTAGAGGAAAGGTAGAAATAT
>FWPV01014657.1_pt1 | contig 11452 bp, 9 predicted proteins | sample 2228371 | NCBI WGS metagenome assembly FWPV01 (sample SAMEA103939776, study PRJEB20133) | metagenome | reverse complement strand
TTCAGCAGAATAGGATTCGGTGCACGAGGAATTGGAATGGGCAATGCAATGTCAGCTGTTACGAAGGGTAATTTAGTTTCGTATTACAACCCGGCAATTGCTCCTTTTCAACAGGATAATTCATTACAAACCGCTTATTCATTTCTTTCACTCGATCGCTCATTAAACTTTGTAAGTTTTACACGTAAGTTTGATTTTTATTCATCATCAGACACAGCTTCAGATAGACAACCCAGAGGCACTGCAGGAATAAGTGCCGGAGTAATTAACTCAGGTGTAAGTAGAATTGACGGCAGAGATAACAATGGAATGAAAACCGAAGAGCTTTCAACTTCTGAGAATCAATTTTTCCTGAGTGTTTCGAACAGGTTTTCAAAAAAAATATCAATAGGCATCGCTGTAAAATTTTATTATTACAAATTATATGAAGAAGTAACTTCAAACGGATTTGGACTGGACATTGGTGCATTATTTAAAATTAATGATAACTGGAATATTTCGTTAATGATTTCTGATCTTAACAGCAAATATAGCTGGGATACAAGCCCGATCTATGAACAGTCAGGTTTATCAACTACAGATGAATTTCCATTATTAAAAAAAGTTGGTATAAGTTATTTTAACCCTGAGTTAAAAATTCTTACAGCATTTGAATTTGAAAACAGCAATGCAGGTTCTAACATCATAAGAGCAGGAATTGAATACAATATTTATGAAGGCTTATTCTTACGGGGTGGATTAGATCAGTTTAATTTAAACGATGTTGATGCTTTATTTAAGCCTTCACTTGGATTTTCTTACTCAAGGGCATTTGATTCCTGGATTATTGGTGTGGATTATGCTTTTATGATTGAACAGTATTCATCAAGCGATAGGCATATAATAGGTTTAAGTTTCAATTTTTAATTTAAAGTCAGTGCTCGATTGTTAAATTGCTCAATTGTTTTGTAAACCTTATAGTATTTTTCTTTTCAGTTTAGCAATTTGACAATGGAACAATTTATCAATACAACAATGAAACAATTGAACAATTTTAATGTAAATATGAAAAAGACATTTTTAATCGTAATCATTTTAACCTCATTGGTTTATTCCCAATCAGCAGGCAATACAGGGTTATCTTTCCTTAAATTTGGATTCGGTGCCCGTAACATTGCAATGGGTGATGCCGGTTCTTCATTATCTAACGACTTGACAGGATTGTTTTATAATCCAGCAAGACTCGCATTAACAGATAAATCAGAAGTTTTGTTTATGCACAACGAATGGATACAGGATGTAAGAAGCGAAGTGATTGGTGTTAAAACTGAATTATGGAATATACCATTTGCCTTAGGATTTAATGTAACCAGTGTTGATGGAATAGAGTACAGAGAAATTCCGGGTGAACCGGTTACAACGTTTGATGCAAATTATTTTTATGGAAGTTTATCCACAGGATTTTTTGTAACTGATGAAATTTCTTTTGGAGCAACGTTTAAATATTTATACGAAGGTTTATTGAATGATGAAGCAACAGGTTTTGGCTTTGATATGGGTCTGCACTATTTACTCCCATATAAAGGTTTAACTGCATCAGCAGTAATTAAAAATGTTGGATCTATGAATGCATTACGAAAAGAAGCAACGAAACTTCCCGCAGAAATTAGGTTAGGTACTGCGTATTTATTTTCACTTGCAGAAACCAAATTTGATTTTAGTACAGGTATTGAATACCAGAAATTTTTTAACACAGATGAAAACCACGTTAATCTTGGAGCCGAAGTCTTATACAACAATTTAATTGCTGCTCGTTTTGGATATCAAACTGGATATGATAGTCGTGGATTTACAGCAGGAATAGGACTTATTTGGGGCAACCTGAAATTTGATTATGCATTCCTTCCATTTAATCTCGGATTGGGTAATGCAAATTTGTTCTCGGTGCAGTTTAAATTTTAGATAATGTTCTGATAGTATAATCACAAACCCAATTTCTTAAGGTCGAAAATCTCGATATCGGAGAAATTGGGTTTTGTTTTAAAATTTACTTGACTTTGATGGATTTATTTATTTGTTTTCTGCTGTAAACCTAAGCGCTTATGGTGGTATGGAAAAAATAAATATAATTCCTTTTTCTAAAATTCTCTGGCACGATTGTTTACTCTCTCTCTCTCTCTTTCTGCAACTTTTCCGGGGGTGGAGAGATGCAGCTGATTTATGGTTGTTTACTGCAAATACTATTGTATGAAGTGCAATTTACTTCATTACAATCTTTTCAAATCATTATTCATTCAAAACCTCGCCGCTGTGACCGATTATATGTTGTATATTCTTCATTGTACATTGATAATTATCCAACTGGTTTTGCATAGCTTTAAGAAAAAACTTAAATAAATTTTTATCCAAGGAATTGTAAAATGAAAACTATTAAATCAACAATACTATTTAGTCTTATAACAATTGGATTTGCAGTAGCGCAAGTCGATACAACAGATTGGTTCCCAATGCAAACTGGCAACTACTGGGAATATATGGCTTGGGATAGCCCGCCAAAATACTTTAGCATTAAAATACTTGGTGATACTTTAATGCCGAATGGTAAAGAATACAAAATATTTTATAAGAAATATTTTGATTCCTCATCAAATCTTACCTGGTATTTTCGGAAGGATTCGAATTTAGTATGGAAATATTTTCAGGACTCAATTGCATGCCCCACCAGAGAATATATATACTTGGATTTTATTATCCCAGATTCTTCTATATGGAATATATGCCGAGATGCAAATGGGGGTTCAAGGGGTATTGCCTTTACATTCAATGATAATACTTATTATAATTTCCTGCATAAAATTAATGAAGCAAAGCAATTTGAAGATGTTGAAATTACTTCCAAAGATACAATATGGACATCGTTTCTTTCACCTGGCCCCATTGCGTTAAATAAAGGATTAGGGGTGGTTTGGTATCTCTTATTCAGTGATGGAAGTTATTATTTACAAGGCGCTATTATAAATGGTGCTAAAATGGGTGTGATAACTGACATTACAAAAGAAGAGAATAGTATTCCAAAAAGTTTTTCATTGCAGCCATATCCTAATCCTTTCAATAGCACTATAAACGTCAAAATAATTCTTCCGGAATCTGATATTATAGAATTATCAGTATATAATATCCTTGGACAAAAAGTTGCAACAATTTTAGATGAATATAGAACTGCTGGAAGTTATAGCGTACAGTTCAGTGCTAATAATTTAAGCAGTGGTGTTTACTTAGCAGTTTTAAAACAAAACAAATTGGTATTAAAAGAAAAAATAATTTTATTAAAATAATTTTATATAATGGGTTTAAAATGAAAAATGTAATGTTTTTTATAGTTTTAGCTATATCATTAATTATTGAAATAAAAGCACAGGATATATTTTCGTCCACTGCAACAATAGATATACAAAGCTCTACAAGTGGAATTTACTTAAATCCCAACGAAATAATATTGGGCGGACAAGAAAAAACAGCAAGCGGAACACTTAGAGTTCTAATAATTTTTGTCAGGTATAAAGATGATACCCTAAATACACCTACCTGGCCGGATTATACTATATTACCATCTTGGGCACAAACATTTGTTGATCCATCTACACCATCAAACAACATTTATACGGCAAAGAATATGAGCGATTTCTTTGATCGATGTTCGGGAGGCAATGGAAGTGGCACTCTTGGGAGTTTTAAGATGATTGGGGATGTTGTTTATGTTACTACTTTACAGAACCAAAATAATTATACTACTGACACGCAAGTCTTTACAGAAGTGTTACATACACTCGATAACCCACAAGGAAGTTATAACATAAATTTTAAACTGTACGATAATTGGGAATTTATGAAGAACGATACTTTGTATAACCACGAATACAAACTAGGAATTGGTGACGGGAAAGTAGATCAAATTTTTATATTTAATAGAGACCAATCTAAAGATGATGTAGCAGCAGAGAAAACGCTTGCTGGCGTAAATTTCACATCAAATGAGGGAGTTTTAATAAACGCATATTGTGGCTCCCGTGTTTTCGGATTTAAAAATAGAAACACTCCAGATGCGGTTGGCGGTCCGGCTCACGAGTATTGTCATTATCTTTTGGGTGGTACTCAAACAACAGGTCATTTTGATGGAAATAATTATGATACTAATCAAACAGGTAATCAAGGACGTATAAATCAATTTGCACTTATGTGCGCTGTAAATTCTGGTTGGATGAGTGCTTATGAAAGATATAGATTAGGGTGGTTGAATTATTACATTGTAAACTCAAGCAATAATAATCTTACGTTAAAAGATACGCACATAAAAAATGAAGCTGTATTCATTCCTCTTAGATATGATCTGAATGGTGTTTTAAAAGAATTTTATTTAATTGAAAATTATCATACAAAAAGAGATTATGCTGGTGCAAATCCTTTCTTAAAGGACGAAGTGTTTGGTGATACGATTACTCACGGTTTACTTGTGTTTCACGTTGAGGATCAGAACATTACTTTACCTTGTGCAACAAAAATAAATATCATTTGTGCCGATGGTAAATGGACTTGGAAACTACTGACAGGTGCTTCTACTCCTTATGATAGATCAGATGATTTAATAGGAAGAGATCAACCAAAACGATTTGGAAATTATGATGAAAGGCATTTCATTACTATAACCGTTCCACCGGTAACATATAGTGATTATGTTTGTCTAGACCATCATCCCAAATATCCTGGTTCAAAATATAATAGAAATGATTTTCTTGGTGACTTTGCAGATTTCTTTAGGGAAGGTTACAATGATGTATTGACAAAATTCAGTAATCCTGCATCATACCTAATTGATGGGACTCCAAAAGATGTTGGCTTTGAAATTGTAAGTTATAACTCAAGCACAAAGGAATATGTTCTAAATGTTCAGACTAATTCCACAGGTGTTCTTTCATTAAAGCCTTCCAAACCACAAAATTTAAAAACTACTCTTCTTGATCGTTGGACAGCACAACTTACCTGGGAGCCAAATACAGAACCTGATGTAATTTCGAATGGTAAATATAAAATATATCGTGCTGAAGATGGAAGTGATGGATTGCCTTCTTATTGGAGCCTGATAGCGCTTATTAATGCTTATAATAATGGTCAGCCTGTTACTTCATATATTGATGATGAAATTGGGCCAAGTGTTCTTCCGAGCAAAGTATTTTATAAGATTTCAGCTGTTGATAATACTCAGTTAGAATCATTATGTTCGGATTATGATTGGGTAAGCGCGAAGGTACCGAAAATTGTTTCAAATGATAAAATACAAAATATAGTATATTCATTGGAACCTAATTATCCGAACCCATTTAATCCCAGCACAGTTATAAATTATTCTGTAAAAGACGCTGGCTTAGTTAAAATAAAAGTTTATAATATTTTAGGAAGTGAAATTGCGGAGCTTGTTAATGAGAATAAGCAAGAGGGCTATTATTCCGTAGAGTTCAATGCTTCAAATATGCCAAGTGGCGTTTATATCTATTCTTTACAGGTAAATGATTTTTCTGCTACTAATAAAATGGTGCTTTTAAAATAATTTTACTGTTGTTACAGGTTCTTACAAACCCAATTCCATTAAGAAATTGGGTTTGTTTGTTTTAAAAAATTTAAAATCCTAATCTTTCCATATCTGCAACAAGAGATTTAACTGCATTAACGGAATTATCAAGTAAAGCCTGCTCTTCAGAATCGAGTTTAAACTCAATTACTTTTTCAACTCCATTTGCTCCAAGCACAGCAGGCACACCAACATAATAACCATTAACACCAAACTCGCCTTTTAGCAATGCACAAACAGGAAGAACTCTTTTTTCATCATAAATGATTGCTTCAGCCATTGCAATTGCAGCAGAAGCCGGGGAGTAAAATGCGGAACCTGTTTTTAATAATTTAACAACTTCACCACCTGCTTGTTTTGTCCTTTCGACAAGTGCTTTCATAACTTCGGCTGCTTTGGCTTTATCATTATACTTTCTCTCAAGAAGTTCCATTGCAGGAATTCCATTTACATTTGCATAGCGTACAATCGGAACCATTGTGTCTCCATGTCCGCCAAGAACCATTGCATTAACATCCTTAACAGAAACACCAAGTTCCCAGGCAATAAAAGTGGCAAAACGTGATGAATCCAGAACTCCTGCTTGTCCCATAACTCTGTTTTCAGGAAATCCGGTTATCTTTTTAAATAAAGTTACCATTGCGTCCAGAGGATTTGAGATGATTATGACAATAGCATCAGGTGCAAACTTTTTAACATTCTCAGCAACAGTCTGCATAATTTTAGCGTTGGTTACCAGCAAATCATCACGGCTCATGCCGGGTTTACGAGGCAGGCCAGCAGTAACGATTACCAAATCAGATCCTTCGATATCCTTATAATCATTAGTTCCGTTAACGGAGCAATCAAATCCATCAACTCGGGCTGCTTCAGCAATATCAAGTGTTTTACCTTGCGGTAAATCTTCAACTATATCAAACATAACAACATCACCAAGCTGTCGTTGTGCGATCAGTTGAGCAAGAACACCACCAATTTGTCCACCACCAATTAGGGAAATTTTTTTGCGTGCCATTTTTCTCTCCTGTTTTAAAGAATGATTAATATCTTTTTATCTAAAATAGATAAGTGATAAAGCAGAAGCAATTAGTTAATTGAGAGGCGTTAAATTTTTAGTTTGAGAATTGTCTCTGTACCTTCAGGAGTTACGTTTATATCGAGTTCATCCATATAAACTCTCATCAAGTATAATCCACGTCCGGAATCTTTTAACAGGTTTTCAGGATTTGTTGGATCAGGAACGATAGAGGGATCAAATCCATTACCTTCATCTTTAATTTTAATTATAAGAGTTGAGTTTTCAACAGTAACATAAATTTTAACCAGCTTTAAACTGTTATTTTTATTACCATGAATTATTGCATTGGTTGTAGCTTCGGTAACGGCAAGAAGCAAACCATTAATCTTTTCTTCATCTAATCCTAAATCAACCGCAAAATAATTAACAAATTCTTCTACGGTTATAAGATTATTCGGGCTGCTTTCTATTTCTAAGTAGTAGCTATCTTGTGGCAAAACTTATTATTTATAATTGATGGTTGTGAATATATCTTTTTGAATTAAAAATTCCAATTCACCTGCATAATTAAACTTGCCTGTTCTTTGTTGCTTGTATTTGTTGCAGAAATAAATTCATAATATCCTCTTAAAATAAATTTAAATTTTTTCCAAACTTCAATCTGAATAAGTGCAAGTGGTCCTGCGCTCAGATATTCGGTCTCAAGTACTTTTTCAGATTTGTTATAATCGTAAGTATTAAGTCCAAACATTCTTAATCCTGCAGAAATAATTGATCTTTTTAAATTAAGGATAAATCTTGGCTCGAGATAAAATTCGCTTAAAAATCTTGTCGGGCGCGAGGTAAAACTATCCCACCTGAAATCTCCGATTTCTGAGAGTTTTAAATATGCATAAGTAAAAAAAGATACTTTTTCTGATAAAGATATTGTTGTTGAATCTACAGCTGTAAATTGTCTGAAAGAGTAGCTCTGATTATTCGAATTTAAATCTTCAAAATCATATACAGTGTAATTGGCGGATACCTCAAAACTATTAAAAGATTTTATAAGAGAGCCGGAATAATCTCCGCCGGCAAGCAATCTTAAAATTCTGTTTTTATTATTGTTTGAACTTCGACTGGCAAAAATGTAAACAGTATGTCCGTAAGTTAAATCAGAGTTTACAAAGGCAGTGAAGTAAGAGTTTATTTTTTTAAAGAATCCAAATCGGATAATTGATAATAATTCATCTCGGTCATCATCATTTAATGAACTTGGTGTGTCATAGGTTAATTTACTATGATAGAAACTAAATGAAAGCAAATCATCATCGGAAATTTTTAGATTACCTGATAGAGATAATGTTGCTCGGGTAGATAAATTGTTTTTCTGCCGTTCAATTTCTGAGCGCTGCTCGAAAAGAGATTCGCTCATACCTTCAAATCTTTTAACTGCATGTTTTTCATCTCTTTCATAAAAATTTAATCTGAAAGACGAGTTAAAAGATCTAGAGACATATCGTGTTACTGCGTCCAATTCTAATTTAAGCTCATCAATGTTTGTGTCATATAATAAGTTTGAAAGATTACTATTCGATCTGTATCTGGTATTTCTATCAATCTTTCTCCAATTTATTCCACCGGCAAGATCGAGAGAAAAAATGTCAAAAAATTTATCATAAGACAATCTGTCTTGAATATAATATGAGGTCTCGGTTCTGCTTTGAATATTTTTCTCAATATTAAATTGCTGAGAGGTAATTGAATCAGCCTGGAAGTAAAAGTCTTTTCTGCTTTGTGAAAATGAGGTTCTTATACTATTCAAAACATTTCTATCAAAATTGTTACTAACTGAAAGAAAATAGTATCTGAGTAAATTTCTTCTTGGCAAAACATCTTCGTTTCGGTATCTCAACTCTGAAATTATATCAAGATCCGAGATTGATATTTTATCCAGTGTTCCCTCTAGCCCATAAACCATTCCGTAATCGGTAACGCCTATTTGATTATTTCTGGAATAGCCTGCGAACGGACTAAAAACTAATTTTTCAACGGGAGATATCTCACTAAAAAGTGTTGCATAGTTAACTGATGATTCATTTATTCCGAGGGATCTGTTATCTGATAAAACAGAACTGTTTGCAGATATGCCCGCCAAAATGTTCTTGTTAAAAATGTACTTGGTATTCAGATTTAAATGCTGTTCATCCCTTGTGCTGCGACTTTCATTCTTAATAAAAGTTGAACTAAAATTTTCGTTCAGTCTGAAATAGTAATTATCATTTTCTGTTATTAGTTGGAAATTGGAGTTTAAGTAATACGTGTTTAATTGTTTGTCAAATCTGGACCCCAGATAATTTACTTTTATCACGCGCTTAAGGTATTCAAGGCTGTCAACTCTTGTTTGAGGAAGTACAAATTGAACTCCAGATAAAATAAAAAAGCATATAAAACCCAAAGTGAAGAATAAATAAGAATTGCTGCTTTTGAAATGTAATTTCAATTATTAATCTGGTTTTTTAAAAAAATTATTTCGGAGAATATTTTTACTGCTTAAACCAGTTAAAAATAATAGATTATAAAATCAAATCCTGTCCAAATGATAATATGTTTAAATTGACAATCAGTCATTTTTTGGATAACTTTCGCAACAATTTTTACGTTAAAATTATGATTGAATATTATATCCCTATTTTTATAGTGCTTGCAATTGGGGCAATATTTGCTTTTGTAACTGTAATGACCTCAGTGATTTTTGGTCCTCAGCGACCTAATCGGGAAAAACTCTCTACTTATGAAAGTGGAATGAATCCTGTAGGCACAACTCACGAGAGAATCTCTATCAAATACTATCTTGTTGCCATGTTGTTTATAATATTTGATTTAGAGGTGATTTTTATTTACCCCTGGGCAGTACAGTTTAAAAAATTGTTTGGCGAAATTGGAATTTCTGTCTTCTATTCTATGTTAGTATTTTTAATTGTTCTTGAACTTGGATATTTATATGTATTTAAAAAAGGTGGATTTAAATGGGATTAGAAGCAAAATTAAATAGTGATGGCTTTTTAGTTACACAGCTCGAAGCAATCATTCAGTGGGCAAGAAAAAATTCTGTCTATCCGATGCCTATGGGAATATCCTGTTGTGCAATTGAAATGATGGCTTCTGCAGATCCTAAATATGATATTGCAAGATTTGGCTCAGAAGTTATGCGTTTCACCCCAAGACAGTGTGATTTAATGATTGTTGCCGGAACCGTTACTTACAAAATGTCCCACGTTGTTAGAAAAATTTATGATCAGATGCCTGATCCCAAATGGGTGATTGCAATGGGTGCCTGTACATCAACCGGCGGTATGTATCGTTCATATTCTGTTGTGCAGGGCATTGATCAGTTTTTACCTGTAGATGTTTATGTGGCAGGCTGTCCTCCTCGTCCGGATAATCTGTTAAATGCACTTATACAAATACAGGATAAAATTGGAAGAACCCGTGCACGTGATTTTCAGAATTTAAAGTTGCCGGAATTAAATGTAATTCAGAATAATTAAAATGGAATTAAAAGAATTAATCTCTCAAAAGCTTACTAAGAATTTTCCTGAAGCGGAATTAAATTTTTCCGAGTATAAAGGTGAATTAAATATTAAACTGAATAAAAAATTTATAAATCCGGTTTGTAAATTTCTTAAGGAAGATTCTGATTTAGAATTTTTACTTTGTGAAGATATAACCGCTGTTGATTGGGCTACAAGAAAAAACAGATTCACTGTTGTTTATCATATATTTTCTCTCAAAAATAAATTCAGATTGGTTTTAAAAGCAGATGTTGACGAATCCGATTGTGCGATTGATACTGTATCTGATGTTTGGAAAACATCAAACTGGCAGGAAAGAGAATGTTATGATATGTATGGCATCACATTTAACAATCATCCTGATATGAGAAGAATTTATATGCCTGAAGATTTTGAATATCATCCTTTAAGAAAAGATTTTCCTTTAATGGGAATTCCTGGTTCTCTACCACTTCCAAAGAAATAGGTTTTATGGATAAGTTATTAAAAGACGAAGTACATCCCAAAATTTTACAGAAACTTCTCGAAGACTCAAACATCACCATTGATGATGCTCTTGAAAATGAAATGGTGCTTAATATGGGTCCGCAGCACCCCGCAACACACGGTGTGTTGAGACTTCTGCTAAGACTTGATGGTGAACAAGTAATTGGGTGTGTACCTGATGTAGGTTACCTACATCGTGGATATGAGAAAATGGCTGAGAACATGAGTTACTTCGAATATATTCCTCACACAGATCGTCTTGATTATATTTCTCCAATGGCAAATAACGTTGCGTGGGTTTTGGCTGTTGAAAAATTAGCTGGAATTGAAGTACCCATTCGTGCACAATATATAAGAATGATTGTAGCCGAACTCGCAAGAATTGCATCTCATCTTGTTGCAATCGGATCTTTTGCAATGGATGTTGGTGCATTAACTGTGTTTCTGTGGACTTTGAGAGAGCGTGAAAAAATTATGGATGTGTGGGATGTTTTGTGCGGCGCCAGATTTACAAACAGTTACACTCGTATTGGCGGTGTTGCTAATGATGCACAACCAGAAGCGATTGCATTGATTAAAAAATTTGTTGACGGAATTGACGAAAATTTAAATGAATGTGAAAGATTACTAAATACCAATAGAATTTTTATCGAAAGATTGGATGGTATCGGAGTTATCTCAAAAGAAGATGCTTTAAGCTATGGTTATACCGGTCCAAATCTTCGTGCTTCAGGTGTTGAGTTTGACCTTAGAAGAGCAACTCCGTATTTACAGTACGATAAAGTAGATTTT
>FWPV01009031.1_pt1 | contig 11455 bp, 9 predicted proteins | sample 2228371 | NCBI WGS metagenome assembly FWPV01 (sample SAMEA103939776, study PRJEB20133) | metagenome | reverse complement strand
ACGCTTCCATTACGGCGTGCGCATCTGTCCGGAGCCCGTTCACTGGGGCGGGCTGAGCGGCTGCACCTACCGGGAAGGCATCTCCTGGGGGAAATTTGTCCCGGAAACCCAGGGCGGCCGCTTTGCGGAAGTCTACTGCGACGCCACCATCGCCTGGCCTATCTTGGTAAAGGCGGTGGCCCAACGGTTGGCCAAACGGCAGGCCCGCGGCTGAGACACCTCTCCCGGGTTGGCGGAGGCAGCGGGTAACTCCTGAGCTTGATGGCTTGGCAGGGGAATTGCAATATAACTCTCCAGCCGCCCCCGCGGGTTGGCCGCTAAGGGGCGGCTGGGATATCGTCACCAAGGAGAGACCTATGATCAAATTGTCGAACTGCCCCCACCGCCGGTGGGGGACAACCCTCTGGCTGCTGGCCGGCTTGCTGGCCCTATTACTCACTGGTCCGGCGGCCGCAGCGGATAAGGGCAATGCGGCCCCGGATTTTTCCCTCCCGGACCTGGCCGGCAATACCACGACCCTGAGTCAGCTCCGGGGAAAAGTGGTGCTCATCAACTTTTTCACCGTCTGGTGCCAGCCCTGCCGGCACGAGATGCCTGACCTGAATGCCATTCACGGGGAATACCAAGATAAGGGTGTAGTGATCCTGGGTATCTGCCTGAACGCCGATCCCAAGCAGTTGCAGGTCCTGGTGAAGCAGCTGAAACTGGCGTACCCGATCCTTCTGGGAACCGATAAGGTGAGCAAGGACTACGGCGATATCGTGGCGGTGCCCACGACCTTCATCCTGAACAAGGAGGGCAAGATCGCCGAAAAGTTCACCGGCCCCCGTAAAAAGGAAGAATTTCTCAACCTGATAAAGCCCTTGTTGTAGCGAGGGCTCATACCCAGCAGCCGGGGAAGGAGCCCGGAGTCATAGCCCCAGGCCCTTCCCCGCCGCGGTCAGTCTGCCGCAGTACTCGCCCCCGGGGTCAGTCTCACTCCACGGTGACGCTTTTGGCCAGATTGCGGGGCTGATCCACGTCAGTTCCCCGGAGATCGGCGATGTGGTACGCCAGCAGCTGGAGCGGCAGCACCAAGAGGATGGGCGATAGCTCCAACGTGGTTTCCGGCACGGTGATGGTGGTCTCCACCTTTTCCCGGACCACATAGTTGTCCGCTTCGCTCACCGCGATGACCCGGCCCCGCCGGGCGATGACCTCTTCCACGTTGGACATCATCTTCTCAAAGACCGGGCTGCGGGTGGCCAGGACCACCACGGGCAGATGTTCATCAATGAGGGCGATGGGCCCGTGCTTCATCTCCCCGGCCGGATAACCCTCGGCATGGATGTAAGAGATTTCCTTCAGTTTCAGGGCCCCCTCCAGGGCAATGGGATAGTGGATGCTCCGGCCCAGGTAAAGGAAGTTTTCAGCTTTCATGTACTTCTGGCCGATGTCCCGGATGGCCGCGTCATGGTCCAGGACTTCCTGGAGGAGGGTGGGCAAGCGGAAGAGCTCCTGCAGGTCCCGCTGGATCTGCTCTGAGGTCCGGTAGCCCAGCGTTTTGGCCAGATGCAGGCCGATGAGGTAGAGGGAGACCAGCTGGGTGGTGAAGGCCTTGGTGGAGGCGACGCCGATCTCCGGGCCGGCGTGGGTGTAAAAGACGCTCTCCGATTCCCGGGCGATGGAGGAGCCCACGGCGTTGCAGATGGCCAAACTGCGGGCCCCCTTGGCCTTGGCCTCCCGCAGCCCTGCCAGGGTGTCGGCGGTCTCCCCGGATTGGGAGATGGAGATGAACAGGGTTTGCGGGTCCACAAAGGGATCCCGATAGCGGAACTCCGACCCCAGATCCACCTCCACCGGCAGCCGGCACAGGCTCTCCAACAAGAACTTGCCCACCAAGGCGGCATGGAAGGAGGTGCCGCAGGCCACCATGGTGACTTTCTGCAGGCGCTGGACCTCCTCGGCCGTCAGGTGGAATTCCTCTAAGATAATTTCGCCCCGGTCCGGGTTGACCCGATGCCGGAAGGTATCGATCAACGCCCGGGGCTGCTCGAAGATCTCTTTTAACATGAAATGCTTGTACCCGGCCTTCTCGGCCATGGCCGGGCTCCAGGTGATGGTGGTCACCGGCCGTTCCCGGCGGTTTCCCTCCAGATCCTGGATGCTGACCTCTCCATCGGTCATGATGACGATGTCATAGTCTTCCAGGAAGACCATGCGGCGAGTATGGGACAGGATGGCAGGCACGTCGGAGGCCAGAAAGTTCTCCCCCTCTCCCAGACCCAGGATCAGGGGGCTCTCCTTGCGACTGCCGATGAGGGTGCGGGGCTCATGGGCATTGATCACCACGATGGCGTAGGAGCCGCGCACCAGTTTCAGGGCCTGGCGCACGGCCTCCACAAAGCCGGCCCCCTGGGAGCTGAATTTATAGATCAACTGGGCAATGATCTCGGTGTCCGTCTCAGAAGTGAAGACATGCCCCTCTGCCTGGAGCTGTTTCTTCAACTCCAGGTAATTTTCAATGATGCCGTTATGCACCACCGCGATGTGACCCACCTGATGGGGGTGGGCGTTCACTTCCGTGGGCCGGCCGTGGGTGGCCCAGCGGGTGTGGCCGATGCCCACCGTGCCGTGCAAGGGGGCGATCTGCAGCTGCGCCTCCAGTTCCCGTAGTTTGCCCACGCTGCGGCGGATGTCCAGGCCATGGTCGCCCAAGACCGCCATGCCGGCGGAGTCATAGCCCCGATATTCCAACCGTTTCAGGCCGTCCAGGAGGATGGGCATGGCCTCCTTGGCGCCCAGGTAACCGACAATCCCGCACATTGAGCTACTCCTGTCTATTTTTGATCTCTTTGATGACCTGTCTGCCCCGGGCGATGGCCAGCTTCCGGGGGGGGACGTCCTCGGTGATGACCGACCCGGCGCCCACATAGGCCCCGGCGCCGATGGTCACCGGCGCCACCAGGGCGCTGTTGCTGCCGATGAAGGCTCCCGGTTCGATGGTAGTTTTGAATTTCCGTTTGCCGTCGTAGTTGCAGGTGATGGTGCCGGCGCCCACATTGACGTTCTCGCCCACCTCGGCATCCCCCAGGTAGGTCAGATGGCTGGCCTTGGCGCCTGCATGCAGCACCGATTTTTTGGTCTCCACAAAGTTGCCCACCTTAGCCTTTTCCCGGATGTCGCTCAACGGCCGCAGGTGGGCGTAGGGTCCCAGCTGGACGTCATCCGCCACCTGGCTTTCGGTGATCACCGTCCCCATCTTGACGGTCACCCGGTTGCCCAGGCGGCTATCGGCAATCTTGACGTTGGGCTCCACCAAGCACCCCTCGCCGATCACCGTCCGGCCCTGGAGATGACAGTTGGGATAGATGACCGTATCGGGCCCGATGACCACCTCCGGTTCGATGTAGGTGGTCTGGGGATCGATGAGGGTGACACCGGCCAACATATGGCGTTCATTGATCTGCTGCCGGACCCGGGCGATGGCCGCGGCCAGCTCCACCCGGGTGTTGATGCCCTGCAGACTTTCCTGGTCCGTGGTCAACAGGCTGGCCACCGGCAGGCCGCGGGCCCGGGCCGCGGCGATGACATCGGTAAGATAGAGCTCACCCTGGTCATTGTCCGGCTGCAGGGTCTGCAGGGCCTGACGCAGAAAGTCGGCCTGGAAACAGTAAACGCCGGTGTTGACTTCCCGGATTGATAATTCCGCCGGCGAGGCGTCCCGAGCCTCAACGATTTTGACAACCCCGCCGTGGTCATCCTTGACAATACGACCATAGCTGCCCGGCTCCGGCAGTTCAATGGTGAGCACCGTGGCCACCGCACCGCTGGCCTGATGGTGCTCATAGAGCTGGCGGATGGTCTCCCCGCGCAGCAGCGGGGCATCGCCGCAGAGGACCAGCAGGGTGTTCCAGGTTCCGGGCAGGGCCGCAGTGGCCACCTGCACGGCGTGGCCGGTGCCCAACTGGGGTTCCTGGAGCACGAAATCCACGGGATAGTCAGCAAATCTGGCCTGAACCGCCTCAGCCTGATGGCCCACCACCACCATGATCTGGGCCAACCCCAATCCTTGCAGGGTGTCCAACAGATATGCCAGCATGGGCTTGCCCAGGATAGGGTGCAGAACCTTGGCCAACGACGATTTCATCCGGGTGCTTTTGCCTGCCGCCAGCACGACGGCGGCCACCTCATGCAACGGTGCACTCATGCTTCGACCTCAATACCCAATGAGATAAACGACTTCCGGTATGCCCGGCGCCTCGACCGGGGAGCGCCCGCCGGCCGCTGGGAAGACCAGTCACCGGCAGGGGGCAGGCACGCCCTGCCCTTTTGCCTTGCTATGCAATGTATCGGCCAGATCGGGGATTTTATTTTCAGAAAATTTACCCTACACTATAACAAAGAGACCTATGTCTGTCTTGCAGAATTTCCGTCCCCGGGAGGATACCATCATGGAACCACGCTGGCAGGAAGACCCGACCCTGCGGGACCGCAGCCGGGTGTTTGCCGACCGCCGGGACGCGGGACGCCGGCTGGCAGCCCACCTGGCAGCCCAGCAGCGCCCAGCCGACTTCATCCTGGCCATCCCGGCCGGGGGCGTGCCGGTGGCGGTGGAGATCGCCCAGAGACTGAGAGCGCCCCTGGAGCTGCTCATCGTCCGCAAGGTGCAGATCCCCTGGAATACCGAGGCCGGCTGTGGCGCGGTGGCTCCCGACGGCCAGGTCATCCTCAATGAGCCGCTGGTCCGGGCCCTGGAACTGTCCGACGCCCAGATCCAGGCCCAGGTGGCCGCCACCCGGAAGAATCTGGCCGAACGGGAGCAGCGTTTCCGGCGCGGCCGGCCTTACCCCGATTTCTCCGGCAAATCCCTGATCCTGGTGGACGACGGCCTGGCCTCGGGCTATACCATGCTGGCGGCCCTCAGATTCCTGGGCCAGGCTCAGCCCCGGGAAATCCTGGTGGCCGTACCCACCGGGTTGCGGGACACCATCCACACCCTCATCACTGCCACCGGAGCTGAGGTCCTCTGCCTGAATGTCTGCAGCCGGCGTCCCTTTGCCGTTGCCGCGGCCTATCAGCGGTGGTATGATGTCCCCGAAGACGAAGTGTTGCAACTGCTGGCAGAGTTCCTTCGCCGGGAGGGAGACCAGTCCCATGCCTGAGGCCGCCGGTCCACTCAAAATCGACCCCCGCGCCCTGGCCTTCGATATCGACGGCGTGGTGGCGGACATCATGACCACCTTCATCCAGTTGGCCCGGGAACGCTACGGCCTGGACCACCTGGCCTACGAAGATATCGTGGACTTTGATCTGGCCCGCTGCCTGAACCTGGACGAGGCGGTCATCGGCGAGATCCTGACACTGCTCCTGGAACAGCCCCACACCTTGGACATCGCCCCCCTGCCAGAGGCGGTGCCCACCCTCACCCGGCTGGCCCAGGAACAGCCTCTGCTCTTCGTCACCGCCCGGGACCAGGCCCAGCCCATCACCGCCTGGCTGACCCAGCAACTCCCCCAGGTGCCCCGACAGGCTCTCCGGGTGATCGCCACCGGCGATCCGGATACCAAGCTGATCTACCTCCAGGAACACGGCATCCGCTACTTTGTCGAAGACCGCCTGGAGACCTGCTTTCAATTGGCCCGGCACGGCATCCAGCCGCTGGTCTTTGACCAGCCCTGGAACCGCCGGCCCCACTGCTTCCCCATACTTTATGGTTGGCAGGACTTGGCCGACCTCATTTTCTAAGGACTAGAACATGCCTTCGCCCCCTCCCACCGGTCCGCAGGTATACGTCGTCGTCCACGGCCATTTCTACCAACCGCCTCGGGAGAACCCCTGGATCGAAGAGATCGAGCTGGAAGAAAGCGCCTATCCCTTCCCCAACTGGAACGCCCGCATCACCCGGGAGTGTTATACCCCCAACACCTGCGCTCGCATCCGGGACGATCAGCTCCGCCTCCTTGATATTATTAATAATTTTGAATATATAAGTTTTAATATCGGCCCGACCCTCTGCTCCTGGCTGGCGGCCCAGGCACCGGTGACCTACGAACGCATCCTGGCCGGCGACGCCCGCAGCCTCTCCCGCCTGGGCTTCGGCAATGCCATCGCCCAGGCTTACAACCATGCCATCCTCCCCTTGGCCAACGAGCGGGATCGTCAGACCCAGATCATCTGGGGACTGCGGGACTTCCAGCAGCGGTTCGGACGGCCGGCCGAAGCCATGTGGCTGCCGGAGACCGCGGTCAACAACGAAGTCCTCCGGGATCTGGCGGCCTTGGGCCTCAGATACGTCATCCTCTCCCCCTGGCAGGCCCGCCGCGTCCGGCCCCTAAGCGGCGGTCCCTGGCGGGAGGTCAGCGACGGCAGCATCGACACCACTCAGGCCTACCGCTGCTTTGTGGGACCGGCCAGCAGCGGTGCCAGCCGGCTGTATATCGATGTCTTCTTCTATGACGGCCAGACCGCCGCGGACCTCAGCTTCGGGGAGCTGCTGGCCGACAGCAACCGCCTCCTGGACCGGCTGGGAGCCAAACTGCGGCCGGAGCGGCCCGGCCCCCAACTGTTGTCCGTGGCCACCGACGGCGAGACCTTCGGCCACCATAAGAAATTCGGGGAGATGGGGCTGGCCTACGCCCTCTCCACCCTCTGTCCCCAGCGGGGCTGGACGGTGACCAACTACCGGGCCTTCCTGGAGATCCAACCGCCCCAGTACGAGGTGGACATATCCCTGGGGCCTGATGGAAAAGGCAGCGCCTGGAGCTGCGCCCACGGTCTGGGCCGCTGGGAGCGGGACTGCGGCTGCCACACCGGCGGCGGGCCGGGCTGGAACCAGAAGTGGCGGCAACCCCTGCGCCAGGCCTTCGATTTCCTGAACGCCAAACTGGCCGACATTTTTATCCGGGAAGGCAGCCGGTTGCTCCGGGACCCCTGGGCAGCCCGGAACGACTATATTGACGTCATCCTGGACCGCAGCCCTGCCTCCCAGGAGGCCTTTTTCCGGCGCCACGGCACCCCGGGACTACCGCCGGAGCAGCAGGTGCAGGCCCTCCTCCTCCTGGAGATGCAGCGCCACGTGCTGTTAATGTACACCAGCTGCGGCTGGTTCTTCTCCGATCTGGCCGGCCTGGAGACCCTGCAGGTGATGAAATACGCTGCCCGGGCCCTGCAGCTCGGCCAACGCTTCACCTCCGACGATCTGGAGGAACCCTTCCTGGCCATCCTGGCCCAGGCCCTCAGCAACGACCCCCGGATGGGCACCGGCCGGGACCTCTTCCTGCGCAAGGTGAAACCGGCCGTCATCACCTACCCCAAACTGGTGAACCACTTCAGCATCACCCTGCTCAACGACCCCGAGCGGCGGCCCGCCCCGGCCATCTTCCATTACCGGTCAGAGCTGCTGGCCTACGAGGAGAAAAACCACGGGGGGCTGGCCTTGGCCTGCGGCCGGGTCCGTCTGACCAGTGGCATCACCCAGGAGAGCCACGTCCTGGGCTACGCCACCCTCTTCCTGGGGAGCTACCTCTACCGCACCCAGGTGCAGGTGGAGCAGACGCCGGCGGAGTTCGCCGCCATGGTGGAGCTCCTCTCCCGCACCCTGGCGGATACGCCGGAAAACATCGCCACCGTCATGGCCGACTATTTCCAGGGCCCTTACTATTCAATACACGATATGTTCAAGCGGGAAAAGCGGGAGATCCTGCGGGGTCTGCTGCACCAGGTGAAGGAGGATACCGAGCAGGAGCTGGTGCGCAGCTTCAGAGAAATCCAACCGGTGTTGTATACCATGGCCCGGGAAGGCTTTGTCATCCCCCGGATCTTCTCTTTAGGGGCCTTCACCGCCCTGCGCCGCACCGCCTGGGAGATCGTGGCCTCTTGGCCGCAGCCGAACGCTACCCGCCAGGTGCAGCGGGAGTTGGCCGAAGTGCAGGAGATCTCCCGGACCCTCAACGTCCACCTCCAGGACGACCCCTTGGGTCTGACCCTGGCCCAACTGGTGGAGAACAGCCTGCAGGCCCTGGCACAGGAGTTTGCCCTGCCCCAAGCCCAGGCCGCCTTGGCCGCTCTGAACCTGAGCCGCCAACTGCCTGTGGCCGTGGACCTGATGGAATCCCAGAACCTGTTCTTCTACCTCATGGTGGGCGCCGGCGGCCGCCGGCTGGGAACCGGCCGGCGCCGTCAGGCCGAAGTGCGGGAATTCAAACAGGTCCTCCTGGACCTGGCCCTCGGACTCAATTTCAACCCCCGGCGATTCGCCGAACTCTTACCGGACGCCTGAGGTTCCATGGCACACGACTACGATATCACCCTAGACCCGGAGGCCAACGTCCTCTACCAAAACTGCCGGGACGTGGACCCCGCCCTGTGGCAGGCCCTGGCCGAAGCCGAGCCGGCGGCGATCCGGCGGCGGACCGGCGCCGACCACCAGGACGGCGCCTATCTCCTGCCATGGTTCCACCGGCAGCTCTTCATCCAGCCCGCCGACCGGACCATCCGGCTCCTGGGCCAGCCAGAACGGCAGGCGGAATTTCAGCTCTGCCTCGTCACCCTGTTGTTCCTGCTCCAGGTGGACACGGCCCGCCTGCCCTCCCGCCAGGTCAGTCCCAAAGAGTATAAGGGCGGGATCACCTTTTTCCAGGGTCCCCACGCCCTGCCCAGCGCCCGTCTGGAGGAACGGTTCGGCGTCCATCGGGAGCTTTTTCTTAGGGCCGGCAAATCTCTCGGCGGCCGGGAACTCCCCCAGGGAGATGCCGCCCTGGCCCTGACGCCCTTCCCTCGCCTCACCGTGGAGGTGATCCTCTGGCTGGCCGACGATGAATTCCCGGCCCAAGTGGTCTTCACCCTACCCGCCGCCCTGGAGCAGTTCTGGGCCTTGGACGGCATCTGGGCCCTGCTCAACGTGGTCAGCCGGGAACTCTGGCGGGCCGCAGGAACCGGGGAAGAGGCTGGGTAAGTGGCCAGGGAACAGGGATCAGGGAATAGGGAATAGGGAACAGGGAATAGTAGGGCAGACCTCCAGGTCTGTCCCAAGACCTCCAGGTCTGCCCGCGGGTCATTAGAAAAAGTGGTCAGTGGTCAGTAAACAGGGAACTGGGAACAGGGAAGAGGGAATAGGAGGACAGACCTCCAGGTCTGTCTGGTAGGGCAGACCTCCAGGTCTGCCCGCAGATCGCTGCGGTAAGAGGGGACTGGCCCACCCTACCTGGCTCAAACAGGCTGTTGAAAAACTCTCTGCCATAATTGCTGGTGGGAGGATATCCCTATTTTACAGCTCTTGGCGGAGCCAAAAGCTGTCGTCGGGGTTGGGGGGTTGTAGGGAAGGGGGCAGTAGCGGGCAGGTGGCCCTGTGATCTCTCATCCCTATTCCCTATTCCCTGACCACTGGCCACTGGCCACTGGCCACTTATTCCCTGGCCCCCGCCCCTCCGAAGATGTTTTCGCCACCCTATTCGGTCTGCGCCAATTCCCGCTGCAAAAAGGCGCCCAGTTCCTGCCGCAAGGCGTCCCGCACCCGGCGAAATTCCTGCAGGATTTCCGCCTCCGAGCCGGTGGCTCGGGCAGGGTCAGGAAAACCCAGATGCACCAGACGCCTGGCCCCGGGGAACAGGGGGCACTCTTTCTGGGCCGCATCGCACAGGGTGATGGCCAGATCAAAGGTCTGGTCCTGAAATTCGTTCACTGATTTGGAGCGTTGATGGCTGATATCGATCCCCAGTTCGGCCATGACCTGGATGGCCCGGGGATTGACCTGCGCGGGGCGGACGCCGGCGGAAAAGGCCTGAATGCGGCCGGGAAAATCATGGTTCATCAAGCCCTCCGCCATCTGGCTGCGGCAGGCGTTCTCGGTACAGAGAAAGAGTACTTTCAGCATGGTTACCCCTTTTGTCTGACATCAGCCCCGGGCTTCAGGGCGCGTGGCTGATCAGGGTGTGGGAGTTCCAATACGAGTCAAAGCTGGGCAGATCCTGCAGCCAATAGATTAGGCGCTGTTCGATCTTGTCCCGAACCTCCCGGAATTTGGCCAGTTTTTCCTCCTCGGAGCCCGTTGCCGCCGCCGGATCATCAAAGGGCCAAAAAAACCGGTAGCGCACGCCGGGAAATTGTTTGGGGCAGGATTGTTCCGCTGCGGCACAGACGATGATGAGGTAGCGGATGGGTTTCTTGCCCAGAAAATCCAACACGCTCTTGGCATAGTGGCCGCTGAGGTCATAGCCCTTTTCCGCCATAACCTGCCGGGTCAGCGGGTTGATCTCTTTGGGTTCATAGCCGGCACTGTATACCTCCAGGCTGGCGCCGGCGTATTTTTTCAAGAAGGCCTCGGCCATCTGACTGCGGGCCGTGTTGCCGGTGCAGAGAATGAGCACCGCAGGTTTTTCGGTCTCAGGCATACCTTTTTCCCCCTGTCTCCTTGTTACATACGTAAGTGAGAATAGTACGAGGAAATGCTGTTAACTTGATGAGCGCCGGAGCCTTCCGGAAGGGAGTCGCTCTGGCACCATGACCCTGCTTTAGCAGGCTGTGAAACTCCCAGCTACAGTTCTACAGTTGATGGTGGTGGGATATCCCTCATGTTTAGCTTTTGGCGTAGCCAAAAGCTGCTATCGGGGGTTGGGGGAATGGGCAGGGGGCCCAGCCCCCTGGCCCCCCCTACGAAGACGTTTTCAACGCCTTGCTAGCCTCCCGTCCCTGGCACCTCACTGACTGACCAAAGCGGCTGGCTGAACATATTTCCGGCGCAGCCAGAGGGCTACCTGAACCAGACTGATGAGCACCGGCACCTCAACCAGGGGACCGATGACAGCGGCAAAGGCCTCCCCCGATTGGATGCCGAAGACCGCCACCGCCACGGCGATGGCCAACTCAAAGTTGTTGCTGGCGGCGGTGAAGGACAGGGTGGCGGCTATGGGATAGCCGGCCCCCACCTTGACCGACATCCAGAAAGTGATGAAGAACATGAGCACAAAATAGATGATTAACGGGATGGCGATGCGGATGACGTCCAAGGGCAGGGTGACGATATACTCCCCCTTGAGAGAGAACATGACCACGATGGTGAACAGCAGGGCGATGAGGGTGATGGGGCTGATGCGAGGGAGGAAGCGGTCTTCGTACCACTGCCGGCCTTTGGTCCGGAGGGCGAGGAAACGGGTGAACATGCCGGCAAAGAAGGGCACGCCCAGATAAATGAGGACGCTTTCGGCCACCTCCAGGATGGTGATCTTGACCTGCAGGCCGCTGGCGATGCCCAGCCAATCGGGCAGCAGGGTGACGAAGAAATAGGCATAGAGGGAGAAGAAGAGCACCTGAAAGATGGAGTTGAAGGCCACCAAGCCGGCACAGTATTCCGTATCGCCCCGGGCCAGGTCGTTCCAGACGATGACCATGGCAATGCAGCGGGCCAACCCGATGATGATCAGGCCGACCATGTATTCCGGGTAACCCTGCAAGAAGGCGATGGCCAGGAAGAACATGA
>FWPV01007878.1_pt1 | contig 11457 bp, 10 predicted proteins | sample 2228371 | NCBI WGS metagenome assembly FWPV01 (sample SAMEA103939776, study PRJEB20133) | metagenome | reverse complement strand
AAATATTTTCTTTTACTACATCATAAAGATAAAATTAAAAAAAATAAAAATGGAAAAACTAAAAGTATTTTGTTGATAGGTTTTCTGTAAAAAAAATAAAAACTAAAATTCTTCTTCATCCTTAAGATGAATTATTATTTTTTCAATTTTTTTAATGACTTCCTTAGGATTTCTTCCCAACACCCTAATCATAGCTTCCTTTCCCCAGCCTCCTTTATCATAAATTATGTCGGGGACATTACCTCCCAATTTTTCAATACACTCTTTTACCCCCCATTCTAAAGAACTACCTTCTTTTTTTGAAACATTTTCAGGCTCATTTTCCCTTGAAAAAAATGATACTTTGAAGTCAGTTTTTCTAAATTGCTTTATAAGACTATCAGAATATCTAATATTCATTGCTGACCGAACAGTTCTATCGTATTTCATAATTGTTAACACTACTTTAGCAATATGAGACGAAACATTAAACTGAGGAGTAGTAAATATTTTTACTTCTTTTCCTACCTTAACAATCCTACCTGGAAAAGCTGCAACATCAAAAGTATCCTTTGCACAAGGAAGAGCATAAGCTAAATTAGAAGAAACTTCAGGAATTAATTTATAAGAATGCTTAAAGTTTATAAAATCCTTTGCAGCCTCCTGTAACTCATTTATTATCATTTGCTTTTCAATAAAAAAGTTTGTATTAGGGAATAAAACTTTCTTCCCAAAATCAAAAGAATATCTAATTGCCCCATATATAAAATCCTTAGCTTCTCTTATTGCTTCAAAAATGGTATAACCATCTGATAAATAACAGGCAATTGCGGTCGAAAAAATACATCCTGTTCCGTGAACTCTACATTTTAATTTTATTTTTTCTTTACTGAAATCATAAAATTTGTTTCCATCAAATAAAATATCATCAGCATAATCCCCCTGCAAGTGTCCACCTTTTATTAAAACATACTTCATTCCATAATTTTTTATAATCGTTGCAGACTTTTCAATGTCTTTTTTAGAATGTATTTTAAGATTAGCTAACATCTCTGCCTCTTTAGTATTGGGAGTTATAATAAAAACATACGGTAGCAAATTTTGTTTTATAGAATTAATTTCTTTTTCCCCTAAAAAAGCTTTTCCACTTCCTGCAATTAATACGGGATCCAATATTACTGGAACTTTTAAATACAAATTATTAGAAGTTAGAAATTTAGAAATACAATTAATAATTTCTGCTGTGGGAACTAAACCTATTTTTATGGCATCAAAACCAATAATAGAACAGCATTTTAATTGTGATTTTAACAAACCTACATCTACATTTTTTAAGGAAAGAACTTTTTCTCCAGTTTGTGAAGTCAAAGAAGTAACAGCAGTTAAACCATATTTACCTAAAGCGGTTATAGTTTTTAAATCTGCCTGGATACCAGCCCCACCACTTGTATCAGAACCGGCAATTGTCAGTATTCGTCTCATAGGTAAAAATAATCATTTATAACAACATTTGCAAGAAGTTTTTTGCAGATATTTTCTATATCATCCTTAAATAACTCTCCCCTTAATATATACTTTTTTGCTGTTAAAACAGAATTTACGGATTTTATTCCAAGGTCTCTTATGCCTTTTAAGGTATTTTCTCCAGCAGGGTCTGCAACACCTTTTTTAAAATAAACTTCAATACACCATTCCATTTTTTTATCTTCGCTCAATCCAACATTCTTAACTTGCACTTCTTTTTCATCTTTTATTAAAGATTGATCAGATTCAACAAATGGCTTAATGCTAAATTCTTCTGTAATAGGGTCGGAAAGCAGATTAATACATATGTAATTAATTTCTTTTTGCTCAATATCACCATCAATTATATAAATATTAAAAACTGATGCTGACATAACACTTTTTATTCCTAAATCGGTTATATCTTTTACAATGCCAGCACCTTCATGGTCATAAATATTTGGCTTCTTTCCCACTTCAATCTTCCATCTCATAATTTTTCAAACCTCGTATTAATTCCCTTTTTGATTTGAGTTTATTGTAATATATTTTTATTGCATTTAAAATAAAATTATGGGCAAATTAGAATATGTTGCATGTAATCTCTGCAAAAAAAATGATTACATACCATATTTAAAAAAAGATAATTTCTCAATAGTTAAATGTCAAAATTGTGGTTTAATTTATGTTAACCCAAGACCTGTGGAAGCTGAACTATACAAAATTTATGATGATTTATATTTTACAGGAGAGCGAAGATATGGTATAGAAGACTATTTTGGAAGAGGTAAAAAAACTGCACAAAAAAGAGCAAATGAAACAATTAGAATAATAAAACAATACAAAAAACAAGGAAACATTTTAGATGTTGGTTGTGCAGGTGGAATTTTTTTGAATGTAGCAATTGAGAATAATTTCAATGCTTATGGAATTGAAGTCTCAAAGTATGCAGTAAAAAATGCAGAAGAAAAATTAAAATCCAAAATTGAATTGGCAACTTTGGAACACTGCACATTTAAAAATAAATTTTTTGATGTAATTACTTTACTTGATGTTATTGAACATTTCTCGAATCCTTATTCTTCTCTACAAAGAGTAAACAATTTATTAAAAGACGATGGTATAATCTTGATATATACACCAAACATAAATTCCCTGCCATTTTATATTATAAAAGAAGGATGGGGAATAATTGCTCCAGAACATCATATATACTATTTTTCACCAATTACAATCGGCATGTTGTTAGATAAAACTGGTTTTTCCATTAAAAAAATGTGGTTTGATGAAATTGGAATTACGGAAGCATTTTTATCCTATGGTTCTTTTAAAAAAGTTGGAATAAAAATAAGTGAAAATGACAGGAGAAAAATTTCAAAAAATTACTATTTTGTAAGGGATTTTGTGCGTTCTGTATTCAGAATAATTGATAAAAAAGTATTTATCCCCCTTACAGGAGGAAAAAAAGGATCTGCAATGAAAATTATCGCAATAAAAAAAGGAGGTATTTAGAAATGAAAAAACTTTGTTTAAATTCATTAACCTTATTATTAATAACACTATTTATAGTTTTTAATTTATCTGCATCAACAGAACTTCCAAAACCAGAACAACTACTTAAAGAACTAAATACTGCTTTAAAAAACATCGAAAGTTACAGTTACACAATTTATCAAGAAGGCTGGGATGTTTTTACTAAGGAAAGTGAAAAAAAAGCAAGAGAAGAATATTCAAAAGAAGCAGAGAAAAAATATTCTAAGGCGGCAGACAAATATAGAGACACAGCAGAATCACAATTGCCAGAAGAAAAAGAAAAACCAATATTTAAAAAATCAATTATGGAATACAAATTTATGAAACCTTATCTTTTACAAATGACTGTGATTGATTCGGATTATGTTCCTGATTTTCTAAATAATTCTAAATTGACTTACAGGCCAGATAATGACCCAAAAGTAGTTTGGTTTAAATTTAAATACTTACCATTTGCATTAAAAAGAGATGTAGAGGGAGAATACGGTTCTTTTTTCACAGCTAACTGGCAGATTGCTCTTATGATATTGGATTACTATAGTAAAAATGCTGAAATAAAAGTAGAAGGGATTGAAGATTATAAAGGGAATGAAGCCTACAAAGTTGTTTTTACCTTCAATGTAAAAACTGAAGCAGATGTAAAAAAATATGAAATCGATTACAAAAAATGGGGTATTCCAATTGAAACAAAGTATAAGGTTGATAAAACATTAGAAGTACTTCCACGGCAAAAATTTTCTTCAATAACCTACTGGATCGATGTCAAAAGAAAAATCATTCTTGGCAGAGAAGAATACATAGGCGGTAAACTACACTGGCGAGAATGGTATGAAAATATAAAATTAAACCATTTAACAAAAAAAGATTTTTAACTTTCTTAACTGAAAATTCTAAAATTATGAAATTGGGGTATAATATAGGGTTGGGGTGATAATATGAAAAGATTCAGATATTTACTGGTGCTATCTTTTATTTTTGGAATTATCCAATATGCTAATGCACAAAAAAGCATAGAAGATAGGCTCTCAAATTTAGAAAAAGGACAAATAAGATTAGAAGAAGGACAAAAAGCATTAAACCAAAGAATAGACGACCTTAATCAAAGAGTAGAGGAAGGACAGAAAGCACTAAATCAAAGAATAGACGACCTTAATCAAAGAGTAGAGGACCTTAGAGGATATATTGATAAAAGATTTAGTGATTTAAATATGTGGCTGCAGTTTATATTTGGAGCAATGGTATGTGTAATAGCAGGTTTGGTTACACAGTGGATATTTATGTGGAGAAAAATAAGTCAACTTGATACAGTTCTTGCAATGCATCTAAAAGAAAGTGGAAAAGATGTATATGTTGTAAAATTAGAAGAATTAGGTGAAAGAGTAGAGAAATTGGAAAAAGTAGTTTTAGCTACGAGATGAAGGCATGGGATTTAGAATTTTCTTTCCTTTTTACTTCTCCGGAGCCATATTTCCACTAACACCTACTCTCTCATACGTTTCCCCGCATTCTTGGTACCGCTTATTGACAAGTTGACAACTTTAATTAACCCTCAGTTGTTGCAAAAATTTTTAGAAATAGGCGCTATTGTCTTTGCAGTTAGCCTAAGCAGGAGTATAGCAATCGAGCCTGTTGCAGAACTTCATTTTTTTACGGAAGTGAACGGTCTTTAGACCGTTCAGCTGCAGGGTTTAAAGACCCTGCACTACCAACTATGCCTACTTATACGGTTCTCTAATGCAGGTTAAAACCTGCTAATCCATTTTTGACTCCTGCAATAGGCTCTTAAAGCCTTGCCATCACAGGAATTTGAAGGTGTTTTTATTAATTACCAGCATTTTTTCAAAACCTATGCGGTGTAGCCTCTTTGGAGGGCAAAAATTTGTTATAATTGATTGCTATTAACCTTTAGCCATCGACAATTTTTACGGGCATAACACCTTTCACTCCAGTGTTTATGACAAAATGGTATTATATTAATGGCTAAATCATCTACTCTATCAACAGCTCTGCAATCTGGACTGCGTTTGTGGCAGCTCCCTTTCGCAAATTATCCGCAACACACCATAAATCAATCCCGTTCTCTACTGATTTATCTTCCCTAATCCTTCCCACAAACACTTCATCTTTTCCAGCAATATGAAGGGGTAATGGGTATTTATTGTTTACCACATCATCAATAACAATTATTCCTTTTGATTTAGATAATAAATCCTTTACATCAGAGGCAGAAATTTTCTTTTTTGTTTCAATATTTATTGCTTCGCTATGAGCATAAAAAACAGGTACTCTCACACAAGTTGCTGAAACTTGAATGTTATTATCATGCATTATTTTTCTTGTTTCACGAACCATTTTTAGTTCTTCCTGAGTATATCCACTTTCATCAAAACCACCAATATGAGGTAAAACATTAAATGCAATCTGATAAGGATAAACATTCACTTGTATTGTTTCTCCTTGTGAAAAAGATTTCACTTGATTTTCCAGCTCTTCAATTGCATTCTTGCCAGTTCCTGATACTGACTGGAAAGTAGTAACAACAACTCTTTTTATTCCCACTGCATCATAAATTGGTTTTAAAACAACAACCATTTGAATCGTAGAACAATTTGGATTAGAAATTATTCCTTTATGCCATTTAACATCTTGCGGATTAACTTCAGGAACTATCAAGGGCACATCTTCTTTCATTCTAAAATCAGCACCATTATCAATAACAACAGCCCCAAACGAATTAGCATCCTTAGCAAAAGTTACCGCTGCTCCTTTATCACCTTCGGTGCCAGCAAAAAGTGCTATATCAACACCTTTAAAGGCAGTAGAATTAGTCTCTTCAACTAAAATTTCTTCTCCTCTAAATTTTATCTTTTTCCCTGCAGATCTTGCGGTTGCAAGAGCTTTTAAATTCGCAATAGGAAAATTTCGTTCCTCCAAAACCTGAATCATTCTACTACCAACTGCCCCAGTTGCACCAACAACCGCAATGTTAAACTCTTTCATATAAGTTCACCCCTTAATTTAATTAATAGTAAACTTTAATTTCAACAAATTGAACCAAGGCTAAATCAAATATTTTTAGTAATTGCTTTTAGATTGATTTACTATTATAATAAATTTCCAAATCAAATATGAAGCAAAATTTATATTCTTGGCAAAAATAAATAAACTACACAACTAATATTAATGCTCTAATGAAAATTAGGAGGGAAAATGAGTAAAGTTGTAATAATTATGGGTTCAAAAGCAGATTTGAATCATTGTAAAAAAATTTCAGAGACATTAAAAAGGTTAGGAATTACTTATTCTTTAAGAATATCTTCTGCCCATAAAGTTCCTTTTAAAACACTTGAAATATTAAAAGAATATGAAAAAGAAGAAGATATTTTATATATTACAGTAGCGGGGAGAAGTAATGCCTTGAGTGGACTTGTTGATGCAAACACAGCAAAGCCTGTTATTTGTTGTCCACCTTTAAGTGATAAATTTACTCAAGAAGACATTTTTTCTTCCTTAAGAATGCCATCTGGAGTATGTCCATTATTTATATTAGAACCTGAGCAAGCAGCAGTTGCAGCAGCAAAAATTCTTGGTTTGAAAGATGTTAAAATAAGGGAAAAAGTTAACGAATATCAAAGCAATAAAAAGGCTGAAATAGAACAAGACGATAAAGAAATACAAAACACTGCTATTTAAAGGAGTAAAAATGGGAAGCGTAAAAGACTTAAGCGTAATTACAATTCCAGCCCCAAATAAAACGGGTGAAGGAAAATTTATTTTCTCAGATAGATATTCTGTTTTTGACTGGGGTGAAATGCCAGACCATATAGAAAATAAAGGAGCTTCACTTTGTATGGTAAGTGCATACTTTTTTGAAAAATTAGAAGAGGCTGGAATAAAAACTCACTATTTAGGTTTAACTGAAAATGGTAAAAAAATAAACGATTTAAAAACACCAACAAATTGCCTTAAAATAAAACTTACAAGAGTGTTACCACCAGAAATAAAAAACAAAAATTATAATTACGAAATTTATAAAAAAGAAAACACTAACTTTTTAATCCCTTTAGAAATAATTTATAGGAATTCATTGCCAGTCGGTTCTTCAATATTTAAGAGAATAAAAGAAGGACAGTTAAAATTATCAGATTTAGGACTAAACAAAATGCCAGCAGTGAATGAAATCTTAGAAAAACCTATTTTGGATGTTTCTACAAAATTAGAAGAAAGCGATAGATATTTAAAATGGGATGAAGCACAGGAGATTGCAAATTTAACCACAGAGGAAATAAAAAAAATACAACAAATTACTCTTTTCGTTGACAAACTAATTACTGAGGAAGTAAAAAGAATAGGGTTAACAAACAATGATGGAAAAATCGAATTAGGTTTTAACGAAAATAGAGACCTTATGGTTGTTGATACGATAGGAACTCTTGATGAATGTAGATTTACTTATAAAGAAATTCCTGTAAGTAAAGAAATAACAAGAATCTACTATAGGAAAACAGCCTGGTTTAGCGAGTTAGAAGAAGCCAAGAAAAAGGATAAAATAAATTGGAAAGAATTAGTCAAAAGTAAGCCCCCACAACTACCAGATAGACTGCAAAAACTGATTTCAAGCCTTTACTGTGCTTTTTGCAATGAAATCACCCAAAGGAATTGGTTTAAAGTAGAAAAATCTTTACCCGAAATAATAAACGAAATAGAAGAAATAATACAATAACATCAACTTTTTCTCTCTAAGACTTCTTTTCTTTTTAATTCAGAATGAACAAACTTTGCAATTTCAATCTTTTCTTCCTTTAAAATGTCAATAAATTCAACACCAACTTCATAACCTTTCCTTAATTCTTCCTGATAATCCCTCACCCAAACAACTTTAGCTTGAGCAGATATAGGATGAATTTTACCAGGCAAATAAACTTCAACATCTAAAAGAAAGCCAACCCATATTTTTTCTTCTGTAAATAACACCAACTTCAGCCCACCTGCACTCAAATCTTTGCTTCTCGTCATTCTAGGTTCAACCTCTGTCCCTACTATCTTATAACTAATAGGCACATTTGCAGAAACCCTTTTGTATATTCTTTTTTCCTGTCCTATTAGTCTTCCTTCCCCTTTAGCACTCATACTAATGTGTGGTGACGGCTTTAAATTCTCTACAAATTCTTCAACTTTTTTAAGTGTTGATAAATCCATTCTTAGCAATTTTTCATGAACATTTGCAATAATGCTTGCTCTTTTAAAACTATCGCTTTCCATAAATTCTATTATACCAACTATACTTAAAAAATCAATTTTCTTGAATGAAAAAGAAAATAGCATAATAATATAATTTGTTTGTTATGATTTTAGAGTCAATCCCATATAAGCACATGTTGTTTTTTAGAGAAGAAGGAGAAATAAACTTTTCTATAATTTACCAATTAGAAATAGATAGCAGGGTAGTATTAGCAGATAAAGTAGAAGTTAGTGCGGGGCATGTAATTGCAAATTTTGGAGATGCAAAAATAATTGATGAGATTAACTTTTCAGATGGCATAGTAACAATCCAACGGCAATGGAATATAAAAGCTCAAACAAATGCTTCACTTTTTTTCTCAGTAATGAAAAGTATTATTCCAAAAAACTGGATAGTTCCAGGAGTTATGTACAATGGCAATAAAGAAGGATTTGGAAAATTTCCTGTTGGAGACACATCAGTTGGATGGTCATTCAGGGAAGATAGATGCACCATACCTTCCTGTTCAATAATAGAGTGGGAGAATGGATTTTTAGCGTTATTTACTCGCCCAGCGGAAAGCGAACGATATATCTCTTCTATAATGACTACAAGCACAAAAAGTCAAACAACTTTGTCTATACGAATTCCTTATGTGGAATTCCCGCGTAGTCATACGGGGCTAAGGTATATTGGTTACCTAAATAAAAAAACTTCAAAAAGCATTCTGGTCAATAAAAGCATTACATACAAAAGAGAATTTTTTATTATTTTTGGAAAAAATCAGAAAAGGTCATATGCCTATGTTTGTAGAAAAGCATGGGAAATATTAGCATTTGCACCCAAAGAATCACATAACTGGCAAGAATTAGCTTGTAAAAAAATTGCTAATTTATTAAAAGTGTTTTTTATCCGACGCCCAGATGCAATTGGCTTTATAGAAAGCATTGGCAAATCATTGCTACCTATATCACCTGTTTTAAGTTCTGCTGGTAGAGGAGGAAATATAAGCATAGCTTATTGTTTGTATAAATCTTCCCTGGAAAACGAAATGTTAAACTTAAAGAAAATAGCCTTCGACATTGCAGACTTTTTCCTTGAAGGTGCATTAGAAAATGGCTTGTTTTATGCAGATTACCATCTATTTTATAAAAGGTGGTTTGGTAATGGATTTAAACATTCTAACATAATCTCTGCCACTTCATTGGGAAGTGCTTGTTACAATTATCTTTGTCTATTTAACCTTGCTAAAGAGAAAGAGGAAATTCATGACAATTGGTTGCAATTTTGTAAGAAATGCCTGGATTTTCTTGAAGTACATCAAGGGAAAAATGGAAATTATGGAAGCTTATGGGATAATGAAGGAAGATTGTTGAGTAATAAAGGAGCCTCTGGAGCAATCATAATACCTGCCATGATTGAATTATATAAAATAACATTAGACAGCCGATATTTAACAAGTGCTCAAAGAGCAGCTGACTTCTTTATTAATTATAGTTTAGAAAAAGATGTTTATTTCACGGAAAATATCGATTCTTCTTGCATCGACCGAGACGGTGCTTCTCTACTCCTTAAAGCTTTAATTAGTTTATATAGAGTAACAAGAGAAGAAAAATATCTAAAATCAGCAATCAAGGTTGCAGAATATCTTACAACATGGATTTTTTCCTATAATGTTACTTTTTCAAAAAAATCTCCTCTGGGTAAAAGATCATTCCGAACTCAAGGAGGAACACAAGTTTCTGTTCAAAGACATCATTTAGATTATTCAGGAATTGAAATCGCTCTCGATTTCCTAAGACTTTGGAAAGAAACAGCAGATGAAATCTGGAAGGATTATGCTATCTCTTTGACAGATTTTTGTTACCAACTTATATCAAATCCTAACGATAATATGGGTTATCCTTCCTTCTTTGTCGGATATCAACCAGAGCAAATATTACATACTAACTGGGACTCTCTATCAAGCTCACTTTTCAGGAAAGGACATTTTAAAAAATGTGCAAGTTGGGTAGATACAATAATTTTACGAACTTTATTCGACCTTAAAACCGAATTTTCTGAAATGTTTAATTTCACAATCCCTCCTTTTTCTTTAGAAGAAACTCTTTCATTTAAAATTGCAAAACATATACAATATGTTGCAAGTTACCTAAACTTTTTTTAATAACCATTTTCTACTGCAATAAAACAATAATCTAAAACGCACTTTTATATTCACAACAAAAGATAAGTAGAAAATTTTAATTAATCATCTAATTTGGCATATTACCTATAACTTCCACATGAGCACAATTGGAAATAACCAAAATGTAATTTTAAAAATATTTCAAAGTAGCGAAATTATTAAAAACTTCCTACTAACAATAGATAAAAAATATCCAATTAAAATAAGTTCTTTAAAAGGTTATGCATTTTCCTTACTTTCAATTTTATCCGCATTAGAAAAAGGAAAAAATTTAGTTTTAATATTCCCTTCTCAAGAAAAAGCAAACCAAATAAATTTAGAGTTAAATTCACTTATCAATATCTTAAAACTAAAAGATAAAATAGAAATTCTAAATTTCCCTGATTACAACTTATGGGAAAAAAATTCAGTAAATTCTTTCAAAGAAACCCGCCTTGAGAGAATATCAACAATAAATAAAATTTACATTGATAACCTTCACAATCTAAAAAGTATAGATGTTGCAAATAAAATTAAAATCATAACTACAACTCTCTCGTCAACCTTAAGATTTATAACAACAAAAAGCAATTATATTAATCACTCCATAATTATCCGCCAAAAAGAGGAAATAAATTTTCAAGAATTTATTAAAAAATTGTTATCTATTGGGTATGAAAAACGCACAATAATTAAGGAAGAAGGTGAATTAGCAATCAGAGGAGGAGTTATAGACATTTTTCCGTTTTGTTATGATGCACCCGCAAGAATTGAATTTTTGGGCGATAAAATCGACGAAATAAGAATTTTTTCTGTTTCCGATCAAAAATCAAAAGCTAAAATTGATTCAATTTTAATAACACCTGCTTTTGAAATACTCTATGATGATAATTTTAAAAGTAATAAAGAAGAAAATTTTTTGGCTGAACATCTCCCCCTCTTAAAAAATTCTAAATACTTCGAAGAGTTGATAATTTATTGTCATTTCTTTACTCCAAAAATTACTCTGTTAGAATTTGCAAAAAAAGAAAATTATTTAATTTTTATTTTTTTT
>FWPV01010000.1_pt1 | contig 11459 bp, 12 predicted proteins | sample 2228371 | NCBI WGS metagenome assembly FWPV01 (sample SAMEA103939776, study PRJEB20133) | metagenome | reverse complement strand
GGCCATAAAACTGCAAATTTTCAATTTTATTTCAAACCCTATAACTATGTTTTAAATTCTGCCTTCAATTAAAAAATATTTTTACAACTTTGGTGCGGTCGTCTTTAAATTGTAAAAATTCTAAAAAATCAGATCAACAAAAGGATAGTCCTTGAGCACAAAAATGTCCTTTTGGTTATCAGTCTATTTTTTTATTTGCTTCAGCCGCCACTCTTCAATTTTTTTATGATCACCAGACAATAAAACCTTTGGCACCAAATATTTTTTACCTTTCCAGATGAAAATTTCCGGACGGGTGTAGACCGGCACGCCAACACCAAGACGTTTTTCTTCAAGCGATTCGGTTTTGCCGAGCACGCCGGGGATTTGCCGCGTTACTGCATCCACCAAAACCATGGCCGGCAATTCACCCCCGGTTAAAACATAGGGACCAATAGAAAAATCCGAAATCCGTAATCCGTAATCCGAAACAACTTTTTTAATTCGTTCATCCACTCCCTCGTAGTGGCCACAAATTAAAATTAAACGGTCATATTTTTTTGCTAAATCCGCCGCCATTTTATTTTCAAATTGTCTTCCGCTAGCAGAGAACAAAATCACTTTTACCTTATTTTTTATTTTTGATTTTTGATTTTTGATTTTCAAAATTGAACCGAGCGCGCGAGCGAGAGGTTCAATTTTTAAGACCATTCCCGGTCCGCCGCCGTAAGATTTGTCGTCAACAGTTTTTCGTTTATCAACCGCCCATTTCCTTAAATCGTGAATATTTATTTTTATCAATTTCTTTTTTTGAGCACGCAAAATCATACTCTCGGAAAAATAAGAGTTAAAAATTTCTGGAAAAATTGTGATGATGTCGAATTGAAGCATAATATAAAATTAACCTAATTATTCTAATTGACCTAATTGACCTAAAGAAATTCTAATGACCAAATGACAAAAATTTTAGGCATTAGACATTTTGTCATTGAACATTGATTAGAAATTAGGAATTAGAAATTAGAAATTACAAAAACAAATTTTGAACACGCGGTGAAAACCTCGTGAAAAATAAAAGTCGCGCTTTCATTATAGAGCGACATTTAATCTATGTCGATTTTAGATTTTTAAATCTTCGACGTCTGTGTCAACACCTGATGGGGAAGAACTTCTGCGACTCGCTTTCGATCCTTCTGGCTCGTAAATTTTCAAGTTGACCCTAGCTTTTTCTTTCGCGCCGACGATCTTCAGAAGAGTTCTGATTGATCTGGCGGTTTGGCCTTGTTTGCGAATCACATAACCCATATCCTCTGGGTTAATTTTCAGAGTGATCAAAACACCCATTTCGTCAACTGATCGCTCAGTTTTGACATCCTCCGGGTGATTGACAATCGCCTTCACAATATACTCAACAAACTCCTGATCTTTGTGAACTGCCATATTTCTACAAATTATAATTATTCAGAAATAGCTTTTTCTACTGTTCGACCTTGCTTACAGTATAGCTATTTTTTTAAAATAACACTGCTTGACGAATTTGTCAACCTCTCACGCCTTGATATCTTCAAGTTTCGCTTCGGTTGCCGGCACTACTTTTTGTTCTTCTTCTGACCCAGCCTGAGTGGCGGTTACGGCTCCCTTAGCTTCTTCAGCAATTGCTTTCTTTTTTATTTTGACAATCTTTATTTTTGGTGCCTTAATAACCCCTTGGTTAACCAGGAGATTATTGACTGTTGCGGATAATTTCGCGCCTTTGCTGAGCCAATACTCAAGTCTTTCTTTTTTTAAATTGGTAATCTCCGAAGAAACCCGAGGGTTGTAAGCTCCCAAAATTTCCAAATAATCGCCCCATGGATCCTTTGTTTTCTCTGAAACAATTAAGCGATAAGAAGGTTGATTTTTTTTACCGGTCCGCGATAGACGAATTGATAGCATAGAAAATTATGATCACTACTAGTTTCTACAAGACTCTTCCACCTTTTTAGCTTCGAAACTTATAGAAACTTGCTTCGCGAAATTTATAGAAATTATTATTAATAATATTTTTTATATTGTTATCTTGCTATATTGCTTTCTATCTGTCAAGCGCTGGCCACAGTCTTCTCCGCTTCTTCCAAATTTAGACTCAAGAGTCTTGAGACGCCATCAGACTCCATAGTCACGCCGTAAAGAATATTAGCTTTTTGCATAGTTACTCGATTGTGAGTAATTAAAATAAATTGCGTCTTCTCGGTCAGTTCATCTATAATATTGGCAAAACGCACGGAGTTTGACTCGTCTAAAGCCGCATCAACTTCGTCTAAAACAATGAATGGCGCTGGATTGTTGGCAATAATTGCTGATAAAAGGGCAATGGAAGTGAGAGCGCGCTCACCCCCTGAAAGCATGCCAATACTCTTTAGTCGTTTGCCCGGCGGGGTTGCTTCAATCTCAACGCCTACCACCACCTCCTCCTGGCTATCTTCGCCACCTTCAACCTCTCCGCTTTCTAAGATTTCTTCGCCTTCCTCACCCTTCTTTTTCATTTCTTTTCTTAAAATCAGTTGAGCCCGCCCTCCGCCAAAAAGAATTTTAAAGTATTTTCCGAATTCATCGTTAATTTTTCTAAAAGCTGTGTCAAACTGTTTTTTAATAACGCTATCCAATTCTTTGATCACTTTTGTTAAAGAACCAATGGCTTGTCGAAGGTCGCCAATTTGGTTTTTTAAAAACTGGTAACGTTCGCTGGTTTCTTTATATTCTTTTTCTACTTCTGGATCAATCCCGCCGATTAATTCCAATTGATGTTTTAGCCTAAAAATTTTATCTGGCCATTCTGCTTCAAAACCGGACGACTCTCCTAAAACCGATATATCCCCTAATTCCTGACGGACTTCTTTTTCTAAATCCTCCTTCCTTGCGGCAATGCCTGCATTTTCAACTTGAATAGAGTTTATCTTTGAAGTTAAAAGATAAAGTTCGTGCTGCTTATTTTGGAGAAACCGCTGTAGCTCAAAAAAATTTTTTCGCTCAACTTCCTGTTCGCGGTTAAAATTTTCAATTTTTACCTGGACATCGGTGAGAGCTCGATTGATCCGCTCTATCTCCTTAGCAATTTCATTAATTTCTTTTTCTAAGGCAGGGTCAACTTTAGATTCTGCTCTTCCTGCCCTCGGCTGGCGTTTCAACTTCTCCCAAAAATCACGAAATTCGCATCTCAGGGCTTCTGCTTCTTTTTTTAAAATCGCCATCTCACTGATTTCTTTTGCCTTCTTGAAATTTTCCACAAAAACTTCGTATTTATGATAAAATTTTTCAACCGCTGCTTCTACCTCACTGGCAGAAAGACCCAGCGGCCGAGAAATCTCCACATGCTGACTTAAAGCGATTTTATTTTTTATAATCATGTCTCGTTCACGCAAACGATTTTTTTCCTCAAAAAGTTTTTCATACTCTTCCTGGAGACCGCGGAAAAGACCTCGAGACGGCTCATCTTTTTCCATTGCCTTTAATTTTTCTTCCGCTTCACCAATCTCTTCTTCTAATTTCTTTTTTTTAGCTAAAAGCGGCGCAATTTCCCTTTCATCGCGCTCCATTTTTCCGCTCAATTCTTTCCAAAGATAACTGTAATATTTTTTCTGTAAATCTCTAAGCTCTCTCTCAATCTGATCCCGCTCGGCCAAACGCTTCATCTGCCTTGTAAGTGATCTAACGCGTGGCTCAATTTCTTGATAAAGCGCCTCAGCTTGGCGCAAGTTCTCTTCACTTGCTTTGAGTTTGGAAACGGCCTGGTCGCGTTTAATTTGATATTGTTCAACCCCTGTTGCTTCATCAAAAAACTCCTTGCGCTCAAGCGGCGTGGCAAGTAAAACGGCGTCTACCTGACCCTGACCGATGATACTATAATTTTTTTGACCGAAATTTGATTGAGCTAAAAGCATTAAAACATCAGAAAGCCGAACTTTATTTTTATTAATCAAATAATCGCTTTCTCCGCTCCGATAAATCCGGCGAGTTAAAACAACTTCCTGATAGTCAATCGGCGCCTGGCCGTCTTCGTTGTTCAAGTATAAAGAAACCTCGGCAAAACCCATTCTCGGCTTTTTTGGCGAACCAGAAAAAATCACATCCTCTGACTTTTTCCCGCGGAGCAATTTTAAACTCTGTTCGCCCAAAACCCAACGGATTGCGTCAGCAACATTTGATTTCCCTGAACCATTTGGTCCGACTACTGCCGTAATGCTCTTTTTATCCTTGCTTTTTGAGGTAAATTCCAAGACGGTCTTATTGGCAAAGGACTTAAAACCCTGGATTTCTAATTTCTGTAAATACATATTGCTTCATTTTACATTTTGAGCACGAGTTTGGCAAGAATCAATTGAACACTCCTCTTAAGGTAAGAGGGTTGAGGGAGCTATAAAATAAAAAAATTGCCCGCACCAGCCGAACTCCAGATGAACCAGAGTTGACCGATAGGGGCGTATTCAACTTCTTACCCGCCTTAGTTAGCAGGCTTAATACACGCCAAAAAGCCACGGCGGTCGTACCAGCTAGTTTCGAGACCCCATCTGTAGACGGATCAACGCTGGAAAACGAGGTCAAAGTAGAGATACGAATAGTACAAACTGCCGCAGACCCCACACAGGACTATGCCAGCCAAGAAGATGAACTTGCCCCTCATTTCGAGGGGGATCTCACCCTGATGTTCGAGGATGCGCTTGCCATCGGCCAGGCCGAGGTTAGCCCCGAGATTCACGGCGCGCCGGTGCATCTCCTCAGCCCCGACACGCCGTGAATCTCGCTCGGAAACTCTTCTCTGAAGTACTCATCTACCTCCGGCAGATCCTCAACGTTAGAAGATGCCCACATCGTATAGCCGATAAGCCCGAGTTCGCGAAACTTTTCTTTTACAATCCCATGACGAACCCTCCACATTCCCCCATGAGAATCATCCTGCCTGACAGCGCACCATGCGACCGACAAACATTTGCCAACACCTTATAGTATTGCACTCTGAAAATTTTGTCAACACAACGCAAATTGTTTGTCAGCTGAAGTCAAAATGTCCTCTAACTAGAGGAATCAAGGCATCAACAAAACGCAACAGTAATTTATTTTTTTATTGTTTATTTATAGTATTTTTAAACATTCGTCCAATTCTTGCCATGGCTTGAATTGTACGATAAAATAATTTAAAATAATGTAACACGTAACCCTGCCAAAACTTTAACTAAAACACAACCTATGGGTGTAAGAAAATACAAATATTATTTTACAAAACCAAAATCAGAAATTACCAAAGACATTCTAATGTGTCTGCTCGCTGCTGGCGCTATTTGCATAGCCGGAAACTCTCCCTATTTTGTCAGAAATATTTTGAAAGAATTCAAAAAGTGGAGAAAATATTCAAAAAAGAAGATTAGTGATACTTTTTCTAATTTAAAAAGACAGGGGCTGATTAAAATCAAAAATGAAAATCACCAAATTTATATTACTCTGACTAAAGAAGGAAAAAAGAAAGCGGGATTTATGCAAATTGATAATTTAAAAATTAAACAACATCCTAAATGGACTGGCGAGTGGTGGATGGTGATATTTGATATTGCGCAAGACAAAAAACTTCATCGCGAGGCGCTGAGAGGAAAATTAAAGGAGTTGGGATTTTATCCTCTGCAAAAAAGTATTTGGATTTATCCCTTTGATTGCCGAGCAGAAATTGAATTACTAAAAGATTTTTTTAGATTATCAGAGAACGAGGTAAGGTTAATTGTGACTAAAAATATAGGGGACGATAAAAAATTTCAAAAATTATTCAAATTAAAATAAATAAATTCCGCCACAAAACAACAAAATATTGAAAACCAAGTATTGAAATATCAAAAACTAATGAAGTATTTAAAACCTATAAATTAAACCTTCGTCCAATTCTTGCCATGGCTTGAATTGTACGATAAAATCTACGACACAAATTCTATAACACGACAGACAGGGATAAATCGACCACAACCCCAATAAACTTGAACTAACAACGACGCCTAGACCAGCAACCTTTGACAAGATTATGTGGTAGTATTAAGATAGATTATCTATAAAATGACTAATTTCTAATTAACCTAATTAACCTAAACAAATCCCAATGACCAAAATTTAAACATTAGACATTTTGTCATTGGCCTTCGGCTCGGCTTATTTGTCTACAAAACTCACGGAGTGGGCAATTCTTTATAAGATTATCTATCCACTAAAGCCGGCTCGGAGAGACATCTATTAGAGCAATTAGAAATAGCTCAATTAGAAATTTTACCACTATGTCTTTGCGTACTGAGCAATTAAATGAATACATTATTCGGGAGTTAAGCCAATTTTTTGCCAAAGAAGTAGAATTTCCGCTTGAATGCTTGGTCACGGTCACGAGAGCCAAGGTCTCGGACGACTTAAAATACGCCACGGTCTGGCTTTCGGTTTTGCCGGAAAAATTTAGGAGGCAAATTTTAAAAACTGCCGAACGAGCTGTCCGTGAATTTGAAAAAAAACTGTTCAAAAAAATGGCCACGAAATTTGCTCCCAAAATAATTTTTAAAATTGATACTAGCGAACAGCGAGCCGAGGAAGTAGAAAAATTAATCGAGAAAATCAAAAATGAACCAAGTCGCAATTAATAAATTACAACAACTCATTTTTGGCGCAAAAAAAATTTTGGTTCTAACCCATCATAGACCTGACGGAGACGCCCTAGGTTCTAGTTTATCTTTTTCTAAATTTTTAGAGGCGCTAGGGAAAGAAAACACTGTCTTCTCTCTTGGCTCCATTCCCAATTCTGCCAATTTTCTGCCAGACCGAAAAAAAATTCGGAGTAATTTTAGCGAACTCAACCTCGCTGATTATAATCTTTTGGTTATTTTGGACTGCGGCGACTTGAAACAAACCGGCATTGAAAGAGAATTGCTTGATCTGCCGCCTTCTCTTTCTATTATCAACATTGACCATCATCAAACTAACGAAAACTTCGGCGTGTTAAATATCGTTGATGCCGAATCCTCTTCCACATCTGAAATTATTTTCAATCTTTTTCGGGAATTACATTTTCCTATCGATAAAAACATCGCAACCTGCCTCCTCACTGGTCTTATTACTGACACAGCTAACTTCAGCAACCCTGCCACCACTTTTGCCTCGCTCGAAGCAGCCGGCCAGCTTTTGAGCAAGGGAGCAAATTTAAGGGAAATTTCCGCCTATGTTCTAAAAAATAAGTCTCTCTCTGTATTAAAATTCTGGGGAACAATTTTATCGCGACTTACAGAAAATAAAAAATGGGGTGTGGTAACTACGGTTATTACGAACGAAGATTTGGCTTTAGCTAATCTTAATGAAGAAGCCCTTGAAGGAATAACTAATTTTCTAAATAATTTAAGAGGCGCAAAAATGGTTCTAGTTTTGAGAGCCACTGGTGATGGAAAAATTAAAGGTAGTTTTCGAACAACTGCGCCAAACATTGACGTCTCGCGTCTAGCCAAAGCTTTTGGAGGAGGTGGACATGCCAAAGCAGCCGGATTTACTATTTCTGGTAAATTAGTTAAAATAGGAGAGAGATGGAAAGTGGAATAAAATTGATAATTAACAATTGACCATATGACAACAAAAAATAATAGAATTACTTCTCAACACTTAATTCCGACTGTGATTGAAAAATCAACTTACGGCGAACGAGCTTATGATATTTATTCGCGACTCTTAAAGGATCGGATTGTCTTTTTGGGCGACATGATTGATGACAGCGTAGCAAACACAATTATTGCTCAACTTTTATTTTTAGAAAGTCAAGATAAAGAAAAAGATATTAAGTTGTACATTAACAGCCCAGGCGGATCGGTCACGGCTGGTCTTGCAATTTACGACACCATGCAATACATCAGGCCAGATGTTTCAACTATTTGTGTAGGGCTTGCAGCTAGTATGGCAGCCACTCTTTTGGCTGCTGGCGCAAAAGGCAAGCGCTTTTGCCTGCCAAACTCTGAGGTACTAATTCATCAGGTGATGGGCGGAGCTGAAGGGCAGGCGATTGACATCAAAATCCGGGCAGAAAGAATTTTGAGAATTAAAGATCGCCTGAACGAAATCTTGGCCAAGCACACTGGCCAACCACTAGCAAAAATTGAAAAAGACACTGACCGCGATTACTTCATGACAGCAGACGAAGCGCTGAAATACGGAATAGTAGATAAAATAATTAAAAAATAGCTTGATAGTTGCCCATCAATTTTTGTTAAAATTTAAAAACAGCCGAAAGCCGAAAGGCTGTTTTTTTATCAAAAAACATTTATTTTTTATTTTTGTCAATAACTCTTGACAAAATTTAAAATATATCCTATATTAAAAGGTTGCAAAATCAAAGCAACTAGAAGGAGGAAAGACGCAATGTCGCGAGGGACGTTGGAGACGTGGCTCAGAGACGCGCACTTCTACAATCGCCCGACCGATCCGTTTGAGGCGGCAGTTACCCAAGGTCTCGCGGCCCAAGAGACAATCGCCGCAAAAATCCGGGACTTTTTTCTTCTCGGCGAACCCGAGACGCCGAAATGGCTCAAAACCTGGGTCTCATCGCTCACGACCAAGGAGGTCGAAGCGATTGAAACCAAACTCAGTGCAGAGCGAGCCACTCTGCGGGAATACATCGAACGACTGGTTTCTGACGACCCAGCGGACTGGACTGAGACCGACCGCACCCGTGCCGCAGAACTCGGCCGGCGCATTTCAGCTGCTACCCTTGTTTTGCGGGCAAGGAAAGAGGCCGAAGATGGGGAGGGACTAGACGCGACCACTTTCCTGCCGGCCCCCGCTGTCTGATATCTTCTGGGCGAGCAATGCAAGGCAAAAGCCAAACATCGCTCGCCCTTGTTTTTTAACTGTACAAATCCTTGACATTTCCGTAAAATATTTTATCCTTAAAATTTATAAGGAGGGAAAAGATGGCAAGAAAAAGAAACAACTTCCAAGATTCCCGCTGGGCCCAGTGGCAAGTTTACTGCGCAGGAGCACCGGTCGGCAGACCGGTCTGGGCAGTAAGCGAAAACCAGGCTGTCAAAATTATCCTGCAACGAACCGGCCATATCATGATCGGCTGCTGGAGGGCAAGCCGCGTCAGATTGACCCAGGGAGAACAAGATGAGCTCAGCGAGGCCTTTCCAATAAGGAGACAACGAAATTTTGCTTGCCCAGCCTGCGGCTATTTTGATCCAGTTGACACAGCCAGCCGCTGCCCCAACTGCGATATGCCTCGCTGATCCGCTTACCCCATGACCACAAATCATGCGGGTTTTTTATTTATATTTTAAAACCAAATCGCTAATAAACAAGGATAAATAAAATCAAAAATTCTGTGGATATTTTGTGGATTCCTTATCTCTCCGTTGACAAAAAAATAAATTTTCTTTAAACTTATCAAAGAAAACCTAAACTAGCTTTTCGTAGTCACCATGCAACTTAATTCAAAAACTTTACAGAAAAATCAAATTGAACTGGAAATTGAAATTTCAGCCGAGGAAATGGAGCCGTTTTTAAACAAGGCTGTTTTATTTTTGGCCCAAGAAATTAAAATTGACGGCTTTCGGCCAGAAAAAGTGCCTTATGATATTTTAGTAAAACATGTTGGCGAAATGACAATCTATGAAAAAGCGGCTGAATTAGCTGTAGAAAAAACATATCCAAAAATCGTAAAAGGAGAACATTTGGAAACAATTGGTCCGCCTCAGATATCCATCATCAAACTGGCGCCCGGCAATCCATTTGTCTACAAAGCAACTGTTGCTCTTCTGCCGCGCGTTAAACTCGGTGATTACAAAAAAATAAAAGTTGAGCGAAAGAAAAGCGAGGTCTCTGAAAAAAAAGTTGAAGAGGTTTTAAAAGATCTTCAAAAAATGCAAACCAAAGAAATCCTAACCAACCGGCCGGCCGGCCGCGAAGATAAAATCGTTGTGGATATGGACATGTTTTTAGACAAGGTCCCGCTTGAAGCAGGCCAAGCCAGAAATCACTCTATTTATTTAAACGAAACATACTACATCCCTGGCCTTACCGACCAACTTGTGGGTCTTAAATCTGGAGAATGTAAAGAATTTACTCTTCCTTTTCCTAAAGAGCACTATCAAAAAAACGTGGCAGGGAAAAATGTTGACTTTAAAATAAAAGTTACTTCTGTTTTTGAACTTCAGCCGCCGACCCTTGACGACACTTTTGCCAAAACTCTTGGCCAAGCAACCTTTGATGATTTAAAAAATCTAATCCGCCGCAATTTGCTTATTGAAGAAGAAAATAAAGAAGAAGCGCGAATAGAAGAAGAAATTTTAAAACAAATTGTTGCCATCTCTCGCTTTGATGACATCCCAGAAATGCTGGTCAACGCTGAGGCCCACAAAATGATTCATGAACTTGAAGACGCTCTGTCTGAAAAAGGAATAAATTTTCACGATTATTTGGCAAATATCAAAAAAACTAAAAATGATTTGCTTTTAGATTTTGCGCCACGGGCTGTCGAACGAATAAAAACAGCCTTAACGATTAAAGAAATTGCTGCGGCTGAAAACATTGAAGCAAGCCCAGAAGAAATTGAAGAAGAAATTAAAAAACTTTCAAATTATTACGAAAGAGAACCAGAGATGGTTGAAAGAATACGTTCAGAAGAGTCTAAAGAATATATCGAGAATGTCATTAAAAATCGAAAAACCATTAAATTTCTCAAGAATTTGGCAGTCAAATAAATGAAAATCGCCATTATTTCAGACACGCACGGCAATTTTGCTACCTTAAACCAATTTTTGAAATGGCTCGCAAAAGAAAAAATTACGATGATTCTTCATTGCGGCGATGTTGGGGGAAAAGAAATTCTTTCTGCTCTCTGCTATCATTTTCACGGTCAAATCCATGTTGCTTTGGGCAATATAGATATTGATTTAGAAAATCCTGGTGTTAAAAAAATTTGGAGAGAGGTTGGTAAGGTAACCGTCGACCAGAAAAAAATTGCTTTTACCCACTTTCCAGAAAAAGCCTTAGAATTAGCTCAAAAAAATACTTATAGTTTGATCTTTTACGGACATACCCACAAACCATGGGAAAGAAAAATAGGAAAAACCCGACTTGTAAACCCTGGCACCTTAGCGGGAATTTTTTACAAAGCAACCTTTGCTGTTTATGACACAAAAAATGACCGACTGGAATTAAAAATTTTGGAAAGACTATAACCCTACGAGATTACGAAAATAATACAAAAATACGAAAAATTTTAATATGCAACGATTAGCCGTCAAAGCCGCGCTCACTGCTAGCCAATATCTCTTGCAAGAATTCAAAAAGATTTCTCTTGCTAAAATCAAAATTAAGTCTAAATATGAAATCGTCACGCCAGCAGACCTAAAGGCAGAGAAAACCATTCGCACAGTGATCCAAAAAAAATATCCTAACCATCAAATTTTGTCTGAAGAAAGCGGCCTCTTAGGAAAAAAATCTGA
>FWPV01014650.1_pt1 | contig 11460 bp, 9 predicted proteins | sample 2228371 | NCBI WGS metagenome assembly FWPV01 (sample SAMEA103939776, study PRJEB20133) | metagenome | reverse complement strand
CACTGGCGGTGCGGGTCAGTGGGAATCGGTGGGCCGGCGTGGTAGCCGTGCTGGTGGCCGGGTTGCTTGCCGCCATGCCCATGTTCTACACGAACTGGGGGCGTTATACCCAGTTGGCCGGGCAGACTATCCTCCCGGCGGCCGTGCTCCTCACCTGGGCGGCGCTGGAGGCCCCCGGCCGCCGGTGGCGGCTGGCTATTCTGGCATGGATCACCGTGGGCGGACTGGCGGTCACGCACTACCGGGTGCTGATCTTCTACGTCGTTTTCGTCCTGGCCTGGGCCTTGCTGGCTCTGCGCCCGGCCACCTGGCTCCGCACCCTATCGCGCGTGGCCTGGGTGGGTCTGGGGGCAGCCATGCTCTTCCTGCCCTGGTTCATCCATACCTTCGCCGGCGGGATCATCCGGGGCCTGGGGTATCAGTTGAGCACTCCGCCGGATCAGTTGTCCTCATTCGGCCTTGAGTACAATGCCGTTGGCGACCTGTTTTCTTACCTGTCGCCTGTCCTGTGGTTGATCCTGCTGGCGGCGGCGGCGGCTGGGTTGTGGCAACAACGGCGCGGGGTGCTGGTGGTGGCTCTGTGGTGGTTCTTGCTGCTCATCGCCGCCAACCCGGCGTGGCTGCGGCTCCCCGGCACCGGCGCGATCAGCAACTTCGCCCTGTTCCTCGCCGCATATATCCCCGCCGGTGTGCTGATCGGGGACCTGGGCGACCAGTTGGCGCGCTGCCTGCCGGCCCGTAGGTGGCTCAGCGTGCTGGTCGTGCTGCTCCTGGTGGGGATCGGCCTGGGCGGGTTCCGCGAGCGCATGGGTGACCTGCAAGTGACTCCACACGCACTCCTCACCCGGCCCGACCTGCGCGCGATGGTCTGGATTCGAGAGAATACCCCCCCAGAGGCCACGTTCCTGGTCAACTCGTTCTTTGCCTACGGCGGGAGCGCGGTCGTCGGCTCCGACGGGGGGTGGTGGCTGCCGCTGCTGGCCGGGCGGGCGAATACGGTGCCGCCGTTGACATATACCGCTGAGGCAGGCACGCGGTCAGGGTATCGCGGTTGGGTCAATGACCTGACCCGGCGCCTCCAGGGGGTCAAGATGGACGACCCGGCGGTGTTGGCTATGCTCCGGGAACGTGGAATCACGCATGTGTACATCGGTCAACAACAGGGTCGGGTGAACTATGGTGGACCGGACGTGCTCGATCCGGGGGCATTATCGCGCAGCGTGAACTATCGGGTGCTATATCACTATGATCGGGTGTGGGTATTCGAGATCGTGGATTAGTGGCCTGTGTGCTGACAAGATTCGATGAGACCACGACTGCTCTTCATCTCCGGGCGCGAGATGGACTATATTCGCAACCGGGTCTTGCTCAATGCCCTGCGGGACCGTTGCGACGTCACTGTGATCACGGCAAATGTCAGGAGCACGGTGGCCCGTACTGCCTGCGAGCTGGCCCGCTTCATTGCCCAACGCCCTCCGTATGACGTTTGTTTCGCAGGTTTCTACGGTCAGCCCATTGCCGTGGCCCTGTCCGTCCTCCAAAGGAAACCGATCATCCTCGACGCCTACGTATCCACGTATGACACCCTGTGTGAGGATCGCCGGTTGTTCCCGCCGCATTCCCCCGTGGGCGTGTTGGCCCGGTGGCTAGACCGCCGTAGTTGCCAGGCGGCGACGCGGGTCCTGACCGATACCCAGGCCCACGCCCGCTATTTCGCAGAGAACTTCGCCGTTCCAAGGAGCAAACTGGCGGTTGTTTACGTCGGCTGTGACGAAGCCATCTTCTATCCGCGCGAGGATCATCTAACCGATCCGCAGCATTTCAATGTCTTCTACTACGGCAATTTTCTGCCGCTGCACGGCACGGAGGTCATCGTGCAAGCGGCTGCGTTGCTCCGGCGCCGACCCGACGTGCGTTTCACAGTAGGCGGGGACGGGATGCGTTACCCGGCGGTGCGTCAGATGGTCGCGGAACTGTCCCTCACCAGCGTAGACCTGGTAGGCTGGATACCGTTCGAGCAGTTGCCTGGGTATATCGCCCGCGCCTCTGTGTGCCTGGGGGGGCATTTTTCCACCGTGACCAAGGCCGCGCGCGTGATCTCCACCAAGACATTTCAGTTCATTGCCATGCGCAAGCCCACGATTGTCGCAGACAACCCGGCCACGCGGGAGATCTTTGTCTCCGGTGAGCACGTCTACATGGTGCCCATGGGCGATCCGATGGCGTTGGCGGAGGCTATTGAGACCCTGGCGAACGATCCGGCGTTGCGTCAACGTATCGCTGCCGGCGGCTACGGAGTCTTTCAGCAGCAGCTTACTACCCGCGCCATTGTTAACCGTCTCACCTCCATTGTAGAAGATGCCCTATGCGTATCTGTCTCTTGACCCTCGATTTTCCCCCGTTTCGGTCCTCCGGGTTAACGGTCTATGCCGAAAAGGTAGCCCAGGGTCTGGCGGCGCGGGGCCACTTCGTGACCGTAGTGGCATCCAGTCGCCCGACCGACGAGAGTGTAGGAGCTACGCTGCTATCAGATAGCATCCACATCGTTCGTGTTCCTGGCGGTCGCCTCGACTGGATCGGCTTCGGCTGGCAGGCCGCCAGATATCTGCATTCTTGCGGCTCTGACTTTGACATAATCCACTTTGCTGACATCCACTTTGCCTATGCGTACCAGGGACCTTTTATCGCCACGGGACATCAGTCTTTCCGCCAGCGACTCGTTAGCAGCCACGGGCATCCATACCACGTGAACTGGCGCGATTATCTGTTCCGGCTGGCGTACTACAATGGGGCCAGGTGGATACTGGAGCAGCCAACTGCACGACGCGCCGGCCATATCATCATGGTCAGTCAGACAACTCAACGGGAGTTTGTGGAGCAGTACGGTGTGCCCCCCTCCTGCACGACGGTAGTCTATACCGGGATTGACGTGCAGCGCTTCGCGATCTTACCAGAGCCGGCCCAGGCCCGCCAAAAACTGGGATTGCCCGCCAATATACCGATAATCCTCTACGTTGGTTTCTCCAACCCACGTAAGGGGGTTGAATATCTGGCGCAGGCGTTGGGGCAGATGCAATCGCCAGCGTACCTGGTGATGGTGGGTAAATGGGCGAAACACTATCGAGAGCGTTTTCTGAGCGTGCTAGACCAGGCCCGGTCGCAAGTGTGCATCGCCGGTTACGTCTCAGACGCGGACCTGCTCACGTATTTCGCTGCGGCGGACATCTTCGTTCTGCCCACTTTGTTAGAGGGATTCGGTATCCCGTTGGTGGAGGCGATGGCCGCCGGATTGCCCGTGATCACGACGACCGGCGGCGCTGCTAGCGAGATTGTGGGGGCTGCCGGGGTGGTGGTATCACCGGGCGATAGCGCGGCGCTCGCTGCCGCATTGGACCGAGTCCTGGCCGACCCTGAGCTGGCCCAACGGCTGCGTCAAGCGGGCCGGGAACGTGCCCACCGGCTCTTCGATGAACGCGGCTTTGCCGCCGCGACCGAAGCTGTGTACTATCGCGCCCTGGACGCTTTCCGATCTGAGGCCGGCTGACACGTTTCTGCGTGCATCGCCCCGCCCCTGGGTTGTTCGAGGAAGAGCGACATGCCCGTGAATACGGTCGAGCCGCTGGTTTTTGTAGTCATCCTGAACTGGAATCTGCCAGACTATACGATTGCGTGTATCGAATCTGTGCTGGCAGCCAAAGTGGCCCCGCAGAGAATCATCGTCGTGGACAATGGCTCCACCGATCATTCTGTGGAAGCATTGGCCGCCCATTTCGGTTCGGCCTTGCATCTAATTTGCCATGAGCACAACCTGGGTTTTGCGGGAGGCATGAACTCCGGCATACGGTACGCGCTGGAACAAGGGGCCGTCTCGGTACTGTTGCTAAACAATGATACGGTTATTGACCCCACTATGATCGAGATCCTGCTGACGGCCGAGGATGCACTAGACGCACCAGGTATCTTGGGACCAGCGATCTTTTATCATGACGATCCGGGGCGATTGTGGAACCTGGGGGAGATTCGCCGCTCCTGGTTACCCATGCCGGTAACCGTGAGACGTGATCCCAAAAGTTTACTCTGCGCGGCAACCTTTCAAGTAGATTATGTGTCCGGGTGCGGTATGTGGGTCCGACGTGAAGTGTTCGAACGTATCGGATTGTTTGATACCCGCTACTTCATGTACTTTGAAGATGCTGACTTTTGTCGGCGGGCGCGGGATGTGGGGTATACCGTGTGGTGCGTGCCACAGGCCAAGATGTGGCACCGGGTTTCCTTGACGGCTCAACGGGACAAACCAGCCAATCGCTACCATCACACGTTGAACCAGATTCGATTCTATCATGAGCACGCTCATGGCCCCTCGCCAGTGCTCCGCGAGGCGTACATCGCCACAAAGCTGCTCAAAACCATGCTCGGCGATATGTGGCATGGCGATTGGAACTTGATTGCAGCCCTGGGGAGGGGAACCGTTGATGGGTATCGAGAGCAGTGGGAACAGCGTCAGAAACCGAGGACGAATGACGAACAGCCATCGTGAAACGTTTCCAGTGAATTGGGTAACAAGGGTGTGAGCGTGGCTTTTGACTACCAACAGATCGTGTTTGGAGCCGCGTGGAATCTGCGGCGAGGTGATCGCAACCTGGGCGGCCTGCGGCTGGACCGGGCATTGAAGGCACTGGAAGTGCGGGCGGATATCCGTACCGGCGCTATTCTGGAGGCAGGCTGTGGTGTAGGCCGGTTCACTGCTAACCTGAGTGCTCACCTGCCTGACGCTCGTGTGGTGGCTTTTGACCTGAGCCGAGCAGCCGTGGTTGAAGCCGGTCATCGTGAGCCTCACGTTGGGTACGCCGTGGCCGACGCGCAAGTCCTGCCCTACGCCGATAGCACCTTTGACGCAGTGGTGTTCTTTGACTTGCTGGAGCACCTGGAGCATCCAGGAACAGCCCTGAAGGAGTTCGCTCGAGTGTTACAGCCGGGAGGGTTGCTTCATGGCTATGTACCCTGTGAAGGCCAGCCACCGACTCTGCATTGGCTGTTGGGAGGCTGGGTGCATGGCTTAACCCGCCGTCATGCCGGCCACACACAGCATTACCGGCACGCTGACCTGATGGCGTTGGTGCAGCGAGCCGGATTCGCAGTGTTCGACCAGAGCTATAGTTATCATCTATTGGGTCAGACCCTTGATGTGGCTACCTTTGTAGCCCGGGAAGTGATCTTTCAGCGATGTAAAGGCGAGCGTAGGCATCCGGAGGCGTTCTATGATCGTTCAGTACTGGGCGATAACTGGTTGAGCCGGCTCTACGGGGCAACGCGGCAGGCCATAGAGTCGGTGGCTTATATAGAGGCGCGGTTATTGAGCAGGTGCTCTTGGGCTTTAGGTGTTCATCTCACCGCTCGGCGGATATCAGATAAACCGGGGGCCCAAACATCACCAGGGGCGTCCAATGCCTAGCTTTTCCTTTTCCCTTCCTCTATTTGCACAGACCATGCGCCGAGGCTGGCGTGACAGATTACGTATCCATGGGTTTCACCTGAGAGAGTTTGTGCGCTGCACTACTCTGCGCAAACTGATGAATCTACTACTGGTCACAATGCAGCGGTGGCTCCGGCGCGACCGTGTGATCGGTATGCCAGCCAAATACTTCATTGACCCCATCAACGTGTGCAACCTACGGTGTCCACTATGCCCCACCGGACGCGGCGTGCTGGCCCGCCCGCGTGGCCGCATGGCCCTGGCTGACCTGCAGCGGATTGTCAATGAGATCGCCCCCTACGCCTATCGGGTCGAATTGTACAATTGGGGAGAGCCGTTGCTTCATCCCGACATCTTTGATATGATTGAATATGCCAGCCAGCGGCGGATCATGATTGGGTTGAGTTCCAATCTCAATCTCTTGGATGCCGACAAGGCCCGGCGATTGGTCGAGTCAGGGCTGGCGCAGTTGGTAGTATCAATAGACGGCGCGACGCAAGAAAGCTATGCTGCTTATCGCCGCCAAGGGAAACTAGACGAAGTTTTGCGCAACCTCCGATTACTGCTCGAGACCCGGCGCGCGCTCAAGCGTCGGACCCCGTTCATCATATGGCGCATGTTGGTGGGCAAGCATAATGAACACGCGGTGGAAGCCATGCGGAGAGTGGCGCACGAGATGGGTGTGGATGGTTTTTCCACTGGCATGTTATATGTGGACACGCGGGACCCCCAGCAGGTTGAACAGTGGGTGTCAAGAAACCCGGCCTATAGCCCCTATGATCTGGCAGGTGAAAAGCCAGAGAACACCTGGGCTTGTCATGACCTGTGGGAGAGCATGGTGATCAACTAGGATGGCGGCGCAGCGCCCTGCTGCTGGCTACACGATCCCCAATTCGACTTTGGGAACGTATTCACCCAAACAGTGCGCGAGGTGTGGAATGGGCCAGGCTATGTCAGCGCCCGTCGCGTGATTGGCAAACGCAGTCGGCAACCGGCAGACGTGACGACGATCTGTCATCGTTGTGGTGGACATCCGCACTACATGGCGTATTAGATGCAACAGATCACCTGTCCTCTCTGTGACTCGCCAGACGCTGTGCCTGTCGCCGAGGTCCACGATCGGCTCTTGGGCATCGGCGGCCGCTTTACGATGGTGCGCTGTACCCATTGCGAATTGCACTATCTGAATCCTCAGCCCACCATATCAGAGTTGGTTCCGTACTACCCAGAAAACTATGACCCCTTTGTTACGCCATTACCCGATGAATTGCCTTTGTTGCAGCGTCTGAGCGTGAACTATGGACTGCGCAAACGGTGTCGGGCGGTGACGCGCTGTAAGCGCGGCGGGCGATTGCTGGAGATAGGATGCGCCAATGGCCTGTTCCTGAACGCGATGCGTCAGATGGGTGATTGGCAACTCCACGGTGTGGATGTCAGCGAGTCCGCCGTACGTTATGCGCGGGAGCGATTGGGATTGGACGTGGTCCAGGGGCAATTGGAAGATGCACGATTCCCTGATAACCAGTTCGACGTTGTGGTACTGTGGGATGTACTGGAGCACGTACATCATCCAAGGGAGACGCTGCTTGAGATCCGCCGCGTGCTCAAACCCGATGGTGTACTGGTGTTCCGCGTGCCGGTGTTTGATAGCTGGGACCGTAAGTTGTTTGGTCCCTATTGGGCGGGCTGGGATGCCCCACGTCACCTCACCTTGTTCTCCCTGCGCACACTGGGCTTGATGCTGGCGCGGACCGGCTTTCGTGTAGAACGGACCGCGTGCTTATCGGGGGGATACCCCACGTTCGTACTGAGTGTGCGTTTCTGGGCACAGGAGCATCTCTCAGCGCAGGCCCAGAAGCAGTTGTTTCGTATATTGAACACCTTGCCTGTGCGGCTCCTCGTAAGCCCCTATTTCTATCTGGTTGACCGATTGGGCAAGAACACGGTTGTTACGGTCATTGCGCGTGTGGATGGAAGGGCCGGTTCACTGCCTGGAGAGGTATAAGCCAATATGAGGATTCTTTTCGTTGCCCCTCCGTTACCCAAAGCCAATACGACTGCCCAGCCGTTGGGGTTTGGCTATTTGGCATCTGTGTTACGCCAAGAAGGACTTTCTGACATTGCGATCCTGGATGCCTGTTCACTGAACATGAGCGTCCCGCAAACGATTGATGCGATAAAAAGACACGAGCCTGATGTATTGGGACTTACGACAATGACGGTCACGGCCAAGAACGCGCTCAAGATCGCTGCGGCCGCCAAAGCCCTGTTTCCCCAGATCAAAATCGCCGTTGGCGGGGTCCACGCCACAGTCCTGCCGGGAGAGGTGATCGCTGATCCCCATGTGGATGTCGTGGTACGCAACGAAGGCGAGGATTCGTTCCGGGAGATCATCCGGCGTTGGGAGTCCGGCGAATCGCTGGAAGGCGTACTGGGCACGAGCATCAAGGTAAATGGTGAGATCGTACATCACGCGCCCAGAGGGCGCATACGCGACCTGGATGCCCTACCGTTTCCGGCGCGGGATCTGATGCCGATGCAGATCTACAAAGCCGGTCTCTCGTTCCCGCCGCACATCCGCGTGCGTACCATGATGTACACTGCGCGAGGTTGCCCAAACGACTGTGCCTTCTGCTCCACGGCAGCGGTTTGGGGTGGGCACTTCTGTGCCATGCGGAGCGCCAGCAATGTTCTGGACGAAATCCAGGAAGTCATCGAGCGATTTGGCGTGTATGGCTTTGAGTTTGCCGACGAACTGACCACCCTGCGCAAGGACCGGCTGGCGGAGTTCTGCAACGGCATCCATGAACGCCGCCTGGAAAAGATTCGGTGGGTCTGCTCCTCCACAGTCAAGCAGATGGATTATGCAACCGCCAAGATGATGAAGGAAGCAGGTTGCTCGATGGTCATGATCGGCGTCGAGTCCGGTTCACCGCAGATCCTCAAAAACCTCAACAAGCGGATCACCATTGATGAGACTATTCATGCCTTCGACGTGACGCGCCAGGCCGGCCTGCGCCGTGCCGCGTGTTTCATGATCGGTGCGCCTGGCGAGACTGCCGAGACCGTCCAGGAATCCATCAACCTGGCCCGGCGGATCCGGCCCGAGCGCATCGCGCTGAACATCGTGACCCCTTACCCAGGCACCGCATTCTACGACCAATACGTAGATCAGAGCATGGAATTGAACTGGGACGAAGCCTTTAGCTCCGACCCGGACGAGCTGGAGACGGCGCCGATCTTTTACAATATCAGCGGGCTGCCCGACGAAGAGCTCCAGCGACTCTGGACCAAGTTTCGCCGTTCGGTCGAACTGTCTCCGCGCAATTTGCTCAATGTGCGGATGAATATCAACCGCCTGACGAATGCGAGCAACTGGCGACAACTGCGGCACAACCTGGTGGCCGCCGTGAAGATCATGCTTGACCGACGATAGTTCCTCCAGAGATTTGCGCATGGATATACAGCCGACGGCGCCCCCCATTCACGAAAACGAGCGAGTGATGCACACGCTGATCGAGTTATGGGGTTTGCAGATGGACTCCACCTCGGATAGCTCGCGCGCGTACAATAGCCTGCACGAGACCGGTTGCCTGCGCCAACGCGATTCGTTTTACAAATGGCTGTTAAGCCTGCTACACCTCCAACCGGGCCAGAGGGTATTAGATGTTTCGTGCGGCCAGGGAGTGTTGCTAGACTTTGCAGCACAAAAAGGGCTGTTCGCGAGCGGGCTTGACTTCTCTCCCCAGGCCATTGCAGCAACTGCTCAGCGAGCACCCGCTGCGGTTGTCAGCGTGGCAAACGCCGAACAACTGCCTTACGCTGATAATTCGTTCGACTACATCACCAACATCGGGAGCCTGGAACATTATTTCCATCCCTGGTGGGCTATCCGCGAGACGGCGCGCGTGTTGCGACCCGACGGCTGTGCGCTCTTCTTATTGCCCAATACCTTTGGGTTGTTGGGCAACATCCTTCAGGTTTGGCGCACTGGAGATGTGTTCGATGACGGGCAACCATTGCAGCGCTACGGCACGAATGCGCAATGGCGCAAACTGCTAGAACTGAACGGCTTGTTCGTGACGCGCATCGCCAAGTACGAGCGCGAAGTGCCTCGAACCTGGACGGATCTGCGCTGGTATATGCGGCATCCGCACAAATGGGGGCGAGTGTTGTTGTCGCCCTTGATCCCGCAGAACCTCTCTAGCTTCCTGATCTACCTGTGTCGGAAAGCGAGTTAGTTATCGTGTGGTCTCGAGTCTGGCGTCGGGTTGCCTGGCAATGGGTTGCGTCAATTATCGTGCTGGCCTTGTCACTGTGCCTCCTGGCGTATAAGGCTTACGATAGTTGGGAAGCTCTCATAGCCTATGAGTGGCAGATCCGCTATCTATACCTCATACCATCGTTTCTCCTGTTCTTGTTCCAGCTAGTTATCATCGTCTGGGGCTGGCAGGCTATCATGAACAGTCTGGCTCAGCCGTTGTCTTTCCGCAAGCACGTCAAGATCTATAGTTACACCAACCTGACACGCCGCATTCCGGCCGGCATATTCCTGGCGATCGCCGGGCGCGCCTATGCGTATAGACAAGATGTCCCCGCGCGCGTGCCGACTCTGGGCAGTTTCTTGGAGTTTTTGCTCACTGTGGTGACCGGGTTACCAATAGCTGCGCTTGCCGGGATCGGGCTGGGTTTCTATTTGCCCGAAATCGGCATCGCATTGGCGGTCGCCGCGTTCGTTGTGGAGTTGACAGCCGTTCATCCGGCCGTGTTGGGCAAGCTATTTCAACTGGTGCGACACCAGACCCTCCAATCCGAACTGACATACCGCGACACTCTGCTGTGGACGTTGATCTACACGCTCATCTGGCTGCTCAGCGGGACGGGATTGTTTGCGATAGCCTGTCTGTTCGTAGACATGTCCATGGCGCAGTTGCCGACGACCATCGGCGTGTGGGTATTAGCCAGCCTGATCTCCTATCTTACCTTTTTCAGTCCCAGCAGCCTGGGGGTGAAAGAGCTCTCGCTCACCTTTCTGCTGGGAATCATCCTTCCAGACCCTTTGCCGTTGTTGATTGCGCTGGCAATTCGTGGGATCTGGACCGTGTACGATGTTCTGGTGGCCGGCCTGGCGACTTTGCTGCTGTAGAGGATGGCTCGTGGCCGCTCTTAAAAAGCCGTGTTGGGGCTTCACGAACAAAAGATACTCCCAATGTGGTATTGAAAAATGGCGTGGGCGCCTCTATAATACGGATAGTTCAGTGGATGACTGGCTGTTCCTATGTCATTTGGTAGATACAGGGTCAGCGAAGAGAAGAAGGGAGGGATGTATCACCACAACCAAGAGGTTGTTCCATAGCACGATTCGTAAATGGCTCGATCAAGCCCTACATCAGAAACGCACTCGGAAAGGAGTTCAATCATGAAGAAGCTAAGCATTCTCGTAGCGATGTCCATTTTGATGGCCCTGCTCGTGGTCCCGGCGGCCGCCGCGCCGGCCATCACCTGGACCAGTGGGTGGCAGATCCAGAACCTCGACGCCGCCAACGCCGCCCACATCAGCATCTCGTATTACAACCAGGATGGGACGAAGAACATTGCGGATGTCTCTGACACAATCCCGGCCATGAGCTCCAAGACCTACTACCCCGTCCATGCCAACACGGGATTCAATGGGTCGGTGGTGGTCAGCTCAGATACCAAGGTCGTGGCCATTGCCAACACCCTGGGCAATAGCCCGCAGTACGCCGCCTCCACGGAGAGCTTTTCCGCCGGGGCCAGCTCCGTGAAGCTGCCCCTGATCATGCGGGGGAACGCCGGCTATTACACGTGGTTCAACGTCCAGAACACCGGCTCCGCGGATGCATCGGTGTCGGTGCAATACACCCCTAGCCTTGGCGCCCCCGGCAATTCCCATACTGAGGGTCCATACATCATCAAGCCCGGCGCTGCACGTACTTTCAATCAGTATGATCTATCGGCGCTAGGTT
>FWPV01014649.1_pt1 | contig 11460 bp, 8 predicted proteins | sample 2228371 | NCBI WGS metagenome assembly FWPV01 (sample SAMEA103939776, study PRJEB20133) | metagenome | reverse complement strand
GCGAAGCCGCGCCAGGCCCTTGCCCCACATTGCGGTGGCGCCCAGCGAGGCCAGACCCAGGCCGCAGAAAAACAGCGCGGTGGCCAGGCTACCGTGGCCTTGCTGCCGCAGCAGGGCAATGACGAAGGTGGTGTAACCCACGTAGCCGGCCCCAAACAGCGCGTTGGCCACCAGGATGGGCCACAGCTGCGGCAGACCGCTGGCTTGCGACGCCACCGCCGAGGGGGCCGGTGGGCTGGACAGCGAACAGGCCGCACGGCCCGCGATGAGCGCCGCGACGGCGGATGCCACACCCAGCGCCCACCACGCGGTCTGCCAACCCGCGCGGTCTGTGTCCAGCCACAGGGGCAACACGCTGCCCGCCAGCACCATGCCCATGCCCGAGCCGCCGAAATACAGCGTCAGGGCGCTGGCTGGGCGCTGCGGCATGGCGCGGGTGGCCAGTGCGGTGCCCAAGACGAAGATGATGGCCGTGCTCACACCGCCCAGGCACCTCAGCGCCATGAACAGATGCCAGTCGCGCAACAGGCCACTCACCAGCAAGGCCAAGGCGCTGGCCAGCATGGCCCAGGCAAAACAGCGGCCGGTGCCCCAACGGCGGGCCAGCGGCGCCGCCAGCATCGCCCCGAGCAGGTAGCCCAGGCCGTTGGCAGTGTTCAAGGCACCGGCTTGAGAGAGGCTCCAGCCCAGGTCGCTTTGCATGCCCGGCAGCAGCAGGGCGTAGGCGAACCGCGAAAAGCCCAGCGCGACCATGGGTGAGAGCGCCAGCGCCAACACCTGGGGCAGGCCGCGCCATGGCGGGTCGGGTGCCAACTTCGGGCCGGTGTGGGTGGCTGTGCTCATTTGCGAGGGTTGAACCACCGCATCGCGCCCACTTCTTTTTGGGGTGGGTTGCGACGCAGCATGATCGGGGACTATTCGTCGTTGCACAGCGCGCGTGGGGCGCCATGGGGACGTTGTGTGTTCGGCCTGCATTGTGTCACGCCGGTTTGATCTGTCGCACCAATGGGTCCGGTCGAGTGCCTCGGTTGGCAAGAGCGGGCAAATCTGTGCCGCCACCACACCCAGATGACCGACAGTGCCGACATCCACAGCCCAACATGTGAAGCGAGGCAACCAGGGCGCCAAGATGGTGGAGGTTGAAAATTCCATCTGATCAATTCATGATGCGTCGCAACTCAATCGCGTTTAACGCGAGCGCGCGTGCCTGGCCTTCCTTACACATGTCCTGTGACAACTCCTGGCAATCACCATCTCAATGCGCCGCTACTCGCTTAAGACCAGCTTGCTGATTTTGACCGTCGCGTGTGTGTTGCCGACGGCAGGCATCAGTGCATGGCTGCTTCACAGCAACACCGAATTGCGGCGCACTCAGGCTGAACAGAGCACTTTGTTGCTCGCCCGCCAGGTGGTGGCCGACCTGGAAAACGAGTTGTCGGCGATCGAGTCTGCCCTCAAGGTGCTTGCTGCCGCGCCAGAACTCCAAAGTGGTGACCTTGTTGGCTTCCACACCCGTGCCAAGGACGCCTTGGTGGCTGGTTCGGTTTACAACTACATACTCACCAACCGCCAGGGTTATCAAGTGCTCAACACCTTGGTGCCGATGGGCAGCGTTCTGCCAACCACCGGCACGCCAGCTGAACTGGCACAGGTCTTTGAGGCCGACCGCACCGTGCTCACGGATTTGTTTCTCGGCCCAGTCACCCGCCGCCCGGCCATTGCCATGGGCGTCCCAGTGCGCATTGAAGGTGAGGTGCGCTACAGCCTCAACATCGGTCTTGCGTCAGAGCGCATCAATCAGTTGCTGCAACGTCAGTCACTGCCCGACGGCTGGCTGATTGCGGTGCTGGACCGTTCAGGCACCATCGTTGGGCGCTCGCGCGACGCCGATCGCTACGTGGGCGAGAAAGGCGTACCCGCCCTGCGCGAAGCGCTGGACCGGCAGACTGAGCAGGCCTTGCGTATCCCAACCAAGGAGGGCATCGCTACATTTGCCGCGCTCAAGCCCTCGCAGCGATGGGGCTGGGGTGTGGCGGTTGGCCTGCACGAATCGACGCTGTACTCTGGCGTGCAGACGATGATTTTTCAGGTGCTACTGGGTACGGCGCTGGCCTTGGGTCTTGGGCTGCTGTTGGCACTGTGGCTGGCGCGCCGGGTGCTGGCCACGGTACGCGACATCAACGATGCGGCCAAGGCCTTATCTGCTGGCCAGCCGTTTGAGATGCCACGGATGCAGTTTCTGGAGGCAGAGGCGGTGGGGGTAGCCCTGCGCCAAGCGTCGCAGGCCATGGAAGATGCCACGTTTCGGTCGCGGCACGACGTGTTGACCCGCCTACCCAACCGCGCGATGTTTCGCGACTTTGCGGAACGGCAATTGGGCTTGGCGCAGCGCAACGGACATGGGCTGGCGATCATTGCAATCGATCTGGACCATTTCAAAAATGTCAATGACAACGAAGGCCACGCTGCTGGTGACGAGGTGCTGGTGGACGCCGCTCGTCGCATTGCGCGCGCGGTGCGCAGCTCCGACATCGCTGCCCGCTTAGGTGGCGACGAATTTATTGTGCTGCTGAGCGAGACCGAACCCGATACCGCGGTGCAGACAGCAACACGCATCGTCGAAGCACTTTGCCAGCCGTATGTTGCGACTCCCCAGGCTGTGACGGGCAGCGCTGGTGTGGCGTTGTTTCCGCAGGACGGCACGACACTGGACGCCCTGATTGCGGCCGCCGACCAGGCGCTTTACTCAGCAAAAGCGGCAGGGCGTGCTCGACTGAGAACAGTCAGCCGCGATTCGTCCCGAAAGTGAGGACCACCGGCGTCGACGACGCTGCCCCGCGAAGTCGCTCCGGAGAAATTCGGCGTTTCCTCTTGCACGAAGTGCAGCGGTTGCAATTTCGATTTCTACTGCCGGTCTGCCGCGTCTCGTTTGCGTTTGTGGTTCCCAGCAGGTTAGCCCGGAGACCGATTCAAACGGACTGCCGTGGTCATGTTTTGACCTGGCCGCCATCAGAGCGCCCTCAAAGAAATACCCGGCCGCCGTTCAGTATTCCCACTGGGTCGAACACGGTCTTGAGTTGGCGCATGGTGTCGATCTCTGTGGCGCTGCGGCTGTGTGCCAGAAATGGCCGCTTTATCACGCCGATGCCGTGTTCGGCGGACACCGAACCACCCACCTGCCGCACCGCGTCATAGACCACCGTTTCCACTTCATGTAGCGCGGCCTGGGTTGTGTGCGGGCCGGACAACACGTGCAAATTGCCGTCACCGATGTGCCCGAAAAATAGGTGCTGCTGTTGCGGAAACCGGAGTTGAAGCGCCTCGCGCACCGCGCCCACAAATCCCGCCATCTCCGCCATGGGTATGCCGATATCGAAAGCAGCATGGGGCTGGATTTGCCCCAGCATTTCGCCAATGGCTTCGCGGTAGGCCCACAGGCGGTTTGCGTCTTCCAATGACTGCGCCACCACGACATCGCTCACAGTGCCGTGCTCTAGCGCCTCGCCCAGCACTGCCTCCAGCCGCGCGCGGTCCTCGCCCTCGTTCTGGCCTTGCAGTTCCACCAGGGCGTAAACGGGCGCCGGTTCATCAAAGGGCAGGCGCAGCTGGCCCACGGCCAGGGCGGCATCCATGAAGTTGTCCCACATCACCTCGAACGCCGACAGACCGGGCAGCGCTCGGCGCAGCTCGTGCACCAGCCGGGTGGCCGCTTCGAACGATGGCAAGGCGCACAGCGCGGTGTTGGTGGCGCCTGGCAGGGGCGCGAGCTTGAGCACCAGCCGGGTGATGACACCCAGCGTGCCTTCCGATCCGATGAAGAGGTGCTTGAGGTCGATGCCCGTGGTGTTCTTGGTGACGCGCCCCAACATGGTCAGCAGGCGGCCGTCGGGTAAGGCCACTTCGATGCCATGCACCAGTTCACGCATGGTGCCGTAGCGGATGACGCGATTGCCGCCAGCGTTGGTGGCAGCGTTGCCGCCCAACTGGCAGGACCCGCGCGCACCGAGGTCGAGTGGGAAACTCCAGCCCTGGGCCGCCACACACCGCTGCAGTTCTTCGAGCACCACGCCGGCCTGCACGGTGGCTGTGCCGCCGACTGCGTCGATGGCCTCGATGTGGTTCAAACGCTTGAGTGAAAGCGCGATCTCGGCCGCTTGTGGTGTGGCACCACCGGCCAGGCCGGTGAGGCCGCCCTGCACCACCACCGGCGCCCGGTGCTGTGTGCACAAGGCCAGCACTTGGGCCACCTGCTCGGGGGTTCTGGGCAGAAGCAACAACGTGGGTGGCACGTGGGGTGCCTCGCTCCAGTCGCCCGCATGGGACATCAGAACGGTGTTATCACATACCACACCGGCTTCACCCAGGCAATGGGTCAGGGCCGAGTGCAGTTCAGGGGTCAGGCTCATGTTGGGGTCTCCTCGGAGCCTGGACTGTAGGAGGGCGAGCGGGCAATGAGAAATACCGTTTGCTGCGCCTCGGCATCAGCTAAAACTTATGGGATGGGCCGGGCTTTCAGGTCGCCGTCCTCGATCAATTTTGTGATCAGTTCGAGCAAGGTGCTTCGCACCGCCTCGCCTGCCGGTGTGAGCGGGTGATCCACCATCCAGACCACGGACTGGACCCGGCCGATGCCGGGCTCGACAATTTCGCGCGCCACCACCCCCAGGGTTTCGGCATCAGCCAAGGCGTTGCGCGGCATGATGGCGAAGGCCAGGCCTTCGCTGACCATGTGACGGTACAGCTCGGGGTTGTTGAGTTCAAACTGCACATTGAGCGTGCTGCCCTGGGCCAGTGCGGCGCGCTCGATCAGCTTGCGCAGGTCGTGGTCGCGGTCCGGCGCCACCAACGGACGTTCACCGATGTCGGACAGGCGGACAGGCCCGGTGTCCCCAGCAAACAGGTCGGCACGACCGAACAGGCAGAACTTCTCCTCGAACACCGGGATGGCCTCCAGCCGCGACAGCTCGGAGGCAATGGGCAACAAGGCCAGGTCCACCCGACGCGCCTCGACGAGCGCGCGTGCTTCGCGTGACATACCGGTCGAGAGTTGCAGCCGAACCTCGGGAGCGCGTTCGGCCAGCAGGCGAAACAAGGGCACGGTCAGCACCTGGGCCACGGAGCCCACCACACACAGACTCACGCTGCCGCGCGCCTGGGTGGCAGCGCCGCGCACGTCGTCGCGCAAACGGTCAAGTTGGCGCAAGATGGAGGCCGCACGGTCCATCAGGCGTTGGCCTTCGCTGGTCAGCTCCACGCCGCGAGCGTGCCGCACCAGCAAGGGCGCGCCCAGTTCGTCCTCCATGGCCGCGATGTGGTGGCTCAGTGCCGGTTGTGCGATATGCAGCTTGCCGGCCGCCGTGGTGATGTTGCCTGAGCGGGCGATCTCGACGAAGTACTTGAGTTGCCTGGGCGTCATGACCGCACTCTACTGCAGCCCAGGCTGCGTTTCAGGCAGGCTGCAGCGCCGCTTGTGGCACCGGCGTGGCCCCACCTGCCCCCATCTTCGCCGCCACACCCGCGCCACCCAGGCGTTCGATCATGGCGGTTTGGTCGGCCTTGGCCAGAGCGTCCACCGCATCGGGGTCGCAGATGCCGCGCAACAGCGCTTCCATGTGGGCCAGTTGGACGGCATGTGCTGGGTCGCCTGCGAGGTCGTGCTGCTCCTCGGGATCGTCTTTCAGGTTGAACAACTCGGGTCGGTGGCGCACGTAGTGGTGGTACTTCCAGGGACCCTGGCGCACCATGAAACCGGCGGTGTTGCTGCCGGCGGCGTGGTATTCGCTGAACACCACACGCTGGGTGTCCTCGGGCTCACCGGCGATGGCCAACAGCGAGCGGCCAGGGCGTTCGCCCATCTCGGGCAACGGGTCCACACCCGCTGCCTCCAGCAGGGTGGGGAACAGGTCCAGCAGGTCCACCGGCGTGTGGCAGACCGCAGGCGCCACACCCGGACACGCCAGCAGCATGGGTACACCAACGCTCTCTTGGTAGAGGGTGGATTTGCCCCACAGCCCCCGTGTGCCCAGGTTGTCGCCGTGGTCGGAGGTGTAGACCACCGTGGTCTCGCCGTCCAGGCCCGCGTTGGCGAGCGCGCCCAGGATCTGACCCACGTTGTGATCGAGGAAGCTGCACAGGCCGTAGTAAGCGGCGAAAGCCCGCAGACGCTCCTCGGGTGTTTCGAACTGCTCTTCGTTATTCATGAAGTCGGCATAGTCCTGAACCCAGGGGTGGCGCTGATAGCCAGTGGCCGGGTGCAGCTTGGGCATGGGCAAGCCGTCCAGCGGATACAGGTCGAAGAACGCCTGCGGTGCAGTGAGCGGGAAGTGTGGCGCCACCAGACCGACGTACAGCACGAAGGGCTGATCTCGGCGTTTGCCCGCGTCCTGGAGCCAGGCGACTGCTCGCGCCGTCACCTCGCGGTCGTAGGCGGTGTAGGACGACTCGCCGCCACCGATGTGTTCCCCCAGCATGCGCTTTGCGCTGGGGCTGGACACGTAGGGGTCACGAATGGAGGCCCACACCATGCCGTGCCCGCCCACAACGTGCATCGGGATGTGCTCGCGGTCGAAACCGGCGGGGTCCTCCTCGGCGCGGTAGTGCAGCTTGCCTATGCTTTCCACGCGCACGCCATGGCGCTGCAGCACGTGGCCCCAGCCGCGCGGGTTGCCCGAGTAGGGCATGGCGTTGTCCCAGTGGCGCGTCTGGTGGACCCGCAGTCCGGTGGCAAACGCGGCCCGCGCCGGCACACAAATCGGACTGGGCGTATAGGCGTTGGTGAAGCGAACGCTGCGCGCCGCCAGCGCGTCGAGATGCGGCGTCTTCACCACCGGGTGGCCGGCACAACCCATGATCCGGGGATCGTGTTCGTCCGACATGATCACGACAACGTTGCGACGGCTCACGGCTGCTCCTGTGTAAAAAACAACATCACTCTTCGGGCGTGTAGCCCACCGCTTTGACGATGCGGCCCCAAGCCGCGTGTTCAGTCTGAATGCGCTTGTCCAGCTCGGTCGCTGTTGTGCTGAGCGGGGTGAATTCGGCTTTTTCCAGCACCGTCAGCACCTTGGGCGACGCCAGTGCCGCCGCAAGGGCCTGATTGAGTTGGCTGACCACTGGCGCCGGGGTGCCCGCACGCACGAACAGTGCGAAGGTTTCGGACAGGCTCAAGTCCGTGAATCCCAATGAACGCAAGGTGGGCACCTCAGGCAAAGCAGGATGCGGATTCGCGTCGGACACCGCCAGGATACGCAGGCGCCCAGAACGGTGCATGGGCAACAAGTTGGGGGTGGTGGTGATCACCGCCGGCAGGTTGCCGCCAATCGCATCTGTGACGGCCGCCGCACCGCCCTTGTAGGGCACGTGGGTCAACGGTACCTGGGCCTCGCGGGCCAGCATGGTGCCCAGGAAATGCATGGCCGTGCCCGCGCCTGGCGTGCCGAACGAGGCCATGGTCGGCTGCTTCTTGGCCAGCTCCAAGAAGGCCTGCAAGGTGCGGGCCGGGCTTTGTGCACCCACGGCCAACGCGAATCCCATGGTGGTGGCAGTACCCACACCCGCGACATCCTTGAGCGGGTCGAACTTCACAGATTTGTAGAGGTGGGGGTACAGCGTCAGGTTGCCCTGGGGTGCAAACATCAGCGTCTGACCGTCAGTGGGTGCGGCCAGCAGGGCGTCGGTTGCCAGTCTGCCTGCGGCACCTGGCCGGTTTTCCACCAACACGGTGTAGCCCGCATCGCGAAGGCCTTCGCCCACGGCACGTGCCACCAGATCGGCAGCGCCTCCCGGTGCGTAACCCACCAGGATGCGCAAGGCCTTGCCTTGTGCGCGGGCTGGCAGAAATGCCGACAGCCCGAAGGCGCCCAATGCGCCCATACAGGCGCGGCGGTCGATGATCATGTGTTTGTCTCCGGTCGTTGTGAAAAATGCCACTGGAGTATCGGAGTCGGTCACACAGATGTGAAATACCGATTTCAATGCCTTGCCATAAATAAAATCTCATGCAGCCGGCCGGCCTCGATCAGAGGCGTTCACATCGTCTCGGATGAGAAAGTCGAGGGGTTGCTTTGCTTGCGCCGTCGAAAGACTCAACGACCGGCTCACATGGTCGCCATCTGCATGCTGGACGCGCCGTGGAAAGACTGGCGTTGTGCCGCCCATTTGGGCGTCTACTGTGGCTGCGCCTTGCCCGAGAGGCGTGTCCAGTGAAGCCCTGACAGGCGCTAGCGTTGCGGCATGTCTTTGATGCCGTACCCAAGCTTTACCTCCGCATCCGCAGGGATCGCGGGCATGTCGCCATTCCATGCCAACCACGCCTGCTTCATCGCGTCCAGGCGGGCAGGTTCGACTTTCGCCCGATTGGCCCTTTCCCGAGCGTCTTCAGCGATGTTGAACAGATAGTCGTTTCCATCAACCTGAAGGTACTTCCAGTCCCCCTGGCGGAAGGCACGTTGCTCACGGTGTTTCATCCGCCAGAAAAGCGGGCGCTCAAAGTGCGATGCCGGGTCTCGCAACGCACTGGAAAGCGGCATGCCGTCCAAGGGAAAATCGGGGTGCGGAGCGACACCTGCAACGTCAAGAACCGTCGCGGACCAGTCCATCGTCATGCAGTGCTGGCTGCTGACAGCGCCAGGAGGAATGACGGCTGGCCAATGAGCGATCCACGGCACACGGATGCCACCCTCTGTCAAATCCATCTTGCCGCCGACCAGAGGCCAATTGTCGGAAAAGCGCTCACCCCCGTTGTCGCTGGTGAAGATCACCAATGTGTTTTCCTCAACCCCATTGCGTCGCAGCGCGTCCATGACCCAGCCAATGCCTTCGTCCATGTGGTGAATCATGCGGTGGTAGGTGTGGATGCTGCCACCGTGAAGATGAAAAAGATTGCCCTTGATTCCGTCGGCAATCTGAGCATCGTCGCGCGTCTCCCAAGGCCAGTGGGGTGCGGTGTAGTGCAGGCTCAAGAAGAACGGCTTGCCTGCAGGCGCGACGCGGTCGATGTACTCCACCGCACGGCGGGAGAGCAGGTCCGTCAGGTAGCCGTCGTCCTGCGCCTCCTCCTCGTTGAAGAAAAGGTCTTTGGAACCATGGGAGCCGCAGTGGGTGAAATAGTCCACGCCGCCTGACATGGGGCCAAAAAATTCTTCATAGCCCGATTTGATGGGGCTGAAATGCGGGGGGTATCCCAAATGCCATTTGCCGATCAAGGCCGTGCTGTACCCTGCATCGCGCAACAGCGAAGGGATGGTAGGGTGCGCCGGCGGCATGCCCAAGGTCGTGCTGCCACGGGAACTCGCGCTGATCGGCTCCTCAGCCGCGCCACGCAAGCGGTACTGGTAGCGCCCGGTGATCAACGCGAACCGTGTGGGTGAGCACACGGGAGAGTTGGAATAGCCGTCTGTGAAACGAATGCCATTGGCGGCCAGAGAGTCCAGCACAGGGGAGACGGGGCCGAACTGGGCGTCGCGTCCTCCGTAGCAGCCGAGGTCGGCAAAACCGAGGTCGTCGGCCACGATAAAAATGATGTTGGGTTGCATGGACAGTTTGGAGATGCGGCAAGAGCCCTCGGCGAAGGCTCTTTGCCTGATACGCACTTGGCGATGGGATATCAGTCAGTCGCGCGGAAACCTGTGGCTTTGACCAAGGTGGCCCAACGCTGTGTTTCAGCGGCAATGGTGGCTTCGAAAGCGGGGATGTTCTCGGTTGCCATATCGAAATTCAACGCTTCCAGTCGAGAGCGATAGCTCGGGTTGCTATGCACCTTGTCGGCTGCTGCACGAATTGCCTTCACGACGGCGGGTGGCGTCGCTGCGGATACAAATACTCCAAACCAGATCGTAGTGTTCAGGTCCTTGTAGCCCAGTTCTGCAAGTGTGGGGACGTCGGGCAGATAGCGTGAACGCTGAGGACTCGTCACAGCTAAGGCTTTCAACTTGCCCGCCTTGACGTGGGGAATGGCGGTGGCGAGTTGCGTAAACCCCAGCGGCACCTGCCCGCCCAGGATATCGCTCACCTGTGGAGGCGAGCCTTTGTAAGGAACATGGACCATGGAAGCATCCAGCCGCTCGTTGAGCTGGAAACCGAGAAAGTGGGACGGCGTTCCAGGGCTGAAAGAGGCGTATGCGGCCTTGTTGGCTGGATCCTTGATCCACTTCGCGAGCCCGGCGAAGTCATTGGCAGCGACGGAGGGATGGGTCACCAGCACCAGCGGCGCTTCCACAGACTTGATGATGGGCGTGAAGTCGCTGGGTTTCCAGCGCAACGTTGCAAACGCGGCAGGGTTGATCGTCATCATGGACTGCGTTCCGATCCACAACGTGTGGCCATCTGCGGGCGCCTTCAACACCATCTCAGCGCTCAGGTTGCCATTCGCCCCGGGCTTGTTATCCACGATGAATGAGCCACCGGTGTCTTTGTGCAACTGGTCGGCCAGCGCACGCGCAAACGGATCGAGAGCGCCCCCCGCGGGCACACCTGCAACGATGGTCACAGGCTTGCTGGGCCACCCTTGGGCGAAGGAGTTTGGGGCGAAAAAAGCGCTGGTTGCAATCGCCGCCAAGCCAAACGCCCAGTGCGAGAAGGAGTGGCGCGCAAATCGATGAGTTTTCATGATGTCTCCGGTTTGTTGAATGGCCTGCCAGCCTTGGCGCAGGTCATGGGCGAACTCTAGGGTCGCCACCGATAGTTCATGAAATCAAGTATTTCTAGGGATTACGCTAAGAGGCACTCAGAACCTCAAATCGCTAAAAGCCGCGTCGCGGGGCGGGACGCTCCCCGCTCTGTTTGCTGCGGTCTATCTTGGGAAAGCCTCCGGTCGCCAGCAAGTCGGCGGCTTTGTCCTCCAAGGCCAGGAAGATCCGCTCCAGGTGCTGGCGGTCCGTCTCTGGGAGTGCTGACAGCAGTGCGTTGTTGATGTCTTTGAGGACGGGGTAGAGCTCCGCGTAAATCTCCTTTGCGCGATCCGACAGATGAATCTCCACACAACGTCGGTCGTTCGGCCGAGGTACACGCACGGCCAGACCTTTGTCAACCAATTGGCTGACAGCCTTGGAAGTGCGCGCGGGTTCCACCAGGGCGCGGCTCGCCAGATCAGAGGAGAGCAACGGGCCGTTCTGAGACAGCACAACGATCAATCTCCACTCCCGTCGCGTGATCCCGAACTTTCCCTCGCACAGCCGAACCAGCGGTTGGCCTGCCATGGCGGCGAGCCTGTTCAAGCGGAACAAAAAAAACTCTTTTGAGCCATCCACAGGGAACTCCGCTGAGCTTGTTCGTGATCTTTGAGGATACTTCGGAGATGGGCTACGGGCCGAGGCATCCTGCCTTCTGAGGAGTTCAAACTTGCAGCCCCAGCGTCAAGGCGACAGGTAGCTGGTCTTGACGGTGGTGAAAAACTCGGCTGCGTAGCGCCCTTGTTCGCGCGGGCCGAAGCTTGACGCCTTGCGGCCACCAAAGGGCGCGTGA
>FWPV01014648.1_pt1 | contig 11461 bp, 8 predicted proteins | sample 2228371 | NCBI WGS metagenome assembly FWPV01 (sample SAMEA103939776, study PRJEB20133) | metagenome | reverse complement strand
CTCTGACTAATGCTACACGATTAGTCGTGCTTCGTCAAACTTGTCGGTTTGAGGCGAAGCTTCGCTGGGTCTATTTAACGGTGATGGTGACGGGGGCGCTGGTCAGGATTTGGCCAGCGCGATCCAGACCCTGCGCAACAAAAGTGTGCACGCCCGGCGTCAGCGTCCAAAAGGCCTGATAGCCCCCGGCCGGTTCGTTAAAGGTCGCCAGGGGTTGTCCATCGGCCAATAAGGTGATGGAAACCATTTCCCTTTCCGCCGACCGCGCCGAGACCGCAATCCGTTGTGTATGGGCCGGTGTGATCGAGGTGAGGCGATAGACCGTGTTTGGATCAGGCTTGGTCATGATAAGCGCAGCCGTGGTCGTTGGTTGTTGGTCGGTTGTCGGTTGTCGGTCGTCGGTGGTCGTTGGTCGGTCATTGGCCGTGGATGGCCCCACCCAAGCCGCCAGCCGGTTTTCGATCGCCCAGGCCTGGGCTTCGACCGGCCAGGACAGAAAGACCTTTTCGACAATGCGTTCGGGAGGGGTGTCGGCCTGGGCCGGTTGACCGGTGGCCTGGTCTATTTTGACGATGCGATAAAAAGTATCGTATTGGGTGGGTTGCGTGCCGGCGATGAACAACTCGGTGCGCGTGTGCGGGCAGGGCGCATCGGGCCGGGGGAGCAGGCCGGATAACGCGCATACCTCGACACGCACCAGGCCGGGTGGGGGTGAAAATTCCTGGGGGGGGCGTCCCCGCAAGACGGCCTCCATAAAATCATGCCAGAGAGGCGCGGCGCCGGTGATGCCAGAGACATTGAGCATGGGTTGATTATCGGCGTTGCCGACCCACACCCCGACCACGAGTTCGGGGGTATAGCCCAGCGTCCAGTTATCGCGCCAATCGGAGGTGGTGCCGGTCTTGGCAGCGGCCGGCCGCGTCAGGCGCAAAGCGTTCCATTCCCCAAAGGCCGGGGCGCGGGCGCGTGGGTCGCTGAGGATGTCGGTGATGAGGAACGCCACACGCTCATCCAAAACGCGCTCCGGCGGCGCAGGTTGCCAGCGATAGCGCAGCCGTCCACGCGCATCGCGCACTTCCAACACGGCGACCGGTTCGAGCCGCCGGCCGCCATTGGCCAAAACGCCATAAGCTGCCGTCATATCGAGCAGCCGCACTTCGCCCCCCCCCAGCGTCAGCGCCAATCCGTAGCGTTCGCTGTCGTTGAAGGTGCGAATCCCCATCCGCCGCGCCAGGTTAATCATCCGGTCCAATCCAACGTGATCGAGCACCTTGACGGCCGGGATGTTGTACGAGGAGGCCAGGGCCTCGCGCAAAAGCACCGGGCCGTGATAGCGCCCATCGTAGTTGCGCGGGACATAAGGCTCGCCCTCTCGGGTCAAAAAACTGGTGCGCACATCCAGCACCATCGTCGCCGGCGTATAAGGTTCGGGCGATTGCGGGTCAAAGGCCGCCGCATACGTCACCGGCTTGATGGCCGAGCCGGGTTGTCGCAACGCCAGCGTTGCGTTGACCGCGCCGCTGATGCGAGCCTCAAAGTAATCTGGACTCCCCAGCATAGCCAGGATGTGACCGGTGCGCGGGTCGAGCGCGACCAGCGCAGCATTGTTCACGTTGCGTTCCGGCGCAGCCCGGTCTTGAGCCAGCTCAGCCAGATGGCGGCGGGCCAGGGACTGGGCCGTGTTTTGCCAATCCAGGTCGAGCGTGGTGGTGACGACCAGTCCATCGCGGTAAATAGCTTCCAATCCGAATTGACTTTCGAGCCAGGCGCGTACGTACATCACAAAATGGGGCGCCTGGATGGGATGCGGCACGGCCGCCAGGCCCAGGCGTTCCTCACGCGCCAGCCTGGCCTGTTCAGCCGTAATGTAACCCCGCCGGGTCATCAGGTCCAGCACCGTGGCCTGTCTCTGGAACGCGGCCTCTGAGTTGATCAACGGGTCATACGTCACAGGTGACTGCGGCAGGCCGGCGAGCAAGGCGCACTCGGCCAGATCCAACTCTCCCACCTGCTTGCCAAAGTAAGCATGGGCGGCGGCTTCGAGGCCATAAGCCAGATTGCCATAATACACTTGATTGAGATACAATTCCAGAATCTGGTCTTTGGTGTAGGCGCGCGCCAGCCGCCAGGCCAACAGGCTTTCACGCAGCTTGCGGGTGAGCGTGCGCTGAGCGCGTTCTTGCGGGCTGAGCAACAGATTGCGCGCCAGTTGTTGGGTGATGGTGCTGCCGCCTGAAATGGCCTCGCCGCCGCGCAGATTGAGCCATATCGCCCGCACAATCGCCGACCAGTCCACGCCAGGGTTGGTGTAAAAATTGGCATCCTCCGTGGCGATGGTCGCCTGGCGGCAATAGAGCGGAATCTCGGCCAATCGGACCGGCGTATGACGTCCGGCGTGAGGGTCGTTAATTTGATAGAGTAGCCGGCCATTTCGATCCAAAATCCGTGTCGAGGGAGCGTGGAGATGAGTATCCAGGCTATCCAGTGCAGGCAAGTCCACCCATAGCCAGGCTCGCCCGGCCAGCCCCAGGCCGGCCAGCAGGAAAAAGATGGATAGCAACAACAAACGTTTACGCCAGATGTTCATTTCGAGTAGCACCCAAGGCGGTCGAGCAAATATCATGACGCTGCCATAGCCTGGCAGGTTTCAGGGGCATTGTAACCGGTTTGCTCATAGAGTGCAACTGTCCCAACCCCAACTGTTCTCTAACGGGAAACGGGTTTTAACGCATTTTAAACACCATTTTGCTCTCATTTTAACCGGCGCATGGTAAACTGGATTTATTACTCCTCGGTCGTGGCTATTCTATATCTGAAAAACAGCGTGGGGATGCAAGTGCCCCGACAGAAACCATCCCAGGTGAGGTGAGCAAAAGTGGCAATAACCGGTCAAGTATGGTATATTTTAGAGCGGACATACCTTGTGCCGCGCTATTGCGCGGAGACGGACGAGGCCATGAAAGAAAAAATCCTGGTGGTAGATGATGATGTCAATCTGCTCCGCATCGTCAAAGTCCTGCTGGACGGCGCCGGCTATGAGGTCCTGACGGCCACCAACGGGCTGGAAGGACTGCGCACTTTTTACGCTGCCCGCCCCGACCTGGTAGTGATGGATGTGATGATGCCTGAGATGGACGGTCTGACCTTGTGCCGGCGCATCCGCGAGGTGAGCGAGCAATTGCCGGTGGTCATGCTCACGGCGCGCGATCGCGAGCAAGATATTGTGGCCGGGCTGGAGGCCGGGGCCGATGAGTATATCGTCAAACCCTTCCAGCAACGCGAATTCCTGGCGCGCATTGCCGCCATCTTGCGCCGCCAGCGCGCCTGGGCCAGTGTGTTGGAACAGCCGATTACGTATGCCGATGAGTATTTAACTGTGGATATGACCGCGCGCCAGGTCACCGTAGCGGGTCAACCGGTGCGCCTGACGCCTATCGAATATAACCTCCTGGCCTTGCTGGTGCGGCACGCCGGACAAGTGCTGACCAGCCGGCAAATCCTGGAAAACGTGTGGGGCTGGGAATATGTGGATGATATTGACTATCCACGTGTGTATGTCTGGCACCTCCGCAAAAAAATCGAACCAGACCCCAGGCAACCCACCTATATCCTGACCGAGCCGGGGGTGGGCTATCGCTTCCAACCGGCCAAATAGACTTGATCGGAAATAATTTGTAACTACCCTGACAATGTCACATTCTTTGGTGCGAGCCGCCCCTTCGTTTCCCCTTCGCTGCGCTCAGGGCTTTGACTCAGGGTAAACTCCGGCGGCGAAGCAACATGTCATTGCGAGCCGCCCCAAGGGCGGCGAAGCAATCTCCACCCGAAAGGAGATGGCTTCGGCGTCGCAATGACAATATCTGACATTGTCAAGCTAATCAGACGTAACCGTTCAACCTTTATCGAATTTTTTACTTCAGAGGCGCGGAGAGCGCAGAGGTTCCTTTGGCTTTCTCTGTGTCCTCAGCGTCTCGGCGGTAAAATGGCCCTCTATCTGAACGGTTACAATCAGACATTCGCTATTGTTCAACAGCCCCCACGCGCTCGCCTAATCTTGGCCTCAGGCGATTTGATTTGACAAGAAGTAATGATAGTGCTAGAATATAGCTCCAATTTGAAACATCAAAGACGACGAACAAGAGGAGTAAGCGGCGACGCCCAACAGAGAGCGCAGGTCACCGGGTGCAAGCCGGCGCACAGGCTCAACCGCCAAAGGTCGCTTGGGAGTCGAGCGGGTGAACACGTAGGGACAAACTTGGCGTGTGCCCAACAGTAGCCCGCTCCGGGAGGCCCGTTACAGCCCGGCGAGTGCGTCCGTCATCTGCGCGATGGCGGCGAATCGAGGTGGTACCGCGGAAGAGTTCCCCCTTTCGTCCTCACGTGATGAAAGGGGGTTTTTGTTAAATTGGGACACGGACGAACACAGATAGCACGGATTTTTATATCAGACTCTATCGGGAATAAGGATTTTGGAATCACCAAGTCTGTGACTGCTCAGCCACACGCTAATCCTACCGCTGAGACGCTGAGAACGCCGAGTTTTTGTGTTTTGGCAGAGGTCAAAACAACCCTCTGCGGCCCTAAAAAGCATCTCTGCGTACTCGGCGACTCTGCGGTGAGCAGCAGTTACAAAATTCTTTGCGTCCTTTGCGTCGCCTGCCCCCGCCGCAGGCCGGGGGTGGCGGTGCAAAACGCCATGCTCGATATTGATTATCCGTGCCGTCCGTGAAAATCCGTGTCCCCAAAGGGACGCAACACGGAGTATAAACCATGACACACCAGGAAATGCCCAAAACCTATGATTTCAAGGCCACCGAGCAACGCCTGTACGAATGGTGGGAAAAGCGTGGCTATTTCAGGCCCAGAGGCGGCAAACACGCGCCGCGCTTTGTCATTTCCATGCCGCCGCCCAACATCACCGCGCCGCTGCATCTGGGGCACGCCATCACCGCCGCCACCGAAGACTTGATGATCCGCTATCATCGCATGCGCGGCGACAAGACGCTGTGGGTGCCCGGCAGCGACCACGCCAGCATTGCCACGCAGTTGCAAATCGAAAAGATGTTGCGCGATGAAGGCACCTCGCGCGAAGCGCTGGGACGCGAAGAATTCCTGCGCCGCGCCTGGCAGTGGAAAGAAAAATATGGCGGCATCATTACGCAACAGCATCGCCGCCTGGGCGCAAGCTGCGACTGGGAACGCGAACGGTTCACGATGGACGGAGGGCCTAACCGCGCCGTGCGCGAAGCCTTTGTGCGCCTCTATGAAAAAGGCCTGATTTATCGCGGAATGTATCTGGTCAACTGGTCGCCCGGCCTCAAAACCGCAGTGGACGATTTGGAAATCGAATACAGCGAAGAAGAAACGCTGCTGTATTATTTCAAATATCCCATCGCCGGCAAGCCGGGCCAGTATATCCCCGTGGCGACCGTGCGGCCCGAAACGATTTTGGGCGATACCGCCGTGGCCGTGCATCCCGACGATGAACGCTATCGTCACCTGATTGGCGAAACGTGCCTGGTGCCGATTCTCAATCGCCCGATCCCGGTGATTCACGATACGTATGTGAGCATGGACTTTGGCACGGGCGCGCTCAAAATCACGCCGGGGCACGACCCGGCCGATTACGACATCGGCCAGCGACACGGCCTGCCGATTATCAACGTGCTGCGCCCCGACGCGACTATGAGCGAAGCCGCCGGCCCCTACTTTGGCATGGACCGTTTCGAGTGCCGCAAGAAACTGTGGGCGGATATGGAAGCGGCCGGGTTGACCATCAAGACCGAACCGTACACCACCACCCTCCCGCGCGCCCAACGCGGCGGCGAAATCATCGAACCGATGCTCAGCACCCAATGGTACATCAAAATCAAGCCCCTGGCCCAGGCCGCCATCGCCGCCGTGCAAGATGGACGCATCCGCATCGTGCCGGAGCGATTCAACAAGATATATTTCAACTGGCTGGAAAACATCCGCGACTGGTGCATCAGCCGGCAATTGTGGTGGGGGCATCGCATCCCGGTGTGGACGTGCGGCGATTGCGGCCACGAATGGGCGCCGCGCGAGGACCCCGGCTCGTGCGAAAAATGCGGACGGCACAACATCACCCAGGACCCCGATGTGCTGGACACCTGGTTCAGTTCGGCGTTGTGGCCCTTTAGCACCCTGGGCTGGCCCGATGACACGCCCGACCTGCGCGAGTTCTATCCGACAACGGTGATGGAGACCGGCTATGACATCCTGTTCTTTTGGGTGGCGCGCATGGTGATGTTCGGGCTGGAATTCACCGGCAAGGTCCCCTTTGAAATCGTGTACCTGCACGGTCTCATCCGCGACGAGCACGGCCGCAAGATGTCCAAGACGCTCGGCAACGCAGTAGACCCCATGGACATTATCGAAAAGTATGGCACCGACGCGCTGCGCTTTACCTTGCTGACCGGCTCGACGCCCGGCAACGATATGAACCTGAGCCTGCAACGGGTAGAAGCCAATCGCAACTTTGCCAACAAGATTTGGAACGCGGCGCGGTTCGTCCTATCCAATATCCAATCCCCCCCCCACGACCACCGACCACCGACCACAGACCAGCATCTGGCTGAACGATGGATACTTTCTCGCCTGAACCACACCATCGCCGAGGCGACGCGCCTGATTGACGAGTATCAATTTGGCGAAGCCGGGCGCATCATCTATGAATTCTTTTGGGGCGATTACTGCGACTGGTATATCGAGATGAGCAAACTTGCTCCGCAACGCGCTCAACCGGTGTTGCTCCACGTGCTCGACCAGAGCATGCGCTTGTTGCATCCGTACATGCCGTTTGTGACCGAGGCGGTGTATCGGCACTTGCGCGAGGCGGCGCTGGGCGAAAAACCGACCCGCGCTCAACAGGCCGCCTGGCCCGACGCGCTCATCATCGCGCCCTGGCCGCAAGCCGGCCCGCGAGACGCGCAAGCCGAACAGGACATGGCGTTGTTGATGGATGCCATCCGCGCCATCCGCAACGCCCGCGCCGAATACAACGTCCGCCCCGAAAAGCGCACCGCCGCCATCATCGTGGCGGGCGAACACGCGCCGCTGTTCGAAGCGCACCGCGCCGAGCTGTGCATGCTGGCGCGATTGGACGAAATCGGCCTGGTGATTGTGGACACGCTGGCGACTGCGCCTCGCAAGGCCTTGCCGCTGGTGCTGGGTGCGGTGACGATTTACCTGCCCTTTGCCCAGATGGTGGATGTGGACGCTGAAAAGGCGCGGCTGAGCAAGGAACTGGCCGAAGTGGACGCGCTGATTGCCCGCAGCGAAAACCTGCTGGCGAGCGATTTCAGCGCGCGCGCCCCTCAAAACGTGGTGCAACGCGAGCGCGACAAACTGGCCGATTTGAAAGTGAAGCGAGACCGGTTGATGAGTGAGCTGAACGCCCTGACGTGATGACATGCTGGCCTGTCTCGTTCCGTTGAAAACCGAGCCGCGCAACCCGGCGGCGAACCTGGCACAGCTCTCGCGCTGCCTGGCGGAAATCGCGCCTTATCGGCCCGATTTGATTTGCCTGCCCGAATGTACCTTGACCGGTTATCTGTACGACGTAGATGATTTCGACCGGTTCGCCGAGCCTGTGCCTGGCCCTGCTACGGAATGTATGGGACAACTGGCAAGAACGTATGCCGCGTATCTTTGCTTTGGAATGTTGGAACGCGCCGGGCCAGAGGTATACAACTCAGCCGCGCTGCTCGACAGAACCGGCCGGCTCATCTTCAAGCATCGCAAAATCGAAAAGCCGCCCTTTGCAAGCGGCGACGCTGTGGATAGCATTGACACCGAACTGGGACGGTTGGGGATCCTGATTTGCGGCGACCTGTTCAATGCGACCGTTGTGCAACGATTATCGCCTTCACTGGACCTGCTGCTGGTGCCTATGGCGCGCAGTTTTGATCAACGCTCGCCCGATCCCGACCGCTGGATGACCCAGGAGCGGCCCGCTTACCTGGAAGCGGTCAGAGCGGCAGGAGTCACCACACTGATTGTCAATGCGTTAGAGGTCAACACCGACGAACCATCTTTTGGCGGCGCGCTGGTGGTCCGCGCCGATGGGCATCTGCTGGCGGAATCGCCGCACGGCACCGATAGGGTTCTGCTGTGGGATACCAAGGGCGAAAATTCGTGATTCGAGCGATTTCATGCTACAATAGCCGCGGGATTGCTTCGGCAGCCTGTGGTTGCCTCGCAATGACAGGAGGATGAGGCGTAGCCCAGAAGTAGAGCGGTCGAGCGGGTTGTTCCGGGAAGCCTGCCCCGGCTGCTCGCGCATTCTGCTCAACCAGGTAAAAGTTTATGCGATTCAAACCGTGGCAATGGCTGATTCTGGGGGGTATGGCTTGCACCTGGCTGGTCGCGCTGGTCTGGTTTGGCATGACTGTGCTCAACCGGTCTCCCATCTCCACCGGCGCGTTAGCCGGCGCCACGCCCCCCCCGCAGTTGACCGTTATGGCCGTCGTCACCACACCGGCCTCTACCGCAACACCCACACCTCGCCCCACCCGGACCCGGGTGGTCGTGCCGCCGACAGCCGTTGAAACGTCAACGCCCGTACCGCCCACGCCCAGGCCAGATGACTATTTCCCACTGGCGCCAGGGTATTACTGGATTTATCAGAACAACCTGGCGGAAAGAATCGAGCGGACCGTCAAAGAGATGCAAATCATCAACGCCCAGGTTTATTATGTGGTGACCGAGGCCGTTGGCGCAGAGGGCGCGCCCGATAGTTACCGGGGAGAGTATCGTTACATGCTCCAGGGCAGCACGGTGCTGTTGGAACATTTCACCGTGTTATCGGGTCGAGCCACAAGTTACGCCTATGAACCCTTCCAGCCCATTCTCAAAATGCCTTTGGCCACCTGGAGTCCCTGGACGTGGGCCGGCCGGCGTTTTGCGGGGACACAGGTTACCGGGTTGCGCGTGACCTGGGAGGCTTATCCCGAACGGGTGCGGCTGCCCATCGGCGATTTCGAGGGGTATCGTGTGATCGCTACCAGCACGGAGGAAACAGTGGTGGCCTGGTATGCGCCGGGTGTGGGCCTGATTGAGCAAAGCGTGGCCGGCGCCCCGCAACGTTCCTTCAAGTTGATCGAATACTGGGTCGGGCCAACCAAGCCATGAAAAAGGTGATGATGACAGGCGCAATCATCCTGCTGGCGATTTTACTTGCGCCCTGGTTGTGGCGCGCATGGGTGCATTGGAACGTGCGCTCACGCATCTATGGCGACATGTCGGCCGTGCCGCCTGCCCCAGTGGCGCTGGTGCTGGGCGCGGGCCTGTGGGCCGATGGCTCCCCTACCCCGGCGCTGTATGACCGCGTGGCCACCGCCGTTGATCTCTACAAGGCAGGCAAGGTGAGCAAGCTGCTGATGAGCGGCGATAATCGCTTTGTGTGGTACAACGAGCCGGAGGCCATGCGCCGGTTAGCGGTTCAGTTGGGCGTGCCAGACCACGACATTGTGCTGGATTACGCCGGACGCCGCACGTATGATTCGTGCTATCGCGCCCGGAAAATTTTTGGGGTGCGCCAAGTCATTGTGGTGACCCAGCGCTATCATCTCGACCGGGCCGTGTATTTATGCCATGCGTTGAAGATACAGGCCACAGGCATGGTGGCCGACCGCCGCACCTACACCCCGCCTTATTATCAATGGTGGTGGTTGCGCGAGACGCCGGCCCTGGTCAACGCCTGGCTCGATGTCCATCTTCTCCATCCCTTGCCCGTGTTGGGTGAAAAAGTGCCTCTGGACCTTTAGGGCCTGATTGACCCTAAAGCTCTCTTCATGGCCTGTTCCTGCTCCCGCGTCAAGACCGGTCCTTCTTGCGGGGTGATACCCAAGGCTTCCATCTGGGCGCGTCGCCAGCGGGCCAGCCTTTCGGCCACCTGAACCTCGTAGCCTTGATCGCTGGGATGATAAAAGCGCATGCCCTGGAGCGCATCGGGCAAATAGTTTTGAGGGACAAAGTGCCCCTCGAACTCGTGGGGATACTGATAGCCCTGGCCGTGTCCCAAGGCTTTGGCGTCTCGACTGGCATCTTGTAGATGTTGGGGCACCTGCACCTTGCCTTCATCTTGCACCAGCCTGAGCGCGCGGAAATAAGCTGCGGCGCTATGGCTCTTGGGCGCGGTCGCCAGATAGAGCGTGGCTTCCACCAGCGGATATACGCCTTCCGGCAATCCCAGCCGCTCAAAGGCTTCGGCAGCGGCGGTAGCGACCACCAACCCCAGCGGGTCGGCTAACCCGATGTCTTCGCCGGCCAGGATAATCAGGCGACGGGCGATAAAGCGCGGGTCTTCGCCGGCATACAACATCTTGGCCAGCCAGTACAGTGCGGCGTCGGGGTCGCTGCCCCGCACGGATTTGATGAACGCGCTGATGGTGTCATAGTGGGCATCGCCGTCTTTATCGTACAGAATGGCCCGACGTTGGATGCTATCTTCGGCCACCTGTAACGTCACGTGAACCTTTTTATCGGTTCGGTCGGCCGGGGTAGTGGTGACCGCCAGCTCCAACGCATTGAGCGCGACGCGCGCATCGCCGCCGGCTATTTTGGCCAGGTGCGCCAGCGCCTCCTGGTCCACCACCGTGGGAATACGGCCCAGGCCGCGTTCCGGGTCGGTCAGAGCCCGGCGCAACAATTCTATAATCTGCCCTTCGGTCAGCGGCATTAATTGAAAGACGCGGCTGCGGCTGACCAGCGGCGCGTTCACTTCAAAATAGGGGTTCTCGGTCGTTGCGCCGATGAGGATAATCGTCCCATCTTCGACATGCGGCAGCAGCGCATCCTGTTGAGCTTTGTTGAAGCGATGAATCTCGTCAATCAGCAGGATGGTGCGCTGGCCGTACAGAGTGAATCGCTCTTTAGCGTCGGCCACCACGCGGCGAATGTCGGCCACGCCGGCCATCACCGCGTTAATGGTCTCGAACGCGCTCTGGGTGCGATGGGCGATGATGGCCGCGATGGTCGTCTTGCCGCTGCCGGGCGGTCCCCACAGGATGACCGATGAAATCTGGTCGGCTTCGATGGCGCGACGCAGCAGCTTGCCTGGGCCAAGGATATGTTCCTGGCCTACCAGTTCATCCAGCGTGCGTGGGCGCATCCGCGCCGCCAGCGGCTGACGTTTTTGCGCCTCTTCTTGTCGAGCATGGTCAAACAAGTCCATGACTTTCCGCAGGGCCGGTGGACCTTTTCCCAGAGGTACTCCCCGGCGTGAAAAGATGCCTGGCGTCGTTGGCGGCCAGGCGAATAAACGCCCCTCTTTTAGCGTAACGATTATAACAGAGTTAGTCAATTTTGGGCAGATGGATATAATAGAATTATCGCAACTACTACCCTCACCCTGCCCTCTCCCAAAGGGAGAGGGAAACGGAAAGAAAAACGGATTTTGTCGCCGAAAATGAAACTTGTGGCTTTTCTCCACTCTCCC
>FWPV01014646.1_pt1 | contig 11462 bp, 6 predicted proteins | sample 2228371 | NCBI WGS metagenome assembly FWPV01 (sample SAMEA103939776, study PRJEB20133) | metagenome | reverse complement strand
GATGCACCCCACGCTCAAACGCAACCTGCTCGGCGAGCAGATCGAGGCCTGCCATGAGATCGGCGTGCGCTGCCCCATCTACTACACCGTCGGCTGGTCGGCCACGCAGGCCGAGCAGCATCCCGAATGGCTGGTGCGCGACAAGGAAGGCCGGCCCGTGGTGATCAACGTAGACCTCTCCGCCCAGGCGGGCGACCGTCGGCCGTACACCTCCTGGAAATACCTCTGCCCCAGCGGTGAATATCTCGAGCACATCCTGGCGCAGACGCAAGAGATCGTGGACTTGTTCGAGGTGGACGGCTTTTGGTACGACATCTGCTCTACGCCCGGCCCCTGCTACTGCCAGAACTGCCTGGACGGGATGCGCAAGGCGGGCCTCAACCCCGATAAAGAAGAGGACGCTTTCAAGTACTATGTCAAGAAATGGGAGCACTTTTTGACCGAGTGCAACCGCATCATCCACGGCAAATTCCCGCAGGCCACCACCTATTACAACGGCATGACCAAGAACCTCGCGCCCGACTTTACCCCCTGGATGACGCAGATCGAGCTGGAGGACCTGCCCACCACCTGGGGCGGCTACGACCGCTTCCCGCTGCGCAGCAAGTGGTACGCCAACAAGCACAAGCCCATCGTGGCCATGAGCGGCAAATTCCACACCTCCTGGGGCGAGTTCGGCGGCTTCAAGCACCCCGACGCCCTCCGCTACGAGGCGGCGGCCATGCTGGCCTATGGCGCGCTGTGCAACTTTGGCGACCAGCTGCACCCCTCCGGCGAGATGGACCTATCCACCTACGCCAACCTCGGCGAGGCCTTCCGCTATGTGGAGGAGATCGAGCAGTACGGCATGAACGCCGAGATGTATTCCAACCTGGGCGTGTGGTATTCGCTCAGCACGCCGGACGACCAGGGCGTGGTCAACATGCTGCTGGAGAGCCAGCTCGATTTCGAGGCCGTGACCGCGGAGATGGACTTGGCGCGCTTCAAGACCATCATCCTCACCGGCGGGCCATGCCTGGACGAGGCCGCGGCGGCGAAATTGACGCGCTACGTCCAGGGCGGGGGGGCGCTCCTCGTGCTGGGGGCCGGCGCCCTGGATCGCGGGGGCACGCGCTTTTTGCTGGACGTGGGCGGCCGCTACCTCGGCCCGGCCAACTATGAGATAGACTATACCGTCGTCGGCGACGCGCTCGCGGAGGGGCTGGTGCGCTCGCCCTTCCTCAACTATACCGCCGCGCTGCGCGTGGAACCGACCGACGGCCAAGTCTTGGCGCGCATCCAGGAGCCGTACTTCGACCGCACCTACGGCCATTACTGCTCGCACCGCAACACGCCCTACAAGCCCGAGCCGGCCGCGCACGTCGCCGCGCTCCAGAAGGGGCGCGTGGTCTATCTGGCGCACAGCTTGGGGCGCGACTATTACCAGCTCGGCGCGCGCGTGCATCGGCAGCTTTTCGTCAACGCGCTCAAGCTCGTGTACGGCGACCCGGTCTTGGCCACGCGGATGCCCAGCGCCGGCCGCATCAACCTGCTGCATCAGCGCGCCGAGCGGCGCTATGTGGTGCACCTGCTCTACGCGCCGCCGCTCCAGCGCGGGTCGTGTCTGGTGATCGAAGACCTCGTGCCGCTCTACAACGTGCCCGTGGAGCTGCGCGTGCCGCAGGAGATCAAGCAGGTCTATCTGGCCCCCAGCGGCGCCCCGCTCGAGGCGGAACGCTGCGGCGATGCGCTGCGCGTGGTGGTGCCAAAGGTGGAATGTCACCAGATGGTGGTGTTCGCCTACTGAAGGGAAGGAAGGCAGCTCACTGCCGGCCTGTAGCATCCGGCCGGTGGCTAGGGAGTTACGATCCTGTCTGCGAGATCTGGGTAAACCCTGCGAAAATCCTTCTCGTTGAGAGTGACGATGAGATCGGCCTGCGCTTTGGCGGCGGCCTGCAGGGTCAGGGCATCGTAGATCGCCCCGCCGACGATGCCCAACAATGCCAGGCGCTCAATGGCTTGGATATAGTCCTGCTCAGAGAGGCTCACAATCTCCAGTTTGCGGATGACGTTGTGACGGACGAGCTGCCACGCATCCATGGGCGAAATGGGAGGCCGAACGGGCAAAGTCGTGAGAATGGCATACAGTTCGGCAAGGGAATGCGCGGCAACCAGTCCTGTATCCGTTCCGCTCGTCACCCGCTTGAGCCAAGCCCAGCCTTGCTCATGAGCAGGATGGGCCTCGACCATGGCAGCGACCAAGACGGAGGTGTCGAGGAGTATTCTCACAGGCCTACCCGCTGCAAGAGATCGCAAACGCGCTTCTGACGCTCGCGGCGCGTGACGTCGGTCATATCGCCGGTGGCTGCCACTCGGGCAACTAACAGCCCCTCTTTCTCCACGAGCACGCCGGCCTCAGATTGAACGCGCAGACGTACGCCGCCCTGTTCCTCTCTTTCGACGACCAGCGTCATGCCCGGCGCCAAACGCAACCGCTCGCTCAGGCTGGCGGGAATCAGAATGCGTCCTGATTCGTCCAGTGAAACCTGTACGACATCGTTCATTTTGCTCGCCTCAAGCAGCATGTCCTTGACCAATTCTACATCGAAAGCGCAGGCCGAGCAAAACCTGATCTGTTCCCGTCCGGCCTTTGGCCCTCCCCGGCGCGATCCACCCCGCACGTTTGACGCCATCGCCCTCTCGGTATAGACTGCCTGTAGCTAAGGCGCATGCGATCCGCGCCGCATTTTGTACATAAACTCCATCGGAAAGCGATCATGATGAACGATCCCACCCCCTCTCAAACAACCGCCCTGCAAGGCGTCCTGGTTGTGGATTCGACCCAGGCCCTGGCCGGGCCTTTCCTGGGCATGCTCCTGGGCGACTTGGGCGCCGACGTGATCAAGGTCGAGCGCCCCGACGGCGGCGACCAGGCGCGCGGCTGGGGGCCGCCCTTTGCGGGCAGCGAGAGCGCCTATTTCATGGCCGTCAACCGCAACAAGCGCAGCTTTACCTGCAATTTCAAATCCAAGGAGGGCGTGACGGCCTACCGACGGCTGATCGAGCGCGCCGATGTGTTTCTGACCAACGAGCGCCGCCAAGCCACGCGCCAAAAGATGGGCATTGACTATGAGACCGTATCCGCCCGCAACCCCCGGCTGATCTATTGCTCCATCACCGGCTTTGGCATGACGGGCCCCTACGCGGGGCGCGCGGGGTACGACGTCATCGCCCAGGCCATGGCCGGGCTGATGCCCACCACCGGCGAAAAGGATTGGCCCCCCATGCGCTACCCGGCCTCCATCGCCGACCTGGCCACGGGATTGTACGGCCTCGGCTCGATCCTGGCCGCGCTCTATGCGCGCGAACGCACCGGCGCGGGGCAGTACATTGATCTATCCTTGCTCGAATCGCAAGCCTGGTGGGGCGTGACGCAAGCGGTGGCCTACCTCCTGAGCGGGCGCGCGCCGGGCAAGCTGGGCAACGACCATCCCTTCATCGTGCCCTACAGCACCTTCAAGGCCAAAGATGGCTACCTGGTCATCGGTTGCGGCAGCGATTCGCTCTGGCACAAGCTGTGCGAGGTGGTGGGCCTAGGGCCCCAGGTGCGCGACGACCCGCGCTATCGCGTCAACCGCGAGCGCGTCATCCGCCGCGACGAGGTGCGCGCGCTGCTCGAGGAAAAGCTGGCGGCGCGCACGGTGGCCGAGTGGTGCGCCTTGCTGGACGCCGCCGACATCCCCGCCGGGCCGATCTACGACATCCCCGGCATGTTGAACGATCCTCACATGCGCGCGCGGGGCTTTGTGGTGGAAGGCCCCCATCCCACGGCCGGCACGCTGCGCACGTTGGCCAGCCCGTTGCACCTTTCCGCCACGCCCGCCAGCTACCGCCTGCCGCCGCCCCTCTTGGGCCAGCACACCGATGAGGTGCTGCGCGAGCTGGGCTATACGCAGGAAGAGATCGCGCGCCTGCGCGCTTCAGGGGCCGTGTAACGGGCGGCGCGGCGGGGCGCCCCGAACCTTGCGGCCTATTCGGTGCGCGCCTCGGGGGACGCGGAGGCAAGCTTTTTCTCGGAATAGTTCTTTTTGCAGGACGGGCAGCGATAGTACGGCCCATAGCGGCCGATGCGCTTTTCGAGGGGCGCGTGGCCGCATTCCGGGCAGGCGATATCCACCGTCTCGGGCGGCGCGGTCGGTTCGGCGGCCCCTTTCCTGCCGCGCCCCAGCCCCAGCTTATTCAGCGAATAGTTGACGGCGCACGTGGGGCAGCGCAGATACTCGCCATAGCGCCCCTTTTGCGCCTCGAGCGGCTTTTGGCCGCATTGGGGGCAGGCCGTCTCGGCGGCCAGTTGCTTGATGCGGTCGCTCAAGATGGGGCGCGTGGATTTGCACTTCGGATAGTTCTCGCAGCCCAAGAACTTGTCGCGGCCTCGGGCGATGATTTTCATGCGCCCGCCGCACAGCGCGCACACCTCCCCCTCGGCGAACTCGACCGCCGGCTCGGCGGGCCGGTCGGGTTTGCTCAGGTCGAGGATGTAGCGGCAATCGGGATACCCCGCGCACCCCAAAAATCGCCCGGCCTCGCTGATGCGCACCTGGAGCGGGCGGCCGCACTGCGGGCAGGTGCGCTGGCGCATCTCGGCGGGCAGGTCGGCCCAGAGGGCCTGCTCCACGGCCTGCGGCATGAGGTCCTTGGCGCCCTCCACCTGAGGCTTGAAGCCCGCGTAAAAGCCGCTCAGCATATCCACATAGCCCATCTTGCCCGCCGCGACCTGGTCGAGCTGCTCCTCCATCGTGGCGGTATAGCCCACGTCCATGATGTCGGTGAACGTCGCCACCAGCGCGTCGCACACCACCATGCCCAACGCGGTGGGGTAGAGCCGTCCCTTGTCCTTGAGCACATAGCCCCGCTCCTGCACCACGCCGATAATCGAGGCATAGGTGGACGGCCGCCCCACGCCGTTGGCCTCCAGGGCCTTGATGAGCGTCGGCTCGGTGTAGCGCGGGGGCGGCTCGGTGAAGTGCTGCTCCGGGATGAGCTTGATCAGGTCCACGATCTCGCCCTCCGTCAAAGGCGGCAACACCTGGGCGCGCTCCTCGGCCTGGTCGTCGTCGCGCCCCTCGGTATAGACCACCGTGTAGCCGGGGAAGGTCAACACCGCTCCCGTGGCGCGAAAGAGGTAATCCCGCGCCGCGAGGATGTCCACCGTCGTCGTGGCATAGACGGCGGGCCTCATCTGGCTGGCCAGGAAGCGCTGCCAGATCAGCTCGTACAGGCGCGCCTGCTGCTCGGTCAGGTGCGAACGGATCGCCGCCGGAACACGATAGACCGAGGTGGGGCGGATGGCCTCGTGCGCCTCCTGCGCCAGCGCCACGCGCGATTTATAGACCGGCGGCTTGGAGGGCAGGTAGCTATCCCCCCACCGCTCGGAGATCAAACGGCGCGCCTCGGCTTGCGCCTCGGGGGCCACGTGGGTCGAGTCCGTGCGCATGTAGGTGATCAGGCCGACGCGCTCGCCGTCGAGGTCAATGCCCTCATAGAGCTGTTGCGCCAGGCGCATGGTCTGCCCGGGCGAGTAGTGCAGCTTGCGCCCGGCCTCGGCCTGCAGCGTGCTGGTGATAAAAGGCGGCGGGGGGTTCTGGCGCCGCTCGCCCTTTTGCACGCGCACGACCGTGTAGGTGGCGCCTTTCAGCGCCGCCAGGATAGGGTCGAGGTCGCCCTTCTGATGTAGCGCGGGGTCCTGGCCCTTGATCTTGTGCAGGCGCGCGCGAAAGCGCTCCTGCGCCTCGCTGCGGCGTTGCAGCTCGGCCTCCAGCGTCCAGTATTCCTCCGGCACAAAGGCCATGATCTCGCGCTCGCGTTCCACCACCAGGCGCAGCGCGATGGACTGCACGCGCCCCGCCGACAAAGCCCGCCGCAGCGTCTTGCTCAGCAGGGGGCTGATCTGATAGCCCACCAGCCGATCCAGCACGCGCCGCGCCTGTTGCGCGTCGATCAGGTCGTTATCGAGCGCGCGCGGATGGGCGAGCGCTTCCTCCACGGCCGCCTTGGTCACCTGATGAAACACGATGCGCCGCGCCTTGTCGCGATCCAGCCCGGTGGCCTCCTGCACATGCCAGGCGATGGCCTCGCCCTCGCGGTCGGGGTCGGTGGCCAGGTAGATCGTCTCGCTCCCCTCGGCCGCGCGGCGGATCTCGTCGAGCACCTCCTTCTTTTTCTCCAAGACGACGTACAGGGGGCGAAAACCGTGTTCGATATCCACCGCGAGCCGGTCGGGGGGCAGGTCGCGCACGTGCCCCACGGAGGCCTTGACGACATAGCCCTGGCCGAGGTATTTGGCGATCGTTTGCGCCTTGGCGGGCGATTCCACGATGACGAGACGTTTGGCCATCATGCGCCGTCCTTATCCAGGTACGCCCGCAAATCGGTGACGCGCGCGATGACCAGGTCGGGCCGCGCCTGGGCGAAATAATCGGCCCCCGCGCCGTCGGGCAACACGCCCACCGTGCGCGCGCCGATGCGCTTGCCGGCGAGGACGTCCATGGGGTGATCGCCGCACATCACCGCCTCTTCGGGCGCGACGCCCAGCCGCTCCAGCGCCGCCAGCAGGTGGCGAGGGTCCGGCTTGACGTGGAGGACGTCGTCGCGCGTCAAGAGCACATCGTGCGGCAGGGGAGTGCGCGCCAAGACGCGCTCGACCGCCACACGGCAATTGCGCGTGACGATCGCCACGCCCCAGCCCGACGCGCGCAAATGCTGCAAAAGCTCCGGCACGCCGGGGAAGGCCGTCGCCGTCTCGGCGGCCTCCAGCTCGATGGCGGTGATGGCGCGATGAGAGGCCTCCGCGGCGGCCCTGGCGCGCGCGGGGTCGGCGGGCGCGATCTGCGCCGTGGCGCGCTCGACGGCTTCCAGGATGTGCATCCCCGCCAGGGGCGCGGTATCCGCGCCGTGCTGCCCCAGGACCTCCATCACCGCGCGGCGCATCAGCCCAAAGTCAATGCGCTGCTGGATGAGGGTGCCGTCGAAATCGAACAGAAAAGCGCGCGCACGAGCAAACATGACTCCCCCGCGCCTACTTGCCCGCAAAGACCAGCAAGCGATGGTTCTCCGAATCCGCCACGATGATGCGGCCCGTCTTGTCCACGCGGATCCCCGTCGGCAGGTTCATAGACGAGAGGTCGCTGCCTTGCTGCCCCCAAACCGCCAGCACCTTGCCTTGCTTGTCGAACTGGATCACGCGGTAGCCCTCCGGGTCGGTGACGTACACGTTCTCCGCTTGGTCGAGCGCCAAGTAGGGCTTGTTGACCACCGAGACGCTATCCCACGCAAAGACGGGCCACTTGCGCAAGAAGTTGAAATTCTTGTCAAAGACCTGGACGCGCCGATTCCACGTGTCGGCCACATAGAGCGAGCCGTCCGCGGCCACGGCGATGCCCACCGGCTCTTGCATCTGACCATCGCCATCGCCCAGGCCGCCCACCGCGGCGACCATCTTGCCATCCAGGGTGTATTTGATGATGCGCTTGTTGCCCGTGTCGGCCACGTAGAGAAAGCCCTCTTCATCAATGAACAGGTCGCGCGGGCCGTAGAGCAGGGTGCCCTGCTCCGTCGGGATTTTGGTCTCGCCGAACGTGCCCCACATGCGCTTGAAGGTGCCCTCGCGGTCGAACACCTGGATGCGATGGTTCCACGTATCGGCCACAAAGATATCGCCGTTGGGCGCCACGGCGATGCCCCACGGCTCCTTGAACTGGCCTTGCTGCGTGCCCTCGCGCCCGAACTGCCGCAGGAAGCGCCCGTTAGGATCGAGCACCTGCACGCGATGGTTGAACGTGTCGGCCACATAGATGTTGCCCTGCGCGTCCAGCGCGATGGCCTTGGGCGAGCGCATCTGACCGGCTTGGTTGCCGGGCACGCCCCAGGCCGTCGTGGCCGGCACCTGCTTCCATTTCTCGACGTACTCGTCGCCGGGCAGCGCTCCGCCCGCGACCATCACCTCGGGGCCATAGTCCCACAATTGCTGGGCCACGTCGCGGCGGATGTACATGGCGAAATTGTGCACAAAGGGCCAGGCCGTGAGTTGGGCGTCGTACTTGCGGTTGTAGAGCACATCCCAGGCCTTGCGCCGTGCGATGGGATCGCGCAGGTCGCGCCAGATCTTTTGCAGCGAGGTGTTCATGTACCAATCCTGATTGGGCCACCACACCAGGCGATATTGCCGCCGGTAATACTTGTTGCCCAGGAAGGGCTTGATGCCCGCCTCGTTGGCCGGGCCGACGATGACCACCTCGGCATCAAAGGGGCCGCCCGGCTTTTTGCCGTAGAACTGCGCGTTCGTAAAGTTGCGCAGGTACCACACGAACGGCCAGCTCGAATCGTCGTCGTAGGCCACTTTCATGCTCAGGTCGCCCGACAGCCGCCGCGACATGTACTCCAGCTCGCGGGTGACCAGCGCCGTATCGGGCGCGCCCTGGGCGTACACCAAGAACTCGTTCGCCAGGTCGGCGTTGATGTAGGTGGCCATCCAGGCAAAGCGGATCGTGAGGGCCAACAGGATAACCAGCGCGCCCAGCGCCACCATGCGCAGCGTCTCGCGCTTTTGCAGCCTGCGCACGATGTTCCAACTGAAGGCGGCCAAGATCACGGCCACGGCCAGCGTGGTGATCCAAGACATCGAGCGCCCCAACTGCGCGGTGGTCGTGCCGCCGGAGGGCCCTTGCGCGAACAACGCGGCCAGGCTGTAGATGAACAGGGGCACGGTCACCAGAAGCCACAGGCCGCCCTTCTCGCGCACCTCTTGCCAGTTGCCCTCCAGGAGCTTGCCCAGGGTCCAGCCGGCCAACAGGTGCAGCGGCACGGCGAGTTGCATGCACAGCCAGGGCATCTTTTCGCCCGACCAGCTATAGACCACAAAGGCCAGCCACGTCCAGACGATGACGAACGGCACGAACGGCACCGTCGTCGCGCGCGACGGCTCTTGAGGCTCGGGCTGGGGCCGCTTGTCGCCGTTGCCTCGCAGGGCGTAATACGCCGTCCCGGCGACGCCGAGGATCAAGGGCAGGAACTCGTAGATGGGCATCAGCACCAGATAGTAGAACCACGGCTGCCCCCCGCGCTTGACGCCGTGCTGCGAAAGCCAATAACCCAGCGACCCCACCATCCCCGTGGCAAAGCCGTTGGGGTTGGTGAACATGGTGGTGAACAAGGGGATAAAGATGGCGTAGAACAGCCCCGCGCACACCAGCCAGCGGCGCCAATTCCACCATATCCCGATGGCGACGCCGATCGCCAGCATCACCAGAAACACGCCGCCCGAAAACAGGACGCCCTGCGGACTGTAATCCACCGGGTTGCGCCCCAGCAAAGCGACCGGAAACGGCGTCGCCAGGGGCAAGGACAACGTCCCGATGACGATCAACAGGTCGAACACGGGCAGCTCCAGCCACGCCCGCCGACGCTCGACCAGCCATTGCCAGGCCAACAGCCCCAGAAGGCAGACGCCAAAGCAGAAATAGGTGATGATGGTGGTCTCTTTGGTGGTGTACCCATAGGCCAGGGCCGCCGCGACGATATAGAGATCCTTAACCTTGCGCTGATCCAGGTAGCGCAGCATGGCGACGAACATGATCATGTTAAAGATCAGGTTGAACTGGTCGTGGCGGATAAAACGCGAGCGATGCATCATCACGGGCGAGATGGCGGCCAGCAGCGTGGCGGCCAATACGCCCTTGTCGCCCAGCCATTTGCGCAAAAAGAGGGGCATGATCGTGATGGCGATCCCCGCCAACACGGCGGCCAGCCGCCCGGTAAAGTCGTTATCGCCGAACAGGGTGAACATAAACGCCGTGAGATGGTAGCCGAACGGCCCGTGGTACGTGGGGCTGTGGATATAGCCCTGGCCGGTGGCCAGCTTCCACGATTCCCAGGCGTGGATGCTCTCGTCGTGGCAATACGCGCGCGAGCTGAGGCTCCAAAACCTGGTCAGCAGGATGAACAGGATCAGCGCCGCATAGATGACGCCCCACCACGTCAGCTTGAACGAGCCAAAGACGGGCCTATCCAAAAAACTAGAACGTGATTCCGAGGTTCTTTCTATCAGCATCAGCACTACCCCTTCTTGGTGATGGTTCTACGTCCCCACGATGGCGCGAGACGGCTAGCGCTTGGCCGTTGGGGGGCGCACCCACAAATACACTTCGGTCGCCTGCACCTTGCCCACCGGATCGCGCAGGATCGCCCAGCGCAGCCGGGCGCGCTCCGAGAGGTCGGCATCATCCCAGGTCTCGCGCAGGCGGAAGGTTTGCCCCATGAACCCGGCCGGCCACTCTTCCTTGGCCCGCGCGCGCGTGATGAGCGCCATGCTCTCGGTGCGCGGGTCAATCGAGGCCACCGGCCGCGCCTTGGGATACTCGCGCAGGATCCAGCCGATCCAGGGGTCCAGCGCCTGCTCATAGTCGAGCGAGATCGCGCGCGGGTCGCCGGCCTGGCGGCTGGAGAGGGTCATGATAAGCTCTTCCAGATCCTTGATCTGCACCGACGAAGGCCGGTACACCATCCCTTCGCGCGGGTCGCGCCCCGTCTGATAGGCCAGCGCCGTCGTCAACCGCGCCGTGCCGCAGATCATCAGGAACAGACTCAGCGCGACCCCCACCCGCGCGGCGCTATCGCGCCCCCCCAAGGCCACGTAGGCCAACGCCACAATGGCCAACAGGTTCGGGATCGTGCGATAGGCGGCCAAATCCTTCGCGGACGGGGCGAGGCTGTAGGTCAGCACCTCCAGCGCCACCAACGTGACCGCCAGCACGCCCCCCACGATGCGCGCCGTGCGGCTCGTGTCGTTGCCCCACACCCGAAAGACGATCCCCGCCAGGATGAGCATCAACGCGATCGTGCGCGCATAGTTCATGTAGCGCTCCTGGCCGGTGTGCAGGTACGTCACCAGCTCGATATAGCCAAAGACGATGACGGCCAGTCCCGCCGCCAAGGCGATGCCGTCGTTCAGCGACGCCTCCGGCGCAAGGCGATCCCAGAGCCATTCCGCGCCGCGCCCGGCCAGGATCGCCAACGGCAAGAGGACGTTCGGCAGCCAGGTCGAGTCGCGGTGTCCCAGCGCCGTGCCCAGGATCAAGGCCACCGCCGCCCAGATCAACAGCGCGATGTCGAGCTTGCTGCGCCGGTACAGGCCCCACGCGCCGCCCACCAGCCCCAGGGCGACGGTCAGATATTCGTAGCCGAGCAGGTTGCGCCCCAAGGCCCACCAGGGCAGCCCGCTGCTGGCGGGGGCCAGCCTTTGCGCCCAATAGCCCGCCAGGCCGACGCTCGCGCCCACGCCGCCCGGGTTCACCAAAAAGCCGCTGCCGAAAAAGAGGAACGTGCCCGCGAGCCACATCAGGTTCTCGCGCGTGGCCGCCCGTTGCAGTAAGCCGCGCGCCCGCTCGACGGCGCCCTCCTCTCGCTCAAGCCACCACGCCAGCCCTCCG
>FWPV01014645.1_pt1 | contig 11462 bp, 6 predicted proteins | sample 2228371 | NCBI WGS metagenome assembly FWPV01 (sample SAMEA103939776, study PRJEB20133) | metagenome | reverse complement strand
TCCGCCGGAGTTGGAGGTGCCGATGTAGCCGGTGAGGGGGGATTTGTAAACCATGTGCCCGCGGGCGGCGGTTGGCGCCTGCGAGCCGATGAGCGGTGAGGTGGCGATGACGATGACGTTGTCAGGTCCGAGCGGGTCTGCTGTCGGGTCAATCCGGTCGTAAATGAGCTTCGTGCCGAGCCCGCGGCCGCCCAGATAGAGCAGCGCGTCCTCAGCCTGAAGCGGCACCACCCTGATGTCGCCGGTCCTGAGGTCCACCTCGAGCACCCTTCCGTGATATCCCGCCACCGCCATGTTTACCTCTTTTATGAGTAGAATTTACATTTCTTACCAGATTTGGATTATTAAACAGCTTTAGTGCATAAAATAGCAGAATTGCGATTCCAGGACAATCATTTTACGAGATTTACAGGATGAGAAAAAAAATTGATTTGTCCGTCATATAAATGATAAACTATCGGTAGATTTTAGCTTGCTCGCAGGGAGTGTTTTGCTATGTACAAATCTATAAATATCAACAATTTCCGTTGCTTTGAAAATTTTGAAATCAATGACCTCGAGCAAATCAACCTCATCGTTGGCAGTAATAATTCCGGAAAAACTGCCTTACTCGAAGCGATTTTCTTGCACTGCGGTCAGCGTAATCCAGAATTAGCTCTTAGAGTTAACGCCTTCAGAGGAATAGAATCAATAAAAGTCGAGTTGACACCCTGGACAAGTACTCCATGGGATTCACTTTTTTTTAATTTTGATAACAACAAAACTATAGAAATAATTGGGAAAAATGATAAATCAGACCTAAAAAAATTATCGATTAAAATTCCGCGACAGCTACATGAATTGAAAAAAATTCCGGCTGCACCCCGGCCTTATGAATTTAAAGCCAAAGAAGAACCTAATCCCTATAGAGCAGCCTTCTCAGGAACAGCGAAAGTCCTGGAATTAAATTTTGAGGAGAAAAAATCGTCGACTACTTCCTATTTGATAATAGATCACCATGGACAGAGAATCGAACCTATCCCCCCTGCACCTCCTTTCCCGGCATTTTTTCAGGCCTCAAAGATAAGAATTCCCTTTTTAGAGGAGGCCGAACGTTTCGGTAATTTAGAAATTGCCGGTAAACAGGATGTGTTAATAGAAGCTCTTCGGCTGATCGAACCGAGGCTAAAAAGGCTTTCGATTCTTATGATCGGAGGAGTTCCTACTCTCCATGGGGATATAAGTTTGGGACGCCCAATACCTCTGCCCTTGATGGGAGAAGGCACGGTAAAAATCGCCAATGTATTTCTCCACATCAGCAGTGCTCCCCATGGCGTAGTATTAATCGATGAAATAGAAAACGGAATCCACTACTCCATCCTTAAATATCTCTGGACCGCTATCAGGAATGCTGCTAAAGAATTCGATGTTCAACTTTTCATTACTACCCACAGTCTTGAATGTGTCGCCGCAGCTCACAGAGCCTTTTCAGAAGGCGAAAAATACAATTTCAGGTTATTTAGGTTGGAAAGGGAAAATGGCTCAATAAAAGCCATCGCCTATAACAGAGAAACACTCGAATCCGCATTAGAATCGGAGCTGGAAGTCCGCTAATTGATACTGGATTAATTTGATCGGGAAAAAGAATGGGAATATCGGTTTATCAAACCAAAACATTTGAGAAGCCTTATCTTTTAATTGTTGAGGGTAAAGACGATAAGAATTTCTTTGAAGTCTATCTGGATTATATCTCTTCACATCCGGGTTCACAAATATTAAAAGATACTTTTGATGTCCATTCAATTAATGGAAAAAGCAATCTATCTTCAGAACTTGAAGCAATTTGTAAAACATCAGGATTTAATAATATAAAATCGCTGGCAATAATACGAGATGCCAATTCAGATCCACGAGCAGCATTACAAAGTATCAAAAGCGCTTTACGTAATGTAGGGTTGCCCGTTCCCAATAATCCCATGGAGCTTTCGGGAGAGAAGCCAAAAGTGTTGATCTTATTGTTGCCAGATTCAACCCAGCCGGGAATGTTAGAAGATCTATGCTTGGAATCAGTTAAAGATGACCTTGCCCTAGATTGCGTAGATAATTATTTTAAATGCCTGCACGACAAGAGAATTGATGTGGCGGCCAATCTTTCTAAGGCAAAGTGCTTAGCCTTTCTTGCCTCCAGGCCGGACCTACCTAATAATATTGGCTTAGCAGCTAAGCAAAGAGTATGGAATTTCAATAGTCCTGTTTTCGAAATAATAAAAAAATGTTTAATGAGTTTAATCCAATCTTGACTCGTGGGCCATTTTTTTATGGTAAGTCTACTTTTGCAGGAATCTACGCATGTATAGCGAGTTTATCATTGCTGCAGTGTTTTTTAATATTATAATTGCCATGGTCGGTGGTAAGTTAATTTGTCTTAAAGGGTGTGAAGAAATATTGCGAAGCACACGTAATGCATCTCATAAATTTCTATACCTTTCTTTTATTACTTTTTTTTCGACCAAGAAATCAATCTTTTTTATAAATTTAACCTTCTCATTTTTCCCACCCTCCTGCAAATATTTATGAGTTACGGCAGCCTCTGCCACTCTAGATAGCTGCTCCATAGCAAGAGTAAAAAGAGGATAAAAATAATAACCATAAGCCATTGCACCCCGAGCAACCTCAAACAATGATTGGACCCCTTCCGGAACAGATTCACTTAACTTAGGATCTAATACCATATTCAAAAAGTCCTCAGCCGCAACAGGTCTAAGCTGCCCATTTGAGGTCTTTATAACAAAGCTTTCCATGATAGAATCAGGAGTTAGGAGATTATCTGCCCTAATTTGCTTAAAGCCAAACTTCATAATGACCCTCGCTCTATTGCTATTAAATCTCAATTCTTTTAAGTACGAATTATATTGATGTCGAATTTTGAATGCAAAATCACCCTTTTGATGCCTTATTCGCTATCGCCTTCCGCCTGATGTTCTCCTCTATTTTCTAAATATACACCCCTATCATCTAAGATTCGACCTTAACAGCCCTATCCCTGAAAGTCTTCTGCACACCATCTAAAAAATTACCCTGCCAGCAATATAGACCGATTGACTGATCTGATGATCCTTGGGAATCTCAGTCACCGATTTACACCCCTGAGCGCCTCTAGCACCATGGCTATTTTACCCTCTGGCGTCTGTCTCCTTAGTTTCATCTTTTCACTTCACGAATAGATTAATAAACTCTACCTCTCAGAGTTACCCATTTCCTCGGGAGACCATTATAATGTTAATAGTGATAATGGCTGTTTATATTCATATGGAATTTGAGATCATCGTTTCATGTTATTTATTATTGGTTTTTCTTGATGGAATATTTCCTTCAAATAGTCGTAGCCACCAGGTTCTCTTTTAAAAAACAGAATGTGATGTTCTGCAAACTTTTTCAAATCCCAAGTGCCATCGTCAAATATTTGCTGAAGATCCTCGAAGTCTGTGGCAGAAATAATAAACGAATCAAGCGTCACCGAAAAGATCATAGGAGATCGTTTTGAAATTTCTTTTGCTAAATCCGGGAGCTTTTCCCATAACCTTGCCTTCTCGTTGTTTTCATAAGTCTTTGCATATATCATCCCATGGGGTTCGATGAACACAATGCGCTGACTTTCCGAGTCTGCAATCCACAGGATGAAATCAGGATAGAAGCCGTTCTCTTCAAAAAAACCTATTCCCTTACCCCGGCTTAAGTTTCTCAGCAAGAATACTTCCTTGCCTTCCAGCGACTTTTCTTTTTCTACCTCCCAGTATTCTCTCAAGTCTCGAACAAATCGGGCTTCGCTCTCTTCAAGGGCAGGTGGCACAGCGCTTATATCGTCACCTCGTTTGAGAAGCAGAGGAAGATAGATGCTACGGTTAAAGTTTATGCGTGGAAGACCGCTATTTTCCTCTTTAATTAACTTTTCCATATCCTTCTGCAGATTTTTAATAGCATCTATCAGATCGCTACGCGAACCCGGAATGCGAACTGTATAAGCGGATTTTTTTTCTTCTATTTTAGGGCGATTAAAAGCTAAATTGGGATCATCCAAATCAAGGGGTCTATATACCAGATGCTTACTTTCCCATTGCTCCCGCTGTTTGCGGTAGAACGCCTCCATATATTTACACAAAATCGCAGTAACTGCTTCCTGAAGACGTGCCCGCCCTGCAAAAGTGCGCGGACGGAAGGTTTCGGGATCCGCTACCAGTTTATAAGGAACGGTTTCGAGGATGCAACGCAAAATCCCCAGCTGGATGACCAGATTGGCCCAGCCTTTCTTTGTCTTGAAATCCAGCAAATCCAAATACGCTTGCTCCCAATTAACCAGCTCCAGGCTTTCACGCGATAACTTTCCTGGCTTGCCGCTTTGAACTTGTGATATTTGTGGGCCCCTCTGGCTGCTTTCAATCTTCTGCACTTTGACCGATAGATCTACTCTGGCGCTTATTTGGTCATCAGGAATGAGAAAGAGCGTTGTCTCAGCAGAAAAATCATGGCCCTCCGCGGGTCGGGGCAAAACCAGCCCGCGTTGCAGTGCGCGTTCGTTGGTTTTCACAAATAGCAGTAGCTCGATGATTGATTCAGTCTCCACGCCTTCGCGCTCGATGTAGGCTCTGAATTGGGTCATGTAGTTGGCGCGTACGGCAAATATGTTGAGGGTCTCAAGAAGCTTGATGTGCTTTGGATGGCTGCCTGTCAACGCCGCACTGCGCTTCAAAGATAGATCCTTGCCACGCAGTCGAACGCCACGACCGAAGAGCTGAATGATTTGAGAACCTTCATGACGCCCGATATTTAAAAGCCCCATGGTGGAGACCCGCCATGAATTCCAGCCCTCCATGAATTTTTTGGCGCCGATGAGAATTTCGATGGGCGAATCGTTGTCATTTATTTGGTTGAAAAGCGAGGCATTGATGGCGTCCTCTTCCAGTGTGATGCCAGAGCCGTCCGCTTCAACCAGTTTCTTAAATTCGGCCGTGTCGCCGATGTAAATGAGGCCGAAGTAGGTGTCCGCTCCAGCCGCTTTCAAGCCCAGTTCACCGGCAACACTTTTGATGTCGCACAAGTGGAGGCCGCCGGACGTTGGTACATGAAAGACCCGCTGGAGTATGTCATCATATAATTCGTACGCATTTATTCCTAGTTCGCGTAAGTAAGGAAAACGCCCTGCGAATAGGTCCTGACCGTCCTGTGTAAATAGGCCGCTGTTCTCGTTAATAAGATTTCCGATGCTCTGGATTACCCAACTGCGTTGGCTCAACACGCGGTGCAGGAAACGTGCCACTGTAAGCACGTCGCTGCGTTTCTGCTTATTTTCGCTGTAAATGGCATTGACGGTACTGCCAACAAATACCCAGAGCGGTTTTTCGAGGTTATAAGGGTGCATTGCTTCTGCTTGTTCTGCAAAGAGGCGTTGCTGTTCATAGAAAGAGAGTAGGTTGCCCAGCAGTAGCAAATCGGTCTTCTCGCCGTCAATTTCATTACCCAAATGGAGGACGCGGAAGTCCTTGCCATAGCCATCTCCGTAGAAATAGCGGTAGGAGTAGTCAAAGACAATAGCCTTACCATATTCAGCGGTGAGAGGGTCGTCTCGCACCGCTGAAAGCGCCTGCCCGAAGGTAGCGCTGTATTCGAAGGTAAAGCCGGTCGCGCCAAGCGCGTCGCGGTAGCTCCGCCAGGCCTCGCCGCCGCTGCCCTTGTGACCCTCATCCACGAAAATTAGATTTCGGCCCTCAAAGGCTTCTACCGGTACGCTCACCCCGCCACCTCGTTTTTCTTCTACCAGTTTGGTAATTTCGATGACCTGGATTGTATTCTTGCTACTGGACCACAGGCCGCTGTTATTTAAGACGAAGCGCTTCGCGGGAATGCCAGATGCGTCCAGTTCTGCTAGATGCTGTTCGCTTAATCCCTCGTTGGGTGTGATGAGTAAGATGTTATCTAAGAGCTCACGGTTGTAGTGTAGAAACTGGTGGTAGTTGATGTGAAGAATCAGCGTCTTGCCGCTGCCAGTAGCCATCCAGTAGGCCAGCTTGGTAAGGTCAGAGTTAGTAAACGGTTCATCAAGAGGCTCACCGGGAAGTTTATTTGCATTGCGTCGGCGCACAAAATCATTTAGATCAGCCAACAATTGGGCTTTGTGGTTGAAGAGCCGGTCTAGGATGATTTCAGTGAAGAGGACAGCCAGGTACTGGAAGTAGCGCAGGGTAATGGGCTGGCTTCGGCGAGCATTAATGGCAGCCAGATGGTTGCGAATATTTTCGTCATATCGTGATAGATCCTCAGGAGAGATTTTTATCTTGCTGCCTCTCGAAATGATTCGATGATAAATGTGACTATGACCAGAAGCATCAAACCCTTCATCGGCCTGCTTGATGTCCTCTAGCATCTCGCGGTTGCTGTCGTACCCCAGGAGGCTATTGAGCCAGGCTATAAGGATCAGACGGTTTTCAAGATTTTGGTATTGTTGTTTATTCTCTCCGCTCATGCGCTTTCCCGCAACTTTTCAAAACCAGCTTTTATGATCAGAGCCATGCGTTTTTTTCGCTCATTTATAAATGCAAGGTAATCAAGTTCAAACCATCTTTCGGGAAGTCCATGCAATTCGTACATTATTCTAAGATCCTTGGGCATGAAACGCGCTTCCATTTCGGGAGCATAAGTTTTCGGCGCTTTGTCAGAAATCTTGATATCGTCGCTCCACTCTACTAAAGTGTAATTTGAAACTTGGTTAATGAGGCGTTTTTCTTTAATTCCTAGGCGTTGCAGATATTTGCGTGGAAAAAGATGATGTCTGTCTAACGCAGATTTTTTTGCTCTTGATGAGGGATCAAGCAGCTCTGAAACCTTCATTTTTGAATACAGAACAGGCGCCCCAAACAGGCAGAGCGCAGCATAATAAGCAAATTGTCCTGTGCTACGTGCAGCAGCTGTTTCCAGTTCCTTCGGGAGAGTAACTTCCCAATAGTCTTTAGTCAATACAGCGTTGATTTGTTCGTCGAGAATTTTAACAAAGTCACCAGCAGTGCTTGCGCCCCGAAATGCTGCCATGTCCTGCTCGAACTGTGTCTCGGCTGAACTAGTATAACGACCGGTGAGTGTTATCATGAAAAACCAGCGTGCCATTATTTCACGTAGCGTGTATAAATCCACCTTGAATTCTCTCTTGCCAATTAACCATAGCGCATAAGAATACAAAATCGCCATCTGTGAAGAGATAATTTGATCGGATGGATAGCCGGCTCTTTTCAGTACTTTGAAAAATTCATGCCAGTTTTGAAGATCAAGAGTGTATGCCTGAGCCTCACGCAACAAAGCAAATTGTTTTTCTCGCTGTTGTTCAGAAAACTGTCTAGTTTCTAAATCTTTTCCACGAAGTAGAGAATACACGTGCTCTAGACGTGCCCGGCGGAATCCAAGTGCCACATTCACGCGAAGCAACTGGTCAGGATTGGGGCGTAAGTAATGGTTGAAGGGTGAAGGACTGCCATCAGGCGAAGGGGATTTACTGCGCCTGCAGAAATCTTCAAGCTCTTTGCGACCCTCATCCCAGAAAACGGACATTAATGTCAAAATGAAATTAGCTTGGTTGAGCGGCGTTCCTTGGCTGTTGATGCGCACAAAGATCTCTGACACCTTTTCTTCATCCACGGATGAGGAGATTTCTAAAGCAGTAAGAGGAAATTCGTCGAGTTTGAACAATCGGTCAATCCTTTCGTGAATTTTATCTTCCTCTTCTGAAGTCAAAGGGCGTCGCGCGACTAATCTATCCAGAATTTTTTTTTTGAAAGCGTGTGGTTTTATATCAGGTTGCCATAGAACACTAATGTCTGAAATCCATTCCGCGTCTCTTTCAATCGCAGGATTTGAAACTTCGAATTGCTCTCTAAGAGGATGGAAGGCAATTTTAATTTTTTTCTTTTTGAAATCTTTTGTTACAATTGACGTAGATTTCAACACTGCATACAATGAGGTTAAACGTTGTTGCCCATCCACAATTAGCAGCCGAGGTATTTTTTGTTTTTGGTCTAAGCCAATTGTTCGATGTGCATCTGAATAACCGTTTTCCCAAAAAAGAAGGAAGCCGATAGGAAAACCGCGATACATCGAGTCAAATAAGTCACGCACTTTGGCCGGCAGCCAGACAAAAGGACGTTGAATATCTGGCAATCCTATCTCCCCCATGGAAATATCTTCAATGAGTTTTTTAAGGGTGTAATCGACTTTCCTAAAAAGCACTTCTGCCATATTTAAGCCTCCATACTTTTAAACATAATTGCTTTGAACAAACCTTCCAGGGCTCTTGCGCCAGGAATGAATGAATCGCCATTGACGTAGATGAGCTCGGCACCTTCTGTCAATTTCTGCTCGACCACAAAATCGCGGTCACGCTGGTAATCTTTTTCAGTCCAGCCTGAGGTTTCGCGCCATATTATGACTGTACGTTTTCCTTCACGTGTAGTTCCACGGTAAATTAAATAGCGATGACCTTTATTTTCTGAAGAAAACCGTTTCTCAACGTCCAGCCCAATAAGATAAGCTAGTGTCTCTGGAAGATCGACTTTTTGGACGCGTGTTTCTCCGTTGCGGTTTATAGGAAGGCAGTAATCGAAGGGTTTGCTTAATTTCTCCACATTAAGGAAGGTTTCACTATGTCGAGATTCCCAGCGTAGCATGTATTTCAGCAAATAGTCCTCAAACTCCATGGCCATCTGCGCATTGCTTTCGTCGAGGGATAGATTGTTGAGTGCGTCCTCGTAAGATTCCAGGCGAATTATCTTCACGATCCGTGGTCCATGCTCGAATTCTTCTCGTGTGGTGGAGCGCTTTGGTTTGCCATCCTTCCACTCCGGCGAGAATACGACCTTCTTAAGGCGCGGCAGGAGCACGGTGTCGAAGTAATCAGCCATCTCCACTAGGATGAACTTACGCCGCCCACCATCCTCGCGGTTTAGGTTGATAACCGCGTGGCCAGTGGTCCCAGAGCCGGCAAAATAGTCGAGGACTATGTCCCCTGCACTTTTCGAGCAAATACGTATACACATTTCAACAGCATAAATTGACTTTGGGAATGAGAATGTTTGCGCTTCGCCCATTATATGCCGCAATATTGTGGTACCATAAGCAGTTGCGTTCATTTCTTTTTCGTTCCAGATTGTTTTCGGAAGAACTCCCTCCTCGTCAAGTCGAAATTTTATCTCTAATGAAATACGACCATCGCGCATTTTTCGAACGCGCAAATCTCCCATCCGTGCTGCCAGTGATTCAACCCCCAATCTCCAAGTATACTCGATATCGTTCAATATTGGCCTAACAATCTCCTCTTCATTATTAAGTGTTTCAATAATTTCCCATCGTTCAGTTTGCTCATTCCATTCCATCTTGGGAATTCTGATTTTATTTCCGGAAGCCACGAGTGGATAATGTAGGCGTGGACGCGCGATCCGAAAATCGTTTGCCCCTCCAGCCCTAAGAAAGCTACGCCACTGAAACTTTCCGAACTCGTCTTCTTCAGGATATTGAGATAATTGCTCCTCATTTCTCGGTATCATTCCTAATATGACATTCTCTGATGAGGCGCTAAAGATCGCATATTCATGTGCTATCGAGAAACCCTTTACAGTAGAACGACCAGAAGGATTATTTTTAATTGCAACAACACCAACTATGTTGTCCTCTCCGAAAATTTGTGAAAGCACCTCTCTTAGCCTATGAAATTCAGTATCATCGATCGTGGTACACTGCATCCCCTCAGACGACAGAAGTACTATGCCAACTTTTAGACGATCTTCTATCAATGACAACCAGCTCGAGTGCTTGTAGAAATTTTTGTATAGTATTTCCGATTGCCCAGTGTTATAAGGAGGATCTATATAGATACACTTCACCCGCTCGCGGTATTTTTCCTTGAGCAAGTTGAGCGCCTGCCAGTTTTCAGAGTGCACCAGTAGACCATCAATCATTTCGTCCAGATTGTCGAATGAAGCCAGCAGGCGGTCGTTGAATTCAGGAGAGAAATGTCTTGTGTCAAGGGGCAGGGTTGGGTGTGCTTTTAAAAACTCTGTACGAATTTCTATCTTTCCCTTTCCTGTGGTAAAGAGATCCTTTTGTTCCTCATCAATATGAAGCATTACTTTCCACTCATCCCATTGTGCCTCATTTTCGGCTATCCCAGGATAGAAAGCTTCCGGGATATTTCCCACGGTAATGACATAAAATGTCTCCGTTATGAATTTTTTCTTCTCCCATAGCATTTTCTGGAAGTCTTCGATCTGTGCCAGGAACTCGATTATCCGAAGGCCGATGCGCTTGATCAGGCGCATAAGCTGGAACCAGCCCTCTGCTAAATTTTCTCCAGTGTTTTCAAGTTCCTCCAAGTTAAGCACTTCATTTTTCAGGTAAAAATCCAGTTCACGAGAGAGAAATTCTTTCAGGTTCTTGTGTATAAAAAAGTCGCTGGTGTTTCGGCGAGTGTATTGGCGTAGATGATGTTCGAGATATGTAATTATCTCGCCTGCTGCAGTTCTGCGTTTTTCAGCATTCAGGGCAGCCAGCGCATCTGTTGTCCTCCCGGGCAAGTAATTGGAAATTTCTGCTAGCATCTTTTGGATGATGGCCTCCTGCTGATTCTTCTGGCCATAACTTATCTTCTCCTGAGAGGTCAGCGGTCGGAATTCAAATGGAATGATGAGGGTGCGGGAGGATTCTTCCCAGGTTATCTCCTGGAAGCGTGGCAGGAAAAAGCGCTTCTCTCCCTTGACATTATTCTGCTCGACGTCTGCAGCTTTTAGCTTGAAATGCACGTTCACACCATTCGGAGCTTTCCAGGTATAGTCAGTAAAATATTCTCCGGTTTTAATGTAGTATTGATCGTGGTTGGCCCAGTAGAGATAAACTTCCTCGCCATTGTAGGGGATGGCGTAGCGTTCTTTCTTTGAATAGCGGCGTTTGGAGATAAAGTCACCTTCCTGCCAGTAGCGGTTGAAGAAGGTGTAAAGATGGTTGTAAACGGCTGATTCAAGGGCATCTAAGCTTTTGGCGGATCTAGCACGCTCTTGAGCGGCGATATAGGCCTTACCGGCGGGCGTAATTTTGTAGGCTTCAGCCAGGTTGCCTTCGGGATCTATAGCATCTTCTCCCAGGGTCTGTTTTGCCTTTTCGAAAACCTCTTTTAATTCCTGGGCAGCTTGGGCCTGGCAAGCTAGAGTTCCTTTTTCGAGCTCTTCTTTTACCTGATTCGGTAGATCTTCATTTATAAAACGTTCAATTATATTGCGTTTGAGATTCATTATACGGTAGATACCAAAATCAAGGTCTGCCACATCAAATTGAAAAAGTTCGCGTAAAAGATTTTGAAATTTTGATAAAGACTCACTCATGTCTTTCCTCTTAGCTAATCATTGACATAATTTATTTTAATTTTCAATATCATTTTGAATTTACCAATTTGGATT
>FWPV01014644.1_pt1 | contig 11463 bp, 9 predicted proteins | sample 2228371 | NCBI WGS metagenome assembly FWPV01 (sample SAMEA103939776, study PRJEB20133) | metagenome | reverse complement strand
TTATTTTAGAATATTTATGGACTTTGTAAAAAAACCTTCGTGGACTTCGTGGTAAAATAATCAAACAATATTTATCTTGCCGGATGGTAACGGCATGTATTTCCCTGTGGTGTTTTTGCTTTATTTCTCTGCTTTCTCTGCGTTTTATTTATTATTGATATGATATTAACGAGAAGTATTGATTCACAAACCGGAAATGAGATAAAAGCATACTCTCCTGGCATATTTTTACATCACTCTTAATCTTTACCTATCAGAATTTAATTTGGAAAAATCATATGGCTCCTATTAACGTGGAAAATTTATAAATTCTCTTTATCTTCGTTGATAAGGTATTTCGCTATTACTGCTTCGATAGTGGTTTGTGTTTTCTTCCCTTCAATATAATTTTTAAGAGCTTCCAGATCGGATTTCCACGCAATATTTCCGGGAGCAAGAATGCATATTGCGTGTTTTTCATAATTTTTAAGGAGTTTTCCATCTTTGTAATAGTAATGATCTTCACAGGGAATGGTTTCGTATGGGTGCATGGGTGTAGGTATATCATGGGGCTTGAACCACAGTTTTATTTCACGTTCGGCGTCGGAAGGATTCGCCGATGCATGAATAAGGTTATCTATTCTATCACCTATCGTATTGTCTTTTTCATCTTTGATGGGGACGCGCGTTCCTAGCGCTCTTATACAGCCGGGTTTGGAGTCTCGTGCGACAAGGGGGTTGGTCGGCCCTGCAATGTCCCGGATCTTCTCTATTGCACCTGGCCCCTGATATACGATTGCAATTACACGTCTTCGGCCGGGATCTTCGGGATAATGTATAATCCCCGTAATATACTCTATAAGAGAAGGATAAAAGACCTTTCCACGATGTTCCGCATAATGCTCTTCGGCAAGCATTCTGGTTACATGGACTATCTTTGCTCCTGCAAGTATAAGACCTGTATGAAATTCCGAAAGATAGGATAAAATATAACCCGTAAGCGAATTTTTAAGGGCGTCTGGCTTTATGAGAACGAGCGTTTGCTGAAGATCGGACTGCGACACGGAAAAACCTCTATTAAAGGATGAGATTATGGTATTAAGTTATTAAAATTCGAGTAAAATAGTATATGCGGGTTTCAATCTTCAATTTTATTTTCAAAACCCCTTGACCGGTAATGCAGCGGACATATTAAAAGATCGGCTCCTTTCGGACGGGGGGAATCGGATTCGAACACTATTTTCGTATCCACATTACCGCGAGGAAAAAAATCTCCGGCTACAAGAAGCCAGGCGGGTTTTAAAATGTTCTCCAATGTCTGGAAAAGATGGAAGGTAATTGACTCATGAAAAGCCCCCACCATTCTGAACGCATTCAGATAGAGCTTCCATGATTTAAGTTCAATACACAGCCGGCGAGGGAGATACCAGACCCCTATCGAAGCAAAATCCGGATAGCCGGTTTTCGGGCATACGCAGGTAAATTCGGGGAAAATGATCCTGATAACACCGCTTCCGGTTTTTTCGGATTCATACGGACACGGGAACGTTTCTATCTGAGGCAGTCGCCCGCTTCTTACGGCCTCGTCCAGCGGAATAATATTTTCAAAAAGCATATCTTATCCTCTTTGTCAATCTAGCCGTCTACGTATAATGCTATTTTCTTTCTATTCTTTTTTGCTTCCGAACGACCGTATGCAGTCCCGTTGCCGCTCTTTTCCCGTAAAAGCGTTCCATGCCGTTTGTCACTTTATGTTTTCCGGATCCGGTAACCGTTGTTGCGGCTGTGCGGTATACCAACCTGCCTGCAACATCGAAAACGAAAGCATCTGTTATGCTGTAAGAAGCTACTGACCCGACGCCCTTTCCGGCGATTACGGAATAAACCTGCTGCATGTTATCGGGTCTAATATGGTTAGCACGTATCGCTTTTATTCCGCTCTTACCGTTAACCGAAATATTATAAAAATCAACCCCTCCCCGTTCGAACTGGGAGTATCCATATATTCTCAGATCTTCCAGATAAGGCACACTATCTTCCGAAATACCCCACGTGAATGTCGCATTGTAAAGTTGCCTTCCCACATCGCCTGTGGTTATAATTAAATATTCATCTATTGTAAAGCGATCTGCGTCGATTACGCACGTGAAAAGCGTATCGCCTGAAGCGCGTGAAAGTGTATATGAAGAATCGTCATTTAACTCTACCGTTGCATCCGGAACGCTCCATGAATCGATGAAGTCAGCCGAAAAGACAGGATTGATCATCAATGCCGTAATAAGATCGGAGACACAATTGCTCGGCCTTGAATAGGGTTGCATGACGCCTTCCCGCTCTATTTGAAAATCCACCGTCGACGGTTTTATATATAAGTACCGACCGGCACTCTTTATAACTCCTGTCTGTCAGCCGGAGTATTCGTAAACGTAAGCGTCGGCAGTAAACGTCTCTATGCTGTTGTAAAGGTTACGCACCATCGAAACAACGGAATCCGCCGACGGAGCGGCCGAAAAGACGTTTCCTGCCATAATACCCGCCAGAATAAATTTTTTTTTCATCACGGCTTTCTCCTTAATTAAATTGATTGACGGCAATCAGTATTTTCGTTGATAATTCTATCATAAATGTTCAGTCCTTTTGTTATTCCATCCATTATTTTTTTCAACCGCCCTCGCGCCCCCATTAATGGGTTTTTTGTACGAAAAAACCCGACCCCACAGCCAGATAAACGGCTAGTCCGGTCATAATAAGACCAAGCAGAATCTTCAGAACAACCATACGCTTCTGGGTCTGTTTGGCAAGGTCGGTCCATTTAAGACCGAAGTATGCAAGAACCATAACTATCAAAAGCGGCAAAACGAAAAGGAAGTTGTAAAAAATCAGATAAAGATAACCCGCAAAACGCAAGGATGAATGCTGGGTCATGGCAACAATATAAGGCACATACATCTGTCCGGTACATATTGCTTCGAGCAGGGTAACCAGAAATCCCGCCACAACAGATCCCGCAATCAGGCTTCCGCCGCCTAAATTTCCGGAAATAATCCGATGGATTTGCACCTTAACGGCCTTTGGGAGCTGAAGTGTGATTTGTGAAGTGTCTTTTGACCGGTGATAAAAAACAGCGTCCTTGAAACTGAGTACTGCGACAATCAAAGCTGCAAAGAAAGCCGCCCAGCGTATCACGGACGAAATCAGATGATACGACCGGAGTTGCTCGAGGATACTTTTCAAACCCAGCCCCATTGCAAGATAGGTGACAAAGACGGTTGCCGTATAGGTAAATCCTATAATAAGGATTTCTCTCCGTTTCCGTTTTTTTGTCGCCAGAAAGGAGATAAGGAAAATCATTGTAGCTATTGCACACGGGTTGACTCCGTCGGCCAGTCCCGTTGCAAGCGTGCCGAAAAAAAAGGCGGAACTGAAGGCTTTCGAGCGTAAAGAGTGATTAAGATCGATGCTGTCGAAGGATATGTCGTGAGAAAATGACGCGGCAGGCGTTTTTAAAAGCCGCTCTTCGGTCATGACGCGTCCCAGCCGCATTATATCGTCATAGCCGCTGAGGAAAGTATCGGGAAAAAAAAGAACCTGAGCCGCGCTGCTTGATATTTTAAAAGTCTTTTCGAAACCTAAAAGAGCCCGTAAGCCGGAATCGGATTCCGTGTCGTATATCCGGATTTGTAAATCTCTTCCATACTGTTTTATCAAAGGATTCAAAAGCTGCTCTTTGATACGCATGCATTCGTCGCAGGTAGAGGAGCCGAAAAAGGTAAGCTGCAGCGGCCGCGGCCCGGTGGCGTCGGAAGGCTGACCGAATAACAATGAAATGCTTAAAAGAATTAATAAAGCCATGATTATAAAATTTTATACATTTATGAGTTATAAATGAGTCATTTATTTAAAAAAGATCAAAATTTATTTTTAAAAATAATATTTAAAAATTTGATATTGTATTGGTTTGATTTTTATAGTAAATTGGAAGAAAAAAGGATACAATAAAACCCTTATTGGAATAATTAATACTAAATGAAGAATCGAAACAACATTAAAAAATTGACAATACCAAATTATTGATCATTTTGGCGGGAGAAGGTATATGACAAAAAATCGGTTGTGCGGAACTTTTTGCTCTACAGTAGGTATGCTTATTCTCATCACCGGATCGATCCGGGCCGATGATCGTCTAAAGGAAATGTTTAAGGATGGCAAATTTGCTAAGGCGGTCGAATATATCGATAAATCTATTCCTTCAAATCAACGCACCCTGGAAATATGGCTCTTATATGCCGAAGCGTTGAGTAAATCCGGAGCGGACAAACAAAAGACAATACAGGCTTTCAACGAGGCGCTCAAATTACAGCCCAGCGATCCGCGGATCTTTGCCAAGCTGGGTGAATTCCATATGAATCAGAAAGAGTACCAGGAAGCAATGAAACATTTCCAGAAATGCTTTCTGCTCGAAAGAAGCGCAAAAGCGGCCGAAGCAATAGCCGCATGCGCAATGCATCTTAAACTATACGATAAAGCAAGGGATGCCGCGGAATCGGCCGTTATGCTCGACAGCAACGCCATAGAATCCAGAAAAATTCTGAGCTATATCTACTTTAACAACAAAGAATGGTCGGAAGCCGCCCAGCAACTTGAGGTTATCGTAAGCAAAATAAAAGACGACGTTACCTACTGGAAAAGGCTTGCAAGATGCTACGAAGAACTTAACAACCGCGAAAAACTTATAACCGCGGCCGAACGCATCGTAGCTCTCGATCCTAAAGACATTCGTTCGCGCACTATTATGGTCGATTACTATCTTGAAAAGAAAAACAATACTGCGGCGCTCCCGCTGCTCAAGGAACTTGCCGTATTAACTCCCAACGATGCAAAAATATTCAAACATCTTTACCTTATAAGTATCGAAGGAAATCAGAAAAAGGACGCTGTTCTTTATCTAAAAAATTTTCTCATTATAGATTCTTCCGACGCATCGGCATTTAAAACGCTCGGCGATCTGCTGTTCGAGCAGAAGAACCTCAACGAAGCATTGGAAGCTTACCGGAAAGCTCTGAAACTCAATCCTTCGATCAAAGGCGTTTACCCCTTGTATATGGAAGCGTTACTGGAAAAAAAACTGGATGATGAGGCTGTGGAGGCTGCCCCGAAAGCCATTGCAGCGGGTGAAATGAATGCTTCTGTTTATGCTGCGGTAGGATCGATCTATCGTAACAGGAAGCAATGCGATAAAGCCATAACGTTTTATCAGAACGCTCTGAAAACCGATGTAAAGAACCTATCAGTTCTTTCTTCTCTTGCTGAATGTCAGGCTGCAACGGGTAAAACAACCGAAGCTCTTCTTAATTACCGTCAGGTAGTGATGATGAATCCGAATGCAGCGGCAGAATATAAGTCTATAGGAGATTTGCTTGTAGCTCAGAATAAAACCGACGAAGCAATGGAAAATTACCGGAAATATCTTGAAAAGTCTCCCGATGACGAAAAAATAGCCGCCGAAGTAGGGAAATATTATCATTCCAGAAAACAGTACAGGGAGGCATTGGAATATTTTGATAAAGTAAAGAGCTCAAAACTTCTTAATGTGTCCCTTTTGATGAAAATCGGAGATTGTCATTTTCAGACCGGGAATTTTCAGAAAGCAGTCGAATATCTCTCGAAAGCTCAGTCGCTTAATCCTCCTTCTTCGGTTCTGCCTGAACTGCTGAAACCGCTTGCCGTTTCTTACGAAAAAACCGGTATGCTCGCCGAAGCGGCAAAAACTTTCGAAGACTACGTCAAACTCCCCGGCGTCAAAGACGCCGACGCGGCGTTCAAACAGGCTATACTCCGCGAGAATTCCGATCGTCCGGCGGCTATTTCACTTTATCAATCAAATATCAAAAACTTTCCTAATGACGTCCGAAGTTTTGTGAGACTTGGGATCCTGTTGTCGGAAGATCAGAATCAGCTGAAAAAGGCAATAGAAATGCTCGAGAAAGCCGCGGCGCTAAACCCGGGCGATACGTCCGTTTTGCTTAAATTATGCGAAGTCTATCATACAGTAGGCGACAGATCAAAAGAACTTTCTACCGCCGAAAAAATCGTCTCTATCCTTCCCGACAATCTTATCGCAAATCAGAGGGGGGGGGCTATTCTTTATGCAAAGAAGCAGTATGCCGACGCGGTCAAATATTTACAGAAAGTAACAGCGGCTTTGCCGAAAGACTACGAAGCTTCCATAATGCTTGCCGACGCATACCTAAAGACCAATAATTCATACAAAGCGATGGAAATGTACGAGAGAGCAAAAGATCTTAAGCCCGAAAACGTAGAGGTATGGATTTCGTTAATAAAAGCAGCCGAGTCTGCCGGCCAGAATGACAGGGCTGCGAAATATAAGAAAGGCCTTGCGGCACTGGATAAAAAAATTATCTCAAAAGACCCTAAAGCCATTGACTCCAGAAAGCGTCTTGCCGAGTATCTGTTCGAAAATAACGATCTCGACGCCGCCTTTCCGATTTATAAAGAACTTTCGAGTCTGACCCCAAAAGATCCTCATGTTTTTAAGAGGCTTGTGGAAATTTCTCAGAACAAAGGTAAAGAGGACGACGCTCTTACATACCTGAAACGCTACGTCGCCCTTGATGAAAATAATGCCAAGGCACACCTTAACCTTGCTGATCTCTACTACAGCCAGAAAAAATTCGATGAGGCACTGACGGAGTACCGGATTGCGCTCAAACTCGACTCGTCTCTTACCGGCTTTTACCGTAAATACGGGGAAATATTGATAAATAAGAATCTTGAAGACGAAGCGGTAATTGTTTTAAATGCCGCAATAAAGAACAATGAAGCAGAGCAGAATATGTTTATTTTTTTGGGGAAGATTTATCAGAAAAGAAAACAGTATTCGTCGGCAATTACCATGTTCAAAAAGGCCTCCGCCAATGACCCGAGGAATCTCGAGATTATGGTTATGATGGGCGAGTGTCAAGCAGCAAGCAACGATATTGCCGGTGCGGTGCTTACCTTCGAGCAGGTTCTTCTTCTTAGTCCTCAGTCCGTTAAGGAATATAAGAGATTAGGCGATCTGCAGATGATCCAGAAAAAAAAGGACGAAGCCGTAAAATCTTACATTAAATATCTCGAAAAAAATCCTTCCGACGATTCGGTTGCAATAGTAGTAGGTATGTATATGTACGAGAAAAAACAGTACCAGGATGCGCTTCGATATATGGAAATGGTTAAAAAGACTAACCTTTTAACCAACGACCATTTGATTGCAATGGGCAATTCATATTATCAGACCGGAAACTGCCAAAAAGTTTGCGCTGTACTAAGTCAATTAAACAACAAAAAGACGCCTGAGGCGACCCTTAAACAGATTCTGAAGCCGCTTGCGGAATGTTATGAAAAAACCAACGAACCGTTGAAAGCCGCCGAAGCCTACGAAGCATATACCGCGCTTCCCGGAGTTGCCGACGCTGACGCCGCTTACATGAGGGCGTTTCTTAAACAAAGGAACGAACCCAAAACCGCCGAGACCTATTATGTTGCAAATATCAAGGCTTTTCCTAACGACAGCCGCAACTACATACAACTTGGAATGATGTACGCTGAAAATCCGGCGACATATTCAAAAGCCGTTGACCTGCTTTCCAAGGCGTCTACACTTGATCCTAAAAACACTGCCGTACTTCTGAAGCTGGCACAGATATGGAATGCTCTGAAAAAAGAGGACAAAGAACTCGAGACTTATCAGAAACTTCTTGCTGAAGATCCGAAGAATCTGGAGTCCAACCGCAGGGTAGGTGTTCTTTACATGAAAAAAAATCAACACGCAAAGGCAATCGAAAATCTTGAAATTGTGCTCGCTGCCGATCCCCAAGACGCCGAAACTATGCTGAAGCTCTCTGAATGCTACAGAAAAATCAATCAGAAGGAAAAAAGTGCAGAGCTTTTGGCAAAAGTTCAGTCGTTGCGAAAAGACGACCCGGAGCTTATGTTCCAGCTCTATTCAGTTTACAAGGAACTCGGCAGAAGCAGCGATGCGGAGAACATGATCAAGCAATTGATTGCAATAAAAAAGGAGAATAAATATCGGATTCTATATGCCGGCGATTTAATGGAACAGAAAAAATATGACGAGGCTAAGTTCATAACGGATGAAATAATCAAAACAGATGCTATGAATATCGATGGACTTATGCTCCTTGGTAGAATACTGGCAATACAGAAAAAATACGACGAAGCGATCGAAACATTCAAAATGGTCTCCTATGTCAACGAACATTATGCGCCTGCGAACTACGAGCGCGCCGAGATCTATCGAAAGCTGAATAATCTGGAACGTGCCGAGGCTTATTATCTTAAAGCTCTGAATGATGATCCTAAAATGGGTTTGGCCGAATTGGGGCTTGCACGCGTATATAAAGCGCAAAACAAAATAACGGAATACGCGGCTCATTTGAACAAAGCCAGATCACTGGATCCGGATAATAAAGAAATAGCCGCGGAATATAAAGAAATGACTGAACAGCAGCAAAAGAAACCGCAATGAGTCTGTAGTTGTAAAAATCAGTAAAATATCTACCCAAAAGGGCATATTCAGTATTACTATTTTCAGATTGCCCTTATATCGGTGAAATGATAGAATAAAAAGAGTAATGTGGTGGTCTCTATGGCAAATAACATAAACATGCTCCTTGATGTAAATGTGCCTATAGGGGTGCAGCTAGGCCAAACGAAAATGACCATCCGCGAACTGCTGAATTTAAATAAAGGCAATATAGTAAGACTTAACCGCATGGCGGGCGAAGCGGTTGACGTTTTTATCAACAAGAAATTGATCGCTAAAGGCGAGATTACGGTAGTAGACGACCGTCTTTCGGTGCGAATAGTTCAAATCTACGGAGAGAAGGAAAGATTTAAGCATCTGTAGTTAGTGGTTATTTTCCTGCCTAAGAGTCGCGTCGGGGCTGCAATATAATGCCTATAGATAGACGAATAAAGGAAAAAGCGATCTCTTCAAATCGGAGGGCATAATCGATAAAAAAGTTTTTGTAATGTAATCCTGCACCGCAGGTGGGAGTTCGCCCCGAAAACCCGCCTCTGAAATAAACGGTATTCCAGAATCCCGCCTCAACACCGCCGTGATATGTTAGAGCGTACTCTTTCTGTATGGCTAAAGCTACCGTCCAGTGGGCAAAAAGATCGCCGCTTCTGTCAACATATGCTATTCCGTAATATTGTGCATAATTAAAAGGTTCCCTGTAGTCTTCGGGAGATGAAATCAGCCTATTTTTCCGAGAACAAACCCATATAAAATCAGATGGAAGAACATCTCGTATCGTAGCTCCAAGCCATATTTCCCTGAGGACTTCATTTGTTTTGATATCCGAATCAAGACCTATCCTTGCCTGAAACCCTATATCCGCATTATAACCCATACCTATATACAAAATACCGTACGGACTCATCGTCTGGGCATATACCTTCATATTGCAGCCTATCGATAAATCTAAAGGCAGAGGAAGATCCGTTACCGAAGTTCTAGGAAGCAGCATAGGAAATTTGCGTGCAAATGAAAGGACTCCAAGGTGCTGGTAATTTCTTATAAATCCTGTTGGTTGGTGCGACTGGATTCCGCTCAACATGGTTGCTTCCGGTATTGTATCATACATTTGAATTCTGCCGCTGTAAAACGGCAGGTAACAGATTGATACGCCGTAGTTGTCAGGCAGCGGCGCTGTACCGGCAAAACATCCGTGTTGGGAGAGATGCTGATACAAATCCGCTCCCTCGATGCTAAACTCGTATCTTTTCAGAAAAGAAGCTGCAGCCGGATTCCAGATGTTTCCGGTTACATGTCGGGACAGTACTACTCCAGCGTCACCCATCGCGGAAACGTCGGTCCCAACAGGGAGCCGGGAAAAATCTGCAGTATACCGTATTGGTTCCCCGGCAAAATTGTCTGTTCTGACTCCGAAGATAAGGAGTTGCAAGTATATTGTAACCAGATATTTGAAAAATGTTTTAATACCCATATCATGCTTTTTACGGCAACGGATTCTATAAAGAAGCATGTCCGGGATCCGGTGAGGCATGAAAATCTCCCATAAGGTTCACCACGCATCGCCGGGTGCGGGGGCCGTCGAACTCACACAAGTAAATTGATTGCCATGTTCCCAGCGCCAGTCGTCCCTTATCTACTATCACCTGTACACTGCTTCCGATCAGAGAGGTTTTTATATGTGCATCGGAATTACCTTCGTTATGCCGAAACGACCGGTTGCACGGAACCATCGAAGCAAGATGATTAAATAAATCTATACCTACATCCGGGTCGGCGTTCTCGTTGATTGTCACCCCCGCTGTCGTATGCAGACTGGCAATTGTACACACTCCCGCGATAAGCCCCCTCTTCGTTACCGCATTCTGTATATCTCCCGTAATATCGATCCAGCAACATCGATTTTTTGTCGTAACGGAAATATAGACGCACTCTACCATTTTACTTTCAAGAAATTAATAATGGTTTCGGAAAAAATATTGACTTCAGTCAATTATTATATCGGTAGGAATAATATAATTCAAGGGATTTACAGGTTTATCGTTGATACGAACTTCATAATGCAGATGCGTACCCGTACTTCTGCCGGTGTTTCCCATATAACCTATCACGTCGCCGCGTTTAACCACTTCTCCCTCACTAACAGAGGCCTGCTGAAGATGTGCATATACGGTTACGCATTCCGCTTCAGGATGACTTATAGCCACCATTCTGCCGTAATAGTCCTGGACGCCGACTGTTTTGACTATCCCGTCTGCCGCGGCGTAGATAGGGGTCCACTGTTTGTTGGCAATATCAATACCGTCATGGAAAAGAGTGTGTCCCTCGATCGGATGAAAACGATAACCGAAATATGAGGTTACTTTCCCTTCGGTGGGCCAAATTGTGGGGCGTTGCAACCACTTCTTATGAATCTTCAATACTTTTTCTTCGACGTCGGAAAGAGTCGCAACCTGCAATTCGGTTTTTCGCATAAGAATATTAAGGCTCTCCCGCATTGCCTCTGTCTTCAGAAGTGTAGGGTCAAGTATATTTTCAAGTGTAATGTCTTCACGCGTCGGCCGGCCTCCCACGCCTGCCATACGAACGTCTTTACTTATGGTTTCCAACCCGTATTTAAGCCTTATGTTGTCTTCGAATGCGACCAATTCGTTTATCTTTTCGCTCTCTTTAGCTATGAATTTCTCCAGAAATTTTATTTTCATCAATAGACTACGGTTTTCACGATAAGCTTCATAGACCCCGAATTTAGCATGTAAGTAAGTGCCCGTACACCATAACAGACGGCCCATACCTGCAAATCCTATAAAACCGACGATTATTATAAGAAAAAGCAAGATGTTCGACAAATATATATGACGAACCTGTGATGCAGACTGAGAGTTAACGACAACAAAACACCACCGTTTTTTCATAATAGTTAC
>FWPV01014643.1_pt1 | contig 11463 bp, 11 predicted proteins | sample 2228371 | NCBI WGS metagenome assembly FWPV01 (sample SAMEA103939776, study PRJEB20133) | metagenome | reverse complement strand
AATTTCATCCGGATCGAGTATCAATGCATTTGGCCAGGGATTTTGCGGATGAAAACCAAACGGTTTAGTCGTATCAACTCCAGTCGGTAGAGCAGGAAATTTGTTGTCTCTATAAAATTTTCCGGTTGGCTGACCAAGAAACGGAGCATATGAACTTCCGGTAAGTGTAATCAAAACAGCACCGGTTAATAAATTATTTTGAGTTGCGGAACCATTACCAATTCCACTCTCACCAGCTCTTTGATAAACAAATCCTAAGGGAAGAGTTGCCCAAGGAACTGCCGGATTCATAGCTATTTGTGGTCCTACAGTTGTAAAAAATGGAATCGCAGTTACATTTGGTATGTTAGCAACAACAACCTTAGCCCCTGTTTGAGCAGCATACTGAGATAAACCTTGTGCAATTCCACCAAACAGCTGCTGAAAATTAGCGGTTGGAGTGGGAGCTGAGGGAGATGTACCACCACTTGTGGCATATCCAAGTACATCATTATTGCCTATCCAGAGTGTTATAAAAGATGGAGCCTGTGCTAATGCCTGTTCTAATGGTGTACCTAAGTTTAACACATTGTTTCTTAATACAATATCAAAATAAGGATTTGGTGAGCCTGAAAAAACATAGGAAGCACAAGTTGTAGAACTTTTAGCAAAAAGTATATCATAAGTTAATGCGCCAGGTACTCCTAAATTAGTATATGGACCCGGATAGTTTGCATTCAACAAAGTCCCCTGATTTCTGTTTGTGTAAAGAATAAAAGGACTTACACTCTGAACTTCTAATCTTCCACCTAATCCCGGATCACTAACAAATGGAGCTTCAAATTTTGTCCCTGTTTGTTTTGCAATAAGTGCAGCGTAAGAATATTGCTGAGCACTCTGATACAATGTGCCTGATTGATATCCTGCAGTAATACTATTTCCAAGTGCAACGTATCGGGAAAAATCTGCACTTCCACTTACCTGATCTTTTACAGGAGGATCTATTTCATTAAAATCATCACAGCTTATGAATATGATTGTGGATAATATCAAAGCACTTAATAGTTTACTTCTCATTTTCATTTGTCATCCTCCTTATAAACTATAAACAAAGCTTAAAGAAAAAATATTTGCAATTGAATTATAAGTTCCGTTAAACTTAGAACCACCAGGAGTGTAAACCTGAGTTGAGTTTTCAACTTTTAATTCTTTTGCTCTTATAAATAAATAGGAACCCATAATTTTCAGATTATCAAACAATTGTGCATTTATACCAAAACTAAACCCTAATCTGTCAGAATCTGCTAAAGATGGATTTAAGTTTTCCGGATCAACAGGCATATTGTCGAAATAAAATCCTCCCATTAAACCAACTTGCTGATTTAATTGATAATAAGCTCCGAATCGTAAAATGTATGAATCATTATAAAGACGTGGGCTGGCGATATCGGTGAAAGCCTCATTTTCAAAATCAACTCCCAGAGTATCATAGCTGGACCATCCAACAAATTGATACTCAGCACTTAATTTTAAGCTCTTAGTAACATCAACTGCTAAACCTACCGCCAAGTTTTGAGGTGTTGTTAATGTTGCTGTTATATTTCCTGAAGGAACTTGTGATGCATACTGACTTGGAGCGGTTGTAGTAGCAGTTCCTTTGAAGTCGTACTCCATTTCACTTGTGTAAGATGCACCAATGCTTAAATAACTTAATGGCTTATACATCAAACCAGCGTTAAATCCATAAGCAAATTTGTCATTCCCCTCAAGTTCAACAAATGCATCAGCAGCAAAAAGACTTGAGATCGGGCTTTTTCTTGTAATCTTAACTTTTGCAAAACCATACAAAAAACCGGCACTTATTGAGAGTTGCTCGATAGGTCTGAAACTTACTACAGCTGGAATAACATAAGTAGTTAATCCGGTTTCGATTGCAAGATATTTTCCAGGCCAATTTTCATCCCACGTTGTTCCTAATCCAAATGGTTGTGTAAAACCAATTCCAGCAGAAAACTGATCACTTATTTTGTGAGTTATAAAAAGATGTGTTGGGAAAAATACCCTGTTTTCTGATCTGTATTTATCCACCAAAGGACTGACACCCCTAAAAGTAGTTTGTGGTGCTACAAGATGTGAGCTGAACATAATATTTGTGCCCTTCAAAAAGCTCATACCTGAAGCATTCCAGTATACCGCGGAAGGGTCATCTGCAATCGCTGTGAAAGCTCCGCCCATCGCCACTGCTTTGGCACCTCTTATATTTAATTGAAATCCACCTGCAAAAACATTAGTGGAAATCATTACAAAAGAGATAATTACAAGAAGTAATTTAGTCTTCAATTCTCTCCTCCTGATGAAAGTTGTTGATTAACATTTGTCAAAAATAGCAATTTTTTATCAATAACAAATCATTCAATAGTAAACAGAATAACATTTTTTTCCACCGGTTTACCTTGTTCAACTTTAATTTCTGCTATTATTCCATCTCTGGGGGATTTAATTTCATTTTCCATTTTCATCGCCTCAAGAACCATTATTGCTTCGCCTCTGTAAATTTTATCTCCGCTTTTTTTGTAAACTTTTAATACCATCCCGGGCATTGGTGATTTAATTTCTGTTTGATGATGAGATGATGTAGCAGCATTTTCAATCAACTGCAAAGCTTTTGCCTGTAGTGTAGTTAGCACTTCAATATTTATCTGGCTGTTATTAACAACTAAATCAAAATTATTTTTATTATTTGAGATCAGAGTTATATCATAAAACCTGTCATCAACTTTTAGTAAGTACTTGTTTTTATTTATTGTATGCAGCTCAATAGATTTATCAATTTCATTTATACGGATTCGATTTAGTTCGATTATCTGAATATTCCGTGTTAGTGCATCATATTTTGAAACAAACTCATTCATAATTCTGATCCCACCATTTATTCTTTGAATTAGTTGAAGTATTGGTTTTTACTACATTCAATTTTTGAAATTTAATAAGTGCTGAAAAGATCATCGCAGCTTCTATTTCATCTATTTCCGTTTTTTCTGAAATGTAATCTGGATTTTCTTTTAGAAGATTCTCAACAAAATTTATATCATACTTACCTGATTTAAATTCATCACAATCTATTATCTTTAACAGAAATTGAATGTTTGTCTTCAATCCGTTTAAGCGAAATTCAGTCAAAGCTCGCTTCATTCTTGCTAATGCAAGAGTTCTGTTTTTCTCCCAGCAAATTAATTTTGCAATCATCGGATCATAATAGATTGAGATTTCAGAACATTCATCAAAACCAGAATCCACTCTGATGCCCGGTCCATTTGGTTCTTTGTAGTTAATTATTTTGCCTGTTGAAGGCATAAAATTATTTTCTGAATCCTCTGCATAAATTCTGCACTCTACCGCATAACCATTAATCTTCAATTCATTTTGTTCGAATGATATTTTATTCCCGTCTGCGATGCTGATTTGTTCTTTGATCAGATCAATTCCTGTTATCATTTCCGTCACAGGATGTTCAACCTGAATACGTGTGTTCATTTCCAAAAAGTAATAGTTTTTATCCTTGTCAACCAGAAATTCAATTGTGCCGGCGTTAAAGTACTCACAAGCTTTGGCAGCATCTAAGGCAGCTTTTGTAATTTTTTTCCGAAGTTGTTCATCCACAAAATTTGAAGGTGACTCTTCAATAATTTTTTGATGTCTTCTTTGTATAGAACACTCTCTTTCAAACAGATGCCTGTAATTACCAAACTTATCTGCGATTATTTGTACTTCTATATGTTTTGGATTTTGAATATACTTTTCTAAATAAATTTCGTCATTGGCAAAAGATTTTAATGCTTCACGCTTTGTGGCTTCAAATGCAGAATTGAATTCTTCTTTAGAATCAATTTTACGCATTCCTTTACCACCACCTCCGGCAGAGGCTTTAAGTAAAACCGGATAGCCAATCTCCTCTGCAAGTTTAATTCCTTGAGAAATATTTTTGATTGCTTCAACTGAACCAGGCACAACCGGCACATTATTTTGAATCATTAATTTTCTTGCTGCAGTTTTGCTTCCCATCATCTCTACAGATTTTGAAGATGGTCCGATAAATATTATTCCACTTTTTTCTACTTCACTTATGAATGAGGCATTTTCAGAAAAAAATCCGTAGCCGGTATGAATTGCATCAGCATTAATTTCTTTTGCAAGCTTTATTATTTTTTCTTTGTGCAGATAGGATTCAGGTGCAGGCGGTGGACCAATATGGTAAGCTTCATCTGCCAATTTAATATGAAGAGATGAAATATCTGCATCAGAATAGATAACAGCTGAAGTTATATTTAATTCGCGGCAAGCTCTGATAATTCTTACAGCTATCTCACCTCGATTTGCAATTAATATTTTTTTAATCAAAATATTCCTACGATAATTCTATGATAGTTATTCCTTCTCCTCCAAACTCAATAGGTGCAAAATAATAATTTTTTACTTTCTCATAATGTTTTAAAATGTCCCAAACAGTTTTTTTCAGAGCGCCTGTGCCTTTACCGTGCAATATTTCAACCCTTTCCAAACCTGACTGATAAGCGTTATCCAGAAATCTTATTATTTCGAATTCAGCTTCTTCAGGTTTTTCTCCTCTTATATCAAGCCGATAATTAACATCAGGAATATTAAAAGATACGTTTCTGTTTTCAACTTTATTGATCTTATCGGATTTTGTTTTAGTCAGTTCATCTAATGCTACAAGCATTTTAATGTTACCGGAAAGTACCAAAGCTTTATTTTTTTCTTCAATCATCTGAACAATCTTACCAGTCGTGGAAGATTTTTTAATTGTAACATAATCCCCTACTGATAAATTTTCATTTGTTAATTTAACATCAGCTTCCTGCAAAGGTTCTGAAAACATTTTATTCGCTTCTTTAATTTCCTTAACAATGTTATGTGCTTTTTTAATTACTTCTCTGCTGGCTTGTGATTCTCTTAGCTCTTTAACAACAGCTTCAATTTTTTTATTAACACTATTTAGAAAATCGTCCGCATCTGATTTTGTTTTCTTTAATATTTCTTTTTTTTCATTTTCTAATTTCTGCAGATTCTTTCGATAACTGTCTGATAGCTCCTTTAACCTTTCATTTTCATTTTCAATTTCAATAAGTTTTTTTGAAAGCTTTGATGACTGTTCTTCAATTTCTGATAAAAACTTTTCAAGAGTATGTTTATCTGAATCAATAAATTTCTTAGCCTCTTTAATTAGCGAGTCATCCAATCCAATTCTTTTAGCTATCTCAAACGCATAACTGGAGCCTGGTGTGCCTAACTTGAAAACATAAGTTGGAGATAAAGTGTGATGATCGAACTGCATTGCCGCATTTTGCATCCCTTTAATGTTGTAAGCAATTATTTTAAGACTTCCGTGATGCGTTGATGCAAAAACAATTGCTTTCTTTTTAAGCAACTTATCCAGAATTGCAGCGGCTAGTGCAGAACCCTCAGCCGGATCTGTTCCCGTACCAATTTCATCAAGCAAAACCAGACTTTGATTATCTGCCATTGAGATAATATCATTTATATTCTTTAAATGTGAACTGAAAGTTGATAAATCATCCTCAATTGATTGCTGATCACCAATATCAATTAAGATATTTGAAAATAAATGAAAATTAGAATCGTCATCAACGGGTACAGGGATTCCTGCTTGCAGCATTAAACTAAGTATTCCGATAGTTTTTAAAACTACTGTCTTACCGCCTGCGTTTGGACCGGTTATTATCACTACATTATCATCAATCAATTCAAAGTTAAGTGGAACAGTATTTTTTCTTCCAAGTTTTTTAAGAAGAATAGGATGTCTGCCTTCTGAAACTCTGAATGGCTTTGTGTGATCAATATTTGGGAAGCACCCGATTATTTCAATCGAATACTTAGCCCGTGCAAAAATTGAATCAATAAATGCAATTGTACGCAAAGAACTTTTCAGTTGATCGCTATGACTGCTAATCATTTTGGTTAGTTCTTTTAGCAGTCTTTCAACTTCTCTTTTTTCAGCAAAAGAAAGAGAGATAATATCATTATTCAGATCAAGAGTTTCTTCAGGTTCAATATAAACAGTTTGTCCAGTTGATGATTCAGAATGAATGAATCCTCTTATATGTCTTTTGTGCTCCGATTTTATTGGGATTACCATTCTTCCATCTCGTAAAGTCAGATAGTCTTCACGAACAATATCATCTTCCTTTAAATTTTTTATAATTCTGTTTATTGATTTTACCAACTCATTTCTTTTAGAGTTGATATCTCTTTTAATTTCAGAAAGTAATTTGCTCGCGTTATCTTTTACTTCACCCTGATCGTTAATTATCTTTTCAATCTGATGCTCAAAAACTTTATCATTAAATAGATTGGTGATTAAAATCTGAAATTGTGAATCTTTACCCGTTTCTTTTTTCAGAAAGTTATAAATAAGTCTTGATATTTTAGAAAGTTTAAGTAATTCAAGAATTTTTTTAGAAGATAATACTGCGCCTTCAATTTTACTTTCTGATAATGCATTATTAAGATCAGAGATATATTCAATCGGTGGATCTCCAACACGAGTTAGAATTCCGGATGCCTCAGTTACAAGATCGCCGATGTATTCAATTTCAACTTTATTGTCCGAAGGAACAAGAGAATGGATAACTGTTTTACCCGGATCAGTTATTGAGTAATTTGAAATGTGGCTAAGAACTTTGTCAAACTCTAACTTTTGTAATACATCACTATCAATCATTTCAAAGAATCTTTTTGATTGATATAATCTTTGATTATCTCCTCAGTACTCGGAGTGTAATTCTTCAGAAAATTGACTGATGTTGGAATTACGCCGTAAGCATAGTCATAAAGGAGTGATGATTTTTGAGTTTTTTTATCCGGGAAATTGAAAATATTTAAAAGAAGAAGGATCGCACTTAAAAAAAACAATAATTGAATAACTCCAACAACACCGCCAATAAACTGGTTAATGAAATTGTTTACTTTATCAAATGGATGAACTACTCTTTTTAGTAATGTGGTTATAATCATTAGTGCAACAAACACAACCAGGCCACCTAATATTTCAGCTAAATAATATTCAATTCCAAACGCTGCCTCAATAAATTTTCCAAAAGATTTTGATAAAAGAACTGCCAATACAACTGCAACAACAAAACCAATAATTCCGATTAATTTTCTTACAAATCCATCTTTAAAACCCAGGATAAATCCGATTGCGATAGTAACAATTACTATAATATCAATGTAATTCAACTTTCACCTAAAAAATTTTCAACAATACTCCTTACAACCTTCCCATCCGCTTTACCTTTTAATTCTTTCATCACAAGAGGCATAAGTTTGGAAAAATCTGCTTTTGTCCTTGCACCAATCTGATTTGCCAGCTTTTCAACTTCGGATTTAATTTCAATTTCATCCAATTGTTTAGGCAGATATTCCATTAAGATTTTGAGTTCAGCCTCTTCAGCATCTGCCAGATCATTTCTGCCTGCGTTTTTGAATTGTTCAATAGAATCTTTACGTTTTTTTGCAGCAGAATTAAGCATAGAGATTTCTAATTCCGGAGTTAATTCTTTATTTGCTCCACTTTTTTCGAATTCCAGAATTAATGCTCTTATAGAACGCACAACCATAAGTCTGGTTTTATCACCGGACTTCATAGCTTCTTTCAAATCAGTGTTTATTCTCTCTTTAAGATTCATTTATCCCTCATTAAATTGAAAAAGGCAGGTGAAAAAATTCAAACCTGCCTTTTAAGAAAATTAACATAGTACAGTTACTATACTTTAACCATAGCCGAATAGTTAATTCTTAAGCAATAGGCTTTTCTTAGTTCCTGCTGAATATCAGTAACAAAACCCATGTCTGTATTCTGATCGATCCTAAGTGAAACGATAACATTTGGAAGCTCCTGGCGTTTTGCGTACATAATATTCTGGATTTCTTCCATCTTAACGATGGAATCATTTATCTGAATTCTTTTATCCTTGCCAACCCAGATGTAAGAAACAAGTCTTTTGTTTTCAATTTTTTCGATAGCTTTAGCTTCAGGTAATTTGTAATCAACTAAAACTTCAACTTCACGCATGGTAGTGGTAACCATAAAAAACAAAAGGAGCATAAAGATAATATCCGGCATTGACGAAGTAGGAATTTCCGTTTTAGTATTAGCTCTTCTTTTTTCAAAATGCATTTTAATTATCCTCTGCTATTTTTTTATTGCTTCTGGTTCAGCTATAGATATAATAATTGGCACAACTTCTTTTACATCAGCCTGTTGTTCTTCATTCAAATCGTTATACTTTTTACCATACTTACCGTTGGAATACTCATCTCTGACTTCAAAAAATGCAAGTTTTATCTGATCTAAAGCTGCGATATAAACATTGTAAACAGTTTTTCTATCTGTTTTTAAAGAAACAATCATCTTTTTATTTTTAGGAAGATTGTTCTTACTTGCGATTCTTGCTTTAAGCATATCCTTGATCTGAAAAACAGGAATTACCTGACCGTCAATTAAAACATCTCCGTTTTCATTAACAAGCACAGCTGCCATTCTGCTCGGATCAACTTTTACTTCAACCTGATCTTCAACTAATTCAGGCAATGTTAATCCTAATCCTGTATCCACGTCAATAACCGTAGCAACAAGGAAGAATATTAGCAGAAGGAATGCAATATCTGCCATAGAAGCTGTAGGGATAGAGGCTTCAGCAATTTTTTTCTTTTTAATCATATCTGATACTCAATTTTAGATTTTTGCAGATATTATTTTTTATTCTTTATTTCATACAAAGCATCAATCAATTCGATTGAACTCTGTTCCATATCTCCAACTAATCTGTCAATTCTCGATACGAAATAGTTGTAGAATACCTGAAGAATCATTGCCACAACTAATCCAAAGAGTGTGGTTAGAAGAGCTACAGAGATACCTTCAGCAACAACAGCAGGAGAAATCTGAGCTGCTTCCTTAATAGCATCAAATGCTTCAATCATACCTTGTACCGTTCCGGTAAACCCAAGCATCGGTGCAATCGTAATAAAAGTTGAAATCCAGATTAATCCTCTTTCAAGGAATCCCATCTCGATACCGCCATAAGCTATAATAGCTTTTTCTGCTGCATCCAGACCCTCATCATATCTTAATAAGCCAGCATAAAAAACTGAAGCTACCGGTCCACGGGTATTTTCGCAGACTTTTTTAGCTGCTTCAACGCCGCCGCTTTGCAATGCTTTTTTAACATCAATTAAAAACTTTTTTGTATTAGTTCTTGCTCTTGTTAATGTCCACAATCTTTCAAAGCTAAAAGCTAATCCTATGATCAGCGAAGCAAGAATTAAGTGCATAAAAAAACCACCAGCAGTGTATTTTTCGGAAAGCCAGTTTAATACTCCGCCTTCATTAGTTGCTTGTGCGATTACGTTAAATATCGACGCAATTGTTGATGTGAAATCCATAAAAGATATCCTCCTGATATATTAGATTTTGATCCTATTGGGAAATGAACAAATAATTTTCATAAAATGTGCTTCTACAATAAGTATTTCAAAAAACAAAGTCAACAAAATTGTGAGTGCAATTATTTTGAAATATGTTAAATTTTATACAGTAAACCTGTTCTTTAGTTCAATAATATTTCCGGAAATAAAATTATAATTTTCAATTAGAGAGTAAATGAAATTGCCTATCTCAGCAGGCTTTACCCAATTATCAGTATTCTGATTTCTCATTGCCTCTCTGTTCTCTGTAGTATCGATAATAAAAGGGGCAATCGCGTTTATACTTAAATTTATGTCCTTCCCCTCTTCTGAAAGAACCTTAACTAAATAATTTAGTGCAGATTTGGATGCACCATATATAAACTTAAGTTTTTCAGGGTGATTAGCAGTATAAGCAGATGTAAGAATAATTGACCCGGCATTAGATCTTTTAATCAGATAAACAAAATTTTTACATATAAAGAAGTTTGCTTTAAGATTAATGTTAATCATTCTGTCAAAATCAATTTCTTCTGTTTCCCAAACGCTTAATCCACCATAAAATCCGCCAATGGCAGAGACAAGAAACAGATTAATTTTTTCGGAAGTAATTACATTGGCAAGAGCCGCCTGTACATTCTTTTCCTTAGATAAATCTTTTACTGTTATTTGTTTTACCCGTGGATCAGCAATTGACTCAGAAAAAGATGAACCAAATAAATAAATTTCATCGAAATTCTTTTGCAGCAAAATTTGTGTTATGCCTTTACCTAAAGCCCCGTTTGCTCCAAAGATTATTAATTTTTTATCCATTTTATTTTCTCAGCAATTTGAATTTTGCAATTACGGGATAATGGTCTGAATAACCACCAAGATATCTTCTTCCGCCGTAAGTCGGGAAAGGTGCATCTTTAAATTTCCCTGTTCTTGTAACCATTAATTGATGGTTATAAACCTTAAAAGAGTTGCAATCGTAATTTATTTCATCTCCAACTAAAAGGTCTCTGGAAATTATTATCTGATCCAGCATATTAAAATCCTGCTGATACATAAAACTACCCAGACCTTTAGCCCAATCCTGATAAGCAAGATTGAATAGCTCTGTTTTATCGTCCACCTGAAGGTTTATTGTATCAACTGAATCACATATCAGAGGATAGGCTTTTAAGTGATTGAGTATGGATTCATTATTTGGTTCATCGTTAAAATCACCGATGGCAATGATTTTAGTATTACCATTTTGATTTAATAAACTCTCAATTGAGTTTCTTAGAACTTTTGCAGCAGTAACTCTCCTCCACTCAGATTCTTTTTCACCGCCTCTTCGTGATGGCCAGTGATTAACATAGAAATGCAAAATATCTTTTCCTTCAAATAAAAGTGCTGCATGCAAAATTAATCTCGTTTCTCCACCGGAACCAAGATCAACCCTTAAACCTTCTTTGCTTATTAGATTAAATCTCGTTGAGTCAAAAATTAAAGCATTATCTATTCCTCTTGCATCAAGCGATTCAATATGGACAACTTTATATTTCAAATCAGAAAGAAAGTTATCTACCATCTTTCTCAGTACATCTTCATTCTCAACTTCGCATATACCCAAAATATCCGGACCCAAACCATTATTCATTGTTCTGATGACACGGGAAATATTATACATTTTTTTCTCAAGTCTTTCATCATTCCAATCTTTTTCACCTCCGGGTAAAAATTCCTCATCTTCAATTCTGGGATCATCAATCGTGTCGAATAAATTTTCGAGATTCCAAAATCCAACATAAAGTGAATCGTTATTTTTCTGCGCACAATTTGTGCTGGTTAAAGTAAAAAGTAAGATAAGGGTAAAAAAGAGGTGTTTCATGTAAAAGCTTTTAAATATTTATCCGGATATTTATTACTGACTTAAAATTATTGTAAATGACAACTTCAATATATAGAATATTTCAATTTTTGGAGTAATTATTTTTTATTCTTTAT
>FWPV01009242.1_pt1 | contig 11464 bp, 7 predicted proteins | sample 2228371 | NCBI WGS metagenome assembly FWPV01 (sample SAMEA103939776, study PRJEB20133) | metagenome | reverse complement strand
CGCTCCCCTAACGCGAAAACCCTCCGCCGCAAGGAGCGCAGGCTCTCCATGTATGCCTCGGGGTCTGCCAGTTTCATCGCGATCAGCCTCCCTTCTCAAGAGCAATTCTTTTCTTAAGAGATTTTCTTATGAACTTAAGAGAACTTCTTTTTTAAAAATAACCGGGTTTGTCTCCATCTCTGGTTTGCCGCGCTCGAACAACATATCCCCGTCTCACCCGCTGTGCTGGAATCTGGATGAAAGCGAATGCTCACCCATATCCTCCATGTTCGCTTCTGCCTTTTCTGTGCCCTCTTTCCCGGTGAATCGAGAAGGTCACAGGAGGTTCGCCGCGGTTTTTTCAGTTTTGAATTGTTAAACCTCCTGAGAGCACCGTGAAACTCCCTATAACAAACTCAAGTAAGCGGGAATTGAACGGCTTTTGCTCGCTAAACCTCCTGAGAACACTGCTGAAATCGCAGCGATATCGGCTGTCCACCGCGAGCCTCCGCCACGCATATGGCGGCAAGCGCCCGCCTCTACCAGTCTACACCATAAACGCCAAGGCATACAGCAACCGCAATTCAATATCCTGAAGGAGCGCGGGCTGCCCTATTATATTACAGTATGTAAATATAATCTTGAACTAAAAATAGGTCACATCGGGAGAACCGAGAACATTCCGGCTACTCAAGTCCCGGAGGTCTGGTCTCGGGCGATCTTTTAGAGTGCATCTCTCGCCGTGCAAACGCCATTCTTATTCGCATCAACCGACGGTCACTACCACCAAAACTCCAGTGCGCAAATGGGATTAATCCTAGCGCCCGTGGCACGCTCCATTTATACTAAAGGACTAAAAGACCCTTAAGAACAAGGAGAAGGGATATGAACCTCACCAGGCAAGGCATGGGAACCTTTTTCGAGCCCTCGGGCGTGGCCATAATTGGCGCTCGCCGCTCCCCGGGATTTGGCTACGGTATCCCCCTGGTACTGAAGAGAGAGGGCTGGGGTAGTCTCATCTACCTGGTTAACCCCAAGGGAGGCGAGCTGCATGGCCTTCCCGTGTACCGCAGTTTGGCGGAGGTTCCCGACCCCGTGGACCTGGCCATCGTCATCGTCCCAGCCAGCCTGACCCCGGGGGTGATGGAGGAGATTGGCCACCGGGGAATCGGCCACGTTATCCTGGAGACTGCGGGGTTCGCGGAGGTGGGAGAGGAGGGGAGGAAACTACAGGAGGAGGTCAAGAATGTGGCCAGTCGCCATGGCATCAGGGTGATCGGCCCCAACTGCGTGGGAGTGGTCAACACCGTCAACCGCTTCACCACCGTGGAAGTGCTCCCGGAAGCCCTCCAACCCGGTTCAACCGCTATAATCGCCCAGAGCGGGGTATTCGGCAACGTGCTCTTGGACCTGCTCCCCTTCTATGGACTGTTTATCTCCAAAGCGGCTACCCTGGGCAACCGCCTGGACGTAAACGAATGTGACATGCTGGAATACTTTCACCAGGACCCAACCACCCGGGTGATCATGATGTACCTGGAAGGCGCGGCAGATGGGAGACGCCTGCTCGAGACCCTTACTAGGGTAACCTGCGACAAGCCGGTGCTGGTGCTTAAAAGTGGAAGAACTTCCGCGGGGCGGGCGGCCACCGCCTCCCATACCGCCAGCCTCTCCGGCGAGGACCAGCTCTACGAATCCCTCTTTCGCCAGACCGGCGCCATCCGGGTGGACACCCTGGAGAGCCTGGTGGAGATGGCCCGCGCCTTTTCCACCCAGCCCCTGCCCCGGGGAAATCGCTTGGGTATCATCACCGGCAGCGGAAGCCTGGGGGTGATGGCCACTGACGCGGCGGTAAATGCCGGGCTGGCCGTGCCGCCCCTTTCCCCTGGAACCGTGGAATTCATGCGCAGGGAAGCTCCTGGCTGGATGAACGTGAGAAACCCCCTGGATGTAGGGCCATCTAACCAGTTTGCCCGGGGCCTGGAAGCACTCCTTCGCGACCCCCAGATGGACATGGTGCTGGCCATTACCATTATTCCCCACGCGGTCTTCAGGGAATTCAAGCAGCTGGGGCTCACCGCCGATGTCTGGTTTGGCGACATAGCCTCCATACGCGAGAAAACTCCTGAGAAGCCACTGGCTATCTGTGCGGTGGGAAATCCCGAACTGGTAGAGGAGGTACGAAAGATCTCCGGCCCCCAGGTACCGGTGTTCATCTCCCCCGAGCCGGCCGCAAAAGCCTTGGCCGCCCTCTTCCGTTACCGTAACTGGCGGGTGAGAACTGGCACCTGTCCCGCGTGAATATTTCCTCTGTTCGCGAGGATACTTCCATGAGAAAAAAGCGTCACACTTGTTTTTTGTTTATAATGGGAAGATGCGGAAACCGGACTAGACAGCGCCTCACGGCAAAAAGGGAAGGAAAAAGGCGTGTCGCCCTGGATATCCTTCGAGCCCCTTAAAAAAAGGTGTAAAGCAGAGAAGAAAGAGAGTCTCCTGGAGGCCGCTCTCAAGGCGGACGTTTCCATGGATAATCTCTGTGGTGGCCTGGGAAGATGCGGGAAGTGCAAGGTGCTGGTGATGGAAGGGGAATGCTTGCCGCCCACTCTGGAAGAGAAAAAATATCTCGGCCCGCTGGAACTCCAAAAGGGGATGCGACTGGCCTGTCAAGCGCATCCTTTAACCGACCTGAAGGTATGGATTCCCCCCGCAAGCCTAACCCAGGAGCAGAGGCTAATACTTGAAGGCAAGCCTTTCTTCTTTATCCCCGACCCGCCGGTGAAAATTTTATACATACCCAAGCCCCCACTGCCAACTGGAGACCCCGATCGCCTGCTGGCTTATATTACTGATACCTTAAGAGATACATATAATTTATATAAACCTAAAGTTGACGTTTATATTAAGAACCGGGTGGCACGCTTAAGCTCTTCTTCTCCCCAGGACCTTTCGGTGATAACCAGAGACAACGCCATCCTAGAGGTAGAGAGTAAAAATGGAATTAAACCCCTTCAAGGAGTAGCCGTGGATCTTGGCAGCACTAAAATAGCCCTCTTCCACCTGGATCTGGAGAGCGGCCAGCTCCTGGGCATGCACGGTTACATGAATCCCCAAATAAGTTACGGGGAAGATATAATTTCTCGCTTGAACTACGCCCTCCGTAAAGGGAATAATTTGAAAAAGCTTCAACGGGTGGTTATTGAAAGTATAAACATCAACTTAAAGTCTATTTTAGAGGAAAAGGGCTTTTCGCCAAGGGATATAATGGAGATCACTTTGGTGGGCAACACCGCCATGCACCATCTCTTTTTGGGCCTGGAGGTGAAAAGTCTCGCCTTTAGTCCATATGTTCCCTCCTTGGACCAACCGCTGGAGATTTCGGCGAGTGCCCTGGGCATCCAGGCGCACCCAAAAGCGAAGGTGGTGCTTCCCCCTCCCATCGCCGGTTTCGTGGGTTCCGATCACCTGGCGGTGGTCCTTTCCACCAGGTTACAGGAGGAGGAAGAACCCTGCATGGTCATAGATATCGGCACCAACACCGAGGTGTCCTTGAAAAGCGGCGAGGAGATATTCAGTTGTTCCTGTGCCTCGGGTCCCGCTTTCGAGGGCGCGGGCCTCAAACACGGTATGCGCGCCTCCCCAGGGGCTATTCAGGGGGTGCACATAGATCCCTCCTCCGGAGAGGTCCTTCTCTCCACGGTGGGCGACGATGCCCCTAGGGGTATATGCGGGTCGGGAATTCTCGACGCCGTATCCTCGCTGGTCAATGCCGGGATCGTGGACTCCCGGGGAAAGCTTCTGCCTCGCCACCCCCGGGTAATCGCCGGGGACAATGGATACAGCTTTCGCCTGGCCCCCCTGGAGAACACAGGAGAATGGATCGAGGTAACCCAGTCGGACATCCAGGAGATCCAGAAGGCCAAGGGGGCCATCCGCGCGGGGATCGAGGTGCTACTGCACCGAGCGGGCATTGGATATGAGCAGCTGAACAAATTCATCATCGCTGGCGCTTTCGGCTCCTACCTGGACCCGGCCAGTGCCAGGAAGATCGCCATGATCCCCCCTATCTCCCTCGACCGGGTGGAACAGGTGGGAAATGCCGCTGGCGTGGGGGTCCGGGAGATGCTCTGCTCCTTGAAGCTGCGGGAACAGGCATATCGACTGAAGGAGAGGATAAGCCACGTGGAACTGGTAACCTACCCTAGAATGGAGTCCTTTTTCGCTTCCTCCATGCTCCTCAGCGAAGAGGCGGTGCAAGAATACCGCCGCAAGTTCCGGCTCAACTCTTCCGGGTAAAACTTCCTGCGATAAACTGGCAAAGAACCCCGAACCAGTCGTTAATGAAGCGCTATGCAAACTGCGCCACGAAGAGGTTTTACCTCCGGTAAGGATATCTGACTCACCTGGATTTTTATATTGCCAGAAGCAGTGGCGCTGTGTTGCCGCAGCAAAGCTAATTTTCTCCCACCAACAGCCCTTCTTTTTCGCGCCACCGCTCATAGGGGGGCTTCTCCGGAATCTTTAAGGGCAAAAGGTCCAAATCGTGGGCGATGGGGTAGCTCCCCCATTGCTTCACCGCGGCCACCAGGGCATGGAGATGCTCGGGGGGCGTGCCCACCGGCACCAGGTTCAAAAGCAGGACCATATGTCCCTTTCCCGCCCCTTCCCTCAAGAGCTCTTTTACCCTTTCCAGGATCGCCTCCACCGGCCCCTCCTCGATAAGGTTGGGGCGGAAATTAAGCATCAGGCAGACTTTTTTCTCTTCCGCATAGCGGCGCAAGGGAGATATGCCCACTTCCTCGTAGTCCTCGTTCCATACCAGCAGAAAAAAGGGGCGCAGCGCCGGAAAGCGATTTCCCGGTACCATCATCTCCATCTTTATATCCAGTACTTCCCGGAAATCCTTCACCCACCGTTCGCCCCAGCTTCCGGTATCTAAAACCGTGCGGGTGGCGGAGCTGGTGGCGGCGATGATCTTGTGAATGTAAGGAAGGCAGAACTCCCGCACCATCTCGGTGGTGACGTTGGGCTGGGAGGCCCAGGCATCGGACATCACCACCAGGGCTGGCTGGACCCTCTCCACCATCTTGTCAATCCAGGGAACCACCACTTCCATGCTGAGAAAATCCATCAGGCGATGGACGAAAGCGGGGTCGCGGCGCATATCCCTAACCAGGTTAACATATCCGCGGATGAGCACTGCCATGGTGAAGGGGGAGCAGGCATAAGCCATGGGAGGCACCCCCATCAACTCGCTGTAACGTTCATAGGACTCCAGCACGAAGGGCATGCGCCCGCTCTTCCCAGGCACCGGGGGCCTGAGCTTCAAGAAGCTTTCCCGGTCTGGTAGAAGGGGCTTGCGGGTGTCCACGTCCGGCTCACTCTCCTCTCTCCAGATGAGAGGTTGTCCCAGGGCCTCCAGCTCAATGTTGTAGAAATCGAATACCGGGGACCAGAAGTCCACCTCAAAATAACGAGCGACATTGAAGGAGGCATGGATAAAGGGGCGGGATTGGCTGAAAAAGGTCCGCGCGGATAGTCGGTTCAGCCTCATCGCGTAAGTATAGGGCTGCATGATCAAGGGCACCCGGTCTGGCTGCCCATAGATGGCAGCGATAAGTCGCTCAAATCCGTTTAAGCCATCCCTTCGCCACCCCTTCCCATAAGCCAGGCCCCGAGCCATTCCGGCCATGACTCCCATCTTGAAGCGTAAAGTTCCGCCCATTCAGCCACCTCCCAGCAGACGCTTCACCAAGCTTACCGCCTGGGCAGCGTCCTTCCCGTAGCCGTCGGCGCCAATCTCCTTCGAGTATTCTTCGGTAACCGCCGCCCCGCCCACGATAACCTTCACCCCTTCCCGGAGACCAGCTTCCACCAAGGATTGAATCACCTCGGGCATCCTCCTCATGGTAGTGGTCATATAAGCGCCCATGCCCAGCACATCTGGGCGGTATTCCCGCACCCGCTCCACGAAGGTCTCTTTCTTAACGTCTATGCCCAGATCGGTTACCTGGTAACCGGAACTGCGCAGCATGGCCACGACGATATTCTTTCCAATCTCATGGGCGTCTCCTTCCACCGAACCGATGACCACCGACCCCCTGCTCCGTATTTCCCCCTCCCCAAGCAGGGGTTCCAACAGTCTCATCACCTGGCTATAAGCTTCCGTGGCCAGGATGACATCGGGCAGGAAATATTCACCCTCCTGCCATAACCTTCCCGCTTCGCTTATCCCCGGGATTGCTCCTCTCTCTAGGATCTTCCAGGGATCCGCATTTTCATCCAGGGCCCTGCGGGCGATCTCCTCCGCTCGCTCCTCCTCTCCCTCACAGATGGCTCTCTTCAGTTCTTCCTCCCAGGCCATCGTCCCCAAGCCTCCTCTCCTCCTCATCTTTCGTAGATAGTTTGGCGATCGGATTTAGTGCCTTCGCTCCCGGTCACGACAACGAAGAACGTTCCACTATTCTTAGCCGGATATCCAGCAAACGTTTGTACCACCTTCAGTGATCGGGATATTCGGCACAGCCTGGCTGCAGCTGGTAAGTTCCCGTATTGACTGGAATAACCAACATGGAGTAAAAAAAGCTGACCCGGAAACGAGCAGTTACCCTTGCTGCATTCATGGCGACCTCCCGGGGTGTCCATACGCATTTATAATTTCACACATCGTTAATTATTATTTAACAACCATACGTGCCTCACTTCGGCCCTTTCAGGGACTCTTACGCAACGTTTCCCTTAGTTTGGGGATACCCGATCACTTGTCCACGTCGCGAATGAAGGTGTGTACCTCTTCCTTGAAACGATCCCAGTTCAACCCCAGGGTCACTGCTATCCAGGCAAGAAACAGCCAGCCCCACACGGGTTTATGCACGAAAGCCACGATGATAGGCGCGGCGGAAACGGGCGCGGATACCGCCATCACGTATGCCTTATTCATCCAGACCAGAGCGACCATCGCCACGTACAGGCAGTACAGAAATAGGGGCAGAGTGGGGAGGAATCCCGCTGAGATGATATAGATGAGGGTGGCATACATGATTCCCAGGTCAGCCAGGAATTCATGATCCCCGATCCAGCTCTTCCTTCCGGAGGTGTCGGAGCGGGCGAAATTGCCATCTATCACGTCTGTGGTCCATCCCGCCAGCACCAGGAAGATGACCAGTCCCAAGAGGTCCTTGTTGCCCAAGTGGGCGCAGATGAGGATAAGAAACGAGATGAAAAAACGAGTGACCGTAAGCGCGTCGGCGATGACCTTTCCATAAAACCTGATGCTTTCCTTCCAGGCCACAGATCCACGCATCTTCTATCCCCTCCCTTTACCCGCGGCCCACTCACCAGCCGCGGAACAGGATTGTTCCTCCATACTGCGGCGCCTGCTCTCCCGGCGCCTGTCCAGGCGAAGGAAAAGATAGCACATACCACCAGCCGCGGTGCACAGCCAGTAGCTGAAGAAGCGGAAACCCAGTATGGCAGTGGCGAGCACCGCCCGGGGGTAACCGTAAGCGTAGAGCACCGCTCCCATGGCCACTTCAAAAACGCCCAGTCCGGCGGGGGTAAGTGGCAGGCTTCCCAAGATGTCCGCGATGGTATAGGCGATGATGACCACTCCCAGGTTCACCGGGGTACCGATGGCCCAGAAAACCACGAAGAGGCAAGCCATGTCCATAAGCCAGAAGCCCAGGGCGTAAAGACCATTTTCCATCAAGCTCCTGCGCTCGCTCAACAGTCCAAGGACGAAATCCCGGATCTCCATAACCTGGGCCACCATGACGCTCTCATCCCGGTTCTTCCATGTCCCCAGCCGGCGCAAGCCCCGTACCAGGCGGCCAGCCAGCCCCTCTAAAAAGACTTCCCTGCGCATGGCCAGGGTGAAAGCCAGCATGAAGAGGAGACAGCCCAGAGAGATGCAAAGGGCGGTCAATCTGTACCCGTTGGGCAGTCCCGCCACCAGCGCGGAGAGCAGCAGGCCTACGGAGAGAAGCAGGATCATAGCCGCCGAATAGAAGATGTTCGCCGCGGTGAGCACCTTGAGGATCAGGGTCCGGGATAGCTTTTCCCGGCGCATCTCCACGTAGTTGAGATAGAAAGTTCCGGCGTTTCCGCCGGGAACCACGTGGCCAAAGGCGTATGCGGACATGAAAATGAGGGAGACGCGTCGGAAGGAGAGCCTGGCACCCCCTTCCCGCTGGAGCCGGAAATAAAGAAAGCATACGGAGAGCATGGAAAAGCTCTCCAGGGCCAGCGCAAGGGGTATAAGCATAAAATTGGCGTGGCGAACCACCTTGAGCATCTCCGCCTCGCCGATGAAACGGGGAACCAGTAGGTAGAGCCCAATTCCCAGGAGCAGAATGATCACTAGGTTTTGGATGAAATCGCCCCGACGGTACCTGCCCCGTTCTTTGACCTGGCCTAGGAGTTCTCCCTCTTCAACCCGCGTAGACAACCGTTCCTCCTAACCGCCCCTCCTTTATCCACCGGGAAAAAGGCGATGTCGTATCGGCGTCTTTCCTCGCCAAACCTTCTTTAGCGCGTATAAACCTATTTATATTCTAGTATTTTTAACCTGTCAACGCGAACGGGTGCCCTCTTGACCCGGTCAAAAGCTTCCACTCTTACTCTCCTTTAATCTGGAGCGCCCCGGCAGAGGAATCCTGGGGTGAATGTCGCTTATCTCTACGCGAAGACAAGGCTGGCAAAATATGAGGTTTGCATGACAACATACCACCTTTTTCGGGAAAACTATTAAACTGGCGGAGCAGCCCTTCAGATGGGCAGGGCTAAACAAGCGAGGGATTCTCAATGTTCCCCTCTAGACCAGGATGCACCCCGCGCGGCCATTCACGCCATCGCCCCCCTTTGCCCGGAGATGCCGGACTTTTACTATTGACCCTCATCGTCTTTAAGCTACTATTTACCTAAACTTCCACCCTTGTAATAATTCCATTGGCCGCCAGTATTTCCTCGCTTCTTCCATGGAAATATAAAGGTAGTCGTTGCGAACTTACGGGGCCCCTTGAAAATCAAAAGAATAGGCAAGAAACCGAACCCATCCCAGTGGACAAAGCCAAGGTTTGACCTAGGCTGCTTTGCAGGTGACGATACGGGAAACCGAAGACGCAAAAATTGCTGTGGGAAAAACCAAGGTTCGACATAAGCGCTTACCAGATAGCCGTCCATTTTCCGGTGAGAATCGTCTCAAAAACCGTTTTCCTCAACAGGCGGAGAACGACCAGGCCAGTTCCTCTACCCGAGATCTGAGCTGCTCTCGAGGTCCGTTATGGTAGGTCTCGGCTATGATATGAGCCAGCTCTTCCATATCCCTAGGGCCCATGCCCATCCGGGTAATCTCCGCGGTTCCCAGCCTGCCCATAGCATCCATGTATATCCCTATCCCCTCCAGCCACATGCATAACTTGGAGGCGCAGGAGGCTTCCAGGTCCAAAATCACTTGATGGGATGAGGTATATCCGTGCTCCCGAAACCGCACCGGCACCCCAAACCCATCCAAACGCCTGGCCAAAATCTTGGCGTTGTCAATTACCCTTCTCCCATAACCCTGATCGTCAAGCATCTCTTTCAGGGTGACTCCCAATGCGGCCACGCGGTTGAGATGCGGGTTATCCACTAGAGCTGGACCGGTAAGCTCCACGTCCACCATCTTACGCAACGCCACCGCATACTCGGGCACATCGGTGAGAATAATGCCTCCCTGGGGACCGAAGAAGGACATGTGGGTGCTTCCCACCAGCACACCCGCTCCTTCCCTCAGGGGATCCTGGAACTGGCCACAGGCGATCAGGCCCAGAACCTGGGATCCCTCGTAGACGCATATTCCCTCACCATTCAGCTTCTTCAGACCGTCGCTGATCTCCCTCACCGGATGTGGAAAGGGGAAGAAAGAAGCTCCCAGCATGACCAGTCCCACCTTCTCCTCCTGGATCTTTTTTAAGGCATGCCCCACCTCGATGGAGGTGGCGCTACCGTTGAGCACCAAAGAGACTCTCCTGCGGTGAATCTTCTCCAGGCACAGCTGAAATCCCCCCTGGGCGTTGGAAAGCAGGGCAACCCGATCCCAGGGTTCGGTGAAGGCAAGGAGCACGGCCAAATCGCCGATGCGTCCGGAAGGGGGGGTGACCAGGGCGTACTTAGTACCGAAGAGCCTCCGCGCCAGTTCTTCGGTCTCTTCAACTATCGCCCTGGCCACCGCCGTGCCTCCATAGAAACGATGGTGGCACCTTCCGGCCAGATCGCTAGCCAGAACCCGCCTCGCCCTATCCGAGAGGCGGTTTTCCGAAGCGTTCAGGTTGATGCCCCGGGAACGCAACGCCTCGTGGCTCTCTACCAGCCTGCCGATAATCGAGTCTCCGCTCACGATCTCTTTCGTCTCCAAGAATTGGTAATGCGGGGGTCGACCGCTGAGCAGAACCCAACCGGTTGATGGGGAGACTCCGGTGTAACCCCTATTAATGTATCGTATAAATATATCGGAGGATCAACCTTGGGACTAAATAGTAGAAATCGACGATTTTTTATTTTTCATTCTGAAGAATATTCATCATGTAATATTAATCGGAAATTTGAATTCACCGGCTTGTGATGGCTCCTTTCGCGGAAAAATGCTAACGGGCGGTACGCCGATGAGACAATCCTCAAGTAATCCCCTTTGTGGGCCTCTTTTAATGCCTCTCTTGGAGAAGAGCAACACAGCGGTAACTCCCGGTTTAGTATAAGGCTGTGCCAGGGTAATGAGATTTCCTGCTCATCCCTGCCACCCATCTTAATTGACACCATGTAATCTTAATTGCTGCTCTCTAGTTCAAAGATCCACGGACCATCTCCCCGGCATGGCGATTTTCTATGCTTTCCTCCGCTGGCGATAGTCTTGGAGAAATCTCCTCCCCATAACGTCACGGCCCACCAGCATGTCCGCGGCTAGGATGGCTTGCACGATTCCCTCCTCCAGGGGGTTGACGATGGCCGCGTTCAACCCCGCTTTAACCGCCATGGAGAGGAAGGACGCGTTGATCACATTCCTGGTGGGCATGCCGAAGCTGATGTTGGAGGCTCCCAACACCGTGCCCACCCCCAGCTCCGCTCGTGCTTTTTCGATGCAAGCGAGGGTTATGTTGGCCGACTGGGAATCGGTGGCAACCGGGATGGTGAGGAAGTCCATCAGGATCCTTTCCACGGGGATGCCGAAGTGAGCGGCACGTTGGACGATACGGTAGGCTAGTTCCATGCGCTTATCCACGGAGGTAGGGATTCCTTCCCTGTCCTTGGTTATGCCGATTATCAGAGCGCCGCTCTCCGCCACCTGGGGAAGCAACTGGTCCATCATCTCCTCGTCCGCCGTAACCGAATTAACCAGGGTATCCTCCCCAGGCAGCTGTTCAAGCGCCGCGCGCAGCGCCGAAGCGTCCGAGGAATCCAGGCTTACGGGTAACCCGGTGGCCTGGCGAACCGCAAGGGCCGCCCGGGGAAGCAT
>FWPV01014639.1_pt1 | contig 11465 bp, 14 predicted proteins | sample 2228371 | NCBI WGS metagenome assembly FWPV01 (sample SAMEA103939776, study PRJEB20133) | metagenome | reverse complement strand
TGATCATTGTTTTGACTTGCTTAAGGCTTAAATACTGCCTTAATTATACCAAAAAATGGTCTTTTTTGATATGGGAATTGGCGACAGTCCCTTAAAATATGATTCAAAAAAGGCTAAAAAAATTTTTGAAACGATTGACAAAATTTATTTTCTCAGAGCAACAGCAGAACTTCATGCCCTAATGATTGCCCTTTTTATGGGATTAATTCTTATCTCAGCGGAGATAATCAAATACCCTGACAGTTTTTCATTTACAACTGTCGGGTTTATGATTGTAGTGGCAATCCTCGTGATTGTCTGCCATAAAATGGCACGAAAGGTAATAACCAAATACTTCACAGGCAGAAAAATTGAAAAAGCCTGTGAAGAAGTGATCTCCGCCTTAAGAAATGACCCAGAAATCCTGGAGATTCTTTACCTCGTTCGGATGAATGGTATCCCTCGAGACCGAGTTATAGGGACAATAATTCTTCAAAAATATATTAAGAACTAAAAGTGGCGCCATCAATAAGAAGTGCCGCTTTTATCAAAATTTAAAGATTTTTTCAAAACTTCAGTAAGTCAGATTATTGGTATGTTTTTTATTGTGTAGTTTTTTCAAAAAGTTGTATAATATACAATAATAAGGAGAAATCATCAAAAATTCAAAGGAGGACTAAAGAACGGCTTCTCATTTATCTAGCCGTTCGCCGTTATGGATCCCGACTGTACTTTCTGGCAAAGAGGTTTAATGTTCTTTCAAAATACTACTCGCGAATTTCTGGAAAACTTCCAAAGTTTAACTTTCCGGAAATTGCGGCAGTCAAAGACGGTAAAACTTTTTGTCCTTGCCCTTCTTTTCAGCGAACTGATTGGCTTGCTTATCGCCATCGCCTGCACTTATTTGCTCAAGAATAATCTTTACGGCGGAATGCTAGCGATAGGAAGCGCAACGACAATAAGCTATTATTCCGTCTCCGCAGCATTCTATGGGTTCTTGTGGCCGGCAGCCCGTTTTTTATCCGGACACAGAAAATGGATAAGAATGTTTTTTGGCGACTTGCCATTCCTTGCTGGAGTCGGAGCACTAATCGACCGCCTGACCTGGTGGCTGGAAAATTTTCTCGGAGCATTTTTTCTTTGGATATTAAGCTCCGAAGTCTGGGCCGTTTTTCTGGCCACCATTATCCAAATTGTTCTTACAGTGATCTTCTTGCTGCATTAATTCGGCTTTGTCCTCGTCTTTCATGAAATTTTCCTCCTCTCGTGCCTTTTCTTGTTGACACTCGAACTCTTATAATCTGGCTCTAGCTTCTTGTTGCACCCCGCTCCCTCCTGTTAATTTCATTGAAGCAACATGCTCAATAGCGCTGACATCAGCCAGATCGGGATTTTCGCTCTTTTAGCCATCTTTAGTCCTCCCATTTTGTCCACTGGATATGCGACTTTTCTTTGATCGCTTTGGACATCCGATAAAATTTCTCAATCGGCCCGGGACCGCCGGCCTCTCTTTGGGCCCGCGATTTGGCAATGCGATCCCAGAAGTCAATCCTTTCCAAGCTGATGTGAAGCGGTTTGCTCGGCATAAGCCTCCTCCTGTTTCCATTGTTCCCATTGCTTTCGCCAAAGAGCAAGGGTATCTTTCAGATCCGGATCTGCGATTTTTAGCATCGAGCTCACAACTGCGAGCGAGCTTCCCCAACGATTACTGCGCCGACGGGCAATTTCCATCCGGCGCAGAGTGATTGCCATTGGTCTTTTGGTCACAGATTTTATCCTCCTCTTAAGTGCGATAAATTTCAAACCCGCTTCTGTCAGTGAATGCACACCGGGCATAATCCGAGGCATCCTTTTTACGCACGAAATAAAGCTTGATGCCGGCATTTCTGATTGCGGGATTAGTATTTTCGTAACCGAAATCAACGCTCCAGTTCCTGTAATAAGAACTTGAAAATATCCCAAGGTCGTACAAAAGCCAAAGGATAGTATTGCATCGGACACCGTCTTTATTAAGTGACAGTATCCGCTCCCAGTTGATTTTTATCTCTTCATTCGCAATTGCAATATACCCCTCAGCGTAGTTTCTGAAATTCCGTTCGAACATGTCAATAGAACACTCATCGCATTTCAGGCCCGATTCATACATTTTTACAATGTGATCTCGGAATTTGAAATGGATTCCCCGAAACTCTCCTGAAAAAACCTTCCCGCAATCACATATCGCCATAAATAACCCCCTTATAATTTTTCAGGAACACTTACTCCTTTATTTTCTCCTTGACACTTTTTAATATATCTCCAAAAATTTTTGGATTCTCTTTGAGGAATGCTTTCGCTTTCTCGCGGCCGACACCAAGTTTCGTTTCGCCGAAGGAAAAAGAGTTTCCGGTTTTGGCAACCACGCCGTATTTCACACCTGTATCGATGAGATCTCCTTCCTTCGAAATGCCTTCATTATACATAATGTCAAATTCCGCCGTTTGGAAAGGAGGCGCCACTTTGTTTTTCACAACTTTGGCTTTCACACGGTTTCCGACAATCGCATCCCCTTGTTTGATTTGCGCCGCCCGGCGAACTTCAATGCGAACTGATGAATAGAATTTAAGAGCCTGTCCACCGGGAGTGGTTTCGGGATTGCCAAACATCACCCCGATTTTCATCCGAATTTGGTTTATAAAAATGACCGTCACGTTTCCTTTGGCAACCAGCGCTGTAAGTTTGCGAAGAGCCTGACTCATCAGCCGGGCTTGGCGGCCAACGTGTGTGTCGCCCATCTCGCCTTCAATCTCGGCTTGAGGAGTGAGCGCCGCGACCGAATCAACTACAATCACATCCACCGCGTTTGAGCGAACTAGAGTTTCCACAATATCAAGCGCCTGCTCACCCGTATCGGGTTGGGATATCAAAAGATCATTCAGATTCACTCCGATTTTTTTGGCATAGACTGGATCAAGCGCGTGCTCGGCATCCACAAAAGCGGCCACTCCCTTCCCTTTCTGGGCATTGGCTACAATATGAAGCGCGAGCGTTGTTTTTCCCGATGATTCCGGGCCGTATATTTCGACAATCCTTCCGCGGGGCACTCCGCCGATTCCAAGTGCGAGATCCAGTGAGGGCGCGCCGGTGGGAATAGCCGCCACATCCACTTTTTTCACCTCTCCGAGCTTCATAATGGATCCGTCACCGAAGCGGTCCTTGATTTCCCGCACCGTTTCTTCAAGAATTGCCTCCTTGTTTTCGGTTTCTTTTGGCATAAAATTTCTTTACGAATTATGAATAGGCTTCGCTCTACGAACACACGAATTACGAATTTTGTGCATTTGTATATTCGCAAGAGATTTGTAATTCGTAAAGCTATCAGTCATTTGAAGTGAAGACAACGTCTCTCACAACTCCCGGATCATCGGCCAGTTTTTTCTCTGCTTTTCCGTTCACTTTGACATAAGTTTGGCTTCCTTTTCCACTGGTCACTCTCACTTCCTTTTCACCCGTGAAATTTTGGATTGCGCCTGCCATCATTGTTCCAGAATAGACAAGATTTCCATCCGATTCAACGGAGAGCCAGGTTGGACTGGTATCGATCCTCACCACAACTTCAATTCCTTTTGTTTTTTCCGACTGTTCCCCGCTTATCTGCCCCTCGCTTTTGTCAAGCGTGTCTTTGTCAAAAGCCATATCTGGTTTTTCAAAATTCGACTTCACGTTGAGCGTTCTCGTGACCGATTTTCCAAATCTGTTGACGGCAGATATATTGATGGCATTCACGCCTTCCTGTAATAAAATATTTTCCTGAAATTCGCCATTGTCCTTCACCATCACCAGCTGGTCATTGATGGTGAGCTTCGCGTCCTGGTCGGTAAAGCCAGAAACAATGATTGAATTTCCTTCAATTGAAGTGTCTCCTGACGGCTGGGTCACAACCAGTCTGGGAAAAGCGGCAAACCGCCCAATTTCCCTGTATAAATAATAAAATCCCCCCAGGGCAACAAGAATTGCAACGGACGCTGTAATTGCTCTGGGAGTCACAACAAAGCGCGGAACCTTGGATGTCTTGGGCGATTTTTCCTTCTGATTGTCTTTTCCAAGATTTTTTTTGATATCTCTGTCGCGAAGGTAGAGCGCCGTCAATTTTCGGTGATCAACTCCCAAATATTCGGCGTAGCTTTTGAGAAAACCCTTCACATACACATCCGGCGGGAGAGACTCGTATTTTCCTTCCTCAATCATTTCCAGATATTTCACCGGGATTTTTGTCTCGCGAGAAACCTCATGTAAAGTCACCCGGCCGTCGCTCCGAAGTTTTTTGAGTTGCTCACCAAGAGTGAGTGTGTTGACTTTTTTTTGGGTGAAACCGCGCAGCATTTTTAAGAATTGTGAACAGAGAATTTAGAATTGAGAATGGGAATCAAGAATAATGAATTCAGAATTTTGTATTCTGTATTCGGTATTCTCACCTGCCTGCCGGCAGGCAGGTTCATAATTCTCAATTCACAATTCAAAATTCTGCTGATTGCATAATTAAAACAGGAAAAGACCCTGTTTTAGATTTTATTTTTGTTTTTTCTTATTATACTCCCAAAAATCACACCTGCCAACTATCTCGTTCGCGCTGATCAGCAACCGGATCATCGTATCCGATTTCGCCTTTGTTTTTTCCCGCGCCTTCGATCAAAATTTCCCGAGACTTTGATCCATCAGCCGGACCGATGACGCCATTGGCTTCCAAAAGATCAAGAAGCCGCGCCGCCCGAGCGTATCCTACCCGCAACCTGCGCTGGAGAAGCGAAGCGGAAGCTTTTCCGGCTTTCAAAACCGTGTCTTTGGCTTCTTCATAGAACTCATCGCCTTCATCCCCTTCGCCGAGGGCCCCCGCGCCAGTTATTTTTCCCCCTATACTGAATTTTTGCGGAGCCGTCACTTCTTCATCGTATTCCACTTCATCGTCGAGCTGGGATTTGATTGATTTCACGACTCTTTTCACCTCTGATTCGGAAACAAAAACTCCCTGAATTCTCTTTGGCTTGGGATAGCGGGCAGAAAGAAACAACATATCTCCATTGCCAAGCAGTTTTTCCGCCCCGGCGCTGTCAAGAATGGTTCTTGAGTCTATTTGGGTAGGAACACGAAAGGCAATGCGAGTTCCAATATTTGCCTTGATAAGTCCGGTCAGAATTTCAACCGACGGCCGCTGGGTCGAGACAACAAGGTGGATGCCCACTGCCCGCGCCATTTGGGCAATCCTCACAATCGCCGCTTCCACTTCTTTTGAATGGGAAGCCATAATATCAGCTAATTCATCAATAATGATCACGATAAAAGGCAATTTTTTCACCTCTTCTTCGCCCACGACTTCTCCGGTCTCCTCATCAATGATTTCTTTTTTCTGCCCCGGTTTTATTTTGTTGTTATATGAAAAAATATCCCGCGACCCCGAACCTTGAAGCATTTTGTATCTTCTCTCCATTTCACTTATCGCCCATTTCAAAGAATTGGCCACTTTTCCATTGTCAACCACGGTCGGCGTGAGAAGATGCGGGATTCCATTGTATCCTGTGAGCTCCACCCGCTTTGGATCAATGAGAATCAGCTTCAGATCGTCGGGTGAATTTTGATAAAGAAGGGAAGTGATAAGTGTGTTTATGCAAACACTTTTTCCCGTATTCGTTGAGCCGGCAATCAGAAGGTGAGGCATTTCGGTGAGATCGCCCAGGATATAGTTTCCAGCCACATCCTGTCCAAGAGCAATTGTAAGGCTTGTTTTCCTTTCCGCAAATTCAGGACTTTCGATAATGTCTCGCAATCGGACTATAGTTGGAGTTTTGTTTGGCACCTCAATTCCAATGAGAGATTTTCCCGGAATAGGCGCTTCTATTCGGATTGGGTGTTGAGCAAGCGCCAAAGAAAGATTGTTGTTGAGTCCGGTGATTTTTGAAAGTTTGATGCCAGCCGCCGGTTTGAAACAATATTGCGTCACCGAAGGGCCAACGCTGATGTCGCCAATTTCAACATCAATTCCGAAATTTTTGAAAGTTTCCTGAATAATCTTGGCGTTGGCTTCAATATCTCCGGCTTTCGCTTTCCCGGAAGTTCGCTCAAGGAGATCAAGCGGCGGGAGCTTCCAGCCGGTCGAGGAAATCATTTTTTCCGGGACCGGCGCGATCTTTTCCGGCGTTTTTCTTTCCGGTTTTTTCTTGAGAATTTCGCTGATTTTCACTGCGGCGGATTTTTTTTCTTTGACGGTTTCTTTTGGCTCTTCTTCGTCTCTTTCATCTTCATCCTCTGCTTCTGCTTCCTTCTTTTCTTTTACCCATTCAACCGGCCGGAGCAGCGCCCGCAAAGGAACATTGAGCGCCAGCAAGAGCGACGCGAGAGCAACCGCAAGAAGCACAACCGTTCCCGCCCAAATTCCGAAAAACTTCAGCACCGGATAAGCCGCCACCGCGCCCAAAAATCCTCCCCCGGAACCAGCGCGCGCCGCCGCCAGCATTTGGTCGAGAGGAAAAAATATGTGAACAATACCCAAGATAGCCGCAAAGAATATGATGAAACCAGCGCCAACGAAAATATAGTAAGATTCCGTATCCCGCCGGAAATACATGAACCCGACCGCCATCATGAGAATCGGCAAGAGATAGCGCCCAACCCCGAAAGCAAGAGAAAGAGCTCTGTTGAGATATTTTCCAAACGTCCCCGCCCCGCCGAAAAGACTGAAGATGGCTAAGATAGCCAAGGCAATCAAAAAAACCGCCGCGATACTTCTCTTGGTATCGGAACTGATGCCTGATTTTCTCCGGTTGTATCCCCTGTTTCCGTTTTCTTTTTCTTTGTCTTTCTTTTTGCGTCTGCCCATTGAGGTTTGTTTTTTTTCTAGATTGAATTGATTATTTGAATTGATTTTTCGGTATTTTCGATTGTTTCACGATCGCCGAAAAAGTCCCGACTGGAAGCGGTTTTAACTTTACATGGAACGGCACCGAAACCATGATTCCGCTTTTAGGATTTCTCCAAATTTGATGACTGCCTTTTTGGAGAGATAAAACAAAACTGTTCCGGCGCAGAATTTTGATGATCTTGCCGGCGATAAGAGACTTCATTTTTTAGCAAATTTTGGGTGTTAGTTTTTGAGGAAGAGTATCTTCAATTTCATCGATGATCGGGCGCAACGCCCTTACAGGAATTTCTTTCTTTTCTGATGCCAGTTCTTCAATCCAAAGCTCCAAAACTTCCTTGGCTTTTTCTTTTACTTCTTCAAAATCGCGTCCAAAGGTAAAACATCCCGGAAAATCAGGAAATGTTACATTGTATCCGCCTTCTTCAGTCGGATCAAACACCGCAAAATATGAGAAGATTTGAATCTTTTTTGCCATAAGATTGTTATTTAGCCTAAAGCAAGAGTATCAAAAAAATCCACGTTTGTCAAAGTTTCGCATTTTATCACATTATCCCAAAGATTTCCAGTTCATGCATAAGTTCACCCGCTATTGCTTTTCTCATGAAGACATTGAAAACCTGTCCCGTATCACTGGTTTCAAAATTGTCAGAGACAAAGAAGGAAAAGAATATCACCGTGAACCGCTTCCCGCCCAAGACGCAGAAGGCAATGAACTGGGCGATGAGAACTTGTATTATGTTTTGGAGAAGATATAATCACTTTTCTAGAAGCCATTTCCACACCGGAATAATTTCAATTGTTCTGCCGTCAATATGACGGACTTCTTCCTGGCCATCCGTTACGATCAAGCCTTTTTTCAGCTTGAATTTTTCCATCGCCTCCAGAAGTCCGCCGATTTCTCTTTTTTCATTGGCTGGTTCAATTCTCCTGGTTGCCTGAATAGCCTCCACAATTTTCGTTTTTTCTTTCACGACAAAATCGCATTCGCGCTTTTCCCGAAAATAGAATATTTTTTTGCCCTGTTGGAGCAGTTTCAAAAAAACGATGTTTTCCAGAAATCGGCCGAAATTTTCACTGAAAGAAAATGAAACCACTTCGATGAATCCGTTGTCGACGGCATACACTTTTTTGGGATAGTTTTCCTGCTTTTTGATTGAATATTGATAGTTGGACAACTCGAAAAGCAAAAAGGATTTTTCAAAAAAACTGATATATTCCTTTGCCGTTTTGTCCTGAATCTTCAAGAATTTTCCCAAAGAATTGTAGCTATAGCTTTGTCCTATATTGGAAAAAAGATAAAGCAGAAGACTCTCAATTTCTCTGGTTTTCTTTATTTCAAATCTGGGCACAATGTCCTGGAAAAGAATACTGCGATAATAGTTTGTGAGAAGCTCGGCCTTGATTTCTTTCTTTTTTTCCAGCACCACTTCGGGAAATCCGCCGCCCTTCATGTATTCCCTACAAATTCTCGACAAAGCGGGAGCGTTTCGCAATTGATCGATTTTGCCGGCCGCCAACGTGTCCTTCGCGATCGCGATCTCTCTCAAATTGAAAGGGTGGACGCTTTTCGCTATCGCGCGTCCCGAGAGAAGCGTCGCCATTTCAGCCGAAAGAAGTTGGGAATTGGAACCAGTGATGAAAAATTTTACTCCTCCTTTTTCATAGAGACTCTTCACGAAAACCTGCCAGTTGGAAAAAAACTGGACTTCATCCAGAAAAACATAGATTCTTCCTTTCCGAGGACCTATCAATGATTTGTATTCCTCGAATATTTTCTCGAGATTGTTCGGATTAGATCGATACGCGTCCAAAACGGGCGCTTCCAGGTTGAGAAAAAGAATATTTTGAGGCGGCACTTTCTTGCCGGCGATCAGGTGATTGATTATCTGCTTTATAACGGTTGATTTGCCGCAACGCCTCACGCCCGTGAGCGCGATTATATGCCTGGTCGGGACAAGAGTGATAAGTTCCTTCGTGATTTCCCGCGGAATTCCGCCTTCCAGGGTTTTATTTTTCCAATGGCTGTTTTGGTCAACGATGTATTTTTCAAACATTGTATGTTGTATTACGAATCAAGTATCATTATTTCGTATTATATTACGAATAAAAATAGATGTCAAGAGGGTTCTTTTTCATGGGTATTGCATTTATAGGTCATCGATATACCATAAATGTTGTGCTGCCGACGGCGCCTGTCAAGCCGCAAGGGCTTGCCGACTGGCAAAGGAGACGAGAATTTGTATTATGTTTTGGAGAAGATATGACAGATGTATGCCGATTGCATGCGCACGCGATTGTGCGTCAACAGAAAGCGCTTCGGGCTTTATATAAGCCTTTTTTGTTTGCGCCTATTGACACTTTTTTCATCTTCCTATAGACTAACCTGCCGGCCGATGCATTTTGCCGGAAAAACAAAGGCGGAAAACAAAAGCCCTAAATATGGCTAATTTTTTACCGCCCCTCGCTATTTTGAAAAAGTGAGGGACAAAGCCATGAGACAGCGAAGGGTGATTTTCCCAACCGAATACCGGCATGGGAAATATGACCTCTATGGAGCCTTATCCATCGCTTCGACGCTTGCTGTTGCGGGACTTCTGATTCTGATGAATTTTGCGGGGCTTGTGCTCGCGGCGCTTGCCAGACGAAGATAACGCAAAACAACTGAACATTGGAAGAATTTTGGAAATATTTCTGAACGCCTGTTTCAATTTTTTTGAAAAACCAGCCTCAAGAGCTGTTTTTTTTTGTGGGAAATAAATACACCGGAGCTGAAAGCCCTTTTGGATGACGGGATAAGCCGGAAGCAGAGCCGGCAAAAGTTTCAAAGATTAGGGTTGAAAAGAGCTGTTCGCAAGAGCGGCTCTTTTCTTTTTTTCAAAGTCGAACTATCGGCTTCGCCTAGAGTTCGACTTTTCTTTAATTTTTATGGCTTTTTTTAGCTTATACAAAGCCTATTTTTATTTAATAACCCCTCCCCCTTGACAAATATGCCTCTATTTTATATAATAAGGGCAGTTAACTACCCGTATTTAGCATAATTATGTATATCAATAGAGTCCATCTTAAGAACATAGAGAAATTTCTCCTTCCTCAGAAGGCAGTTGTTATCTTGGGTCCACGCCGTTGCGGCAAAACAACCCTGCTTAATAAATTTTTGGAAAAAAGAAACCGGGATGAAATCCTGTTCGTCAACGGAGAAAGCGTCAGCGCGAGAAAACCTCTGGAGAGCCAGTCAATTGAAACACTTCAAACATTTATAGGCAGAAAGGAACTTTTAGTCATTGATGAAGCCCAAAGAATCAAAAACGTTGGCGTTAATTTGAAGTTGGTAGTTGATCATATTGAGGGAATACGGGTGATTGCCACCGGCTCCTCGGCTTTTGATTTGGCAAAACTGGTCGGCGAGCCTCTAACGGGCAGAAAATTCACTCTTATGCTATTTCCTTTGGCTCAATTGGAAATCAAGGAAAAAGAAGATTGGCATGAAACTCAAGCACACCTTGAAGATCGCCTCATTTATGGATCTTATCCGGAAATAATCGTCAATTCAGATAATCTTTTCAGGAGAACTCTTTTGGAGGAAATTGTCGGATCCTATTTGTATCGGGATATCTTGGAATTGGATGGAATACGACATTCGGACAAAATCATCCAGTTGCTTGAACTACTGGCTTTTCAAATTGGAAAAGAAGTTTCCTATAATGAATTGGGCAATCAGCTGAACATGAATCGGAGAACTGTGGAGCGCTACTTGGATCTTTTGGAAAAAACTTTTGTTATCTTCCATGTTCGCGGTTTCAGCCGTAATTTGCGGAAGGAAGTAACAAAAAATCCTCGTTATTATTTCTTTGACAACGGCATTCGCAACGCGGTGATCAATAACTTCAATCCTTTGAGGTTGCGAAACGACGTCGGGATGCTTTGGGAGAACTATATCATAACCGAGCGGATGAAAAAAAAGGAGTATCAGAAAATTTATGCCAATGAATTTTTTTGGCGCACTTATGATCAAAAAGAAATTGATCTTGTCGAAGAAAGAGAAGGAAAGCTTTTTGGCTATGAAATCAAATGGGGAGAGAAAAAGAAAAAGCCGCCCAAAGACTGGCTGACAACCTATAAAAACGCGGAATTCCAAGTAATTGACAGAAGTAATTATCTCGATTTCATAACTTAAATCAAATAAGCAACAAGAAGGCTTCATAGGTTGACTGCTGCCGAGTTAGGATGAAAAGAGCCACTCGCAAGAGCGGCTCTTTTCTTTTGGAAAAATTTTGGCTTATTTATGGCTTATGTATAAGCGATTTATTTCCCTAAACCGATAACTCTCCTGATAATAATAGTCGTAATGATATACAATTATTGAGTATTATCACTTAACTTAATAATTCGCTTTTTTGGCATTTTGGCTTATATAAAGCAAAATGCCAACTATGAATTTTGTTAAGCTATGTGTTAAATATCAAGGTAATTGATTATTATTTCGGACTAAATTTGGTTGATTTCATTTCATTAATATTAAGTGTTCCTTAAAATGTCTAGTATAAGCGGAAAAAGATCATTTTTTCTGTTATTAAACCGAAAAGAAATTTCTGCC
>FWPV01014638.1_pt1 | contig 11465 bp, 10 predicted proteins | sample 2228371 | NCBI WGS metagenome assembly FWPV01 (sample SAMEA103939776, study PRJEB20133) | metagenome | reverse complement strand
CACAACCGCCAATTGGGGGACACGGATTTCACGGATGAACACAGATAGTTTTGTTTTGAATCCGCGTGAATCTGTGTTCATCCGTATTCAATGAGATTCGGTTGCACCTGCGGGTCGCGCTATGGAGTCAGGAAGGCATCTTTGGCAATAATTGGAAGATAGACCGGCCCCGGATAGGGATAGGGATAGGGATAGGGATAAGCGGCCAGTGAGGACGTGTGAGAGGGTGAGCCGGCTTGCATATAGCGGTCTGGGACCATAAGGAACGCGCTGACCAGCAATGAAAGAACAATGATTGTGAGAATGACCAGTCTTGACTGCATTTCAAAGCCTCCTGATAAAGGAACAGCGGATGGTGGATGGGGCAGGGATATGCAAACCGCAAAATCTTGTTCGTTGATGGAAGAAATTGCAGTTTAGGGCCGTGCCCGGCATCATTATATTTTAAAAGAACGGCGTGTCAAGTTTACTGGCTGTGCTTTCTTGGCTTGTTGTCATTCTCAGGTATAATACCATTGGGAAGTGACCATTCGTAATGACTACCCTGCCCTCACCCCCAGCCCATCTCCCGGTGGGAGAGGGGAGAGAAGCCAGGAAGTTTGTCGTTTTCGGCGACAAAATCCGTTTCTCTTTCCGTTTCCCTCTCCCTTTGGGAGAGGGCAGGGTGAGGGTAGGTAGTTACGACCATTCTGCCGTTCTTGCCGGACAACATTGGTGGGACGGCCGGGGAGTTGCAGGAGAAGAGCATGTTCGACATGATGCTTTCCGATGAGGTGGTGCAGGCCATGGCCAGCGGTCGCCCCATCGTTGCGCTGGAATCAGCGTTGATCACACATGGGCTGGCTTATCCGGTCAATCTTGAGGTGGCGCGCGAATTGGAAGCGACCGTGCGGGCTGAAGGCGCAACGCCGGCGACCATTGCCGTGCTGAATGGGTGCATCACGGTTGACCTGGACGATGCACAACTGGAGCATCTGGCTGCCATGAAGAATGTTCACAAGTGCAGTATGCGCGATCTGGGGCTGGCTGTAGCGTGCGGTTGGTATGGCGGCACGACGGTCGCGGCGACCATGTGGATTGCGTATCGCGCCGGCATTGCCGTGTTTGCCACCGGCGGCATCGGCGGCGTCCATCGTGGTCAGCCCATGGATGTATCGGCTGATTTGCCTGAACTGGCCCGCACGCCGGTCACCGTCGTGTGCGCCGGCCCCAAGTCCTTGCTCGATGTGCCGCTTACTCTGGAATATCTGGAGACGCACGGTGTGCCGGTCATTGGTTATCAGACAGATGAATTGCCCGGGTTTCATTCGCGTTCGAGCGGGTTGCGTGTGGATGTGCGGGCGGATTCGGCGCAGCAGGTAGCCGGGATAGTGCGCGCCCGTCGTGCGCTGGGCTTGCCCGGCGGCGAACTGGTTGCTGTCCCGGTGCCGTCGGCGGATGAATTGCCGCGTGAGGTGGCCGAGCGCGCCATTGCCCGGGCGACGCAGGAAGCCCAGGCGCAGGGCAGCCACGGCGCGGCCCTCACGCCGTTCGTGCTGGCGCGGGTGGCGGAGTGGACGGATGGGCAGAGCGTCCGCGCCAATCGCGCCTTGTTGTTGAATAACGCTCGCGTCGCGGCCCATATCGCCAGGGCCTTGAATGAGCCTGCTGACTAGAATCTCAACAGGGAGGCATCCCTGGTGTCATTGCGAGGAGGCCCGCGAAGCGGGCTGACGAAGCAATCTCCCTCCAGGTGGAGCTTGCTTCGGCGTCTAATGACAGGTTGCTTTGCGCCTTTGCGGTGAAAAAACGCTATTCTCGATAATGTCTAGCAAATCATGGAGGAACTATGGCCAAATACATTCTCGCTTTGGATCAGGGTACGACCTCTTCCCGCGCCATTGTGTTTGATCGGGATGGGCGCGCCCTCTCGGTCGCTCAACAAGAATTCCCACAAATCTATCCGCAACCCGGTTGGGTGGAACATAACCCCCAGGACATCTGGCAATCGCAGTTGAACGTGGCGCGTCAGGTGATGCAACAGGCCAACCTGAGCGCGATGGACATTGCGGCGATTGGGGTGACCAATCAACGCGAAACCAGTATTGTGTGGGGTCGGCAGACCGGTCAGCCCGTCTATAATGCTATTGTCTGGCAGTGCCGGCGCACGGCGCCGCTGTGCGATGCGCTCAAGGCCAAAGGTTTCGACCGGGTTATCCGCGAGCGCACGGGCCTGGTCACCGATGCGTATTTTTCCGGCACCAAACTGGCATGGATTTTAGAGAATGTGCCGGGCGTGAGGCAAAAGGCTGAGGCGGGGGAAGTGTTGTTCGGCACGGTGGATACGTTCTTGATGTGGCGATTATCCGGCGGGCGCGTCCACGTGACCGATGTCTCGAATGCCAGCCGCACGCTGCTGTTCAACATTCATACTCTGGATTGGGATGATGACATCTTGCAGGAATTGAATATCCCGCGCGCCGTGTTGCCGCAAGTTCAACCGTCTTCAGCCGTGTACGGCTACACCGAACCGGCTTTGTTGGGGGGGGCGATCCCGCTGGCCGGCGATGCCGGCGATCAGCAGGCGGCGACCTTTGGGCAGGCTTGCTTTGAAGTGGGGATGGCGAAAAACACTTATGGCACCGGCTGTTTTATGTTGCTCAATACCGGTGCGCGCGCCGTGCCTTCGGCCAACGGTCTGTTGACGACCATCGGCTGGAAGACGGAGGCGACCACTTATTGCCTGGAAGGGTCGGTCTTTATCACCGGGGCGGCCGTCCAGTGGTTGCGCGATGAGATGAAGCTCATCGAAACATCGTCCGATGTCGAAGCGCTGGCGGCCAGCGTGCCGGATAACGGCGGCGTGTATGTGGTGCCGGCTTTTGTCGGCTTGGGCGCGCCTTATTGGGATGCCTATGCCCGGGGGACGATTGTCGGATTGACACGTGGCACGGGACGGGCCCACATCGCCCGGGCGGTGTTGGAATCTATTGCCTATCAAACCCGTGATGTATTGGAAGCGATGCAGGCTGATGCGAATATCCGGTTGCAGGCTTTGCGGGTGGACGGCGGCGCAAGTCGCAACGATTTACTGATGCAGTTCCAGGCCGATATTTTGGGCGTGCCGGTGCAACGTCCGGTGGTCAGTGAAACGACGGCTTTGGGCGCGGCTTACCTGGCCGGATTGGCCGTGGGCTTTTGGCGTGAGCCGGCACAGATTGCCGCCAACTGGGCACTGGATAGAACGTTTGAGCCGGCCATGCCCGCCGACCGGCGCGATGCGCTTTATGCCGATTGGAAGCGCGCGGTTGAACGCGCCAGGGGGTGGGCGGCGTGAAGCGAGCACTCGAAACCGATGTCCTGGTGATTGGCGGCGGGGCGACGGGCGCAGGGGTGGCGCTCGATCTGGCGCTGCGGGGCTTGCGGGTAACGCTGGCCGAGCGAGGCGACCTGTGCGAGGGCACTTCGGGCCGCTATCACGGCCTGCTCCATTCGGGTGCGCGTTATGCTGTGCGCGATCCGGAATCGGCGCGCGAGTGCATCGTGGAAAATCGCCTTGTGCGCCGCATCGCGCCGCATGCCATTGAGGATACGGGCGGCCTGTTTGTTGTAACGCCAGAAGATGACCCGGCTTACGCCGATGAGTGGTTGGCGGCCTGCCAGGCGTGCGGTATTGACGCGCAAGAAATCCCGGTCCATCAGGCTCTGAAGCAAGAACCACTCCTCGAACCGCGTCTTGAGCGCGCCTTTCGTGTGCCGGATGCGGCGTGCGACTCGTTCGACTTGTTGTATGCTCTGGGGGGCGCGCTTCAGGCTCAGCACGGCCAGGTGTTGACCTATCACGAGGTCGTGGCCTTGACCGTGGAACATGATCGGATGACCGGCGCCACTTTGCGCAATGTGCGCACCGGCGAGCTGATCCCTATCACAGCGGCTATGGTCGTCAACGCGGCCGGCGCATGGGCCGGTCAGATTGCGGCGATGGCCGGCTGTCCTGTTCAAGTGCGGCCCAGTAAAGGCACCCTGGTCGCTATGGCCTATCGTTTTGTCAACACTGTCATCAATCGCTGTCACCCGCCCGGCGATGGCGACATTCTGGTCCCCGTTGGCACGGTGGCCGTTATCGGCACCACCTCGGTAACGGTGGATGATCCCAATGATACCAGTGTGTTGGCCTGGGAAGTTCAAAAGATGCTGGACGAGGGTGAAAAACTGGTGCCGGGCTTGAGTCGGGCGCGCGCCTTGCGGGCGTGGGCCGGCGTGCGACCGTTGTATGAAGAATCCGGTCCGGCCGAGGGGCGTCAGGCGCGCCGCACTTTTGCCGTCCTCGACCACGCCACCCGCGACGGCGTCGCGGGGCTGGTCACGGTGGTTGGCGGCAAGTTCACCACCTATCGCCTGATGGCTGAAAAGACGGCCGATGTGGTGTGCGCCTATCTTGGCGTGGATCAACCATGCCGGACAAAAGAGTTTAAAATCTCGGATTTCAGATTCCGGGTCTTGGACCGCCGACCCCTGACGGCCGACCGCGCTTTGCCCCAGTATCACTTTTTCCACACCCTGCCGCATCGTCTTGAGGAAATCGAGCGGGCTGACAAAAAAGACCAGTTGATGTGCGAGTGTGAACTCATCACCCGCGAGCAGATCGAGCAGGCCGTGGACGAGCATCCCGACGCGAGCGCAGAGTGGGTGCTGGATGACCTGCGGCGCGATTTACGCCTGGGGATGGGGCCGTGCCAGGGTGGTTTTTGTGGCTACCGGGCCACCGGCATCTTGCATGAGCTAAAGGGGTTGGAGGCCGCGCAGGCGCGGCGCGTTTTAGCCGATTTTGTGCAGAGACGTTGGAAAGGCCAACGTCCACTCCTGTGGGGACAGGGATTGCGTCAGGCCTTGCTGGACGAATATATCTATCGTGAAATCATGGGGCTATGAACAGGATAGGAGAGAAAAATGCCGGTTTATCTTGTCTTGATGAAGTTGACCGAACACGGCGTCCAAAATATCAAGAATGCTCCCGAGCGCATTGATGAAGCCATTCGAGATTTTGAAGCGGTGGGCGGCCGGGTCATAGATTTTTACGCCGTCATGGGGGACTATGATTTTGTGAGCATTGTCGAGGGGCCCAGTGATGAAGTGGTGATGACTTTTTCGTTGGGCTTGAGCGCGCATGGCAATGTCAAGACGACCTCGTTGAGAGCTTTTACCAAAGAACAGTTTGCCAAGGCCCTCAAACAGCTGGACCGGCTCGAACGATTGGCGGAAGCGCCGGACCGCCCAAGCCCGGACATCACGCGCTATTGAATTCGCGCCTCATGACCGCAAAGTGTGTGAACCGTGTGACGAGGAGGATGATGCGCTCTATTGACATGCACACCTGGCCGCGTCGGCGGCACTTTCAGCACTTTAACGCTTTCGACTATCCGCACTTTAACCTGTGCGCGAATGTGGATATTACTCTGTTTTATCCGGCGATCAAGGCGCGTGACCTGTCTTTTACTATCGCCCTGGTGTACACACTGGCCCGAGTCGCCAACGCCATTCCAGAATTTCGCTATCGGATTCGTGACGGGCAGGTAGTGGAGCATGACGTCGTTCATCCCTCGCCTACCATTTTGACCGAAGGCGAGCTGTTTAGTTTTTGCACCATTCCTTACAGCGATGATTGGGCCACTTTTGCGGTGCAGGCAGCTCAGGCTATGGCGCGTGTTCGGGAGAATCCCACGCTCCAAGACGAACCCGGTCAGGATGATTTGCTCTTTATGACCGGGCTCCCCTGGGTGTCGTTTACCAGTTTCATGCATCCCATTCACATGCATCCGGTGGATTCTGTGCCGCGTTTCGCCTGGGGCAAATTCTTTGCAGAAGGGCAGCGATTAAAGATGCCCTTGTCTGTGCAGGGCCATCATGCACTGATGGATGGCGTTCACGTGGGACGGTACTTTAGGCAGGTGCAAGAGTATCTGGAGCAACCGGAACGTTTGTGGAAATAACGGATGTCTGGAGATGCATGCGCTTTTGCAAGAAAAGATAGGCCGCAAGGTTCGCTGTAACGTCTGCGAGCGGCGATGCACGATCACCGAGGGCGGCCTGGGCTGGTGCCGCACCCGCGAAAATCGCCGCGGCCAGTTGGTGACGCTCATCTACGGCCTGGTCTCTTCGCTTTCGGCAAACCCGATCGAGAAAAAGCCGTTGTATCATTTTTATCCCGGCACCCTGGCGCTCACGGCCGGCTCGTTCTCGTGCAATTTTGATTGTCCGTGGTGCCAGAACTGGGACATTAGCAAGACCTTCCCCCAATCTCTCCGGTGTCCTTCTACGATGGGAAGGGGAAAGGTCATCCCGGCGCAGCGGTTTGTCGAAATGGTCCAGGAGGCCGGTTGCCGGGGGACGTCCATTTCGTTCAATGAGCCGACGCTGTCGCTGGAATGGTCACTGGATGTGTTTCGGTTGGCGCGGGAGCGAGGATTGTACAATACCTTTGTGACGAATGGTTACATGACGCCCGAGGCCTTGTCGCTTTTGGTGGAGGCCGGGCTGGATGCGATGAATGTGGATGTCAAAGGCGACGCGGCGGCTGTCAGGAAATTTTGCAAGGGCGTTGATGTCGAGAAGGTATGGGCGGCCTGCCAATGGGCGCGCACGCATCATATCCACCTTGAAATCACCACGCTGGTTATCCCGACCGTGAATGATACGGAGGCTATTCTGCGGGGGATTGCCGGGCGCATCGTCGCTGAACTGGGGCCGACCGTTCCCTGGCACGTCAGTGGTTACTATCCGGCTTACAGGTTTGCTGCGCCGCCCACGTCGGTGCGCACTCTGGAGCACGCCTGGCAGACAGGCAAGGAGGCCGGGCTCGAGTTTGTTTACATCGGGAATGTGCCCGGTCACCGTTACGACAATACACATTGCCCGGCATGCAACACTTTGTTGATCCGCCGACTGGGGTTCGAGGTGCTTCAGAACACGCTTCATAACGGGCGGTGTCCGCAGTGTGGACGGGAAATCCCAGGCGTGTGGGCCAGGTGACAGGGGGCGAGCGCCGTCTGGAGACCGGCTCTAGCGGATTTTTCACCGCAGAGAGCGCAGAGGTTCCTCCTTGGGCTTTCTCTGCGTCCTCAGCGTCTCGGCGGTGAAATGGCCCTATGGCTCTGGCCGTACCGAGGCGCGCGGTCTGGAGACCGGCTCTAGCTTTGGTTGGGGGTTGATTAAGGAGAAACTATGGACGATGTTCTTGTCATTGGCGCCGGGCCGGCCGGATTGATGGCGGCTCTGGCGGCCTGCGAACGAGGCGCCCGGGTGCGCCTCCTGGCGGCCGGGCTGGGCACCACGCATCTCTCGCCGGGCTGGATTGGCGTGCTGCATGAAAGCCATGGGCTTCAAGAGACCGGGAGCTTGCACCTGACGCTTGAGCGATGGCGGGCGGAGCATCCCCGTCACCCGTATGCTTTGACCGGCCTTGACGCGCTGCAGCATGGCGTGGCGCTGTTGCGCCGCGTGTGCGCCGAAGCCGGTCTGGAATATGTCGGTGATGGGTTGACCAATTTCAGGTTACCCACGGCCCTGGGGACGGTCCGTCAGGCGGCCTTGGCGCCGGCCAGTTTTGTGGCTGGCGATGTGCGTGCGCCGGGGGCGATGGTGATTGCGGCGCCGCGTGGCTGGCGCGATTTCTATCCCGCGCTGTGTGCCGGGAATCTGAGGCACCAGGGACTTGAGGCGCACGGGGTCGCGTTTGAAATGCCAGAACTGCGGCTCGCCAGTTCGTTTGATTCGACCGCGGTGGGCCTGGCGCGGTTGTTCGACCGGGCCGAGGTGCGCCGAGAAGTGGCGGCGCGTCTCAAACCGCATCTGGGCTATGCTGCGCGCGTGGGATTGCCGGCCATCCTTGGCCTGGAGCATCATGCGGAAGCCTGGCATGACTTGCAAGACCGTCTGGGGTTGCCGGTGTTTGAAATCCCCACGTTGCCGCCCAGCGTACCGGGGATGCGTCTGTTCCATGCGCTCAAGCAAGCACTGACCCGCGCCGGGGTGCCGCTCTGGCTGGATATGACGGTCTCGCGTGGCGTTGCAGAAAACGGTCGAGCGTCAGGGGTGGTGGTATCCGGCGTTGTCCGCGAACAGGTCTATCGCGCCGGGCACATCATTCTGGCCACGGGTGGACTGTACGGTGGCGGCCTCAGCACCGACCGCACCGGCGCTATGCGCGAAGTCGTTTTTGGTCTGCCGTTGCACACGCCGGGCAAAATGGAGGATTGGTTCCACGACCAGTTCCTGTCTGAGCACCCTCATCCCGTTCATGACGCCGGGGTGCGGGCGAATACTCACCTGCAACCGGTGGACGAGAATGGTCGTGTGGTCATCGAAAATGTGCGAATTGTTGGCCGCTTGCTGGCCGGCTATCATCCTCTGATGGAAGGCTCGACCGAGGGCGTGTGGCTGGCGACAGCGGTCCGGGCTGCGTGGAGCGTGGGGCGTGGAGCGTGGGGCGTGGAGCGTGGGGCGTGGAGCGTGGGGCGTGGAGCGTAGAGCGTAGAGCGTAGAGCGTGGAGCGTGGAGCGTGGAGCGATACGCATTACGGTACTAACCCAAACAATCTCTAGGAAATAACCATGACATATACTCCTGTCCTACTGCAAGACATCAGGCGCACGGCTGAGTTGTGCGTCAAGTGTAATATTTGCACGAGCGCATGTCCTGTTGTGCCGGTGACGGATCAATTTCCCGGCCCCAAGTACGTTGGCCCGCAAGCGCAGCGGTTCCGTCATCCGCGCCTGCCTTTGCCGGACCGGTCGCTGGATTATTGCTCCGGCTGTGGCGTATGCACGCTGGTCTGTCCGCACGGGGTAAAAGTGATGGAGATCAACACGGCCGCCAAAGCCGAACTGCGTCGAAGGATGTGGCGCGAAAATCCGCTCGACCTTCACCTGTGGCGCAACTGGCTTTTGGGGCGCAATGCCCTCATCGGTCAACTGGCCAGTCCGATCGCGCCGCTGGCGAACCTGGTGATGGGGCTGCACCCGGTGCGCGTGTTGATGGAAAAGACGCTTGGCATAGACCGCCGCGCTCCTTTCCCCAGATTTTCCTTCGCCACGTTTCGGGGTTGGTTTTACGGTGTGCATTTGAGGAGACAGGCCAACCGGGGAAGCCGCCGACCGGGCCAAAGGCAGGTGGTGTATTTTCATGGGTGCGCGACGAATTACTATGAGCTAGAGGTCGGCAAGGCGATTGTGGCCGTGTTGGAGCATAATGGTTTTGAGGTGTTGGTGCCGGAACAGAATTGTTGCGGGTTGCCGATGCAATCGAACGGCGATTTCGAGGGGGCGCGCAAGTTTGCCAGAGGTAATCTGCGCAAATTGACACCGTATGCGCAGCGGGGCATCCCGATTGTGGTGGGCGGTGCCAGTTGCGGGCTTGCGCTCAAGTCGGATTATCGAGAAATCTTGGGAATTCACACTCCAGACGCGCACGTCCTGGCCTCTCAGGTGTACGACATTAACGAGTTCCTGTGGCTGGAGTATCAGGCCGGGCGGTTGAAAACCGATTTCCTCAGACAAGACCGCACTTTGCCCTATCATACGACCTGCCATCAAAAGCTCCAGGGCATTGGACGGCCTGCGCTCGACCTTTTACATCTGGTGCCGGGCCTGAGGGTGGAGGAGATGGGCGCGGATTGTTGCGGCATCACCGGCACATATGGTTATAAGCATGAAAAGTATGCTATTGCTCAGGCCGTAGGCCAACCTTTGTTTGATCGGATTCGCGCCACCGGTTCCGCGCTGGTGGTGTGTGATAACGAAACGTGTCGCTGGAACATTGCGGCCAGCACGGGCCGGCGGGTTGTGCATACGGCCCAGATTTTGGCCGAAGCTTATGGATAACCTGTTCACCGCAGAGTCGCAGGGCACGCAGAGCCTGTTTCCCGCGCCCCGTAAACTGGCCTCCCTTTGTAGAATCCTGGCTGAGGGATACCTGACTATCTTGACAATGTCAGATATTGTCATTGCGGCAACGAAGTAATCTCCTTTCGGGTGGAGATTGCTTCGGCGTCCTGCGGACGCCTCGCAATGACAGGTTCGCTGCCGGAGTTTACCCTGAGTCGAAACCCTGAGCGCAGCGAAGGGGAAACGAAGGGGCGGCTCGCACCAACGAATGTGACATTGTCAAGCTATCGGGATTCTTGGCGTGCTTTGCGTCTTGGCGGTGGAAAAAACATTGAAGCTCCTGAGTCTTGTGAGGATACCATGCATATCATTGTCATCGGCGCAGGCGCGGTAGGTGGCTATGTGGGCGGCAAGCTGGCGTTGGATGGCCACAACGTCACGCTGGTAGGACGAGCCGCGTTGGTGCAAGCGGTCCAGGCGCAGGGAGGCGTGTGCGTGATCGAACCGGGCGGTGAATCTCTGGCCAGAGTGCAGGCCGTCACTGACGTGGCCGATGCCTTGGGTCACCATACGGCTGACCTGGTTCTGTTCACCGTCAAGGGGTATGATACACAAGCGGCCGGCGAGGGCTTGAAACCGCACGCCAACCAGTTTTCGCGCCTGCTGTCATTGCAAAATGGCATTTCCAATGAGGGCTGGTTAGCCCAGGCGTTTGGAGAGAACCGGGTGCTGGCCGGCACGATCACCCATCCGATTACCGTGCCGCAGCCGGGCGTGGTGCGCTGTGAGAAGAAACGCGGCGGGATCGTCATCGCGCCGCTGACCCGGCAGAGCGTGGATTCGCTGGTCGAAACTTTTAAATCCGCCGGCCTCAAGACGCGCGCTGCCGAAGATGCGCCGGCAGTCAAGTGGTCCAAATTGCTCTTGAACATGATAGGCAATGCCACCTCGGCCATTCTGGATATGGACAGCCGGCAGGTGTTTGCCGATGCGGCTCTGGTGAGGGTAGAAGTGGCGGCATTGCGTGAAGCGCTGGCCGTGATGCGGGCGCAGGGGATTGACGTGGTGGACCTGCCGGGGTATCCGGTGCGCTGGCTGGCCTGGGCGGTGCGATCTTGGCCTATGGCCCTTTTGCAACCGGTGTTGCGTCAGGCGGTGATGCGGGGCCGCGCCGAAAAATTACCCTCCCTTTTGCTCGAGGTGCGCAAGGGGAGGGGGCGGTCAGAAATCGAGGACATGAACGGCGCCGTGGTGCGGGCGGGCCAACAGGTGAAGGTGCCTGTGCCGGTGAACGAGATTTTGACGACGACGTTATCCTTGCTGGTGAATAATCCTGAACAACGGGAGCGGTGGCGCGAACAGTCGGCGCGGTTGGTGGCTGTCATCCAGGCCGCGCAAAAAGCGCAACCGTCGTAACTACTACTCGCTCTCCTGTCATTGCGAGATTTCTTGGCCAACAGAGCGAGATTTCACCGCCGAGACGCTGAGGACGCAGAGAAAGCACAAAGAACCTCTGCGTTCTCTGCGCCTTGTATATTTAGAGTAGCCCGTACCTTACAAATTGAATAGCCCAAAGACCGGCTACGGTGTATACTATACCTGGGA
>FWPV01012058.1_pt1 | contig 11465 bp, 7 predicted proteins | sample 2228371 | NCBI WGS metagenome assembly FWPV01 (sample SAMEA103939776, study PRJEB20133) | metagenome | reverse complement strand
TCGCATACAAATAGCCGTCGTCGTCGATATGCTGGATTCCCAAAGCAATCTGATCGCAATGGCCGGCCAGCATCACCCGGCGCCGGCCGCCGGGATTGCGCACCGCCATCACGTTGCCGTGGACATCGGTTTTCACCTCGTCGGCAAAACCCGACGCAAACCGGCGAACCACTTCCTGCAAGGGGCTCTCATAACCTGAAGCGCTGGGCGTCTCCAAAATCGTCTTGAAAAAAGCGTGCGAATGGGAGTCGATCATCGGCAATTCCTTTCGTGCCCCTATTGTGGCGGTTTTCCGACGCGAGTCAATCCGCCGCACGACGCGAGTCCGCGCCTCGCCCGGAGCCGCCGATTCGCGCGAACCAGGCCCCTCGTGAGGGCATAAACACCGAGTTTGCACAGGGCGTTTTCACCCACAGGGAGGACTTCATTCCAGCCAAGGAATCGTGAAATCGTCCGAAATCGTCGGCGCGGGAGCCGTCACCTTGACGGCTTCCCCCCGACCTGCCTACGATTACGGATTCGCGGTCGAAGGCGATTCCAGTGACGGGTATTTCGATGGACTCCGTGAAGGTGGGGTTTGGAACCATCGGAACGGGGGTGTGCCGGATCCTTCTAGAAGCCGGTGACCGCGTTGCCCGCAGGGCTGGAAGACGCGTGGAACTTGCCAAGGTGGTGGACACCGACGTGGATCGGCCGCGTGGCATTACCCTGCCGGAGGGGATTCTTTCGAGCGACCTGGGGCAGATCACGGAAAACAAAGACATCAAGGTGGCGATCGAACTGATCGGTGGGCTTGAGCCCGCCCGCACCATCGTGCTTCAGTTGCTTGAAAGTGGCAAAGACATCGTGACCGCCAACAAGGCGCTGTTGGCGGAGCATGGGGCCGAGATCTTCAATCGGGCGCGGAAATTGGGCCGGTCGATTGCGTTCGAGGCCTCGGTGGGCGGCGGAATCCCCATCATTGCCGCGATCGGACAGTGTCTTTCGGCCAATCAGATCCGCTCGATCCATGCCATTCTCAATGGAACGAGCAATTACATCTTGACGCAGATGGAAGACCAGGGCGAGACCTACGAGGCGGCATTGGCCAACGCCCAAAAGCTCGGGTATGCCGAGGCCAACCCTGCCATGGACGTGGACGGCAGCGACGCCGCCCAGAAACTGGCCATTCTGGCCCATTTGGCGTTTGGGGCCAGGGTGCATTGGAAAAACATCGCCCGGGTGGGGATCACCGCCGTGGATCTGGCCGACATTCGCTACGCCAGGGAACTGGGTTATCGGATCAAGCTCCTGGCCGTGGCGGAATTGGTGCCGGAAGGACTGGAGCTGCACGTGTCGCCCACCTTGGTCCGCCACGGCACGCCGCTGGCCGAGGTCCGCGAAAACTTCAATGCGATTCGCGTGGTGGGCGACGCGGTGGGCCGCGTGTTTTTCCACGGCCAGGGCGCGGGGCAGATGCCCACCGCCTCGGCCGTCGTGGCGGACGTGATCGATACGGTGGTCGGGCGGACGGCAATCACCTTCCGCACCTTGGAGCTTTGGTCCGACCACCGCGAGGCCCCGGTCTCGGCCCGCGATTCGGCCAAGGTGGCCGGCCGCTACTATCTCCGGCTCGCGGTCGAGGATCGTCCCGGCGTGCTCGCGGAGATCGCTGGAATCCTCGGAAAACACGGAATTTCCATCGCATCGGTGATCCAACACGAGACCGAAGAGGCCGCCGAGGGCGTGGTGCCGCTGGTCATCATGACCCATCGCGCGACGGAAGGCGCGATGAGCAAGGCCATGACGGCCATCGACAAGTCGGCGTTTGTCCGGCCGAAAAGCGTGCGGATGAGAGTTCGAGAATGAAATACGCCATCATCATCCCTGACGGATGTGCCGACGAACCGCAGGAGTCGCTCGGCGGGAAGACGCCGCTGGAGGCAGCCCAACTACCGGCCATGGACGCGGTGGCCGCCGCCGGAATCGTTGGTCGCGCCTGCCACACGCCCGAAGCCCTGCCGCCGGGCTCCGACGTGGCTAACCTGAGCCTGTTTGGCTACAACCCGCTGGAGCACTTCACGGGCCGCGCCCCGTTGGAGGCCGCCGCACAGGGGATCGAGCTTGGACCCGACGATTGGGCCGTCCGCTGCAATCTGGTGACCATCGAAAACCAGGTGATGGTCGATTTCACCGCGGGGCACATTTCCAACGATGACGGGGCGGAATTGATCCGCTCGCTCCAGGAGCGGCTGGGCTCGGACCAGATGAGTTTCCACCCGGGGGTGAGTTATCGAAACTTGCTCGTCTACCGAGGCGCCGACCACCCGCCGCCCTTCTCGGCCGATACCCGCACCATCCCTCCCCACGACCTGACGGATAAATCGGTGCTGGACAGTTATCCGCGGGGGCCGGGAAGCGAGCTGCTGAACCATCTCATGACGGAGAGCATCGCGATCTTCGCCAACCGCCCGACGAACATCAGGCGGCGCCAGGCGGGCAAGCTCCCGGCGACGAACATCTGGCTTTGGGGCCAAGGCAGCGCGCCGCGGCTGGAACCGTTCGCCGCGAGGTATGGGATTCGAGGGGCGATGATTACCGCGGTGGATCTCCTCCGGGGACTGGCCAAATTCCTGGGCTGGAAGCGAATCGACGTGCCCGGCGCGACCGGCTACACCGACACCGACTACGCGGCCAAGGGGCGCTACGCGGTTCAAGCCTTGAAGGAAACGGACCTGGTGTGCGTCCACGTCGAGGCGACCGACGAGGCATCTCACGAGGGCGACGCCGAGGCCAAGATCAAGGCCCTGGAAGCGATCGACGAGAACATCGTTGCTCCGGTTTTCGACGCCCTCAAAAAGCACGGCGACTACCGGATCCTCGTCACGCCCGACCACCCCACGCCTCTGCGCACCAAAACCCACAGCCACGGCTGGGTGCCCTGGGCCATCGCCGGCTCGGACATCGAGCCCGACGCGGCACGGCACTACAGCGAAACGGCCTGCGCCACGTCGAAGCTCGTCTTCGCCGAAGGCTACAAGCTCATGGATTTTTTCGTGCGCGCCAGGCCGTAGCGTGCCGTTCGTCGGTTGCGGGGTGGAGCATTCGCGGATCCACGCATGTTGCGAAGAGTCAAAATCCAAGGCTACAAGTCGCTGGCGGACGTGGAAGTCTCGCTTCAGCCGCTCTCCGTATTGTTGGGCCCCAACGCCGCTGGAAAGAGCAATTTCCTCGACGCGCTGCAACTCCTTTCGCGCATCGCCACCAGCCGAACGCTCAAGGAAGCGTTTGAGCCGCCCTACCGCGGCAAACCCCTGGAATCCTTCACGTTTGGCCCCGGCGGCTTGGATTCCCTGCTGGCAAGAGAGAGCGCGTCGTTCTCGCTCGAGGTTGATGTCGAACTGTCGCCCGCGGTGGTCGCGTCGGTGCACAGGCAGATCCGGGAAATGCGAAGAGGGAAGTCGGGCGACGGCGAGTCGATTAACGGGACGAAGTCCCCGGCGATGGTGCGCGAGAGGCGCTTGCGGTACCGCATCGAAGTCGAGATCCTGCCGAAGTCCGGCATCTTGAGGGTGGCCGACGAGCACTTGACGGCTCTCACGGAGAAAGGCGAAGCAACCAAGGCGCGAAAGCCCTTCCTCGAACGGGTCAAGAACCGGCTCCACCTTCGCATGGAAGGGCAGGCGCATCCGACGTATTACGAGCAGTACCTTGACCACAGCCTGCTTTCCTTGCCGCTGTACCCGCCGCACTACCCGCACCTCGTGGCGCTCCGTGAGGAGTTGTCGCGCTGCCTGTTTTTCTATTTCGAGCCGCGCGAACGAATGCGGGCGCCCAATCCGGTGAAGGAGGTTCGGCATCTCGGCGTCATGGGCGAAGAACTGGCTGCGTTCCTCAACACCTTGAAAGCCCTCGACATGCGCCAGTTCAGCGCGGTGGAGAAGGCGATGCACATGCTCGTCCCATCGGTTACCGGCATCGACGTGGGCGTGAACAGCCTGGGCGAGGTTGACTTGTGGGTCGTGGAAGGGGACATCCGCGTCCCCGCCCGAGTCGTGTCCGAGGGAACGCTCCGCGTCTTGGGACTCCTAGCCCTCGGCGGCGTCAAGGAACCTTCTTCCTTAATCAGTTTTGAAGAGCCGGAAAACGGGATTCACCCTCGGCGGCTGAAGATGATCGCCGACTGGTTGCGAACGCGGGCCATGACGGGAGATACACAACTCATCGTGACGACCCATTCGCCCATCCTGCCGGATCTGCTGCCCGACGACAGCCTATTCGTTTGTCGCAAGGAGGGAGCGCGGACCGAGATCACTCCGTTCAAAACGTGGGGGCCGCTTGGGCGTCGCAAGGACGTGGACGAGGCCCTCGAAGAGCAACTCACCCCGTCCCAGCGAATCATGCGAGGCGATTTCGATGCGCAAGATTAGCCTCTTCTCCGAGGACTATGGGCATGAGGCGGTCTTGGTGCCGATGGTCCTTCGCATCGCCGCCGAGTACGGGATTGCCGCGCGGATTCGGCCCTACTCCGTGCGCGGCGGCTTCGGCAGAGTGGCCGAGGAGTTTGGAGAATACGTGGCGGCGGTGCTCCGATACCGGGAGCATCTGCCTGATTTGGTCATCGTGGCGACGGATGCGAACTGCGACGGCTTCGCGAAGCGGCGGAAAGGGCTGCAACAGGCCGCTCAATCGATTCAGGATCGGGTCGCGTTTGCTGTTCCCGATCCTCACGTCGAACGGTGGCTCTTGCTCGACGCCGCCGCTTTCAAGCAGGCGCTAGGGCATCCATGCAAGACACCCGACCAGAAGTGTGCTCGGGACCGCTACAAGGACCTCTTGGCGCAAGCCGTCGCGCAAAGCGGCGTGATGCCGCTCTTGGGCGGCATGGAACATGCGGAAGACATCCTACGTGCCATGGACTTCGACCGTCTCAGGAAATGCGACGAATCGCTGGGCAGCTTTCTTGAGGAGTTGCACCGCCGATTCCGACTGTGGCGAACGGAAGCGAGGTCTTCCATCGGTTCACTGCGTTCTTCTGATTCCTGACCCCTACCCCTTTAACCCCTTTTTCCTGACCCTTGCCCATGTCCATCATCGTTCAGAAATTCGGCGGCACCAGCGTGGCAGACAGTCAAAAGATTCTCGCGGCGGCCCGCAAGGCGATCCGCGCCAAAATGGAGGGGCACCAGGTGGTGACCGTGGTCAGCGCCATGGGCCACACGACGGACCATCTCATTGACCTGGCCAGACAGATCACCACGCAGCCGCCGGCCCGGGAGATGGACATGCTCCTGGCCACCGGCGAACAGGTGAGCGTCGCCCTGATGGCGATGGCCATCCACTCGCTGGGCGACCAGGCGATCAGCATGACCGGGGCCCAGATGGGCATCATCACCGACAGCACCCACACCAAGGCCCGCATCCGCTCGATCTCGGCCGACCGCATCCGCAAGGCGTTAAACGAGGGCAACATCGTGATCGCGGCGGGTTTCCAGGGGGTCAGTCCGGCCGCCGACATCACCACCCTGGGCCGCGGCGGCAGCGACACCACGGCCGTGGCCCTGGCGGCCGCTTTGCACGCCGACTCGTGCGAGATCTACACCGACGTGGACGGCGTGTACACGACCGATCCCCGCGTGGTGCCCGAGGCCCGGCGGCTCAAGCAGATCAGCTACGACGAGATGCTCGAACTGGCCAGCGCCGGGGCGGGCGTGATGCACAATCGCTCGATCGAGTTCGCCAAGAAGTTCTCGGTGCCCGTCCACGTGCGGTCGAGTTTCAGCGACTTGCCGGGCACGTTGATTTGCCAGGAACCCGAGTCGCTCGACCAGGCGGTCTGCGGAGCGGCGATGATCAAGGACGAGGCCCGCGTGACCGTGCTCGGAGTGCCCGACCGGCCGGGGGCGGCCTTGACGATCTTCTCGCGGATCGCCGCGAAGAACATCCCTATCGACATGATCGTCCAGAACGTGGCCGCGGACGGGCTGGCCGACATCTCGTTCACCGTGGTCCGCGACGAACTGCCCGCCACGCTCAAGGCCGTCGAGGAGGCGAGCCGGGCGCTGGGAGCCGAAGGCTACAACTATGACGACAACGTGGCGAAGATCTCCGTGGTGGGCCTGGGCATGAAGAACCAGCCCGGCGTGGCCCGGCGCATGTTCCGCGCGCTGGCCGACAAGGGCATCAACATCCTCATGATTACCACCAGCGAGATCAAGATTTCCGTGCTCGTGGACCGGGATCACGCGGTGGAAGCGCTGCGAACCGTTCACGCCGCGTTCGAACTCGACAAGGAGCCGGCAAGCCCGCCCCAGCGCCCCGCCCTGACTGCGGCCCCCGCCAACAATGGGACCGCCGATGCCGTCGCGCGAATGCAGAACATGGAGGACCTGCTCATCGACGACATTGCGCTGGACGAATCGCAGGCCCGCGTCACCATCTCCCGCGTGCCCGACAAGCCCGGCGTCGCGGCGAGGATTTTCGACGAGATCGCGGCGGGCGGGATCGTGGTCGACATGATCGTGCAAAGTGTCGGCCGCGAGGAGATGGCGAACCTCAGCTTCACCGTGCCGCAAAAAGATCTGCCCCAGAGCCTGCAACTGGTTGGGAAACTCGCCGAAAACATCGGCTGCCCGCCGCCCACGAGTTGCCCCGCGGTCGCCAAGCTCACCGTCTTCGGCACCGGGATGAGGAGCCACACGAACGTGGCCAGCCGATTGTTCCGCTCGCTGGCCGACGTGGGGATCAACGTCGACATGATCAACACCAGCGAGGTCCGCGTGAGCGTCGTCGTGGAGGGCCGACAAGGCCGCAAGGCCCTGGACACCCTCAAGACCGAATTCGCCGACGTCCTCGTGTGAACGTTCCGCCTCGCCCGCCGGCGAGCCCCAGGCCGAGCGATTCAGAAGTCCAACTGCCCGCGCAGCCCGAACAGACCGGCAGTGCTGTACCGGTCCAGCGCGTCGTCGAGACAGGCGACGATGTAGTTGAACTGCACCTTGCTGTGGGCATTCAAGTACCAGTTCACCCCCAGCGTCCAGTCCTGAATCTGGCCGCCGCGCACGTCGCGATCGTTGAGTTTGATTCCGGACCACCGCGCCGCGAGTTCCCAAGCGCCGGGGCCTCGCCCGATCGGGCGAAGGGGTTGAACCTGGCCGATCATGGCCCGCGACCGGAGAAACGGCCGGTGCTCGCCCGTGAGGAAATACCCGACCTGGACGTACATCCCGGGAAATCCAAGGTCCGGCAGTTCGCTGCGTTGAGCAAACAAATACATGAACTCGGATTGCAACGAAAGCGGCCCTCGCACCCACAACAGCTCCGTTCCGAGCAGGTGGTAGTTCCAAACGGCGATCGGGCCGGTATCGACGAAAAACGGCACGCCGTCAAACGCCCCCGGCAACGCCACGCCGGAGGTGCCGACGGGGCCGGCGCGTTCCTGGCCGACGTAAAGCTCGGGGAAACTCCGAAACCTCGCGATCCGGTTGCTCGGAACCGTGAAGTTTTATGCCACGCCGAGGTGCAAGTAGCGACGCCCCTCCGACTCGTCCTCATACCACGGCAGCAACGTGACTCGCCCAACGCCGGCGTACTCTCCCGATTCCGAGATCGACCCGCCGTATTGGTCCTGGCCCGAGCGGTACACCGACGCCTGCCACGTCATGCTCTCATCTTCGGAGTTGTCAAGGAATCCAACGCCGATGTGGCGGAACGGCACGAAGGCGGGAAACACCAGCGACCTTTCCATGAAGGTCGTGTAGCGGTACGAGGATACCGTTTCAAGCGAGAAGGGTTGCTTCCAATGGCCGACCCGAATGTTGCCCAAGACGGGGATTTCTTTCCATTCCGCATACACGTCGGTGAAGGTCGGCCGCCCGAAGAGGGCAAAATCCATCTCGAATCGGTAATCGATCTCCTCGCTGATGCTGCCGCTCGCGTTCAACCTCGCCCGCCGGAAGCTCGACCCGTCTTGAATGTCGCCGACGCTGGCGCGATTCGCCGCATCCTGATCGAACCAGGCAGAATCGACCTGAAAGGCGCCTCCCAATTTCGCGGTCGGGTACTTTTTGGACGCATCCTCCGCCTGGGCCGCAGGTTTGGCGGGATGAAGCTCAACGTCAGCGTCCATGTTGCCAAGCAATGGACCATCGGCTATAGCCGATCGGGTGCCATCCCATCCTTCGCCCGCTGCCTCGAACGCCGAGTCCTCCGACATCCCCATGGACTCACTTGCCCCGCCCACCCCTTGTCCGGGCAATTCACACCCACATACAAGAGGGATTCGGCCTCCCAACACGAGGATCAGCAACAACCAACGAACCAGCATGGCTCGAGTCGGCTTGGGGCAAAATAACAAAGTTCAGAACCTGGTCGGCTCCACATCAACGCCCATCAACAGAACGAAGGGCGGATCATGCTAAAACCAGGGATGCAAGTCAACACCGGAATCGGGCGTGGGACGAGGTGGACGAGGTAAATAAGGTGGACGAGGTAAATAAAGTGAACCTGGTAAAAAAGGTGGACGAGGTGACACGGTGGACACGGTTGCATGGTCGTGACCAGCGACCAGGTCGCCCCCGGAAAGCGCCCCGTCAGAATCGCTGGACGGACACGCGCCATCGCCTTCGAAGATCCCTGCCGTTTTGGCTGCAACGCAACCGCCTCGCTCGCAGAGCACCAGTCTACGTTTATTGGGCTTGATGCTGAGCGGGTTCTTCGGGATTCGGGCGCCCCACGGGGGTTGCTGGCCGCGCGGAACATTGTTTCTCCTGTGCAACTTGCGTGAATTTACATCGATCGCTTGGTGCCAGTTTGTACGGCCGGTCGATCCGCCGACCATTGACTCGTTCACCACCGCCTGCCGCGCGAACGCGGCCCGCCCGACATCCACATCCAAAACCCGCCCTCTCCAACCGGCTGCTGGTGGGAAAAGGTCTTGCCCGCTATTCTTTCCACTTATTGGCCACGCCTGCCTTGACGTGGCTTGTCACTGGCCGTACCACACCACGAGGAGACACCCTACATGCGGCACAACAGATTTCACTTTTCAGCGGTCGTTTTCGGGTGGCTGGTTGCGCTCAGTCCGTGGTTGCCAAGCCCGGCGCGGGGCGAGTGGCAGGAGCATCGCATCCGGCAGGGAGACGGGCAGGGGGGCTGGGTCACGCGGCCCGCCCTGCGCCAGGTGCTCAAACACCCGGACGCAAACTATACGATGCCCTTCGGCATGGTGCCGATGGACAACGGCGAGATCGCCTTGTTGTGCAGCCGGGAGAAGACACACTCGCCGGGAAACAGGACGTTCGAGCCGATCATCGCCTTCAGCAAAGACGGCGGAGCGACCTGGTCCGACTTTGCGATCATCCCCGGCACGAGCGGACGGCCCCAGTACCTGGAAGACTTGGGCGGCGGCCGGCTGTCGTTCATCGACGACTACGGCCGCACCTGGACCAGAAGCGTCGATCATCCGCCGACCAGGGACGGCCAGAGCTTTGGGGTGGAGGGCAACGGATGGATCGACCAGGACGAAAAGGGGGCAGCCAAGGCGATCCTCGAACTCGGCTGGCACTACGCGCCGGGCAAGAGCCATCCCAAGGACGACGCCACCGTCGTCTTCCGCCGCTCGAGGGACGGCGGCCGAACGTGGATGGACGAAGTCGCCTCGCCGCGGTGGAAGTTCACGCTCGAACACAACGGCAAGCGGTGGCTCCGCGGCGTCAGCGAGGGTGCCCTCGTCCGCGCGGCCAACGGCGATCTGGTCGCCGCCCTGCGGAGCGACATGCCGCCCCGGTACTTCGATGGGCCGCACGACGACAGCCTGGAGGGCACGGCGATCTCGATCTCCCGCGACGACGGCAAAACCTGGTCTGAGATGCAGTTCCTGTTCGACGCGGGACGGCACCACGCCAACCTTCAGCGGCTCCCCAACGGGGATCTCGTCTGCACGTTGGTGGTGCGGGTCGACATCCAGGACGGCAAACTGGCGAGTCATCGCCGCGGCTGCGACGCGCTGGTCAGCCGGGATCACGGCCGGACATGGAACCTGGACCGCCGCTTTGAACTCTTCCGCTTTGAGTTTCTCCGCGCGGACGGCTACTGGGTCGACGGCATGTGCGGACATATTGCGTCGGCGGTGCTGCGCGACGGACACGTCTTGTCCGCCTACGGACAGTACCAGCTCGGCGCGGCGGTGCTCATCAAATGGAAGCCGGACGCCGAGCCGGTTCAACCCGTGCCGAAAATCGTCGTTCAGGTCGGCCCGCGGGGCGGCGAGCTGGAACGCTTCGCGGCGGATGAACTGGCCGGCTACCTGGACAAGCTCTATGGCGTGGCGACGAAACCGGCGGTCGAACGATCGGAACCGGCGGACGCCGTGCTGCTGGTCGGCGGGCCCGAGACGAACCCGGCTGTCGCTCGCGCGCTGGGGGCGGACGGCTGGCCGAAAGTCAGCGACCAGGGGATCGTCCTCAAGCGAACGACGGCGGACGGCAAACCCGCGCTGGTCATCGGCGGCGGCAGTCCGGCGGCGACCCTGTGGGCCGTGTACGAGTGGGTCGAACGTTGCGGCGTGCGCTACCTGCTGCACGGCGACGTCTTGCCGGAGAAACCGAAGCCATTCGTCTTGCCCGAGGCCGACGTCGTCCTCGAACCGAGTTTCCGGGTGCGGCAGTGGCGGACGGTCAACGATTTTGCCTGCGGGCCGGAATCGTGGGGGCTGGACGAACATCGCCGGGTCATCGACCAGCTTGCCAAGCTGCGGTTCAATCGCCTGTTCGTCAGCGTCTGGCCCTACCAACCCTTTCTGGATCTGAAGGTCAAGCGCGTCGAACGCAAGACGGCTCATCTGTGGTACGACTTTCATTATCCGATTACGGACGACATGCCGGGCCGGCGATTGTTTGGCAGCGAACCGGAATTCTGGAATCCGGACCTGCCGCGCACGGCGAGTTACCCGGAATTCGCCGCCGCCGGCCGGCGACTGGTCGAAGGGATTTTGGCCCACGCCCGACGGCGCGGGATGCAATGCGTGATGAACGCCATCCTCACCGAGTTTCCGCCCGAGTTCGCGCCGCTGCTGCCGGACGCCGAGAAAGTGGAGCAACTGGGGGCGATGAGCGTCGTCCCCGGACCGAAGACCTCCGTCGACGACCCTGCCGTGAGCGAACTGGCAAGCGCCGTGCTGCAAACGATCGTCCATACGTACCCGCAAGTCGATTATCTCCTCTTGGGCATGCCCGAACACCGGCAGTGGATCGGCCAGTACGAAAGGGCCTGGCGGACGCTGGACCGCAAGTACGGGCTGAGCGGGAAAGTGAAACTGGAGGAGGTCATCGCCGCCGCCGGCCGGCGCACGGGATATCCCGGCGGCGCCGAGCGCTCGGTGCGCGAGGCCAAGGGAGACATTGTCTTGCTCTATTTCTATGACCGGTTGCTGACGGATCTTAAGGCCGTGCAGGAAAGCCGGCGTCCGGATGCCAGGGTGATCATCA
>FWPV01014635.1_pt1 | contig 11466 bp, 4 predicted proteins | sample 2228371 | NCBI WGS metagenome assembly FWPV01 (sample SAMEA103939776, study PRJEB20133) | metagenome | reverse complement strand
GGAAGCGTCCCATCATCTGGCAGTTGCCCTCCCGCTATTATTTCAAGTAATTAAATTATAATTTTATTATTTAAGAATTGAATCCTCATTATATCCGTTTCAATTCTTAGGTTTAATCCCCATTGAATTTTTAAAAAATAGCGAATTTTTTTAGCAGAACTCTGCAGTTGTTCAATTCATAGTTAACATTCCAAAAAACAATGCTTAGAAGAAAAAAATCAAATTCCGTTGGCGAAAAGCGCATTGTCGCCAATGCAGAGGTGTCTAATAACCTCAATGGAACAAATCTACAGGACAAATCCAAAGATGATTTATTGGAATTAGAGCGACGCCTCAATAGCGATTTCCCGAGTATCACCAAATATCCTGAGCCGGAGTCTATTGAGTCTAATCGAAAAGTCGAATCTGTCGTTAGTGCTCCACTGCCGCCAGGCGATACCACACTTGATTTGACAAAACTTAAATCTATGCGAATAGGTGAGTTAAACCAAATCGCTCGTAATCTGAATATCCCCGATTATAGCGGGATGGTTAAACAAGACCTCATCTTTCAGATATTGGAGAAACAATCGGAAACTTCAGGGTATGCATTTGCTAGTGGAGTTTTAGAAATCCTACCTGATGGTTACGGGTTTTTGAGGTCGCCGAAATCAAACTTCCTTCCCGGACCAGATGATATTTATGTCTCGCCTTCCCAGATAAAACGTTTTAGTTTGCGCAAAGGGCATATTGTCAGTGGTCAAATTCGCCCGCCTAAAGATACAGAGCGCTTTTTCGCTTTACTGCGTGTAGAAGCCATCAATTATGAATCGCCAGACGAGTGCCGGGAAAAAATCCTATTTGACAATTTAACTCCCTATTTTCCTACCCGCAAGTTTAAATTAGAGACCAAAGAAAATGACCCTTCAATGAGGATAATGGATATATTTACCCCCATTGGAATGGGTCAACGCGGGTTAATTGTCGCACCACCGCGCACCGGTAAAACTATATTACTTCAAAAGATAGCCAATGCCATATCGGAAAATCATCCGGATGTTTTCCTTATCGTGCTATTAATAGATGAGCGTCCTGAAGAGGTAACCGATATGGAACGCACGGTTAAAGGTGAAGTGATTAGTTCCACTTTTGACGAGAAAGCCGAGCGTCATATCCAAGTGTCCTCAATGGTTTTAGAAAAAGCCAAACGTTTAGTGGAGTACAAGAAAGATGTGGTAATACTGCTGGATTCCATCACTCGCTTAGCACGCGCGCACAACACTGTAATGCCTCACTCGGGGAGAATTTTATCCGGTGGGGTGGATGCCCAAGCCTTATATGAGCCAAAGCGATTCTTCGGTGCGGCTCGTAACATTGAGGAAGGTGGTTCGTTGACTATAATAGCGACCGCTTTAATTGAAACCGGTAGCCGAATGGATGAGGTTATTTTTGAAGAATTTAAGGGCACTGGTAATATGGAATTAGTTCTTGACCGTCATCTCTCAGACCTGCGCATATTCCCGGCTATTGATATCAATCGCTCTGGAACACGCAAAGAGGAATTGCTACTGAATCCCGATTTATTGGCTCGCATCCATCTCATTCGCTCCATTTTGGCTGATTACAATCCTGTGGATACTATGAAATTTATTTTAGAGCGAATTAAGGCTACTAAAAATAATGAAGAATTCTTTAGGATTATGAATCAATAGAATTTTGAACTTATATTATAGTAAGAATTCTTATAAATAGATAACGAAGTTTAGTCTCTCCCATAAAGGCAGGAAACGAGATAAGTTGATATTCTATATGAACTTTATCGTATGCATACCTTAGCAAGAGAGACAGAAGATTAATAGTATTAATTTGGAAATATTTATATGTATTTATTATTTCTGGTTTTACTTACTTTTATTCCAGGTGGCAATATAATGGCTTGCCCCGGGGGTAAGTTGCTACCCCAGATGGATCCTCAATGCGATTGTTCATTTGAACCCGAAGGTGTGTGCGCTGAAGGGTGGGTAAAATATCCGGGTAACCCTGTATTTACTAAGGGAGCGGAAGGTGAATGGGATGCGGGAGGGGTTACTTGCTTTGTGGTGCGACATTTTCCCTGGGGATATATGATGTATTATTCCTGTGCTGCCAATTATGGACGGGGGTTTGGACTTGCGACCTCTGAGGATGGAATCAATTGGGTGAGACATCCGGATAATCCCGTTATGGTGCCCGATAGCGGTGTTACAGTGTGGGGACCGGAAGTTCTTCACGATGGTGAGCGATATAGAATGTGGTATGTGAGTAGAGGTATGCGGCAGGACGGTATTTCATATTGCACTTCAGAGGATGGTGTTCATTGGGTTCAGTCACGACGAAATCCGGTTATTGACCATGGCGGTTGTAATGCGGTCATATGGGATGGAAGCAGGTATCGTATGTTCCTTCAACATTCATCTGGACGCAGGCACGGATTTGAGTTGTTATTTTCTGATGACGGAGAGGTTTGGGAAAGTCAAGGGTTTGCTTTTTATTCCGGTCCGGTGGACACTTGGGACGAAATAACCGCTGCGCCTTCGGTTGCCTATTATAACGATAGTCTACATTTCTTTTACACCGGTGCTGATACCGTGGGGAATGCTCGTGGTCAGATTGCTATCGGACACGCCGTTTCAGGCGATTGGGGAGTCAGTTTCAATGTGCCACGCGATCGCACCCAAATGCGCATTTTAGTGCCCACCGAGCGTTGGGAGGGGAGAGGTTTATATTCATCCGGGGTTGACTATGATGGTGAAGAGGTTAAAGTGTGGTTTGCCGGAACAGGACCTAATGGTGGTTTTGGCTTTGCAACCTTAAAACCCAATATCATTAGAACTCCAAATGATGGGTTAGAAAAATCTCATCCTAATATATGGTCGGTATGCCCAAATCCCACTGCTGGCGAGGTTTGTTTAAATTATCTGGGTTCTCTATCTGCCCCGGTTGTAGTAAAATTATTTGATATGAATGGAAGGTTTGTTACTCAGATAAATTTTGCACCTAATCAACCGATTAGATTGGATACATCACTGATGAATTTAACGGTAGGGTTGTATAATATTGAAATTGAATCAAAAGGGCAGGTCGTATATAAAAGATTAGTTAAGATAAAGTAATTTAAAATAAAACTAAAGATTAAGATAAGCGCCATAAAATATTTTGATTGGCGCTTTTATTTTGTATATTACATTAATATATAAGAAAAGTCTATAAAATATTCTAAACCTTAAACAAAAAGAACCTAATATGAACAGCACACTTTGTATGAAATATATAACTCTATTAACTTTGCTCCCTGCACTTATTCTATATGCAGCAAAAGATTACAACACTTCCCCCGAGTCTTATTCAGCGGTTGTATCACTGGTTTCGGATGAAAACAGCAATACCCATATTATCGTTGAGTCGCCAGAAGCCATTTTAAGACGCGTTGATATTGAAGGAGAATTTTACGATATATCGGGTTTAACTGATGAAAGTGTAACGGTGAGGGAAGGCTGGCCTGAACTACCGGTGATTACTAGAATGGTATTAGTGCCTCCCACTACAGGAGTATCGGTTAGAATAAACTCTATAGAAAGTAGAATAGATAACAACTTTAGACCGCTATTTGTTCCACCGCAAGACCGACCTGAACCGGTAAATATACAAATGATTCAACCCGATGAGGGATACTTTAAACATCATGGTTGGTGGCCCTCCGAGCCTGTAACTATAAGTGAACCGATGATAATGCGAAATTATAGATTAGTAGCGATATCCATATTTCCTGTGCAAGTTAGTCCTATTACGGGGGAGGTTAAATATAATGATGTGGTTGATTTTGAATTAGTTTATTCTGGAACGGGGGTAAATCCATTACCGTCAATAGACCAGCGGTATCGGTCGGCAAGTTTTGACCGTATGGTTGACAATTTAGTCATCAATCCCCCATTAAGGGATGGCGGATATACTGGGAGAGGTTCATATTGTGTGGTTTATAATAATACGCAGGGTGTTTCAAACAGTATTCAGCCATTACTTACCTGGCGGGCACGGCAGGGTTGGGAGGTGCGAACAATAGCGCTTCAGAATCCGAATGCTGAACAAGTTCGTCAACAGATACTAAATGCTTATAATCAGTGGACTAACCCTCCTGAAATGGTGGCGATCATTGGTGATGTAACAGGTAGTTTTCCTATACCTTGTTGGGAAAATGGGACTTCTGATGCGAATTATGGTTTACTGGTGGGCAATGATAATATTCCCGATGTTCATTATGGGAGAATATCTTGTGAAACCTTGCAAGATTTAGATAGAGTAATTGGTCGAATCGTTTCGTATGAAGCCGACCCCCAGATGCAGGATTTAGATGCTTATAGACGAGGTGCGGTAGTGGGTAGCGATAACTATGGTTCATCAATAAGGTCTATTAGTAAATGGGTCAAGCGCGAAGCCCGCGACCGGTGGGGAACCGTTGATGTGCAGGAGTGGTATAATAGCGCTAATCAAGGGATGACGGGTGCAGCATTTGCCCAGCGCGAATTTGAGCGCGGTATACTTTTCTTCACCTATCGCGGTTGGATTGGTATGGAAGGAATTAGTTCCGGTCTGATTATGGGTTTTAGATCCAGTAATAAGATGCCCTTTGCAACACCTTTGACCTGTGGTTCCGGTAATTATGGAACAGAGGCTACTGCCCAATCAGAAGCCTTCTTGCGCTCCCCGGGTGGGGCAGTAGGAGCAGTAGGGTTTTCAACCTCAGGAACCCATACAGCATATAACAATTGCTTTATGGCAGGAATGTGGCATGCAGCTTTTAAGTTTGAAGATTACTATTTTGGTTCGATGGTCAATTGGGGAAGAATCGAAATGGTCAGGCATTATGCCGCATATGGAGATGGTTCTTATGTGAATTTTATTAAATGGGGGAATTTGATGGGTGACCCCGCTACCCATATCTGGACCGGTGTTCCACAAAGAATTCAAGTTACACATACTCCATCTTTGCCTTTAGGTGGTAGTAGGGTTGAGGTTATGGTGGTTCGGGAGAACGATGATGAACCTCTTGAAGGTGCTAATGTTTGCCTTTATAAAGCCGCAAATAACTTTCAAGATGTTAGGACTACTGATGTTGAGGGCAGGGTAATTTTTGATATTCCACCCAACACATTAACACGCGGTGATTTATTGATTACAGTATCAAAGCATAACATCAAGCCTTATCTCGGAAGGATAGCCGTGGATCAAGCACAAGCCTTTATTGGCACTTCCACTTGGGCGGTTCGCAACGATGATAATGATGATGGTTTGCCCAATCCCTCCGAGACGCTCACTTTAAATGTAACCCTGAGAAATTATGGCCAATCGGCAGTTGATGGGGGATTTCAAGCGATAATGTCGACCACTTCGCCTTGGACTTTCATTATCAGTGAAGAGGCTTGGTTTGAACGTTCTTTGGGAGTAGGAGAGGAGTGTTCTTTAGATTTTGATTTGATGATAGATGCTTCAGCACCGAATGGGTTATCTATTCCATTTAATATCGCTGTTATTTATGGTGATTCGATTTGGAACTCAATGGCGGCAATTCAAGTGCGCTCGCCTAAGATGGTAGCCGATAGTGTGAGATTTATTGGAGGTCCTTTCACCCGCGGCACAGTTAGGGATATGAATCTATTTATCTCTAATCAAGGTTCATTGGCAATGAGTCCTTTTACTGCGCGGATTTGGAGCGATAGAACTGCGATTACCTTTATAAATAGTGAAGTCCAATATCCGAGCATAAATGTTCGTTCCAGCGCTGGCTCCATAGCGCCATATTTCAGAATTCGGGCACATCCGTTTGCAATTCCGGGTCAAATTGTTACCTTAACTGCCGCATTAGAAAGCGAAAGCGGTTTTAGAGATACAGTAAGGATTTCTTTTAATCTTGGAACTCCTGGCTTTACCGACCCATTTGGACCGGATAAATTTGGTTATGTTTGTTTTGACTCGGGTGATGAGGGTTGGGAACAGCGACCTGTTTACGATTGGGTGGAAATAGACCCAAGTGTGCAAGGCTATCATTATCGCGGCACCGATACCCAAATTAACGATGGTGCTAATAATCAAGATGCGGGTCGGGCTTTTAATTTACCCGTTCCTTTTACATACTATGGACGGGAATACAATGTGATAACTATAAACAGCAATGGCTGGGCTGCATTCGGTGATTATGCTGATTTAGTTTGTCCTCGCAACAGGCGAATGTTGAGCGGTAGTTTTCCCGGCTCTCTGATTGCACCATTTTGGGATGATATGTCTACGGGTCGCATTTTATACTATTGGGACGCCCCCAGACAGCGATTTATCATTGAATGGAATAATATGCGTAGTTTAAGCGGTAATGTTGGTCCCCAAACTTTTGAAGCCATTTTATATGTCAATGGTGATATAATTTTCCAATATCGCCAAATTAGTAATACCAGCACAAGTTCCAACACTGATACTCCATTTGCCACGGTAGGGATATGTGACCATAACAACACTGATGGCTTGGAATACACTTATTATAATACCTATCCTCAGGGGGCGCGTGAGTTAGCCCCGGGATTGGCTATTAAATTCACACCTAATTTAGAGTTTCGTGTAGGTGCTTTGACCGGCACTATTACTGATTTTGCCACCGGACTTCCTATTCCAAATGCGGAGGTATTGACTACTCGAGGCTTCTGGGCACAAAGCGATTCGTCAGGTCATTATCTAATCGATGATATTCTGGTGGGTGAGGGGTATCGAGTTACTGTATCAGCGCCGGGTTATAACGACTCCACTTGGGCTGGTGAAAATGGAAGAGGTTTAACTGTTGCTGAAAGGGAAACCTTATTCGTGGATTTTGCCTTACTACATCCCGAATTCAACATTGACCAACATCGCTTCGATTTTCAGATGTTGGTCGATTCAACTACCCAAACTGGTCTTCATTTATCTAATGATGGCAATGGCACTTTAAATTATACCAGTAGGTTTGCTTATATTCAAGGTGAACAATTAGCGAGAAGGGATGAACCGGACGAGCAATGGGATACCTTAAGGGTATGGCGAATTGGAAATTTAGTAAATGATAATGTCATTCAATCGGTGGCTTATGTATATAACCAATGGATAGTTGCAGGTGGTAATAACCGCCAAGATACCAGTTATTTTTACATATTTGACCGAGATGGGAACTATATTGACAGAATGATTCAACCTATCTTTAGTTCTTATGGTATAAGAGATATGGAGTTTTACGATGGATGGCTTTGGTGTACTACCAATACACCTTTAGTGTTGAAAGTCGACCCGTTTAGTGGTGAAGCCGTTAGTCAAATCGCTGTAAATGTTCGGAATTTCTCACCGCGTAATATAACTGTTGACCCTATGACGGGGATATTTTATATATCTGCTGCAACTGGTAATTTGCGCCAGATGCGTCTGGAAGGGGATTCTGTATTTGTGGAAATCAGAAATTATCAGAAATTAGATCCCCGCGATGGATCGCAGATTCGCGAAAATGGTTTAGCCTGGTTCCGCGATGACCCAGATGGCTATAATTTATATTTAATCTCCAATAACGACCCCACGAGCAATCCGAATCGTGCTGATGTGTCATTATATAAAATGAATATTAATACTGGCGAAATCATATTCTTAAGCGATTTAGCGGATAATATTCCAGCCTCCGCCCAAGGAAGAGGCGGTATGACGATTACACCTAAATGGAACAATATGGTATGGACCTTAGCGACTATACTTGATAATATCAACGATGACTTACTTGTGCTTTATGAGTTAGCCCCAAATTCAAGTTGGATAGATTATAATCCGCGCAGTGCTACTTTAACTGCGGGAGAGAGTATCCCCATAGAAATCACCGTTACCTCCACTGACTTGGATACCGGCCGATACGGCGTTACCATTGAATTCATCCATAATGCGGCTGGTGGTGTTACCCGGGTGCCTGTCAACTTAGATGTAGTGAACGAGTTGAGACCGGATATCGTTGAGAAGTCCGAAATTGTAAGTCAGTGGGACTTAGCCCAAAACTATCCCAATCCTTTTAATTCGTCCTGTGTTATAGGCTATAGTTTAAAAGAGCCATCATATGTCAAGTTAGAACTGTTCGATATACAAGGGCGGCGGATTATGAACCTTTGTGACGGTAAATTTAACGCGGGTCAATATAAAATATCCTTCAATGGTTCAGCACTACCCGCAGGGATTTATGTGTATAGTCTAACGACCGCGAAATTTTCGGCTAAAAGAAAGATGTTAATTTTAAAGTAATTTTAATAATTTATTATCAATTTATGTTTTTTAATATACAGGTTTTGTGTCTTGCCTGCGAAAGTAAGATATAGATATATTTCAAATAACCCATTGATATCAATAAAATTTCCAGATAAACTTTTATAAAAAGGGAGGTAAAATGATACGAGGTAAAAATCCTATTTTAGCGCTAACGATGATTACAGCACTATTGATTTTTATAACTCAATTGCCAGCCGTTGAATCAAACCCCTGCGCAAAGGAAGGTAATGCGTTAATCAATCTAAGCGGTGTGAAGTCATATCCTATAGGCACACCGAATAGGGACGAACCGGTTGAGATAGTTTTTAGTGAAGGTTTTGAGCGCGGATTGGAGGGTTGGACAACTAGCGATTTGACTAATTTAGATACCGCATGGCATAAAAGTGACTTCTTAGCGCGCGAAGAGAACGATTTATTATGGTGGTGTGGTGATACGATAACGGAGTTTGAACAACCATATATAGGATACAAGAATATTTGGTTACAATATTTAGATACACCAGTTCTTGATTTATCCCAAGCAGCACAAGGATTAACCTTGACATTTGATGCTTATTGGCTTTTAGAAGACCCTCGGCGGGTGCCTCCACCCCAACCTTATGATGGATGGGATGGGTGGTTGGTGTTAATCTCTACCAATGCGGGGGAGAGTTTCAACGTTATTACACCAGTTACGCCCGCATATACGGCTAATAGACTATCTGCTGCTGAGCGCTTCTGGATGCTACAAGGTGAATGGCCCGGATGGGTTTTTGAATCTGGTGATTGGGATGCACCGGATGATACTACCCCTGAACCAGATTGGGTTCAAGTGAGGTTCAATTTAGATAATTACCGCAGGGCTAATGTGGTGGTTAGATTTATGTTAGTAACCGACCGAGCCGTAGCCGCACCTTGGAACGCCTATCTTGCTAACAGTGGTGTGTTTATTGATAATATTGTAATTCGCGATGCTAATCGGACTTTCTTGTTCAATAATGGAACGGATGACCCCGTGCCCGGGGATTTAATACCCCGTCGTGGACCAGGGTTCGGAGACCACTGGCAACGCACGGACGCTTCTTCACATAGCGGTAATTGGTCAATTTGGAATGATGATGATTATTTCAACCTTGTGAATGCTTTAGATTCCCCGCCTTTTGAAGTGCCTAGGGGGGTTAATACCCATTTTGAATATTGGGTGTTTTGTGATTTACCCGATGCCGTGCATCAGGGTCAAAATACTTTATCGGATTTTTATCAAATTTACCTTTCTGCTGACAATGGAGTTACTTGGACCTATGTAACCCACGATTACAACCGACCCGAAGCAGGTGGTAATGGTTGGACGCATTACGTGCCCGGTGTGCCTTATGCTGGTAATATAAATCTGGATATAACCGAGTATGCTGGAAGGCAGGTTCAGTTGCGTTGGCTATTTAGAACGGATGGCGACCATCGCGAAGGTAATGGTAGAGGTTTGTTTTTAGATGATATAGAGGTTATTGCCACTAGCGAGATGCCAAATGATGTGGGTATGCAATATTTATTTATTCCATATCCTACAACTAGAGGGTGTCGTATTGCGCCAAGCGTATACTTAATGAACTTTGGATTGAATAATCAGAGCAATGTTTATTCCTGGTGGGGGTGGATTAATAACCAGGCTTCAGGGCGTTATCCGACCGCAGCACCTTATCCGCGGGTTGAAGCAAGTGATAGCCTTTTAATAATGCTCACCGATTTCGTAGACCGCCGTAATCCCGGTTGGACCCCCAGCGAGTTAGGAGTATTTACTGTTTATGCTGCTACCAATCTCGGGGCTAACACCCCCGGCGACCCATCCGATGACGACCAGAACCGTGAAAACGATTCTATTTTTGTATCGGGTGTCCGAGTCTGGCCCTCAGGGCTTTTTGAACTCGGCTATGATGGTAGAACCTTTAGATACTATTATGAATTTGAAGTTGGAACTGGACCTATGGTGCGCTTTTCACCGGGACTAGTGGGACTTGAAAGATATGCATTAGTATCAACACATTTTCGCTTTTTCAGGGACCCAGAACAAAACGAAACCGCTCGTTTTAATCTACACATATATGGTAGCAGTGACGATACGACCAGACCCGGGAATGAATTGTTAAGCCTTCCAATCGATGTTCCGGTAGATTCCTTACATCCTAATCGAATGACCGTTCATTTGCAAGACTATCAAGTATTAAATGAACTCCAAGGAGAATTTTGGGTTTGGTGTGAAATTGTGCGAAATGACCGCCATCCTAAAATAATTGGGAATGATTTAGTTTATGGCGTTGGAAGGTATTTTAATTATAATAATCAAACTGCCACTCCCTACAACTCAGATTTACAAATACATTGCTTGGTAATGCCCGCTTCATCCGTTCAACCAAAGATTGGGGAATCGGCAACTATTGTAAATTTTGGTGATGTGTATTTGGGGCAGTTTGCTACTAAAATATTTAGTATTTACAATACCGGACGGTTGCCTCTTATCTTGCGGAATATAACCACTTCAAACGACGCTTTTATGATAGAGTGGGCTGAGCCTGAAACTTTGATAGCAGGTAAGAATATTTGTTTTGAAATAGTATTCATTCCCCAGAACAATCAATTATATGCTGCTGATATGATTATAGATTGCAATGCTGAGAGCGTTCCAGCGATTACTTTGGTCGGTTCAGGTGTTTTAAGTGTTTCGCCTAATGATCCCTCAAGTCCTTTAACCTTTGGTTTATGTGAACCATTCCCTAATCCATTTAATATTAAAACACGCTTAAGTTATTCGGTTGACCGACCGGGCTTAATCACTTTGGCTTTGTTCGATTTAAGTGGGAGGCAGGTAAAACTAATAGAGCGAACTTGGCGTAGTGAGGGAAATTATAGTGTATCGATTGATTGTGAAGGACTTTCGGCAGGGGTCTATGTGTTAAAGATGTCAAATAACCAAAAAAGTTCCCTTAGAAAAATTGTTTTGGTTAAATAAAGATTTTAAATCATCTAAAAGAGCGGGTGCGAACAAGCAACCGCTCTTTTATTTTTATAATTTATGAAAATGCAATAATTAGTAAATATTCTTAATTGATTTGAAAATTATTTTAAAAGTATTGCATATATTATAAAAATTTATTATATTTAATAACC
>FWPV01014632.1_pt1 | contig 11467 bp, 16 predicted proteins | sample 2228371 | NCBI WGS metagenome assembly FWPV01 (sample SAMEA103939776, study PRJEB20133) | metagenome | reverse complement strand
CCCGGGCGGCCAGTCTGTACGACGTGATGTCGGCGGCGATCGAGGCCTCGGGCGGCAGCGCCGCCAACACCGTGGCGGGCGTCGCCAGCTTCGGCGGCAAGGCCGCCTTCATCGGCAAGGTCGCCGACGACCAGCTGGGCCGCGTCTTCCGCCATGACATGAACGCCATCGGCTGCGTGTTCACCACCCCGCCCCTGGCCGATGGTCCCGCGACCGCGCAGAGCCTGATCAACGTCACGCCCGACGCTCAGCGGACCATGTCGACCTATCTGGGCGCCTGCGTCGAGCTGAACCCCGCCGACGTCGACCCCGAGATCATCGAAGCCGCGCAGATCTCGTATCTGGAAGGCTATCTGTTCGATCCGCCCGAAGCGCGCCGCGCCTTCGCCAAGGCCGCCGCCCTGGCCCACGGCGCCGGCCGCAAGATCGCCCTGACCCTGTCGGACAGCTTCGTTGTCGATCGCCATCGCGGGGCCCTGCTGGGCTTCGTCGAAACCCAGTGCGACATCGTCTTCGCCAACGCCGCCGAAGTCTGCGCCCTGTTCGAGACCGACGATTTCGACGCGGCGGTAAAGGCCTTGGCGGAACGCTGCGAGATCGCCGCCGTCACGCGCAGCGAAAAGGGCTCGATCGTCGCCTCGAATGGGCAGTTGCACGAAATCTCGGCCTACCCGGTGGAAAAAGTCGTGGACACGACGGGCGCGGGCGACCAATACGCCGCTGGTTTCCTCTTTGGCCTCTCGCAAGGCCGCCCGCTGCCGGTCTGCGGCCAGCTGGGCAGTCTCGCCGCCGCTGAGGTGATCAACCACTATGGTCCGCGCCCGCAGGTCTCCCTGCGCGAGCTGGCCCAGAAGAACGGACTTTAGGATTCAGATGGCCCGCACCGCTGAAGTGGTCCGCGAGACGAAGGAGACCCAGATCCGGGTCTGGATCGATCTCGACGGGACCGGCGTCTCGACGATCTCCACCGGCATTGGTTTCTACGACCATATGCTGGAGAGCTTCGCGCGCCATGGCGGCTTCGACCTGAAGGTCGAGACCAAGGGTGATCTGCACATCGACATGCACCACACGGTCGAGGACACCGGCATCGTGCTGGGCCAAGCGATCAACAAGGCGCTGGACGGCTTCAAAGGCATCCGACGCTTCGGCTCGGCCTATATCCCGATGGACGAGACCCTGACCCGCTGCGCCATCGACCTGTCCAACCGCCCGTATCTGATCTGGAAGGTCGATTTCAAGCGGCCTAAGGTCGGCGAGATGGACACCGAGCTCTTCAAGGAATTCCACCACGCGTTCGCCATGAACAGCGGGGCGTGCGTCCATCTAGAGACCCTGTACGGCGACAACACCCACCACGTCGCCGAAAGCGGCTTCAAGGCCCTGGCCCGGGCGCTGCGTCAGGCGGTCGAGATCGACCCCAAGACCGGTGGCCAGGCTCCGTCCACCAAGGGCGTGCTGTAGGAACCTGATTTCATGCAGACCGTCGCCCTGATCGATTACGGGTCGGGCAACCTGCGTTCGGCCGAGAAGGCCCTGCGCGAGGCGGCCCGCCGCCGCGCGCTCGACGCCGATATCGTTGTCACCGCCGATCCCGACCTTGTCGCCAAGGCCGATCGCGTCTTCCTGCCCGGCGTCGGGGCCTTCGCCTCCTGCCGCGCCGGGCTGGACGCGACGGGCGTCTACGAGGCGATGAACCAGGCCGTCCACGGCCGGGGCGTGCCGTTCATGGGCATCTGCGTTGGCCACCAGCTCCTGGCCACCGAAGGTCTGGAGTTCGGCGTCACCCCCGGCCTGGACTGGATCCAGGGCCAGGTTACGAGGCTCGAGCCCAACGATCCGTCGCTGACCATCCCGCACATGGGCTGGAACGCGATCAGCTTCACACGCGCTCATGCCCTGTTCGCGGGCATCGAGGACGGCGCTCACATGTATTTCGCCAACTCGTTCGCCCTGACCCCTTCCGATATGGAAGATGTCGTTGCGACCGCCGACCACGGTGGACCGTTCACGGCCGCTGTGGCCAGGGACAATGTCGCAGGCGTACAGTTCCACCCCGAAAAATCACAAGCTTCAGGGCTCGCCCTGCTCGCCAACTTCCTGGAATGGCGCCCATGATCCTCTATCCGGCCATCGACCTGAAGGACGGCCAGTGCGTGCGCCTGCTGCATGGCGACATGGACAAGGCCACGGTCTTCAACACCTCGCCCGCCGACCAAGCCCAGCGCTTCGTTCGGGACGGCTTTTCGTGGCTGCACGTCGTTGATCTGAACGGCGCCATCGAGGGCAAGTCGGTCAACACCGCCGCCGTCGAACAGATTCTGGAGTCGATCTCGATCCCGGTGCAGCTGGGCGGCGGCATCCGCACCCTGGAGGGCGTCGAGGCCTGGATTGAGGCGGGCGTCTCGCGCGTGATCCTCGGCACCGTGGCCGTGCACGATCCTGAACTGGTCAAGAAGGCCGCCCGCCTGTGGCCCGAGCAGATCGCCGTGGCGGTCGATGTCCGGGACGGCAAGGTCGCGGTCGACGGCTGGACGGGCCTCTCGGACATCGACGCGATCAGCCTGGGCAAGCGCTTCGAGGACGCGGGCGTCGCAGCCCTGATCGTCACCGACATCAGCCGCGACGGCGCCCTGACCGGCGTCAATGTCGAGGGCGTGGGCGAGCTGGCTGACGCGGTCTCGATCCCCGTCATCGCCTCGGGCGGCGTCGCCGCCGTGGCCGACATCGAGCGCCTGAAGGCTCGCAAGGGCGTCGAGATCGCCGGCGCCATCCTGGGCCGCTCGCTCTACGCCGGCACCATCAAGCCCTCCGAAGCCCTGATCGCGGCGGCCGCCTGATGCTGAAGACCCGGATCATTCCCTGCCTCGACGTGAAGGACGGGCGGGTGGTCAAGGGGGTCAACTTCGTCTCCCTGCGCGACGCCGGCGATCCGGTGGAGCAGGCCCGCGCCTATGACGCCGCCGGCGCCGACGAGCTGATGTTCCTGGACATCACCGCCTCCAGCGAGGGCCGCGGCCTGATCCTGGACGTCATCTCGCGCACGGCCGAGGTCTGCTTCATGCCCGTCTCGGTGGGCGGCGGCGTACGCCAGGTCGGCGACATGCGTCGCCTGCTGCTGGCCGGCGCCGACAAGGTGTCGGTCAACACCGCCGCCGTCGAGAACCCCGACCTGATCGCCGGCGGCGCTGACGCCTTCGGGGCCCAGTGCGTGGTCGTGGCCATCGACGCCAAGGCGCGCGAGGACGGCTCGGGCTGGAACGTCTGGACCTATGGCGGCCGCAAGGACACCGGCATCGACGTGGTCGAATGGGCCGCCAAGGTGGTCGAGCGCGGCGCCGGCGAGATCCTGCTGACCTCGATGGACCGCGACGGCGCCAAGATCGGCTACGACATCCCGCTGCTGAAGGCGGTGACCGGCGCTGTGAATGTGCCAGTGATCGCCTCGGGCGGCGCCGGAAAGACCGAGCATCTGATCGAAGCCGCGCGCGAGGGCCACGCCGCCGCCGTCCTGGCCGCCTCGATCTTCCACTTCGGCGAGATCAGCATCGGCGAGGCCAAGCAGGCCATGGCCGACGCCGGCATCCCGGTGCGCCTGGACGCGCTGAAGGGGGCCGCATGAGCCAGCGCCTGACCGATGTCCTGCAACGCCTGGCCGCGACGATCGAGGCCCGCAAGGGCGGCGATCCGTCGGTGTCCTATACGGCCAAGTTGCTGAACGACCCCGCCCTGGCGGCCAAGAAGCTCGGCGAGGAAGCCGTCGAGACGGTCATCGCCGCCGTCGCGCAGGGTCCCGACGCCCTGGCCGCCGAAAGCGCCGACCTGCTTTACCATTGGCTGGCCTTGATGGCCGCCTCGGACGTCTCGCTGGACGCCGTCGCCGAAAAGCTGGAGGCCCGCGAAGGCACGTCCGGCATCGCCGAGAAGGCGTCGCGGAAGGGCTAAACCCGCCGCTTCAGCGCCACGTACAGCGCCCCCTCGCCGCCGTGGCGGCGATCGGCGGTGGAGACGCCGGCGACCATCTCGCGCAGGGATGGGTCGGTCAGCCATTCGGGCGTGCGAGACCTCAAGACCCCCTGCCCGATCCGGCCCTTGCCGGTGATGACCAGCACCGCCCGGTGGCCTTGGTTGAACGAGCGGCGGATAAAGGCCTCCAGCGTCGCGCGGGCCTGGTCCTGATCCAGGCCGTGCATGTCCAGACGCGCGCCGATCGGATCGCGTTCCTTGACGATCCGCAGCTTGCGATTGGGCTCGATGTGGCCGGCGGGGTTCTTCAGCGGCTTGGGCGCGGCCGGTTTCAGGTCCTCGGGATGCAGCCGCAGCGGCGCGATCGAGGCCAGACGCGTCGGCGGTTCGACCGGCAGGGTGGTGTCGGCCTTCAGCGACGGTCGGATCCGCGCCTTGCTGCGCATCTTCTCCGGCTTGACCGACGCGCGCGGGGTCACGGTCGAGGCGACCAGCCGCCAGAGGCGCTTGTCATCGTCGGGTCCGGGCGGCGGCTTCTTGCTCACGCTACGGGTTCGGAGTCAGCTGATAGAGACGCAGGGAATGGCGGACTCGGCCGGCCTCCACGCCGGCGGCGGCGCCCGAGCCCATATAGAGGTCAGCCCGCACCTCGCCCTTAATCGCCCCGCCGGTGTCCAGCGCCGTCACCGCGCGGCGATAGATCGGAAACGCCCCGGCCAGTTTCGGGGCGGCGGCGTCCAGCCAGTAGAAGCCGCCATAGGCGTGGTGGCTCGGATCAACGGCGATCGCTCGGCCCGGCGGCAGAGCTAGGCCGGCTGCGCCGGCGGGCTCATTGCCGTCATCAGGAACCGTACGGAAAAATACATAGCGCGGGTTCAGGCGCATGATCGCGTCGGCTTCTGGGCCACGATGTTCCGCCAGCCAGGTCCGGATGGACTCGGCCGAGGTGTTGTTGTCAGGGAGCAGGCCCTTGTCGCGCATGGCGATCGCGACGCCCACGAACGGCTTGCCGTTCGTACCGGCGAAGACCGCGCGCACCCGGCGACCGTCCGGCAATACCAGGACACCCGAGCCCTGGATCTGCAGGAAGAACAGCTCCTCGGGCCGCATCCAGGCCAGAGGCTTGTCGGTTGGAGCCGCCTCGATCTCAGCGCGATCAGGATAGGGGACGAAGGTCGAGCCCTCGACATGGCCCGTGATCTTCTTGCCGACCAGAGCGGGCTCGAAGGGGCCCAGATCCAGCACCACCAGGTCAGCGGGCAGGCCACGCAGGGGCGCGCTGAACTCGACGTTGCTCGACATGCGCGCCTCGTACTGAGGCGCGAAATAGGCCGTGAGCAGACCATCAGCGCCCGCACCATCGCCGCCGACGGGCTCCAGCCGGAAGTTCGCTTCGATAAAGGCCCGAGCGCCCGGCGCATTCAGATCTTTGGCCGCCTTGGCCAGACCGCACACCCGGGCCAGCGCCGGATCCTTGGCCACGCCGCAGCCAACGCGGAAGGCGTTCAGCGCCGCCAGATGGTCCTCCTCGGCCCAGCCCGTCAGGTTCGCAAAGGACAGCGCGATGGGCGCTGGACCTTGCGGAACGGGCGCCGCAGCGGTCGGGGGGGCAGGCGACGGCGCCGGGGCGGGCGTCGAGGCTGTCGGGGGCTCGACGGGCGTACTGGCGCACGCGCTGAGAAGCAGCGCCGCCAGGGCCAGCGGCGCCAGAGAAGAATAGGACGGGCGGTTCATTAGGCCTCGGCGGCGGCCACGAACGAGAGGTTCCAGTTCGGGTCGGTGCTCTTGACCTCACGCTCGAAGGTCCAAAGCTCGGCGGTGCGACGATCATCGACGCCCTCGCCGCGCTCGTCTTTCGTGCGGGTGCGCACCTCGGCCAGGATCCGCACCACGGCCTTGGCGGTGTCGCCGACCACATCGATGCGCTCCAGGTCAACGCGCGGCGAGGTGAGGAACTCGACCTTCTCGCTTCGACCGGCCGTCTCGCGGGCGACCATGGCGCGCTCGAAATTGTCCATCACATCGGGGGCCAGCAACGGCTTGAGCGTCTCGCGATCACCTTCAGCGTAGGCCTTGACGATCTGCTCATAGGCGGCGCGGGCCCCGGTCAGGAACCGGGCCGGGTCGAAGTCGGGTTGGCGCGCCTTCAGCGTCGCGACGCCTTCGGCTTGCATAATCTGATCGACGGGCGCGGACGTAGCGCCCGGCGTGGCGGTTACGGCGACGTCCTCAGGTTGCCTACCCACGCGACGTCCGAGGGTCGCGTACAGTTGGTAGAGGACGATGGCGGCCACGGCGGCAAGGAACAGGATCTGGAACACGACGGGGTCCGGCAGCGGGCTTGGGGCCCTGGAGATGATCTCTATATAGGTGAGGCAAGTTCGCCCGTCAGGCGCCCAGCGTTGCGCCAGGCCATCCCTCATGGTAGCAGCGCCCACCTTTCTTTAGGCGTTCTAGCCGCCGATTACGGATTTTATCCTAATGACCGACACCACCGCCCCCGAGGCGACCCCGGACGGCGCCGAGGCCGGCCAAGCGGGTATCCGCATCCTGGCCCAGTTTGTTCGCGACTTCTCGTTCGAGAATCCGCTGGCCCCCGACGCCCTGCGCGCCGGCGCGGCCCAGCCTGCGATCGACATGGGCGTCGAGATGAACGCGCGCGGCCGTCCCGACGGCCTGTTCGAAGTCGACCTGAAGCTGTCGGCCCGCGCCGAGCGCGAAGGCCAGCCCGTGTTCCACGTCGAGGTGGTCTATGGCGGCCTGTTCCACATCGCCGGCATTTCGGAAGAGGACCTCGAGCCTGTCTTGCTGATCGAGTGTCCGCGTTTCCTGTTCCCCTACGCCCGTCGCCTGATCTCGGATGTGACGGCGGAAGGCGGCTTCCCGCCGTTCCTGATCGACCCGATCGACTTCGCCGGCGTCTATGCCGCGCGCAAGGCGCAAGCCGAAGCCGGCGGCGTGGTCGGCAACGCGTAAGCCAGCCGGCAACGCTTAAATAAAGAGGCCCGGTCATGACTGACCGGGCCTTTTTCTTTGGCTGTCTTCGCGTTGAGTGTGGGCGCTGGTGCGGATGGAAATCCTCGGCCTTCGACAAGCTCAGGAAGAGGATTTTGTGCGCGCCGAGGCCGACAGTCGGCCTCACCCTGAGCTTGTCGAAGGGCGAAGGCGGCCGCAGCAAGCCGATCAACACCTAACGTCAAAACAGCTTTTTCTTTTTCCGTCACGGCTGCAGGCGATAGCCGCCCATCTCGGTGATCAGGATCCGCGCCACGGCCGGATCAGGCTCGATCTTCTGGCGCAAGCGATAGACGTGGGTTTCCAGCGTGTGGGTCGTAACCCCGGCGTTGTAACCCCAGACCTCGGTCAGCAGCTCATCGCGCGACACGGGCTTGGAGCCGGCGCGATAGAGGTACTTGAGGATGTTGGTTTCCTTTTCGGTCAGCCGCACCTTCTTCTGCTTCTCGTCGACCAACAGCTTGGCCGAGGGGCGGAATTCGTACGGACCGATACGGAAAAGTGCGTCTTCCGACGCTTCGTAGCTGCGCAGCTGAGCGCGTATACGGGCCAGCAGCACGCCGAAGCGGAACGGCTTGGTGACATAGTCGTTGGCGCCGGACTCCAGGCCCAGGATCGTGTCACTGTCGCTGGCGGCGGCCGTCAGCATGATCTCCGGAGCGGTCACGCCGTTCTTGCGCATCAGACGGCAGGCCTCGCGGCCGTCCATGTCGGGCAGATCCACGTCCAGCAGGATCAGGTCAGGCTTGAGCTCGCGCGACAGCTTCACGCCCTCGCCCGCGCTCGAGGCCTCATTGACCGCGAACTCTTCATGCAGGGCCAGCTGTTCCGCCAGCGCGCCGCGCAGGTCGTCGTCGTCGTCGATCAGAAGAAGCGTCTTGCGTTGCGCCATGCGCCGGAACATGCACCGCTGCGCCCCCCGGGGACAACCCCGCGCGCGGCCTTAAGTCGAGGAGTCGCCGCTTATGCTGTTTCGAGCCCATGCCGACGGCCGCTTTGAGCTGGATGGACGCGTGGTGCGCTGCGCGCTCGGCAAGGCCGGCGTGATCGCCGCCGCCGAGAAACGCGAAGGCGACAACAAAAGCCCGCTCGGCGTCTGGGCCCTGCGCGAGGTCTGGTATCGACCGGATGTCTACCCCGAGGGGCCGAACACCGCCCTGCCGGTCCGAGCGACCCGACCCGAAGACGGCTGGTGCGACGCCCCGGGCGATCCGAACTACAACCGGCCGGTCACCCTTCCCTATCCCGCCAGCGCCGAGCGCATGTGGCGAGACGACTCCGTCTACGACCTCGTGGTGGTCCTCGGCCACAATGACACGCCGCCCGTGCCGGGTATGGGATCTGCGATCTTCATGCACGTGGCGCGGGAGGGCTATCTCGGCACCGAGGGCTGCGTGGCCCTGGCGCGCGCAGATATCGAGGCGGTTCTGGCGGCGGCCCAGCCGGGCGACGCGGTCGAGATTCGCGCGGACTAGAACCACTTCGCTCGGAAAATGCTCTAGCCGTAGTTGCGGCCGCCAAACAGCGCCGATCCCACCCGCACGGAGGTCGCGCCCTGAGCGATGGCGATCTCGAAGTCGTCGCTCATCCCCATGGACAGGCTGTTGAGGTCGTTGCGCGCGGCGATGGCGCGCAGCTTGGCGAAATGCGGGGCGGGGTCCTGATCGAAAGGCGGAATGCACATCAGGCCCTCGATCGCCAAGCCATAGGTCGCCCGGCACGCGGCGATGAAGGCGTCGGCCTCATCCGGCGCGACGCCGGCCTTCTGGGGTTCCTCGCCGACATTGACCTGCACGTAGAGCCGCGGCGCCCTACCAGCGCGCTGGACCTCGTCGGCCAGAACGCGCGCCAGCTTCTCGCGGTCGAGCGTTTCGATGACATCGAAGAAGCCGACCGCCTCGCGCGCCTTGTTGGTCTGCAGCGGACCGATCAGGCGCAGCTCCAGGCCTTCGCGACGGTCTCCCCAGCGCTCCATGGCCTCCTGAACCCGGTTCTCACCAAACACTTTCTGTCCCGCGTCGAGGACGGGCGCGATATGATCCCAAGGCTGGGTCTTGGACACCGCCACCAAGGTCACGCTTCCCGCCGGACGGCCGGCGCGAGCCTCGGCGGCGGCGATGCGGGCGCGGATCTCGACGAGCGCTTGCGACATGGGGGGCGTGCCTTGGACGGTGAGAACGAACTGGAAGCCCTGTCTAGTGCGGCCTTGGCCTTTGCGCCACGGATCGTGCGCGGGACGGCGCTGCCCCGGCTGCTGTTCTTCACCGATCCGGCGCGCGTTCCCGACCCGGAGGCCGTCGCCGAGCGTCTTCCCATCGGCTCGGCGATCGTATTTCGCGCTTTCGGCGCGGCGGACGCTGTCGAGCAAGGCCGGCGTCTGCGGTCGATTGCGACCGCCCGGGGCCTGATGCTGCTGGTCGGCGCACACATCGGATTGGCCGAAGGCGTCGGCGCCGATGGCGTCCACTTGCCCGAGCGGATGGCGGCCAGCCTCCCGCGCATGCGGGCGGAGCATCCGCGCTACCTGATCACCATCGCCGCCCACAATCTGATGGCCTTGAAAGCCGCCGAGCGAGCGGGCGCGGACGCCGCCGTGGTCTCGCCGGTCTTTCCCAGCAACAGCCCCTCCGCCGGAGAACCATTGGGGTTGGAGGGTTTGGCGCAGCTGGTCAACGCCACGACTCTGCCCATCTACGCCCTGGGCGGTGTTAGGGCGCGAACGGTCGCATCGCTGGTTGGCAGCGGCGTGGTCGGCATAGCAGCGGTGGAGGCTCTGGCGGGCTGAGGCCGCTTAGAACTTGAACGCAGTTTCCAGGCGCACGCGGGGCGCGGGGTCGGCCTGCTGGGCCTTGCGGGCGGCGAGGGCGGGATTGGTCTCGCCCAGGCTGACGGCGCCGCCGACACGGATCGACGGCGTGACCTTGAAGTAGGCGCCGGCCTTGACGTCCTGCAGTTCCATTTCGCGGCTGGAGGGCTGGTCGAGGTCCAGCTTCAGGCCCCAGCGGCCCTTCTTGGCGTCCCAACGCAGGGTCCGCTTGTCATCGCGCGGGTACTGAACGCCCGCGGCGGCGCTGGTGAAGTCGTTCTTGACGGTGAAGTCGGGGGCGACCGCGTGGGGCTTGGCCTGCGCGAACGCCGTAGCAGCCGATCCCGTCAGGATCAGCGCGGCGGTCCCCGCCAAGATGAAACGCGTCGCGACCATCGCTACTCGCCGCCCATACTCTGTTGTCCCCACTCGCTCCATGTAGGAACGAGCCCCTTACATTGCGATTAAAGGCTTGGCTGGAATGCGGTCAACCGGCGTTTGGTCGCACGGACCCGCACAATCGACGATTCAATCGACTCCTGTGGCGGTGAGGTCACGCGATTCCTGTTTTGAGGCGGCGCAGCCATGCTATAGACCGGCTCCCGGCCGCGGGGGCGCGCCTGGACGCGCGAACAGCGTCGGCGAGACATTGGAGCGAGGTACTATGGCGTTTGAGCGTGGGTCTGTGATGCGCGGCGTCGCCGCGGGCGTCCTGGCTCTGTCGATGCTGGGCGTTACGGCATGCGCCAGCAACAAGGCCCCCAAGACGTTTTCCGGCCAGAGCGAAGAGCCGGGCCTGAACCCGTTCAAGCGCTTTGGCGGCGGAAACAAGGCGCCGGCGACCGAAGGGTCGATCGGTGTGAACGGCTATCTGTGGCGCGCAAGCCTGGACACCCTGGCCTTCATGCCGCTGGCCTCGGCTGACCCGTACGGTGGCGTGATCGTCACGGACTGGTACGTGAACCCCGAAACGCCGGCCGAGCGCTTCAAGGCGACGGTCTACATCCTGGACACGCGCCTGCGCGCTGACGGCTTGAACGTCACCGTGTTCAAGCAGACCAAGGACATCAATGGCGCCTGGGCCGACACTCCCGTTTCGGACCAGACCGCCGCCGACATCGAAAACGCGATCCTGACGCGCGCGCGTCAGCTTCGACTTTCGAACATCAAGGGCTAAGGCCCGCTCGGGTCCCGGCCCTCGGGCTGGGACCTGATCCATCTCCGATTTTCCGCGCGCCTGGACCGCGAAACCGCTTATGACATCGCGGACGCTCCTGCCGGGCGCGCTTTCCGCCGATCAAGACCTGGTTTCCGATGGCCCGCTACAATCCCAAAGACACCGAGCCCAAGTGGCGTGAAGCCTGGGCGAAGGCCGACGTCTTCAAGACCGGCGAGATCAACGACGGCCGTCCAAAATACTACGTGCTCGAGATGTTCCCATACCCGTCGGGTCGCATCCACATGGGCCACGTCCGCAACTACGCCATGGGCGACGTCGTGGCGCGCTACAAGCGCGCCCAGGGCTTCAACGTCCTGCACCCGATGGGCTGGGACGCCTTCGGCATGCCGGCCGAGAACGCGGCCATCAAAGCCAAGACCCACCCGGCAAGGTGGACCTATGACAACATCGATTACATGCGCCGGCAACTGAAAAAGCTGGGGTTCTCTTACGACTGGTCG
>FWPV01014631.1_pt1 | contig 11467 bp, 8 predicted proteins | sample 2228371 | NCBI WGS metagenome assembly FWPV01 (sample SAMEA103939776, study PRJEB20133) | metagenome | reverse complement strand
AACAACAGTAGAGCCCAGACCGCCAACATAGTCGCCGTCCTTCAATGTGTCCAAACCATAGGTGTGTACTAGCGGGTAGTAATTCAGGGTATCGATTGAGTACAGGCCCATCTTTCCTTCAGAGAGAATGGGGCAACTCTCAGATTCTGCCGAAACGATTCTTGTTCTCTTTCCCTCGTCGATAATATCTGCCAGAAACACCCCGGCAGTGCCCAGAAGGTTGGCGCCGCCGCCGCAGGTGCCGACCAGTATATCGGGGTATCTGTTGATTTCTGCCATCTGAGTCTTGATCTCAGCGCCGATTACTGACTGCGGAATGATGAAGTAATTGTAGACGCTGCCGAAGATATAGTATGTCCCTTTGGAGCGCCTGGTGAATTCGATAGCTGCGTTGGCTGAAAGGGTCAGCAAGTCCTTCACTTCCTGATTCGGGGGAGGCTCGACTATCACGACGTCTGCGCCAAATGCTTCCATGAGCGCTTTTCTATTCGGTCTCTCTGTATGGCTTTCATAGTCCATGAAGCAGACTGTCTTGATACCAAATCGTCTGGCTGCCATGGACAGAGCAATCCCCCAGTTTCCTGTTGTTTCAGTGGCAACAGCCTTGATGCCGTCCTGCTTACAAAGGTAGGCTATCAAATAGGCGCTGTTAATCTTGTGGTTCCCGGTCGGTGTTGCTCCCTCGTCTTTGATGTAGATTTCGCAGCTTGTTCCGAGACTTCTTTCAAACTCCTTCGCTCTGAACAAAGGCGTGGGCCTGTAACTGGCATAGATGTCGACAAGCTCTTTAGGGATGTGGATGAGCTTTTCGCGGGAGAGCTCCAGCCTCGCCAAAGACGGTGGGAGCACTTCTGATAATCTGTCCAGACTGATTTCATTTCTATGGATGGGCTCGAACAGATGCGATCTGTGATAAGCATTGAGGTTCAGAAACTTATCTAACATGACTCAAAACCTGTGTTGAATTTGAAGGACTGGCAATAACGGCACCGAATCACAATCTCATGTTCTCGATTCTTGTGCCAATCTGCTTTTCCCAGAACTTCCTGCAGTCGCATGAGGAGTCCAGGACTCGGGTAATGCTCTCCTCCATCTTTTCGGGGGAAATGTTGAATTCGTTCAAATATTGCTTGGCCTTTTCGGTGCAGGAGCACACATGTCCATCAGAGGTGTAGTTGGACGCTACCAGAGTTGGCACGACATTGTCGTTCTCGTTGCCAAGTATTATCTGCCAGCTTGCACGTGTCCTGGTTTTCATTGTGTTGAGCAATTTCAGGGTGAGCGCTACCGTGTATAGCCAAGGCGGTCTTATGTGGTTCTTTTTGGAAACAAGCTCTGCCACTATTGAACCCCTGGCAACGAAGTACGGCTGGATTGCCAGCACGAGGCTGCAATTCATGTGTCTGGTTATGCTTATTAACTTCATCGCGCTGCTGATGATGTCCAGCATTGCTTTCCTGTCATCGTTGATTGTCGGCGGGTTCAGAAGCAGATATGCCTGAATGCTCATGCCGTGGAGCGAAATCGTGTTCAGGCACTTGATGAACTCTTTCGTCGAAAACCCTTTCTGAAGCTTTCTTCTCACTCTATCATCCATGGTTTCCACGCCTACAGCTACAGTTACCCTTCCGGGTTCGATGACATCAGCAACGGATTGCAGGTTCTCTTCAGTGATGAACTCCGGCCTGGATTCCAGAAGGACCTCCTTAATGTTACTCTCACTGACGAGTTTCATTATTTCTAGACGGGAGTTGGCAGAGACCTCTTCATTGTCGAAAAAGCTACCCGAGACATACAGTTCCAACCTATTTATATTGTTGAGGTGGTTGGCTTCGAATGTTTCGCAGAAAACTTGTGCGACTTTCTGGGGCGCGACGGGATTGTGGTAGTTCAGGAAGCCGCAGTATATACAGCGTTTTCCCCTGCGGAACTGGATACAGGGATTGGTGTTAATACCCAGTTTCCATCTCAGGCCGCCAGAGTAGCGCTCTTTCTTATCGAGAGTTACATGTCTCAGGTGCGGGGGATGCCGGACATCAGCATCCATCACAGGAGAGCCATAATACTGCTTCATCTGCTTGCCTCTTGATAGAATCACTAATAAGGCGCGCTCAGAGACTTGGCGCCCCAGGGGTGAACAATTCTCACCAGCAGGGGAAAACCTGCGAGCGTAGCTATACATACGAGTGCCGCAAACCCCCAGGGGATGAGGCTGGCGAGCCCGTAACCAAGCAGAGTAACAACGATTAGAATCCAGGACAGGGTCATCAGTACTTTATAAGGAGAGCTATTCCTTATTGGATCCTTGAGCCGAATAATCATGGCTAAAGCTGTCAGTGGCAGAGGCAGTGCAAGCAACGCAATCGAGAAAGCTGCATCGAATACCCCGAGATACCAGAAGACAGGCACCAGGATAAATGCCCCCAAAGCTGTAACCGCCTCCAGATACATTGCAGTCTTGAACTTCAGCCCGAAGCCGACAGTCTTAAGGTCGTACAAATTGCCGTCCCGCATTGCGGGCATCAGTCCTGAATTCATGGCGAGGAGGGTCTTTCTGAACTTGAGAGTTATTCCCAAACCGTAGCTATGCAGAAATAGTAACGAGGCGAAGGCTATGATGAAACCATTTTTCGCAATGAGAGATGGCTCGACCGCTAGCCAGCCCGCAATCGGTAGAAGGGCAAAAGCGACAGCGTGGTCGAAGGGAGCGTAGGGGGTCTCTTTGAGCCTGAATGGAAGCACTGAGTAGGCGAGGCCGAAGAACCAGCCTACCGCCATAACTGCGACCAGAGGATAGTTGTGCGTGACTACAAGGAGCGCAATCAGAAGTGCCCCGGCCAGGACATTCTGGAAGATGAGCGCTTTTCTCGCCATGCTGGCATCGAGTTCGCCTGTAACCAGTGTGTTGGTGGGCCCGTACAGGCGGTCTTCCTCGCGGTCTGTGTAACTATTGGCGAACTCAGCGATTGACTGAATAGTGATGACTGCGGCTATGAACAGGGCAAGGGAATACCATTCAGGGACTTTACCGTCTAGGCCGAGCAAAACACCACCAATCCAGGCCGGCGATCCGATCCACACCCAGTGAGGGACATTAGCCTTCCACAAGGCGACGATGGTTCGGATACTCAAGCTATGCCTCCACGAAACCCTATTGCCTAAAACGGTTTATCCGGGAAAAGCTAAATTTGTTTTCTGTATTGCACGCCTGCTCGTCCAGGGACAGCAGGGCGAAACGGTGGAAAACGAATCAAAACCTGTTAGCGCTGATTCTCGCCGCGACGGTCTCAGATAATAATATCCCACCTGGTGATGCATGAACCACATTCGGTCAATGGCTCAAGCCTTTACCACTTCCCCTTTTCTTCTCAAGCAATCACTCAGGCTCGGGTAGTACTTAGGTACTATAGACTATATCATGAGGCTGATAGTTGTCAATATACTTTTCCTACCGAAAACTTGCGAGTCGCTAAGGGAACAGCCGGGGCGGAGAACCTCGCGTTTGCTCCGTGCGCCGGGCTAACCTTTTGACTTTCAAATCGTTATTACTAATGGCGAATCGAAAAGACACATGGGGGGTGAGAGCAAGGTAAGAGGCACGAAGTCTTGCGATGATTGCCGTGAGATCCGATTAAAGAACAGAAGGGAGAGTTGAAAGCATGAAAAGACTGGTTCTGATTTTCTGTGTGGTTGCGGCACTGATTGCGCTGGTCGGCGGCTTGGCAGTGGCCAATGCTCAGGGAAATGGGCAGGGAACCACCAATCCGGCGCTCCGTTGCGATGAGAAAGTGCTGGGCACAGTCATGGGTAAGACTGGTAGCGCAGAAAACGGCAATATAACCCTGCTTCCTCGAGGTGAAAGCGCCACAGTTAACATAACTGTAAACAATGCGACCGTTTACAGATTCTGGATGGCGGCTTGGCAGAAGGTTACGTTCGAAAGTATTGAATATGGCGACTGGGTAGCGGTATGTCTGGAAAACGGCGTAGCGAAGCTGGTGGTCTTGCTGGAGGCACCCTTCCATCTCGGGCTGCGCGGTAAGGTATCCGATGTAAACGGCTCTGTAATTACCGTGACTACCTGCTCTGGCGGGAACTTCACCATAGACCTGACAAATGCTGGAGTTGATGTGACAGGCATCCAGGAAGGGCAGCCTGTCACGCTGACGATCGGGAAACCGGCCGCTGCTTTATACCGATGGTTACCCGGACTTCATCTTGGGTGGTTCATCGGGAAGAGAGGCGTGGGACCTGGTTGCTGGTTAGAGGACAAAGATATCGAGGGGAAGCTGGAGAGATTTCAGGAAAGGTTCGAGCAAAAGTTTCAGCAGAGACTAGAGCGATGGCAGGATAGGTTCGCCAGATAGCGCGGTATTCCGGAGTGGCTGAGTGCAAAAAGTGCGTTATCGGGCAAGCGGCTGTCTGAAGTCTCGATTTTGCCTGTGCCTGTCCCCTGAGTTATACTGAAAGTCAGTGTTTCTCACGGGAGGGCGCCTGAGTGAGGGATGAGGAAAAACTTGCCCGGCGGTTACAGAATCGAGAGCCGGAGGTCTGGTCTGGAGTCTATGAGGAATATTTTCCCAAAGTGTATCGGTACATTATGGTTAGGGTAGGTGATAGGACGGAAGCGGAGGATTTAACGGCGCAGGTATTCCTCAAGGCACTTGAATCAGTAGACTCGTTCAAGTGGCGTGGAGTTCCATTCTCCGCCTGGCTGTTTCGCATTGCACGTAATCAGGTTATCGATTTCTGGAGGACGGTAAAATCGAAGGTATCGCTCCCGCTGAACGATGAGCTTGTGAGCGAAGGCATCGACCCTGAAACAGCTGTGGAAAGGAACCTGGATGTGAAGCAGGTGTTTCAGGCACTGGGGCAGCTCACGCAATCTCAACAGGAGGTTATAGAATTACGGTTTATCGGCGGGCTATCGGTAGCTGAGGTGGCGAAGGTGCTGGGGAAGAGCGAGGGGGCGGTTAGAGTTATGCAGCACAGCGCGCTGGCGGCGCTGCGAAAAAGGCTCTCGAGTGGTGAAGCACATGAAAAAGGGCTTTGAAGACATTTTGAATATATGCCTTGACCGTATTTCGGGGAAAGGCGACAGCATTGAGCAATGCCTCCGGGATTACCCCGAGCATGCAGCTGAACTTGAGCCTTTGCTCAAGGCGGCTGTGCGTGTTTCCGAAGCCTCATCGACCATCAGTCCGCCGCCCGAGTTTCAGAGGTTGGCAAAATACCGATTTCTCACCACGCTTCACGAGAGGGGGTCCCGGCAGAGGGAGCACAGGATAGGGCGGCTGTTGAAGTGGCAGAGAGGGTGGGCTGTAGCCCTGGCGGTGGTGCTGGCTCTGTTCCTGACAGGAGCCGGCACTGTGACTGCGTCTGCCAGCAGTCTGCCGGGGGATACGCTTTACCCGCTCAAGACAGCTACTGAGAAAGTCCAGGGATTCTTCACCTTTGGCAGTGAGGCGAAAACAGGCCATTATATGAAGCTCGCCGAGCGCAGACTCAACGAGATCGAGGCATTAGCCCGGCAGAATCGAACTATACCTCAATCGGTCCTAGATGCGCTGAACGAGGATACTGAGCAGGCACTTGAACTGCTGGTCAAGCATAAGCCGGCAGGGAAACGTCTGCTCAACAGACTGATCGCATTGACAGCAAACCAGAAGAGCGTTCTGGAGAGGGTTATTGAGCAGGTCCCTCCTCAGGCGAAATTGAAGCTGATGGAAGCGCTAACAAGGTCTGAACAAGCGCACGGGCGGGCATCCTTGCTGGAAGACATTTACCCTGGGATGGAGAAATTCAAGGAAGCTAAGCCGGGCCCGTGGCAAAGGAACAGCAGCTTTTTTGAAGCGGAGACCGCCGAATTCTAGTCCTTGGGAATGACCAGTATTCTTCGGACAGGCGGCTCTTCTGATGAGCGACGTGAAGGAACTGACTTACCCTCGCCAGCATGCTCCTCGTCTGAGGCTGATTTCACCTCTGGCAACTGCGCAAGCACCTTGAGTAGGGGAGTGGGGTTCTCCAGAAGCAATCTGATGGTTATACCCTTATCTACAGAGCCCCCCAGATTCAAAATTTCGATATTCGGGGTCTCCTTCAGATGTTTGTGGAGCTGGAGCATCCGGTCCAGACCTATTGGAGGGGGAATAGCGATTTCAACGGTGCCTTTATAGACATCGGGACTTTCCTGTGTCACTTCACTTGGTGAAGTTGACTGTCTATCTGACTTTTGTCCCTCCTTTTTGGACCCCTCGTGTCTTGTTGGCTGAGCCTGTGATGGTTCAGTAGGTATCGACGTATGGATATTTGCGGATGTTGATAGCACCTCCATATTGCCTGCGAAAGAGAGAAGGCTCTGGTTGAACCTGTTAATTATATCTTTCAAATCCCCTTCTGTGATTTTGCCTTTCTTGTTTAGCAGTTGCTCTGCTTCTTCCTTGAAAACCAGGATGGCTTTCTCGGCTTTCTCCCGGGCTTCGGCAACAATTCTGTCCGCTTCTTTCTTGGCGAGTGCGATTATTGAGTCCGCTCTCTCCCTGATCTTCTGCTCTGCCCGACGCTCGGCTTCAGCGACGAGGGCATCTAATTCTGTTTTCGTTTTCTCTCCGCTCTCTTCTCTGGCACGGGCAATAGTTGTGTTGGCTTCTTGCTCGGCAAGGACCTTAATACCCAGCGCTTTCCCTTCGGCTTCTCTAATTATGTCTTGAGCTTTCGCCTCAGCTGCCGATACCCTGTCTTGGGCAGCTTTTTCTGCTTTTTGCTTGGTTTCTGAGATAATTCTGCTTACTTCTGCTCTTGCTTCTCTATCAGCCCTTTCCCTAGCTTCTTCAATAATTCTGACCGCATCCTTCTGTGCGGCAGTCCGGACCGCCTCAGACTTTCTTTCTGCCTCTTTGACCATCTCCAGAGCATTCTGTTCTGCCATCTCGGCGTTCTGTCTTGCCTCATTGACAATCTTGTTGGCTTCTCTATCGGCAGCGGATCTGATCTCCATCGCCTTTTCTTCTGCGTCCCTGAGTAAATCTCCAGCCTGACGCTCGGTTTCGTACAGTTTCTGTCTTGCTTCAGCCAAAATTTTATTTGCCTTCTGCTCTGCAGTCGCCTTAATGGTATCAGCTTTATCTTCTGCATCTCTTAGTATGGACTTGGCCTGTCGTTCGGCCGCTGCAATTCTCTCCTGTGCTCGCAGATTCCCTCTGCGCTCGGCTTCAGATATGATCCTGTCTGCCTCTGCCTTTGAGAGTTCCTCTCTTTGCTCGGCTGCTTTGAGAATATCCCGGGCTTGCTGCTCTGCCAGCTCGATTTTCTCACGAGCTTTCTGTTCAGCCCTCTGCTCGGCTTCGGCGATGATTTCCTCAGTGCGGAGCTTAGCTTTCTCCTCTGCTTTCTCCCTGGCTTCATTAACTATCCATTCAGCCTTCTTCTCCGCGGCCATTAAGATTGCATCTGCTTTCGATTGCGCTTTCTTGGGTATTTCCTGAGCCTGATGCTGCGCAATGGCAATTCTTTGATTCGCCTCTACCTTGGCTTTTACCTGGGCTTCGGCAATGATGTCAGCCGCCTGCTTTCTGGCGTTCTCTTCTGCAGCTTTCAATATCTCCTGGGCCTTCTTCTCTGCTGCAGCAATTCGCTCTTTCAATTGTTCCTCTGTTTTTTGTTCTATTGCAGTTTTAAGTTCATCTACAGTCGTCTGTGCACGTTCTTCTGCTGATTTAATAATGTCCTTTGCCCGTTGCTCTGCGGCTGCAATTTTCTCGTTAGCCTCTTCGATAATGCGCCTGGCTTCCTGTTCGGCAGATATCTTGATTTCCTGGGCTTTGGTTTCTGCGAGAATGACTTTTTCCTGAGCCTTATGTTCTGCGGCTGAGATTTTATCTTTTGCCTCATCTATGATTCGTTGTGCTTCCTGCTCGGCGAGCGATTTAGTGTTTTTTGAGCTATTCTCACTTTCTTTGATAATCTCACGGGCTTTTTGCTCGATATCCAGTGCCTTCTGGTTGGCTTCGTCTATGATACGTCTGGCTTCCTCTTCGGCGGTCCTCTTGACTTTTTGTGCCTTCTCCTCAGCCTGTTTTGTGATATTTAGAGCTTCCTGCTGTGCGTCCAGCAGCTTTTGTTTCGCTTCGTCTAATATATGTCTCGCTTCCTCTTCTGCAGGGCCCTTGATTCCTGCTAGCTTCTCCTCAGCCTGCTTGATGATGCTCTGAGTGTGCTGGGCTGCCTCTCGCTGTGCTTGCTCCCTGGCTTGCGCTATAATAGCGGCTGCGGTGGCGTTGGCTTTTTCCACCATTTCCATTTTGATGGCCAGTGCCTGTTTATCAGCTTCGGCTATGGTTTTTTCGGCTAATCTTATCAGCGAGTCAAGGTGCTGAAGTTTTTCGATGTCAGTATCGTTTGTGGGGATATTTGCGGGCTTGGCAAGGACCGGAATTTGAGCTAATTTCTGCGCGATGTCATCGAATCGCTGTGTCAGGCTGTTGATGAGCGTATCCAGATGTTCAACTTTTTCAGCGACAACGCTGTTTTGCTGCATCAGGCTGCAGACAAAAGAAGACACATCGGCTTCACTGAGCCCGTTTTCAACAAGTTTGAACTTACGTCCCCAGAGCTCTTTCTCCATTGCCTGCATACCTTCCCTGATTTAACAGGATGCAGTCTTCCACTTTGATTTTGCTGAAGTCTGGTCTGGTTTACAATAACACTTTCGTACTCACTCTTGCTGAACTTTAGTAGTACTCCGCTGTCCAATTCGATTCGGTGCCTATTACGGAAAGGGGGCACACCTGGAGGACAGCTTTGCAAATGGCAAAGCGTCATGCTTCGGTTGGCAGGTTATCACGCGACGTGTTCCGGTGCGGAAGGCTTACAAGCGCACGGTGATGTGTGTTGAGCGGCTGGCTCGGCTGAGCTTACTTCCTGGTGGTCACGATAATTCTCTTTATTGCTGCCTTTTCACCGCCCTTGCGGGACGGCATTGTCGACTCGATTTCTTGCGGTGACTCAGTCACTTGCTCAACATCGGGCAGGTCTTCGAGAATGCTGCACAGCGGGATGGGATTTTCTACTACTAATCTGATAGTTATGCTCTTGTCTGCAGCGACTCCCAGGTTCAGCACCTCTACATCCGGGATGCTTCTCAGATGTTTATGAAGTTGCAGCATCTTGTCCAGGCCCAAGGGAGGGGGAATCACTAGTTCCACAGTGCCGCGGTAGAGGGTGGCGGCTTCCTTCTCCGCTTTCTTTGTCGGCTGGACGGACTCTTTTACTTCCACAACCTGTGTTTCCACGAGCGTCGGTGTTGTTGCTTCCGGTTCGGGCTGTTCCGAGATTTTATCTTCCGCAAGGCTCGGAATTACGTCGGTTTCTTTTATAGCACCCAGGTCCGCAAGTAATTCCTGATATGCTTTCTTGAGCTTGTTCTTGATTTCGGTCTGTGTCACCTTCTTGCTTCTGGCAAGAAGCTGTTCGGCCTCCTGTTTCATGAGGGCTACTTCTTCCTGGGCCCTTTTCCTGGCGTCCTTCAGGATAACTTGAGCCTCCTTGCTGGCTTCCTCTGTCTTAGTCCTGATTATCTCTTCAGCTTTTCCTCTTGCTTCATTGAGAATTTCTTCAGCTTTTTTCTCCGCCGATGTTACCATTGCCTGCGCTCTTTCCTCAAGCTCGGCAGCTTGCTGTCTGGCTGTAGATATTATTCTGGCTGCCTCCTCATTGGCATTTGTTGTGATAACCTGAGCCTTCTCCTCTGCCGACTTCATTAATTCGCGGGTTTGCTGCTCTGCTGCGGTGGCTTCCTGCCTGGCCCTTGCTATGATTTCCTCTGCTGCCTTGTTAGCATCCGCTCTAATCCTTTCCGCTGTTTCCTCGGCGGCGTTGAGGATTTCGTCGCCTTGTTTCTTTGCCAGGTCCACTTTTTCGAGTAGAATCCTTTCAGCCTTCTGATCGGCTTCTGAAATGATTCTGCTCGCTTATGCCCGGGCTTTTTCCTCTGCTTCGGCGAGTATAGCTTCAGCCCTGGCTTGTGCCTTCCCCTCTATTTCCGCCTTGATGTCCTTTGCCTGTTTTTCAGCCTCGATGACTGTCTTCTCGGCAAGTTTCTTAAGGGTATCTATATGTTCGAGTTTGGTTGTAAGCTCTTTATTCTGCTCGATGAGGCTGGTGACGAAAGAGACCACCTCAGCCTCGTCCAGGCCGTTCTTGACTATCTTGAATCTTCGCCCCCAGATCTCCTTTGTCTTGCTGTCGCTCGTATCCATACTCCCTACATCCTTTCGGTTATGGCTGTGTCTGGATTTTAATAATAGTTAACTTTAGTTACAATGGCAGTATAGTCCCAGGTACATCCAGGACTTTAGTATGATTCCCGACAGCTCAGCTATCCTGAGGAATACCCGATGGGCTTTGCTGCAGCCCAGCTTACAAAGTTACCACTTCTGAGGACTTATGTCAAAATATTGAATCTTATACGATAGATATAGTGGGTCATCCTAGATAGTTTAAGGAAGCTAATTTCAGCTCTCTTTTCTTTAAAATAGCTCCCTTAACTTGACATATAATCAAGTTTGTTGTATATACCTATCCCGTATCAACAAGGTTGAGCTGTCGTTGACTGGAAGCATAGATCTCGTCGAAGAGTGGTTTTCTGTGACAAAGAAAGCCGGATTTCTGAGCGTGGAAGACCTGTACCGGTCGATATTTTCAAGGAATATAGGGTTCCTCACCGAGTCTGAGCAAGACAAACTGAGGAAAGCTACCATAGCCATCGGCGGCGTAGGAGGCATCGGGGGGTTGCTTGCAGAAAGGCTGATCAGGCTCGGTGTCGGGCATCTCAGGATTACTGACCCTGAAGACTTCGAAATCAGCAATCTGAACAGACAATTCTGTTCCTCTGTCTCTAGCCTCGGCCACAATAAGGCGAAAGTAGTGTACTCGCAGATTAAGGATATCAACCCGCAGGCTCAGATAGACTGGAACACCAACGGAATAAAGACGCAAAAGGACGTTGAGTTTCTGCTGAACGGTTGCGAGGTGGTAGTTGATGCAATGGACTTCGGCCTGTTTAAGGAGTCCGTCATGTTACAGAGAGAAGCGCGACGCAGAGGAATTTACTATCTCTTTGCCTGTGCGGTGGGATTCGGAGCTCTTGTTGTAGTCTTCGACCCCAGGGGCCAGACTCTTGAGGAGTACAACGGAATCCCTCAGGATGCAGATTTGAACGATGCCGACAGTCTGAGACCCCCTCTGGAAAGAATCTGCCCTGTCATACCTTCGTATGCCGTGCCAGCATCAGAGGAGGCGGAGAAGATAGTACACGAAATCCTTTCAGGAGAAAGGGGTGCTCCAAGCACCAGCATAGGAGTAGGGCTGGCTTCGATAGTGGCAGCTAATGAAGCGATGAACATCATACTTAAGAAGAGACCCATTTGTGTTGCTCCTCAGTACACCTATATTGACCTGATTGACCGAA
>FWPV01014629.1_pt1 | contig 11468 bp, 8 predicted proteins | sample 2228371 | NCBI WGS metagenome assembly FWPV01 (sample SAMEA103939776, study PRJEB20133) | metagenome | reverse complement strand
CTGTCCCTATCCTGTCCGGACAGGAAGCGGCGCCCAACCTGCAATCCATCGCCGGCCGTTTGGACCGGCTGGAGCGCGAAAATGACGCTCTGCGGGCGGAAATCGCGGCTCTCCGCGAGGAGTTGCGCCGCCTCAGCGCCGCCGCGCCGCAACCGCCTCCGGCGGCGGAGCGCATCGAAGTTCACGAGTCCCGCATCGCGGAACTGGCTCAGACGCGCGTGCAAACAACCTCCCGCTTTCCCATCCAACTCACCGGCATGGCGCTTTTCAACGCTTTCTGGAACGGCCGGTTCGGCGGTGACCAGCAGTTCCCCACCGCCGCCCAGCTCGCCGAAGGGCGCGCGAACGCCGGCGGGACCTTCCGCCAGAGCGTCTTGGGGTTCCGTTTCCACGGGCCTGAGGTGGGGCGCGGCGGCAGGGTCAGCGGCGCGCTGTATGCCGACTTTTTCGCCGGCGCCGGCACCTCGCTAAATCAGCTTCTGCGGGTCCGTGTGGCCTCCATTCAGGTGGACTGGAAGAACTACACCATTATGGCGGGACAGGAAAAGCCGCTCATCGCGCCGCGCGAACCCACGTCGCTCGCCCAGGTGGGCGTCTCGCCCCTCACCGCAGCGGGCAATCTCTGGCGGTGGCTTCCTCAGGCGCGCATCGAAAGGCGTGTGAGCTTCACGAAATCCTCCGGACTGCACGCCGCCGCAGCCATCCTCCAGACCGGCGAGACCGCCACGGTGGTCCCCGATGAGTACGCGGCGACGGTCGCGCCCTCCCGTCCGGGCTTTGAAGGACGCATTGAGTTTTGGCGACACCGTGGTCCCGGGAAGCGAATCGAGATTGCTCCCGGCTTCCATGCCTCCACCACCCGCGCCGCCGGTGGGCGCGCGCCATCCCGCATCTACTCTCTCGACTGGCTGCTGCAACCCGCGGAGCGGCTCGATTTCAGCGGGGCTTTCTTCGAGGGAAAGAACGTGACCGTCCTCGGGGCTCTGCGGCAGGGGTTCATGATCGTCGACGGGCGTCCCCGCAGCGTGAGGTCGCGGGGCGGCTGGGGCCAGCTCGCCTATCGCCCCAACCAGCGGATCTCGCTGCACGGTTTCATGGGACAGCAGGATGACCGCAATTCCGACCTGGCGCCCGGACGGATCGGCAAGAACCTGGCTTTTGGGGCGAACTCCATTTTCAAACTCGCCCCCAACGTGCTGGTGAGTTTCGAAGGCGCCGCGATCCGGACGAATTACCTTGGCGCCGGGCTGCGGACGGTGAATCACTATGATCTGGCTTTGGCGTATCAGTTCTAGCCTGGCGCTCGCGGCGGCGCTTCAAGCCGCCTCCGTCTCCGGCAGCGTGGTTCTTGAGAACTCGCGTGAGGCGAGCGTCCGCCGCCAGAAGGATTACTCCGGCGTGGTGGTTTCCTTGACCCGGCTCGGCAGCCCCGCCGCCGAACGTCCGCCGCGGCAAGCCACCGCCCGGATGGATCAGCGGAAAAAGACGTTCATCCCGCACATCCTGGCTGTGGAGGTTGGCACGACTGTGGAGTTCCCCAACAACGATCCCATCTTCCACAACGCCTTCTCCAACTACGACGGACAGATTTTCGATCTCGGGCTCTATCCCCCGGGTACGACCCGCAAAGTGGCCTTTCACCGCCCGGGCGTGGTCCGCGTCTTCTGCAACATCCACGCTTCGATGAGCGCCGTCATCGTAGTTCTCCCCACGCCTTGGTTCACCGTTACGCCGGCGTCGGGGCAGTTCGCCATCCATGGGGTTCCGCCCGGCGAATACCTCCTCCGGGTGTTCCATGAACGCGCCGTGCCTTCCGTTCTTCAAGCTCTGGAGAGGCGCGTCGTGGTCGCAGGGAGCGACGTCTCGCTAGGGGCGATTCGCGTCTCCGAAGCCGGGTATCTCGTGGTGCCGCACACGAACAAATACGGCAAGCCGTATGATCCCCATGGCGAAGATCTCCCTCTTTATCCGGCTGCACGGAAGTGAACGCCATGCCCGCACGCCGCTCGTCTGTTTCGTTGCTCTGGAAGATCCTGGTGTCCACGTCGGTGGCGTTGACGGTTCTGTTTGCCGCCACCGGGTGGATCGTTCAGGAGCGAGCCGAGCGGATCGCCGTGCGGAGCCTGGACGAAGAAGCCCGCGCCAGCTTTCAAGCTTACGAATCCCTCTGGAAGGCGCGAGCCGAAATGCTCGCCACCGTAAGCAGCCTGCTCAGCCGGATGCCGGACGTCCGCGCCGCCTTCTACACCCGCGATCGCGCCACCATCCGCGACACCGCCGGTGAGGTTTGGAACCGCATAGCCCGGGACGGCGCCATCTTCCTGGTGACGGATCCCCGCGGCGCTGTGATCGCTTCTCTTGGCGCGCCTCAGCACCGGATCCCCCCGGAACTCCCGGCGGTGGAAATCGCCGCCGCTCAGTTCCCGCGGCAGGCTTCCGGCTTCCTCGAACTCGAGGGCGAGCTCTTCCAAGTGACGCTGACGCCGGTGTACGTCGAAACCGCTAGAGAACCTGCTCTGCTCAACGTCCTGCTCGCCGGCTACCGGGTGGACGATGACTTGGCGCGCCGCCTGCTCCAGGATACTGGCGGCAGCGAATTTGTGTTCACGGTAGGCAACCGCGTGGTGGCGTCAAGCTTGCGGGGAGACGCCCTTTACGGCTCCGATCATATGCCGCGCCTGACGCGCCCGCTCGTTGACCTCGAGGGGAAGCCCATCGGGGAGCTGCGCATTAGCCGCTCGCTCGACGCCGCACGGGGCCACCTGTCCAATCTGCGGCGCGACATTCTGCTCATCTGGCTGGCGGCTATGATCGCCGGACTCGCGCTCACCTGGTTGCTGGCGCGCCGCATCCTCCAACCGGTGGCGGAGCTGGACCGCGCAGCCGCCCGCATCGCGCAAGGCGACTACGAGCTGGAAGTCCCGGTCCGCAGCCGCGATGAATTGGGCAGGCTCGCACAGACATTCAACGCCATGTGCGCCTCCATACGGGAAGCCCGAGCCGAGCTGATACGGCAAGAGCGCCTCTCGACCATCGCCCGCCTCACCACGTCCCTGGTGCACGATCTCCGGAATCCCTTGGCGGCCATTTTCGGAGGGGCGGAGATGCTGGTGGACAGCGCGCTTTCCCCGGCTCAGGTGAAGCGCCTGGCGGACAATATTTACAAGTCTTCGCGCCGCATTCAGGACATGTTGCAGGAGTTTCTGGAATTCGGCCGGGAAGCCGGGGCTTCGCGCGAAGTCTGCCGGCTCGGGGACTTGGTTCGCGCGGGCCTGGATTCCCACGCCGCGGCGATGAGCCGGCAAGGCGTGACGGTGGAAACCCTGATCCCCGAGGACCTCGAAGTGGAAGTGGCCCGCTCCCGGGTGGAGCGCGTCTTCGAGAATCTGATCGCCAATGCGGTCGAAGCCATGCCTGAGGGAGGCGCCATCCGGATCGAGGCTCAACCGCGCGACCGCTGGGTGGAAGTGGCGGTGGAGGATACGGGTCCGGGCGTCGCCCCGGAAATCGTGGACCGCCTGTTTCATCCGTTTGCCACTGCCCGCAAGCGCAACGGAATGGGACTCGGCTTGGCGTTCGCCAGGCAGACCGTCCTTGAACACGGGGGCGACCTGTGGCTCGACGCGGGCTTCCAGACGGGCGCAAGGTTCTGCCTCCGGCTGCCGCGCGCCGGGGCGAATTAACACAGCTTTTACAGTTTCTCCACCAAGCCCTAGACACCCCGTGTCAACATCGGGACATGAGGTGGGCATACGGGGGCAAGTCGAAGCGCCATCTGAAGACCGCCGGTTTCGCCGGAGCGTTCCTGTTTCTCGGATTACAGGTTGCGCCGGTGGCTGCGCCGCGGGTCAATCCGCCGGTGGAGCTCAAGCAAACCGTCCACGCGGATCCATCCGTGCCGCAAGCGGTCAAGGAGATCCTCGACCGCTCCTGCATGAACTGCCATTCCAACTCCACGGCGTGGCCGTGGTATTCACGCGTCGCGCCGGCGTCATGGCTCGTAGCGCAAGACGTGGCGGACGGCCGAAGAGCACTGAACTTTTCCGAGTGGGGCGCAAAGAAACCGCCGCTGCAGGCGGCGCTCGCCGCGGCGGCATGCGCCAACGTGCGCAGTGGAAAGATGCCGCTGCCGCGATACTTGCTCTTGCACCCCGGCGCACGGCTTAGCGAAGCCGAAAAGGACGCTCTGTGCGCGTGGTCCGAGGAGGCGCTGCGAAGTCTCGGACGCCCTCGCCAAACCCGGACCTCGGAATGACCGTCCGAGCCGCGCTATCTTGTTCCCATGGACCATCCGGCCCTGCCTCGATTGACCTGGGAGACTTTCACCCGCGATTTCGCCGGCCGCCACCGCCTGCACGATGTGATCGACTATTGGGCGGCGCGCAAGCCTGATTCCCCGGCGGTCATTCAGTTTGACCAGAAGCGCACGCTGTCGTGGGCTGAACTGGCTCAAGCTTCGCGGCAGGCAGCCCGGCGGCTGTGCGCCATGGGCGTAGGCCCGGGCGATTTCCTGGCCACTTCGCTGCCTTTTCTCGCGGAGCACATCATTTTGGAGTACGCTTGCTTCCGCCTGGGCGTGGTTCTGACGCCCCTCGATTTGCGGCTTCGTCCCGCGGAAGTCGAGGCGTGCCTCAGAGCCGTGCGCGCGAAGCTTCACGTCACTCCCGCCACGCTCCCCGAGATCATGCGAGGCGAAGGCATGGACTTTCCGCACGAAGTTACGCCGGACGCCGGAGCACTGGCTATCTTCACCACCGGTTCCACGGGCAGCCCGAAGCCGGCGCTGCTCTCACACCGGAACATCACCGTCCAGAACATGTGCCTTGGCGCCGCTTTCAACTTCCGCGAGGATATGCGGGTGTTAGTCAATCTCCCTCCCTCTCATGTGGGAGGCCAAACAGAGGCGCTGATGACCACCCTGTTCTATGGCGGCACGGCGGTGGTGTTGTCTGCATTCGATCCGGTCCGCTCGCTCGAAGCCATCCGGGAGTGCAGAGTTCAATTGATCGGCCAGATTCCGGCCATGTTCCAACTCGAGTGGCGCCGTGCCGAATACGCCGCCGCGGACCTCTCCAGCCTGGAAATCGTGCTTTACGGCGGGCAGCAAGCGCCCATTCCCATGCTGGAAAAGATGGCGGCGATGGCGCCCCGGCTGGCGACAGGGCTCGGTCTTACCGAATGCGCCGGCTTTTGCACCTACACTCCTCCCGGCGCCCCGCCGAAATCGCTGGCGGCGTCTTTGGGGTTCGATATGCCGGTCTACCCCATGACCATCCGCCGCGAGATGCGCGAAGATGGCTCGGCGGGGGAAGAACTGCCGGACGGCGAAGTCGGGCACGTCTGTTTCCGCGGACCGCAAACCTTTTTGGGCTACGTCAATGACTCCGAAGCCACGCGCCGCGCCGTCTCGACCGACGGGTGGCTGTACACCGGCGACCTCGGCTCCCGCGGCCCGGACGGATTGCGCCTTGCCGGCCGCGCCAAGTGGGTGATCAAACCCGCCGGCTATCAAGTATTCCCCGGCGACGTCGAAAACCACATCCTCCAATTGCCTCAAGTGGCTTCGTGCGGCGTGGTGGGCGCGGAACACAGGACGCTCACCGAAGCCGTGGTGGCGTTTGTCGAATTGAAACCCGGCGCTGCGCTCACGGTACAGGAGCTGCGGCGGCACGCGCGCGGCATCGCTTCGTATATGCGCCCGCTTCACTATGTCATCTTGGAGCCGGGCCAGCTTCCGCTCAACCGCTCCGTCAAGACCGACTACGTGCGCTTGGCCGAAATGGCGCGCGAGGAAATCCGGCGGCTCCGGGACGCAGGCCGCTGGGACGGGTAAGCTTGAATAAAGGACAACGGAGTATGTTTCTTTCTCGTTATCTCTGCCTGCTTTTCACCGGGGCGGCTATCGCCGCGCAGCCCGCCGCCGTCCGCGAACCCGCGCGCGAGATTCCGCTCACCCGGGATGTGGACGTGGTGGTGGTCGGAGGAACCACCGCCGCGGTGGCCGCCGCGGAAGCCGCTGCCCGTGCGGGCGCCAAAGTGTTCCTCGCCGCCCCGCGCCCTTACCTCGGCGACGACCTGTGCGCCAAGATGCGCTTGTGGCTCGAGCCGGGCGAAAAGGCTGAGAGCGGACTGCCCGCGCGAATTTTCTCCGAAGGGCGGGGCCCCGTGCGCCCGATGCACGTGAAAAAGACTCTCGACGACGCTTTGGTCGCCGCCGGCGTCCCCTTCCTGTTCAGCTCCTATCCGTCCGACCTGTTGCGGGACGAAAAAGGACGCCTCGCCGGCGTGGTGATCGCCAACCGGGCAGGGCGGCAAGCCATCCGCGCCCGCGTCATCATCGACGCCACCGAAAGGGCTACGGTGGCTCGGCTCGCCGGCGCCCGGTTCCGCCCCTTCCCCGCAAAGACTTACACTTTCTGGCGCTACATCGCCGGGGGCGATGCGCCGCCCTCCCCCGCTGTGAGACGGCGGGCGACAGGCATGATTTTCCGCGGAGACGGAAGCGAGGCGGATCAGAAAAAGCCGCAGGCTAAAGCGGTGGAGATCATCGAGTACTCTCTTGACATCGCCATGCGGGACGCCTCTTTCGCCTCCTTCGCTCGAGCCGAACAGAAGGCGCGGGACCTCACCGCCTCTCCCACCGAACAGTTCAATACCGATGAGCTCTTCTTCATCCCGCCGGATTCGATCCGCGCCGCGAAGCCTTTCACGGGCGCCGGAGAGGTGCCGCTCGAAGCTCTCCAACCGGCGGGCGTGAGCCAGGTTTTCGTCCTCAGCGCAATGGCGGACGTCCCCCGCGATCGGGCGGCGAAATTGGTCCGCCCGGTCGAATTCATGGCTCTCGGGGAACGCGTGGGGGCGGCAGCCGCCCGGCTCGCGGCTCAAACCACCGTCGGCTCACACGTCACCGTCGTCCCTTCCGCCGCGCCGGCTCAGGGCAAAGCGGAAGTGAAGGAGATCCTGGAAGGCGAGCGCCCGGCTGCCCGGGGCGTGCCCAAAATCAAATCCGCCGCGCGTTCGGTCCCTGTCTTGGGCAGCTATGACGTAGTTGTCGTGGGCGGAGGGACCGGAGGCGCCCCGGCTGCCATCGCCGCCGCCCGCTCCGGCGCGAAGGTGCTGGTCGTCGAATATTTGTACGGACTCGGCGGCGTCGGGACCATGGGTCTGATCACCTCCTACTACTGGGGCTTCCGCGGCGGATTCACTAAGGAAATTCCCGGCAAGGGCGATCTTGGAACCACTAGCGCGGCTGAATTCCTGAAGGGTGGACCGGACCGTAAGTCAAGCCCCCGCTTCGTGTGGAATCCCTTGGAGCGCTCGGAGTGGTTCCGGCGCGAGATTCTCAAAGCCGGCGGGGAGATCTGGTACGGCGCAGCCGGCTGCGGAGCGGTGGTGGAAAGCAATCGCGTCACCGGCGTGATGGTGGCGACGCCGCAGGGGCGCGGCGCGGTTCTCGCCCGGATGGTCATCGATTCCACAGGCAACTCCGATATTGCCGCCGCGGCGGGCGCTGAAACGGTGCACACCGGCGTCGGAGAACTCGCGCAACAAGGCGTGGGGCTGCCGTTTGTGAAGCTGGCCCCCGGCTCCACAAACACGGATTTCACCCTCACCGACGAAACCGACATGGTGGACGTCTCCCACCTGTTTGTTTACGCCAAGGAAAAGTACGCCGAGCAATTCGACTTGGGGCAGCTCATCGACAGCCGCGAGCGGCGGCGCATCGTGGGCGACTTTGAGATGACCCTGCTCGACGCCCTGAACGAACGCAGCTACCCGGATACGATCTCGCTGGCATGGTCGAACTTTGACACCCACGGCTATACGGTCGACCCGTACTTGCTCTTGGACCACCCTGAGCGCGTGGGATTCGCGGTCAAGGTTCCGTACCGCTGCCTCATCCCGAAAGGGTTGGACGGCATCCTGGTCACCGGGCTCAGCATCAGCGCCCATCGCGACGCGCTGCCCCTGCTGCGGATGCAAGCCGACATTCACAACCAAGGCTACGCCGTGGGGCTCGCCGCCGCCACGCTCGCTAAAACCGGACAGCCGGTTCGCGCCTTGGACATCCGCGCCCTGCAAAAGAAACTCGCCGCGCTCGACATCGTGCCGGAGAGCGTCCTTCAGGAGCAGGACTCCTATCCGATCCCGGACTCTAAAGTCGCCGAGGCTGTAAAGCGCCTCAAGGACGACAGCACCGCCGCCCGGATCCTGATGGCGAAACCGGAGTCCGCTTCGCCACTACTGCGCAGCGCCTACCGGGAGGCGCAAACCGACAAGGACAAGCTTACTTACGCCATGGCGCTCGCGGTGCTGGGGGATGCCGGAGGCGTGCCAACCCTGATCGCCGCCCTGGAATCCCAACCCTGGGACAAGGGATGGGATTACAAAGGCATGGGACAGTTCGGCGCCGCCTTGAGCCGCGTCGATGGCTGGATTGTCGCCCTCGGACGCACGCGTGACCGCAGGGCGCTGCCCGCCATTTTGAAGAAAGCCGCCGAACTCAACGCCCAATCGGAATTTTCGCACCACCGGGCGGTGGCGCTGGCTCTGGAAATGATCGCCGACCCCTCGGCGGCGCCGGTGCTCGCGGCTCTCCTCAATAAGCCCGGAATGCGCGGCTATGTGGTTAAGAATACGGCTCAAGCCGCGGCGTTGAGCGGCAAGGACCGCAACGACAACCGCTCCCGGGCGGTTTCGCTTCGCGAGTTGAGCTTGGCGCGGGCGCTGTACCGTTGCGGGGACTACAACGGACTTGGGAAAGCAATTTTGGAAGAATACGCAGGCGACTTGAGAGGGCATCTCGCCCGCCACGCCCGCGCGGTATTGGAGGATATCCGGCAAGGGGCGCCACGCTGAGATCCCCCGGGAGGGTGGCGCGGCGTTTTCCTTTCTGCGTACTATAGAATCACCACACGTCATGTCTTCAACCAACCGCACCGACGTGTTTGACGAGGCGCCGCTGCTCGAACGCGCCCGCGCCGGAGACGCGGGAGCCTTCACCGAGCTGGTGAACCGCTACGAAAGAAGAATCTTTCGCCTCGCTAAACACATCACTCAGAACGAGGAGGACGCCGAAGACGTTCTTCAGGAGACGTTTCTGAAGGCTTACAGCCACCTGGACGAGTTTCAGGGGCAGTCGAAATTCTACACCTGGATCGTAAGGATCGCGGTGAATGAATCTTTGATGAAGCTGAGGAAACGGAAAAGCGATCGCATGGTTTCGCTCGACGAGACCATCGATACGGGCGAAGAGACGGTGGTGCGGGAGATTGCCGTGTGGGACGGCAATCCGGAACAGCGTTACTCGCAGGAAGAACTCCGGCAAATCCTTGAAAAGGCTGTGGATAGCCTTCGACCGGCTTTCCGGACGGTGTTCTTGCTGCGGGATGTTGAGGAGTTATCCACGGAAGAGACGGCGGCGCTGCTGGATCTCTCGGTTCCAGCCGTGAAGAGCCGTCTTCTTCGAGCCCGCCTCCAGCTTCGGGAGAAGCTGACGAGGTTGTTCAAACGAAAGGGGGACGATGTATTTGCTTACTTGTAAGGACTTCCTCAGCGAGTTGAACGAATACCTCGACGAGACGGCGGATCCTGGGCTCCGGGCACAGCTTGAGCAGCATGTGAACGATTGCCCGAATTGTTGGGTCGTGGTGGACACCACCAAAAAGACGTTGCAGATTTTCAAGAACTTAGAACCCCAAGAAATACCGGAAAGAGTCCACCGGCGGCTGACAGAGGCTTTGCAACGCAAGATCGCCGCCGGACCGCCCGGAGCAGCCGCCCGCTAACGCCGCGCCCCACAACCCCCTTGGGGTGTATTAAGATAGGGCTTTCAGCTCTCGGGCGGCTGGCCTATGGATCATATCCTTTCTGTTGTTCTGTTTACCCCCCTGCTTGGGTTCCTGGTGTTGCTTTTTATCCCTGCCTCCAAGCCCTTGGCGATCAAGCTCTGGTCGAACGCCATCTCCTTCATAGGCTTCCTGGTTTGCCTGCCCTTGATTTTCCAGTTCGACCGCACCAAGGACTTTCAGTTCGTGGAAAAGGCGCCGTGGATCCCCTCGATCGGGGCTTCCTATCACCTCGGAATCGACGGCATCGGGCTGCTGCTCGTCGTCCTGACGGCGCTCTTGGGATTCATCTCTATCCTTTCGAGTTGGAACGCCATCGAACACCGGCTGAAGGAATATTACTCCTACTTCCTCATCCTCCAAGTGGGAATGTTGGGCGTCTTCATGGCGCTCGATTTTCTTCTTTTCTTCGTGTTCTGGGAGTTGGTGCTCGTGCCGATGTACCTCATCATCGGCATCTGGGGCGGAGAGCGGCGGATTTACGCAGCCATCAAGTTCATGATCTACACCTTGATTGGCTCCATCCTGATGCTGCTCGGCATCCTGACGATGTATTTCCAGCACTTTGCCCAATTCCAGGTTTACACGTTCGACATCGCCGAGCTGATGCGGACTCAGATGTCGCCGGCGGTGCAGTGGTGGGTGTTCTGGGCGCTGTTCCTCGGTTTTGCGGTGAAGGTGCCGATGTTCCCGTTCCACACGTGGCTCCCGGATGCCCACACGGAGGCGCCCACGGCGGGCTCGGTCATCCTTGCCGGAGTCCTGCTGAAGATGGGGACGTACGGATTTCTGCGGTTTTCTCTTCCTTTGCTTCCTGACGCCGCCAAGGATCCCCTCGTGATTTACGCCATGGCGGTGCTGTCGATCATCGCTATCGTCTATGGAGCGCTGGTGAGCCTCATGCAGAAGGACTGGAAGAAACTGGTGGCGTACTCCTCGGTGAGCCACCTCGGCTTTTGCACGCTGGGCATTTTCGCCTTGAATCCCGCCGGGCTCTCCGGTTCCATCCTGCAACAGATCAACCACGGCATCTCTACGGGGATGTTGTTCTTGATCGTGGGTATTGTCTATGAGCGGCGGCACACGCGCATGATCGCGGACTACGGGGGGTTGTACAAGGTAATGCCGGTGTTCACGATCGTCTTCCTGATCACGGCGCTCAGCTCCATGGGCATGCCGCCTCTGAACGGGTTCATCGGCGAAATCACCATCCTCCAAGGCGTGTACAAGGAATCCTTCAATTGGGCGTTTTGGGTGGTGGTGGGAATCGCTCTGGGCGCGGCGTACCTGATCTGGCTCTTCCAGAGGACGATGTTCGGGGAGTTGGGCGAGAAGAACCGCGGGCTGCGCGATTTATCGCCGCGGGAAATCGCCGTATTCGCGCCGCTGATCGTGTGGGCTATTTGGATCGGCGTTTATCCCAAGCCCTACTTTGAGATCCTCGAGCGCCCGGTGGCGCACATCGTGGAGCGCGTCCGCCCCGGCTACCACGCGCAGCACGGTCTCAAGAATCCCCTAGCCGCTAACCCCACAGCCAGCCTGGTGCGCTAAGCAAACTTCTTAGAAACCCCGTGGCGCAAGCACTCTTGCTTGCAGCGCCGCCACTCTTGGAGGCGCGCT
>FWPV01014628.1_pt1 | contig 11470 bp, 7 predicted proteins | sample 2228371 | NCBI WGS metagenome assembly FWPV01 (sample SAMEA103939776, study PRJEB20133) | metagenome | reverse complement strand
TGGTGATGTAGGGCGTCTGGAAAGAATCCAGGGCCCGTGGCACCAGCTTGAGGCACGTCTCGGTCGAGGTCAGCCGCGACCCCATATAGAGGTGCAGGACAGTCCCGCCGGTATATTTGCGCTGCAGCGCTTCCTGGTGGGCCAAGGCCTCAAAGGGGTCGTCGGTGTAGTCGACCGGCAGTTGCGAGGAGTTGGTGTAGTAAGGCTGCTGGGCCGTCCCGGCCTGGAGAATGTCGGCGAAACGCTTCTTGTCTTCCTTGGCGAAGCGATAGGTCGCCCCCTCGGCCGGCGTGGCTTCCAGATTGTACATGTGACCGGTCTCGGCCTGGAACGCCACGATCCGCGCCCGCACGTGATCGAGCACCCTCAGAGCGAAATCTCGGCCCCACGGGGTGGCGATGTCCTCGGTCCCGGCGGTGAAGTTGCGGATCATCTCGTTGAGCCCGTTCACCCCCAGGGTGGAGAAGTGGTTGCGCAGCGTGCCCAGGTAGCGCGCGGTGTAGGGGAACAGCCCCTCATCCATCAGCTGCTGGACCACCCGGCGCTTGATTTCCAGGCTGTCGCGCCCCAGGTCCAGCAAGGCGTCCAATCGCTCAAGCAGTCCGGCTTCGTCGCCGCGGTGGACATAGCCTAGTCGCGCGCAGTTGACGGTCACGACGCCCAAGGAGCCTGTCTGCTCGGCGCTGCCAAACAACCCGTTGCCGCGCTTGAGCAACTCCGAAAGGTCCAACTGCAGCCGGCAGCACATCGACCGGATCATGTTGGGCTTGAGTTCGGAGTTCACGAAGTTCTGGAAGTACGGCAAGCCGTACTTGGCCGTCATCGCGAACAATCGCTCGGCGTTTTCGCTTTCCCAAGGAAAGTCCGGGGTGATGTTGTAGGTGGGGATGGGGAAGGTGAACACTCGCCCCTTGGCGTCGCCCTGGCTCATCACGTCGATATAGGCGCGGTTGATCATGTCCATCTCGGCCTGCAGTTCACCATAGGTGAACGGCATGTCCACACCGCCGATGACCGGCGTCTGTTCGCGCAGGTCTTCTGGGCAGATCCAGTCGAAGGTCAGGTTGGTGAACGGGGTCTGGGTCCCCCAGCGCGAGGGAATGTTGAGATTGTAGATCAGCTCCTGAACGCCCTGACGCACCTGCTCGTAGCTCATGGCGTCCTTGCGCACGAACGGCGCCATATAGGTGTCGAACGAGCTGAACGCCTGGGCGCCCGCCCACTCGTTCTGCAGCGTGCCCAGGAAGTTGACCACCTGGCCCACAGCGCTTGAAAAATGCTTGGCTGGCCCACACTCCACGCGCCCGGGTACGCCGTTGAAACCTTCGGTCAGCAGGGTGCGCAGCGACCAGCCGGCGCAATAGCCCGCCAGCATATCCAGGTCGTGGATGTGCAGATCACCGGCGCGATGAGCTTGCCCGATCTCAGGCGGATAGACCTCCGACAGCCAGTAGTTGGCGACCACCTTGCCCGAGACATTGAGGATCAAGCCGCCCAAGGAATAGCCCTGGTTGGCGTTGGCGTTCACGCGCCAGTCGCGCCGATGGAGATATTCGTCAATCGACGCGCCGACCTCGATCGACACCGAATCCCGCGCGGCGACCGGCGGTTGCTCTGAGGTCTTGGCCCTATGGTCCGCCATAGTCGCAACGTTCATATCGACACCACATGTTGGATTAATGCTTCATGCAAACACTATATCTGGTGCCATCAGCCAAAAATGAGCGAGTTCGCCTCGCCGCTTGATGGCCGTCAAAAGCCAAAACGAGGCGACCGGTCTGGTCGGAGCCACGGAGACTCTCGCTCGCCAGGGCTCATCCCCCCGCCTGGGCCGAGACGCCGAAAGTGGCGGCCGATCACGACTCTGGGACGCCACCTGCATGGCGGCGGGGGCAAGACATGATTAGTGTATCGAACAACGGCCTTGCGCCGCCGCTTGAGGGCGAGCGCCGTTGTCGCCTGACCAATGGAAGTGACGCATGTCCAATATCACTGCAGATCGTCGCGCGCTCCTTGGCGCCGGGGTCTTTCTTGGCGCAGGCGCGCTTGTGGCCACGCCCGGCAACGCCGCGCCGACGGCGCGCTTCAAACCCGCGCCAGCGCCGATGCCATTCGATCCGGCGGCCGTTCCCGGCCTGTCCGAAAAATTGCTACGTAGCCACTACGACAATAACTATACCGGCGCCGTGAATAGGTTAGCGGCGATCGCGGCGGAATTGGCCTCACTCGATCTGACGAGCGCGCCCGGCTATCGTGTAAACGGGCTCAAACGTGAAGAACTCATCGCGTGGAACTCGATGGTGCTTCATGAAGTCTACTTCGCTGGCCTGGCTCCGGCGGAGCGGGCGAGCCCCACCCTGGCGCAGGCCCTTGAGCGCGACTTTGGTAGCTATGATCGTTGGGCGGCGGAGTTCTCCGCCATGGGTAAGGCGCTTGGCGGCGGGTCTGGATGGGTGCTGTTGACCTGGAGTCGACGGGACGGGCGACTGGTGAACACCTGGGCCGCCGACCACACCATGCTCCTGGCCGACGGCGCCCCGCTGCTCGCGCTCGACATGTACGAGCACGCCTATCACATGGACTACGGCGCCAAGGCGGGGGCCTATGTCGACGCCTTCATGAAGGCGGTCTCGTGGAAGCACGCCAACGCGGCCTTTTGGCGAGCGACTGTCGCGTAGCGCTTCCCAGTCGTCTGGCGCCATCGCTCGCCGCGCTTTGGGGGCCGTAGTTGGTCTCAGCCAAGGCCTGAAATCCGACGCTCGGCCGCTTGCAGCTCTTCAAGGCGGTTGATGTTGACGAAGCGGTCGGCGTGATCATCGCGCCACGCGACGTCGACTGCGCCGACAAACTGGCCAAAGCCCTTCAAGGATCGACGGCCAGTGGCGACATAGGCGTCCAATCGATCAAGGCAGCTTGCCCGCCAGAGGCCACAGACCGCTTGGGATTCGCCCGCGATCGCGGGGAAGGCCACGGCCGCAGCGGTGTCGGCCAACGTCGCCGACAGGCGCTCGGCTAGGTCGTCGGGCAGCCAAGGCATGTCGCAGGGTAGGGTCAGGACATGCGCCGCCGCCAGGTCGCGCGCGAAGGCGAGCGCCGCCGCCAACCCGGCCAGCGGCCCTTCAAGATCAGGTGAGTCGAGCAATTCCAACCCATCGGACATGGCCACTTGTCCGGTCCGCCGCACGCTGATCGCAACCGGCCCGCCATAGTGACGGGCTCGATCAAGCGCCCAATCGACCAAGGGCCGTCCGCCGAGCCGCCGGGCGGGCTTGTCGCCGCCAAGGCGCGCGCCCTGACCTCCCGCGAGAACGACGACCGGTCCCATGGGCTCCCCTATCCGCCGCGGCGTTGAACCAGCGTGAACCGCCGAGGCTCGGCCACAAGCGTTCGCTTGAGGATCGCGCCCAGCCCCGCCAAGGCCGGATCTTCCGAACCTTGCGCGGCCGAGATCAAGCGCGTCCAGGCCTCATCGTCGGCTTCGCGGACAAACGTGTCAGCCTGACGCAACACCCAGTCGGTGAGGTCCAGCCCCGCCTCGGTGGCCGCAGCGCGCGACCGGTCAAGCAGAGCCGGATCTCCGGCCTCAAGCCAAGCCTCAAGGCCCTTGACTGTATTGGCGTCGCTGATCAGCGCGCCAAGCGACAAAACCTGGGGCGCTGGGGTGTTTTCTTCGACGCTCAGCAGGCCGCCCTGTCGGGCCTGCGCCGCCAGATCCGCCACATATCGCGCCGCCGCCGCCGACCAGGCCCGCCCCTCAAGATTGAGCCTGATCTCCGGCTCGACCCGCTCGAACGGTAGGGGCTGCCCGGGCGCACGGCGATCCAGGCGCAGGACATGCCAACCAAACCGCGAGCGAACGGGATCCGCCGCGACCTGCCCAGGGTCGAGGCGCGCCAGGGCCTGTTCGACCTCTGCGACGAGGTCGCCTTGCGTCAGTTGTCCCAGCGACCCGCCCGCCGCCGCCGATGGGCACGCCGAGTGGGCTCTGGCCAAGTCCGAGAACCGTTGCGGCGCGGTCTTCAACTCGTGGATCAGCCCCCTGGCCAGGGCTTCCGCCGCATCCAGATCGTCGGGCTGATCGCCCGCCGCCGCCACCAGAATATGCGACGCCTCGACTAGGCTTGGGCTCATGAAGCGGTGATTTTGCGCCTCATAGAGCCTGCGGCACTCTTCCGGCGTCGGCGAAGAGGCGACCACCTCCTGATCGAGGACCGCCCGGACCAGCGCCTCCTCGGGGGTCTCTTCTCTCCCCTGTTCGTCGAACTCCGGCTCGGGGCTCAAGTTCAGGGCCGCAGCCCGGTGCAGGAGAAGCGCCCGCACCGCCAAGGCGTTCGCCGCCTCGGCCCACGCTTGCCCTCCGGCCTCGGACGGATGGTTTTGCGCCTCGCGCGCGATCAGCGCTTCTGGGATTTGGACCCCGCCAACGACCTGATAACGCATGTCAGTCCTTTCTGATCTGCGGGGTGTTGCGGGGGTAGACCGCTTGAACCGGCGTCCGCGCCGAGCGGGCGGTCTTCCGGGTCCAAGGGCCCAGCCGGCGGGTGCGCACCAGTTGCCAGCCCCTTCGGCCCAAGAACCAGATCGGCGCCGACAGCATGTGCACCAGACGGGTGAACGGGAACACCAGAAGGATCGTCATGCCCAGGACCAGGTGGGCTTTGAACACAAGGCCCACATCGGCCACGTGATCTGCGACGCCGGGCTGGAACGTAAAGACGCCCTGAGCCCAAGACATGAACTTGACCATCTCATGACCGTCCCGATGTTCGAGCGACGTCGGGATTGTGGCCAGGCCCAGGCAAAGCTGCGCCACGAGCAGGACCAGGATGGCGATGTCGCTGAAGCTGGAGGTCTTGCGAATGCGCGGATCGGTCAGTCGCCGATGCAGCAGGACAAGACCGCCGCAAAGCCCCAGCACACCAGCGATCCCACCGGCCACGATCGCCAGCATCTGCTTGGCCGAGTGAGGCACGCCCAGAGCGTCGAAAATCCAGATCGGCGTCAGCAGACCAACAACGTGTCCCGCGAAAATCATCAAGACGCCCAGGTGGAATAGCACCGAGCCCAGCATCAGTTGCCGGCGGCGCAACAGTTGCGAGGAGCCTGAGCGCCACGTGTACTGCTCGCGATCAAACCGGACGACCGAGCCGATCGCCAGCACCGACAGGGCGATATAGGGATAGACGCCAAAAAGAGCCTGATTGAGGTTCATGATCTTCTCCCCCCTCTAGGCCGTCGCCGCAGGCGACGACGGGTTCATGGCCGCCATCGCGACCTTGGGACATCCCGCTTCGCCCGGCCCGAAGGTGACGGCGGTCTCGGCCCATTGCTTGTCGAGTGCGGCCAGGTCGGCCGGATCATCGTCCGGCTCATCCAGCAAGGCGGCCAGGGCCGCCGCGTCGGGAACCTGTCCGGCCAGGGCCGTCAGGGCTCCAAACACCGCGCGATAGGGACTCCCGCGCTTATGGAGACGCTCACCGATCGCGGCCAGAACATGCAGGGCCTCGGCCAGTAGCGAGGCGGCCTTCTCGTCGGGCAGGCTGCTGAGGAAATCCAGGAACGCAGGCAGGTAGTCCGGAAGCTCGTTCGCCGACAGTTCCAGGCCATGCTGGCGGTAGAGCTCCAACAAGGCGGCCATCGCCTGGCCCCGGTCACGGCTTTCGCCGTGAACATGCTCATAGAGGTTCAGCGACAGCGACCGGGTCCGGTCAAATAGCCAGACATACTCTTCTTGCCGGTCAAGGAGATCGCCCGCCGCCACCGTGGCGACAAGACGCGACAGCGCCTTGCCGATCGGCCCAGGCAGGGCCGGATCAGCCAGAAGCGCAGCTTCGATCTCGGGCAGGCCGGCCCGCAGCTCGTCGGACGGATAGGTGAGCAGAAGGCCCAGGGCGCGATAGGTCAACCCCATGACTAAACCTCCATCGTCGGCTTGGCGGGCGAGCGCGCATTGGAGCCGAACAGGCCCACCTCCGTGCGACCGCCAGAGCAGCCGTTGCCGAAGGTGAAGCCACAGTCGCCGCGCATCTCGTAGGTGTCTTCCGCCCATTCGCGATGGGTGGTGGGAATGACGAAGCGGTCCTCGTAGTTGGCGATGGCCATATAGCGGTACATGTCTTCGATCTGGGTCGATGACATCCCCACCCGCTCAGCCAATCCGTGGTCGATCCGCCCGTCGATGCTGCGTGCGCGCATGTAGGCCCGCATGGCCAGCATCCGCTCAAGGCCCAGGCGAACGGGAGCCTCGTCGCCGGCCGTGAGCATGTTGGCCAGATAGCGAACGGGGATCCGCAGGCTGGAGACGTCCGGCATGTCGCCATCGGTCTCAAGAGCGCCGACGGCCGCCGCATGTTGGATCGGCGACAACGGCGGGACGTACCAGACCATCGGCAGGGTGCGGTATTCGGGGTGCAACGGGAAGGCGACCTTCCAATCGACCGCCATCTTATAGACCGGGCTGTGACGGGCCGCCTCAAGCCAAGCTTCCGGCACGCCGTCGGCGCGAGCCTGTGCGATCACCTTCGGGTCATTGGGGTCCAGGAAGACGTCCAGTTGCGCCTGGTAGAGGTCTTTCTCGTCGGCCGCCGCAGCGGCTGCGCCGATCCGGTCGGCGTCATAGAGCATGACCCCAAGGTAGCGGATACGACCAACGCAGGTTTCCGAACAGACCGTCGGCAGCCCCACCTCGATACGGGGATAGCAGAAGATGCACTTCTCGGCCTTTCCCGATTCCCAGTTGTAGTAGATCTTCTTGTAGGGGCAGGCCGAGACGCACATGCGCCAGCCGCGGCACTTGTCCTGATCGATCAGGACCACACCGTCCTCCTCGCGCTTGTAGATCGCGCCCGAGGGACAGGCCGCTACGCAGGTGGGGTTGAGGCAGTGCTCGCACAGGCGCGGCAGATACATCATGAAGGTGTTTTCGAAGGCCCCGTAGATCTCCTTCTCGACCCCTTCGAAGTTGTAGTCGACCGAGCGCTTGGAGAACTCCCCGCCCAGGATTTCCTCCCAGTTGGGGCCCCACTCGATCTTCTCCATCCGTTCGCCCGTAATCTTCGAGCGCGGGCGAGCGGTCGGAAACGCCTTCATTTCCGGGGCGTTCTGCAGGTGCGCGTAGTCGAAATCGAACGGCTCGTAGTAGTCGTCGATCTCGGGCAGGTCCGGATTGGCGAAGATCTTGGCCAGGATGCGCCATTTGGCGCCCATCTTGGGCTCGATCTTGCCATTGGCCTTGCGCCGCCAGCCGCCGTTCCAGCGCTTCTGGTTCTCCCAGTCCTTGGGGAAGCCGATCCCAGGCTTGGTCTCGACGTTGTTGAACCAAGCGTATTCAACGCCGTCGCGATTGGTCCAGACGTTCTTGCACGTCACCGAACAGGTGTGGCAGCCGATGCACTTGTCCAGGTTCAGGACCATGCCGATCTGAGCGCGAATTTTCATTGAGCGGCCTCCGTCTGAGCCCGGGGCGTATCCAGCCAATCGACCTTGGTCATCTTGCGCAACACGACGAACTCATCGCGGTTGGAGCCGACCGTCCCGTAGTAGTTAAACCCGTAGGCCAGCTGCGCGTAGCCGCCGATCATGTGGGTGGGTTTGAGCACCACGCGGGTGACCGAGTTGTGGATCCCCCCGCGCTTGCCGGTGATCTGCGATCCGGGCGTGTTCACGATCTTTTCCTGAGCGTGATACATGAAGGTGGTGCCTTCACGGATCCGCTGGGACACCACCGCCCGCGCCGTCAGTGCGCCGTTGGCGTTGAACACCTCGATCCAGTCGTTGTCCTGGATGCCGGCGCGCTTGGCGTCGATCTCCGAGATCCAGACCACCGGGCCGCCGCGATTGAGGGTCAGCATCAGCAGGTTGTCGGAATAGGTCGAGTGGATGCCCCATTTCTGGTGCGGGGTGATGAAGTTCAGAACGATCTCGGTCTGGCCGTTGGGCTTGTGGCCCTTGACCCAGGTGGTCTTCAGATCGACCGGCGGACGATAGACGCACAGGGCCTCGCCGAACGCCCGCATCCACGGATGGTCCTGATAGAGCTGCTGACGCCCTGTCAGGGTTCGCCAAGGGATCAGTTCGTGAACATTGGTGTAGCCGGCGTTGTAGCAGACGTGCTCGCTCTCCAGCCCTGACCAGATCGGTGAGGAGATTATCTTGCGCGGTTGAGCCAGAAGATCACGGAAGCGGATCTTCTCATCCTCCTTGGGCAGCGCCAGGTGAGTGTGATCAAGGCCGGTCTGGGTCGACAGAGACGCCCAGGCCTTGACTGCAACCTCACCGTTGGTTTCCGGGGCCAAGGTCAGGATGGTCTCGCAGGCGTCGATGTCGGTTTCGATCCGCGGCAGGCCCTTGGCCGGCCCCTCGGCGACACCGCCGTTGAGACCGCCCAGCAGATCGACCTCGTGCTGCGTCTTCCAGGCCAGGCCCTTGCCGCCGTTGCCCACGCGGCCCATCAACGGACCCAGCGAGGTGAAGCGAGCGTAGAGGTTGGGATAGTCGCGCTCGACCACGCTGATCTGCGGCATGGTCTTGCCTGGGATAGCCTCGCATTCACCCAGGTACCAGTCCTGCGGACCGTAGGCCTGGGCCATCTCGGCGGCGCTATCGTGCTGGATCGGCGTCAGGACCACGTCCTTTTCGACGCCCAGCACTTCAGGGGCGACCTCAGAGAAAGTCTTGGCGATCGCCTTGAAGATTTCCCAGTCTGACTTGGCTTCCCAGGCCGGGTCCACGGCCGCTGACAGCGGGTGGATGAACGGGTGCATGTCAGAGGTGTTGAGGTCGTTCTTCTCATACCAGGTGGCGGTCGGCAGCACGATGTCGGAATAGACCGCCGTGGTGCTCATCCGGAAGTCCAGCGTCACGAGAAGGTCAAGCTTGCCTTCCGGAGCCTGGTCTCTCCAGACCACGTCCTTGGGCTTTTCTTGGCCGGCCTCGCCAAGGTCCTTGCCCTGCACGCCGTGCTCGGCGCCCAGCAGGTGTTTCAAGAAATACTCGTGCCCCTTGCCGGACGATCCCAATAGGTTGGAGCGCCAGACGAACATGTTACGCGGCCAGTTGGCTGGATCGTCGGGATCCATGCACGACATTTCCAGCTCACGAGACTTCATCGCCTCGACCGTGTAGGCGACCGGATCCTGGCCCGCAGCCGCGGCGGCCTTGGCGATCTCCAGCGAGTTGGTCTTCAGGGCGGGCGCCGAGGGCAGCCAGCCCATGCGCTCGGCGCGTACGTTGAAGTCGATCAACGCCCCGTCCCAGGCCCCTTCGGGCGCGGTCGGAGACAGGATCTCCTTGGTCGACAGGGTCTCGTAGCGCCATTGGTCGGTGTGGGCGTAGAAGAACGAGGTGGAGTTCTGCTGCCGTGGCGGACGGATCCAGTCCAGGCCGAAGGCCAACGGCGCCCAGCCGGTTTGAGGGCGCAGCTTTTCCTGGCCGACATAGTGAGACCAGCCGCCGCCCGACTGACCCACGCAGCCGCACATCACCAGCATGTTGATGACGCCGCGATAGTTCATGTCCATGTGGAACCAATGGTTCATCGCCGCGCCGATGATCACCATCGAGCGCCCATTGGTCTTTTCGGCGTTGGTCGCGAAGCCGCGCGCCACGGCGATGATCTGATCGCGCGGCACGCTGGTCACCGCCTCGGCCCAGGCCGGCGAATAGGGCTGGGGATCATCGTAGGAGGCGGGCATGTGGTCGCCGCCAAAGCCCTGATCAACGCCGTAGTTGGCCAGGAACAGATCATAGACGCAGGCGACCAGCGCCTCGCCGTCCTGGAGCTTCAGACGCCGCGCGGGAACGTTGCGGGTCAGCACATCAGGATGGTCGGTGGCGTCGAAGCCTTGCGGCGCGACATTGCCAAAATAGGGGAAGCGGACCGGCGCGACCTCGTCGTGAACGCCTTTCAGGCCAAGGCGCAGCTTGGTGTCACGACCACGGCCGTCCTTCTCTTGCAGGTTCCACTTGCCGTCTTCGCCCCAGCGGAAGCCGATCGAGCCCGACGGCGCGATGATCTCGCCGCTGACTTCGTCGATGGCGACCGTCTTCCAGTCGGGATTGTTCGTCTCGTCCAGCGCACCGTCGAAGTCGGCCGCCCGCAGCAGGCGGTCGGGCGCGTAGCCGTCGCCCTGCGGGACCAACTTCACCAGCATCGGCAGGTCGCTGTAGCGACGCAGGTAGTCCTGGAAATAGGGCACCTGACGGTCAATGTGGTATTCCTTCAGGATGACGTGGCCAAAGGCCATGGCCAGGGCCGCGTCCGTGCCCTGCTTCACCGGCAACCAAAGGTCGGAGAACTTCGAGGCTTCCGAATAGTCGGGGCAGATCACCACCGACTTGGCGCCGCGATAGCGCGCCTCGGTATAGAAGTGGGCGTCGGGGGTGCGCGTCTGCGGCACGTTCGAGCCCCACAGGAGCAGGAAGCCGGAATTGTACCAGTCGGCGCTTTCAGCCACGTCCGTCTGCTCGCCCCAGGTCTGGGGCGAGGATGGCGGCAGGTCGCAGTACCAGTCGTAGAACGAACCGCAAACCCCGCCCAGCAGCTGCAGATAGCGCGCGCCGGCGGCGTAGGAGACCATAGACATGGCCGGGATCGGCGAGAACCCGAACACCCGGTCCGGGCCCCAGCGCTTGACCGTGTGAGCGTTGGCGGCGGCGACAATCTCGGTCGCCTCGTCCCACGTCGCCCGCACAAAGCCGCCCGAACCACGCATGCGCGTGTAGCTCTCACGCGCGGCGGGATCGTTCTGAATGGCGGCCCAGGCCGCCACCGGCGAGCGCGTGGCCCGCGCCTCACGCCAGAGCTTGAGAAGCCGGCCGCGGATCAGGGGGTACTTCACCCGGTTGGCCGAGTAGAGATACCAGCTATAGCTGGCGCCGCGCGCGCAGCCGCGCGGCTCGTGATTGGGCAGCTCAGGTCGCGTGCGCGGATAGTCGGTCTGCTGGGTTTCCCAGGTGACGATGCCGCCCTTGACATAGATCTTCCACGAACAGGAGCCCGTGCAGTTCACGCCGTGGGTGGAGCGCACGACCTTGTCGTGGCGCCAGCGCGAGCGATAGGCCTCCTCCCAGGCGCGGTCCTCGTCATTGGTGACACCATGGCCGTCCGAGAACAGCTCGGTCTTGCGGGTGAAGAAGGCGAGACGATCAAGGGTATGGCTCATGCCGCACGCTCCGCGGTTTGATTGGCGACGAGGGGACGCAGGATCGAGCCGGGGCGTGCGTAGAACACCCAGTTGACGATCAGGCAGATGAAGTAGAAGCCCAGGAAGATGTAGAGCGCGGTCTGCGGACCGCCGGTGGCCTTGAGCGAGTCACCGAACGCCTTGGGGATAAAGAAGCCGCCGAAGGCGCCGATCGCCGAGGAGAAGCCCACGATCGCCGCGGCCTCCATCTCCGAGGCCTTAAGGCGTTGGGCGACGGGCGCGCCGGCCATTCGCTTGGCCAGATCGCCGCGCACGATGGCCGGGAT
>FWPV01014627.1_pt1 | contig 11472 bp, 11 predicted proteins | sample 2228371 | NCBI WGS metagenome assembly FWPV01 (sample SAMEA103939776, study PRJEB20133) | metagenome | reverse complement strand
CACGTCAGGAAAACATGGCGCTGGAGAAAAATAAAGAACCCTTAAATGTCTTGACTTGACCATTCTTCCAGTGTATAATCCTTATAGAATTTATGTTCTATTATTGAGGATTTATGCAGTTTGCTTTGCTTACTAACCAGGTTCGCGGAGCCAGGCGCCCTCCTCTTTTGGTGACACCGGTGGATGCAGCCATGCTTGCGCGGATCTTCCCTGGGATGAAAAAGCCTGCTCCAAGAACCTCACGGGCGGGAAAACCTAAGCCGCCCCAAACATCACCGGCCAGGCAGCCGAATAACCCAAACACCTCTGCGGTACATATTCCGGTGGAGGTATTTTGCTTGCCCGGCCGTGCTTCTTCACCGGCGCAAACCAATAACGGCAACCGCGGCAGAAGTGTACAGAATGGGCATAACTTACCGCCGGTTCAACCATTCTTGAGACCTGCTCCGGTTCGCGTATCCAAGAATCACCCAGCCCGGCCGGCGGACCCGCCGAAAACCAATCAGGGGGCTGTTTCATATCCCCCTTCTATCCCGATCCCCCACAAGGAGCCTCCCGAAAAGCAGCTTGAATCTGAGCGCCCCGAACCAGCGCCCAGGCCGGATAAGCCTGTCCGTCCGCCTGCACCTGCCGTCCACCTCGCAACACCCGCAGAGCCATCTGGGCCAGATTCTCTTAATGCAGCTCATGCGGCGCTGGCTCTGCACCGGTTAATGGAGCGCCATCCAGACCTGCCTGGCCAGGCGATTCTGCTTGGCGCCTGTGAGGACGGCTGGCCTTTGATGCTTCATCTGCTGGATCCATCCCCTGGGGCCATGCTGGTCATCGGTGACGAGCGCAACAGCCAGCTCGAGCTGCTTCGCAATGTTATCGACAGTGCGGTGTCGCGTAATTCACCGCGCAAGGTGCAGTTCTTGGTGATTTCGCACCAGCCCAGGGCATGGCGCTCCTGGGTAGATGAGCGCGGGTTCAACCGGTACTGCCTGGAGGTAGTCGGGTCAGAGGAGGAAGGCGTGCCTGGATGGGTGCTGCGCATGGCGGATTGGACCGAACAGCGCCGCCTGGGTAGGATCAGCGGGCCGCCCATTTTGGTGGTGATGGATACGCTGAGCTTTCTCTCTCGCCTGCCCAGTGATGTGCGTTTGAACTTTGATTGGATGGTTAAGGAAGGTCCGCCTGCCCAGATCTGGCCGCTGGGGACGATCTCAACCGAACTGGCTTCTTCTATGGGAGCGCGCACGCTGCGCCTGTTCCAGAGCCACATCCTGGGTTTTGCTAAGGACCCACGAGTCTATGGTCAATTGGTTGGTCTCAGCGAGCAAGAGTCGGTGAGTTTCAGCGAGCCTCGCCATTTTGCCGTGCAGTTAGGCCAGCGCCTGATCCATTTCCGGCTCCCGGCCTGATGGATCACGGCAGCTTGAAATCCAACCGTTTATAGCCATAGGTGTTGACCACGCGGGTCTGTCCGAATTGGGTTTCTGTGGTTTCGTACTGCTGGTAGATGTGAATATGCCCGTGTAAATGAAGGGCCGGCTTAAAGGTCCGGATCAGCCAGCGATAAGCCTTCAGTCCCTGGTGGGGCAGATCCTGTTTATCATGAATCTGCCATGGCGGGGCATGGGTTACCAGGATATCGAGGAAACGCCCATATAACAGCCGGTTAGCAAGTAATATGGGCGCCAGGGTGAGGACCATCATCCACATCTCACCCTGTGAATATTGGTGCGGCCCCTGGTTATAATTCAGGCAGCCTTCAATCCCAGCTAACAGCAGCCCAGACTCATCTCGCACGACCCGCCGGTGCAGGTTTATCCCGCCCCACGGGTGGTCACGGGTGGTTTCGGCTCCGATCTCATAAGGGCGCGGGACATGATTTCCCTTCACATAGTACAGCCGGCGGTTAAGCATGCTGATGATGTATTCAAGATAATAGTATGGCAGGTCGCCGCAGCTAATGAGCAGGTCAACATCCTGGAACCGCTGGGCGACCAGCGGGCTGTAGATCATTTCCAATTCCACATCGCTGACGGCCAATATTTTCATGGGTATATCCGGGCCAGGCGTGGTTGGGGATACATTAGAAAGCCGTCATGCCAGCTCTGGTCCGGCGCTGACGGTAATCAGCCGGTCCAGGCGCCAGTACCGCCGGGCTGCATCCAGGATTTTCTCGGGGGTCACCGACATGACCAGTTCTGGATAACGCTGGTAATAATCCAGCCCTAATTGAAAACGCTCAATATTGAGCAGGGCATTGGCGACTCCGGCGTTCGACTCCAGCGACAACGGCATCCGTCCGATGAAATTTGCCTGGCTGTCCTGCAGTTCTTCGGCTGTCACCGGCTCGCGGATAAATCGTTCCAACTCGCTCATGATCAGGTCGATTGCGCGCTGAAGGTTAGCCGGGTTCACGCCGGCCGAAACTTCCCAGGAGCCGCCTTCGATGGATGCGCTCAGGCTGGTACTGGCCTGGTAAGCCAGGCCGGCTTTCTCGCGAACCACATCGCCGATGCGGCCCATCATCCCAAACTGTCCGAGGATGCTGTTGCCAAGCGAAACCGGCATAAAATCTGCGGATACCCGTTTAGGCCCAAGCGTTCCCAGGACGAGATCGGTCTGGTATTTGCCTGGCACGGGGATGTGTTTCCGAACTGCCTGGCCAGGTTCTTCAATCGCCGGGAAACTGGCTGGGGGAGCCGGGTTGGGGTGCTGCCAGTCTCCCAGGCTGTTATAGGCGAGGTCAATAACCTGCTGCGCTTCGACGGCGCCTACCACCACAAGGGTCAGGCAGTGCGGGCTGTAATGGCGCTGGTGAAATGCTCGCAGGTCATCACCCGTGATCGCCGCAATCGTTTCGGGGTGACCATCTTCAGGCTGCCCGTAAGGGTGGTTTGGAAACAGGAGCTTATCGAACATTAAGTCTGCCAGGTCGCCGGTATCTTGATTGCGGATGGCCAGCGAGGTGAGCAGTTGTGAGCGCAGGCGTTCGATATGCTCGGCGGGGAAAGCCGGCTGGCGCAGCACTTCAGCTAACAGGTCCAGCAGCATGGGCAGGTCTTCGGCCAGCGCCCGCCCTCCAAAGTTCACGTTATGGACACTGGCGCCAATCCCCAGGCTTGCTCCTGTCGATTCGATGGTGTTATAGATTTCCTGAAAATTGCGCCGGTGGGTTCCGCGCATCAGGCACAAGGCGGTGAAATAGGCCAGTCCAAGCTTGCCCGGCGGGTCGTACACGCTTCCCGCGCCAAGGTAGCCTCCCATGAAAACAGATGGGCTGCTGAAATTACTGCGGGTCAGCAGGATGATGCCGTTGGGCATCTCAACCCGCGAGATATTTTCGGGGCCTGGCAGCGTTTTCCAGTTGGCAGGTTTCATTGCTGCTCCTCGCCTTCTTGCCCAGAGGGGATGTAGACGCCAACCACCCGCCTGTCCGGCGACAGGTATGTCTGCGCAATCCGCTGGATATCGGCCGGGGTTACCTGGTTCAAATGGTCAAGATAGCCGGTGAACCAGGCATAACTGGCAAACATATCCGCATAGCCAAGCCAGAATGCCTGGTTGGTAATGTTTTCGCTGCCATAGGCAAACAGTGCCCGGGCTTGTTTGATGGCTCGCTGGATCTCCATCTCAGAGACGGGTTCCCCCTGCAGTCGTTCAATTTCGCGGTCCAACGCATCCAGCGCTGCTTCCGGCCTGCCGTTGGGCCTGAGCGTGATGTGCACTTCGTACAAAAACGGATCAAGGGTAGCTTGCAGCCCACCGTGGACACTGACCGCCAGCTCGTTCTCAACCATCGCCCGGTAGAGCCGGCTGGTTTTATTAGATATCCCCCCTCCGCCAAACATGTTCAGGCTGGTAGGCCCGCTCAACAGGCTGTCCAGCACAGAAAAGGCAAAGAAATCCGGGTTGCTGGCGGCTGGGGAACGATAAGCAACCTGGACAAAGGTGGTTTCACCAGGCCCGCTGACCTCCAGACGCTGTTCCTGGTTCAGGGGAGGCTCCTCTGGCGGGATATATCCTTCCGGCGGGCCTCCCCCTGGCAGGTCACGGTACAGTTCATTCAGCCGGTCAAGCATTTCGCGGCTGTCAAAATCACCGGCGATGGCAACCAGGGCATTGCCAGGAGTGTAGTAGGTGCGGTAATGGCGGTAGAGATCGTCGCGCTGGATCCGCAGCAGGTCTTCCCGCTCGCCGATCACTTCTCGCCCATAAGCATGGGTGGTGAACGCTGCTCGCTGTACGGCTTCGCCCAGCCGAAAGAGCGGTTCGTTTTCGTTCCCTTCCCGCTCAGAAAGGATCACCGTTCTTTCGGCTTCAACCTCATCGGGGGCAAACAGGCTGTTGACCATCCGGTCAGCTTCCAGGCGCAGCGCCAGGTCAATTTTGTCCGCCGGGAGGGTTTCATAGTAGGTGGTCCAATCCAGGTGGGTAAAAGCGTTCCACACCCCGCCTTCGCGCGATATTGCCTTATCCAGAATCGATAAAGGATAGGTCGGAGTGCCCTTGAACTGCATGTGTTCCACCCAGTGCGAAACACCGGTAATTCCCGGCGTTTCATTTCGAGATCCTACCCGGTACCACACCCAGTGGCTGATAATGGGCGCAGTATGAATCTCTTTTAAGTGGACAATCAACCCATTCGCAAGCTGCGTTTTCGTCACTGGGTCCAATAACTCACCTCAATCGAAGCGCTTTGGGAGAGCTAGGGAATGATTTGCGGGCATAACCCGCTGGGACTGGGGCCGCACAGGGCTTCCTGCCAGGAATTAGGCGTTTCACCCAATAAATTATAGTATGGCCTGACCACCTCTTGCAAACCGACAAATGGCTCGTGCAGTTCGGTCTGGTTGAGTGGAATATCCACTTCTACATTCAGGCTAACCGGTATCTGCTGGTCGACCGGCACAGTCAGGTTAAGCGCGATTGGAAGCTGCGTCCCGGCCGGCAGGATGATATTTGAGGTTGCATTGGTAATTGTCAGAGTGCCAGACCGGAAATCATAAATCGTTGCGCGCGGAATCACTGTGTTTTCAGTCAGGGTAACTACCGTGGTCGTATTCAGAGGTAGATCGAATTTGGCAGGCACGTTGGTTTGGACCGGGATGGTTGCCCGGATATGCGCGCCATCCATCTTGACAAAGTTACCGTACAATCCGCCCAGGAGCTGGGTCTGAACCACTTCCTTCAGGGAAAAAAGCTGGCGGGCCAATGTGACCAGGATCACAATCAAGATGATGTTTACGATCAGGGAGAGAATGCTGGTGACTGTCCAGAAAGCCGGACCAATTTTTTCCCCCCGGATCAGGCGAACATTGCGCTGCGGTCTGGCGACCGGCTGTTGTCTGGCTGGTTGGGCAGGCGTAAGTCTCTGGTAAGGCATAAGTGGTTCCTCGTGGGTCCATTGGCTGGTGTCAGTTGTATGCCCTGCACCAGACCCTTTTCTTGATTATGGTGTTGAATATAGCACAATGTCCGGCGATTGAAAAATTAAACTGTATAATAAAATTATCGTTAGCGGAGGTTGAAATTGAACGAGCACTCCCAAGGTCGTTTTTATGCAGCAATTATTGGTGGTGGACCTGCCGGGCTGTTTGCAGCCCGTGAACTGGCGGGGCATGGCATCTATTCTGTCATCTTCAACCGGGACATTAAGCCGGGTGGTCTGGTTGAGTATGGGATTTATCCCACGAAACTGCGCATGAAAGATAGCCTGCGTCGCCAATTTAACCAGATTCTCGCTTGCGATGACATTGCCTATTATGGAAATGTGCTGGTCGGCGACCAGGCTGACCTGAGCCTGGAGGATTTGCGATCATTGGGTTTCCATGCGCTTCTGGTGACGGTCGGAGCACAGGGCGCAAAACGCCTGGGAATTCCCGGCGAGGATCTAATCGGTGTTTATGACGCCAAGGATATTGTTTACCATTATAACTTGTTGCCCCCCTACAGCGAGCATACTTATCAAATTGGTAAGCGCGTGGCCATTATTGGGGTAGGCAATGTGATGATTGACGTGGCCCACTGGTTGATTGAGGACAAAAAGGTTGAGAGAGTCATTGCGGTTGCCCGGCGCGGGCCAATGGAAGTAAAGTTTGACCGTAAGGAACTGGAAGATGTGGTGAACTGCGTGGATATGGATCAATTGCGAGAGGAACTGCGCCGGGTGGCCCCGTCGGTTGAGGCTGTTGGCCAGGACCCACGCGCTTTGATCAACATGATCCAGGAGGTGGCAGGCAAGAAAACCGCCGGGTACTACGACAACAGCTGCCTGTGCATGCGTTTCTTATCCACACCGGTTGGCGTAATTGGAGATGAAAGCGGCAGGGTATGTGGGTTACAGATTGAGGAAAACCGTCTGGTTCTCACGGGTGAGGGACAGATCCTGGCGGTTGGGACCGGGGTGATGCATACCCTGCCGGTTGATACGGTGATTTTTGCCATCGGTGATGTCGTTGACAGCAGCATTGGCCTTCCTGTTTATCGCGGCGAGTACCAGACGAACCCCCAGCCTCGTTTTCCGGTCGAGGGTGTGAGTTACGAATTGTACGACATGTCTCGCAATCGTCCTATCGCGGATGTTTTTTTGGCCGGCTGGGCGCGCAAGCCGTCCGTTGGATTGGTTGGAATGGCTCGGAGAGATGGGATACATGCTGCCCATGCGATGGAAAGCTACATAAATACGCTGGCGCCTGCCACTGAGCCAATTTGCGAACGGGTGCACGATGCCATGCTTCGCCTGGCGAAACCTGTGGTGGATAAACAGGCTTTACAGCTTCTCGCCGAGTTGGAACAGGAACGCGCCCGCCAGCTTAATGTGCCGTTTTTTAAATTTGCGACCAACCAGGAGATGCTGCAGGCGCTGAAACTGGTTTAGGGGGTGCCGAGTTTGGTTCCCCGTTTTCCGTCCCGGCGATAGGGCAGCATCATCAAGAAACCCAGGGCAATCAACACCTGGCCAACTTCCACGCCGCGCGCCTGCCATTCACCAAAAAAAGGCAGTGCGGGCAGTGGGTGGCTGCCAAAGCCAAAGATGTCGGCCATCCCGGCAAATACTGCGATTACGTACCCTGTGGCAACCAGGCGCAGGCCAATATCCGCCGCGATGCTGGTGGGCTGCTCGCGCCACAGCGAGGTCAGGCTGATGTACCCGCCGATGCAGATGATGGCCAGGCCGACCAGGAAAACGGCGATTTGGACGAACCCAATGATCGGGCTCCGGTCGATCCCGAACATTCCCGGGCGGGCGCCGATCAGGAAAACCAGGAGCCCGGCCAGCGTCAGCACCAGGCCGGTTCGCGCGCGCCGGCGCCAGTAACGGATTGGCCGCGTGGGTGGATCAACCACCGGGTTGGGCGAATCGGTAGAAAGGTTGGTGGAGGTGCTCATGATCCGGGCAGGCTCCTTTCCAGCTGGCGGCGCCAGTTTCCGCTCAGGATGTCAGCGATGCTGTCCGATGTGTATCCATACGCTTGCAAGAACTGCGCCAGTTTTTGAAGATCGCTGATCGTATCGATTTCTTGCGGCACTGCCGGCCAGCCGAACCCGCCGTCAAAATCACTGCCGAGCCCGACATGGCGCGCATCACCGGCCAGTTGGCAGACGTGGTCGATATGGGCGGCTACTGTGCGCAGGCTGGTCTTCTGGCGATCATCTGAACTGGTCCAGCCTGGGTAAAGAAAACGGTTATAAGGGATGATGCCCATCACCCCATCGCGCTCGATCAGGCGCAGGATAGTCCGGTCCGTCAGGTGCCGCTCGCCTTCAATCCCGCGGAGGAGCGCCCGTGCGTTGGCATGCGTGGCAACGACAGGCCCTTCGTACCGGTCGAGCGCCTGCAGCGCAGAGACTTCGTTCATGTGCGATATATCAAGGGTCATGCCCAGGCTGCCCATGATCTCCAGCAGTTCCAGGCCTTCGTGAGTAAATTCGCCCGGCTCGTAGGTTCCCCCGCAGAACCGGATTCCAGCCCAAACCGGTCCGGCAATCCGCACGCCCATTTCCCACCAGAACTCGATCTCTTCTGGCGCGCGGATGCCCTCTGCGCCTTCCAGGAGCGGCACAATTCCAACCGGGTGCGTGACGGTTGGCCGATGATCTGGTTCGTTCTCTTTATCCTCAGCAGGCGGGGCAGGCAAACTGGCCGGTTCCTTGTCCCAAGGTTCCAGAACGCGCCGTAAATCATCCTGGTTGCTAACCAGTCGGAAATGGTCTGGATGCTCATCGGTTAACCTGCGGTAGTAGGTCAATTGCTGTTCGTACAATATGCGGGCCTGCCCCGCGTCGGCATAGGCCTGTGTTTCCCACGGCTTGGCATACCGCCGCGGCGTGAGGAACAGGGTCCCAAACACCAGGGCGACCTGGCCGCGCTGCATATCTGGCCAACCCAAGAGGGTATGCCCGTTGCGTTGTGGAGTCAGGCTGCCCGCCTCCAGGCGGCGCGTTTGCGCCGCCGCCAGGAGATAATTCCTTTGAAAACTCAGGGCGTTGTAGGCCAGGTCGAGGTGAGCGTCGATTACCAGGGGCATGGGCTAGCAAATTCAATGAGAAAGAGAGCGCACCTTGGCCGGTGCGCTCTCACTGCTGTTGCTGACGATTACTGTTCGGCCCCGGGTTCTTCGCTGCTCTCACCCAGGTTTTCCATCACCTCTTCGAGAGACTGCCAGTCGAGGTCTGCGTAAGCCTGCGAATCGACCCGGCGCAGGCTCAGGCCGATGCGGTGATTCTCGGGATCGATCTTAATAATGCGCAGTGTGGCTGTATCGCCCTCGTGCAGTACCTCTTTGGGGTGCTCAATGCGCTTCTCGCTGATCTCCGAGATATGGATCAATCCTTCCATATCTTCTTCGAGGCGCGCAAAGGCCCCAAATTTCGTCAGGCGGGTGATTGTTGCTTCAATCAACTGTCCGACCTGGTACTTGGCTACCCGTTCATTCCAGGGGTCTTGCTGAAGCTGGCGGATGGATAGACCGATGCGTTTCTTGTCACGGTCTATGCTGATCACTTTGACCTTGACCTCTTGCCCGACTTTCAGCACTTCACTGGGATGCTGGATGCGATCCCAGGAAATCTCTGAAAGATGGACCAGGCCATCAGCACCGTTGATGTTGACAAAAGCGCCAAAGTCGGCCAGGCTGGTTACCCTGCCAGAACGCACTTCGCCCTCTTTGAGCTCGTCGATGACCCGCTCTTTGAGCGATTCGCGTGTCTCGGTGCTGGCAGCACGCTCGGATAAGATCAGGCGGCGGCGTTCACGGTCAACTTCGATTACCATGACGTCGATTTCTTCGCCGACCATCTTGCTCCAGCGTTGTTCGGGGGTTTCCCCGCTCATGCCGGCGCGCCTTGAAAGGCTGATCTGCGAAGCAGGCACAAATCCGCGCAGCCCGTCCAGCGGAACGATCAAACCGCCCTTGTTATAGCCGATGATTGAGCTGTGGTAGGCCTCTTTCGACTTCATCAGGTCTTCGGCCTTTTGCCAGCTCACCTCTTCGCGCGCGCGCATGTAGGAGAGGACGACGTTACCATTTTGATCTTCGGGATTCAGGATGTATACCGGGATCTCCTGGTTAACATCAAAACGCTGCAACTCTTCCTGCGGAATAGCCTCAAGTTCTTTTCCGCTGATGATGCCCTCAGATTTTGTTCCAATGCTGACAAGGATCTGGGACGGGCTAATACTGGCGATAACCCCGGTGCGGGTTTCACCTTGCTGCGGAAAATCCAGTCCAAGACCTTCATTCTCTAGCAAGGAAGCCATGTTGTTGCTTTCAGCGTTCGTGTTTTCGGGCGTCACCCCCTGCTCAATCTGAGCATCGTTCTGGTCCATACGGTGTTTGTACTCCGGTGAATAAAGATTAAGTTACATTATAAAAGGGAATCACCCAATTGGCAACCCTTGATAGATTTTTCAAATTCCATTGTATAACTGTCCAATGTTTCAGCATGTGCCAATTCTGAAATTATGTCCTCCCGGCTGTAATAATGATCGGGCCCCAGGCTCAATGAGCTTTTCTAAGTCCAGAAGACGTAAAACAATATTGCTATACCCAGGCCTAAAATAACCCCTATGATCACCTGGGCTGGCGTGTGCCCAATCACCTCTTTTAGCTGCTTTTCCGAGATGGGGTGACCGCTGAACAGTTCATTGATCAATACGTTGATTTTCTCGGCGTGTCGACCGGCCTCGCGGCGGACTCCGGCTGCATCATAGACCACAATCATCGCCAGGGCGACCGCCAGCGCGAAGAGCGGCGAATCGAACCCGTAAAACAGGCCGATCGAAAGCATAACGGAGGTTACCAGCGCGGAGTGCGAGCTTGGCATTCCGCCGCTGCTGAACCATAACCCCCAATTTACCCGCCGGTACAGGATGTAATAGATTGGTACTTTTATGAACTGCGCCAGCCCCCAGGCAAACAATCCAATGAAAAGCACCGGGTTCCCCGTTAGCTGTTGGAGCATTGCCGCTTCTTTGTACATGGCTTGCTTCTCTTCAGGCCTCGAAATCCTCAGACTGGCTGATCTGCCGCACGCGCAGTTCGGCCTGGTCCAGCAGGTTGGCACAGTGTTGCGCCAGGGCCTGCCCGCGTTCGAACAACCGCAGAGCCTCCTCGAGTGTTTTCTGGTTGGATTCCAACCCGGTTACTATCTCTTCCAATTCGGCAAACGCCTGTTCATAGCTCATCGCCTGGATATCGTCCGTTGTAGACAGCATATATCAATCTCCTTCAGGGATGTTCCCTGTGTCTGGCTGTACTTTTTCGACCCGTGTGGTCAGCCTGCCGTCCTGCAGGCGAACTTCAAGGGCTTCGTCTACCTGGGCCTGGCTGGTGCTGCGCACCAGGCTGCCGTCCATTCTCTGGATGAGCGCGTAACCGCGCTGCAGGATAGCCGCCGGGTTCAGCGCTTCCAGCCGGCTTACCAGCCCTTGCAGGCGAGCCTGGCGAAGCTGCAGGTTGTGTTGGAAGGCCCGCAGGCCGCGGTCCTGCCACTCGTCGATTTGCTGCCGTTCGGTGCGGATCCGCCCGGCGGGTGAAACCCGTTCTAATCGCCGGCGGCAGTTTTCCAGGTCTTGCTGGCATTGGCCTGCAATCATCAGCATGGCGTTTTGAAGCCGGTCAGACAGCCCATACAGCTCAGACTTCAAGTCGGCCCGGTCGGGCGTGGCAAGAACGGCTGCCCCGGTGGGGGTGGGGGCGCGCAGGTCGGAGGCAAAATCCGCCAGGGTGAAATCGGTTTCATGGCCGACCCCGGTGATGACCGGAACCGGCGCTTCGACAATTGCGCGCACGACCCGCTCATCATTGAACGCCCACAGGTCTTCCAGCGAGCCGCCCCCGCGCGCCAGGATGAGGAGGTCAGGCTGCGCCAGCCGGCAGGCCGCCTGCATCGCCGCAACAATTTCGCCCGGAGCCAGGTCTCCCTGGACAGAACACGGCGAAACAACCACTTCGACCAGCGGGTAGCGCGACCGGA
>FWPV01014626.1_pt1 | contig 11474 bp, 12 predicted proteins | sample 2228371 | NCBI WGS metagenome assembly FWPV01 (sample SAMEA103939776, study PRJEB20133) | metagenome | reverse complement strand
CGAGCGCGCCGCCCGCTTGCCCGGGGCCACGGCCGCCACCGTCGCCGCCCGCGCCCGCGACTGGGCCGAGGTACGGCCCGAATGGGGGCTGGCGGGCTGCGCCGCCTTCATCGCCGCCCCACGCGCGACGACCCGGGGCCGCGACCTCGTCGGTCGGGCCTTCCTGCACGACTATGCCTGGCGGCAGGACGAGGGGTTCGCCACCCTCGAGCTGATCCTGACCGCGCCGGTCGTGGTGGCGAGCTGGATCAGCCTGCAATATTACGGCTCGGTCGTCGTACCGGAGCTCTTCGGCGGCGGCAACAAGCTGCTCCACAACGTCACGGGCGGCATCGGCGTGGTCGAGGGCAATGGCGGCCTGCTGCGCCCGGGCCTGCCCTGGCAGGCGGTGCACGACGGCGAGCGGCTCGTGCACGAGCCGCTGCGGCTGTCGGTGCTGATCGAGGCACCGACCGCGGCGATGTCGGACATCCTCGCCCGCCACGCCGCGGTGCGCGCGCTCTTCGACAATGGCTGGCTGCACCTCCTCGCGCTCGAGGAGGGCCGGATCAAGGCGCGCTACCGCCCGGGCCTCGGATGGGACGCGGCCGAGCTCGCCTGCGCCGCCTGAGCCGCCACGCCCCGCCCGAGGCCGCCCCCGGGCGCGCCTCGAGGCGGGGCCGGCGCTCGTCCGGGCGGCCTTCCGGGGACGGGCGGCGCGCTGAGTCGGGCTCGTCCTGCTCGCGCAGGACGTCGAGGTCGAGCTCGAGGCCGTGGCCGGGCGCCTCGATCGGCTCGAGACGGCCGTCCTGCGGCCGCGGCCATTTCGCCGTGGGAGCGGTTAGCCGCCTCGGCGATTGGGGGAGAGTCTCTCGGCAAGGATCGAATAGGGCTCGTGGCGGAGGGAGCGGGATTCGAACCCGCGAGGAGTTGCCCCCAACACGCTCTCCAGGCGTGCGCCTTAAACCACTCGGCCATCCCTCCGGCGCCGTTCCAGATAGCGAGCCCGACCGACGCCCGCAACCGCGGCTTGCCGCATCGGCCGCGAGCCGCCATGGTGCCCCGGCCAACAAGGGAATCCCATGCATCGCCTGGCCCGCCGGCTCGGCCTCGTCCTCCTCCTGCTCGGTGCCGCCGCCGCCGTGGCCGAGGTCCTCACCCTCGTGGCTTCCGGCGGCACCGCCCGGGTGAGTCTGGGGACGCTGTGGTTCGCGATCGCCGCCAACAGCCTGGTCGGCACCCAGGCGGCGATCGAACGGACGTTCGGCGAGCTCGGCGGCAGCACCTTCGTCACCCTCCTCGCTCTGCCCGCCTGGCTGGTCCTGGGTGCTCCGGGGCTCGCGCTGTGGTTGCTCGGCCGGCGCGAGCGGCGCGGCTTCGGGTGAGCGCTGTCCCCTCAGTCGGTGGCCGGCCGGCGGATGCTGTCGGGTGTCACATCGATCTTGCGGGCGTGACCGGTGATCACGACTTCGGCCACACAATCCTTCATGCAGGGCTCACCCGTGGGCACGTCCGGCCGGGGATCGTCGATGAAGCCGTCGACGTTGGGCATCGCCACTTTCGGCAGGGTCTCGGCGTTCAACTCGAAATCCTCGGCAATGATCCCGTCGGCGGCGAGCAGATAGGCCGTGATCGCGTAGACCTCGTCGTCGCTGAGCGACTGCGCGTCGCCGAACGGCATGGCCCGACGGATGTAGTCGAACACCGTGGGCGCGTAGGGCCAATAGCTGGTCACGGTCTTGATCGGGTCGTCCCAGGTCAAGGAGCCCTGGCCGCCCACGAGTTGCGGCCAGCGTCCCACGGCCTCGCCGAACTCGCCGTGACAGGAAGCGCAGCGGGCGACGAAGATCTCCTCGCCCTCCCGTGCCGTGCCCCGCCCGGGCGGCAAGCCCAGCCCGTCCGGCCGCACGTCGATGTCCCAGCGGGCGATCTCCTCGGGTGTGGGTACCCGGCCGATCGGCCGCTCCTCGCCGGCCGTGGCGGGCAGCGCCACGGCCAGGGCCAGAGCGAGGGCGGCTGCGAGCTCACGCGACCTGGACATTCTCGACCTCGCCCGTGGAATTGACGAGCCACGTGATGATGGCGTTGTTGTGATAGATGGAGTTGCGGCCGCGCGCGTTGCGCAGCTGGGTGATCGTGGGCTGGACGTAGCCGGTCTCGTCGATCGCCCTTGACGCCACGATCGTCGTCGAGCCGTCCCACCGCCAGGGATAGTAGAAGCGGGTCAGGGCCTTGGGCAGGATCGGCTCCTGCAACGGCGCGCTCACCCAGTTCTTGCCGCCGTCGAAGGTCAGATCGACCCGCACGATCCGCCCGCGCCCGGACCAGGCGAGACCACGGATGATGTACTCACCCGGCCCGTCGATCTTGTGCTCCGGCGCCGGCCAGGTGATGACCGAATTGGCCTCCTGGACCCAGGTGAACTTGTAGGCCTTACCGGAGGGCAAGAGGTCGGTGTACTTGGAGGTCTCCCAGCGCGTGTACCAGGGCGCGTCGCCGATCTCGAGACGCCGCAGCCACTTGACGCTCATGTTGGCCTCCCAGCCCGGGAGGATCAATCGCAAGGGATAGCCCTGGCCGGGCCGGAGCGCCTCCCCGTTCTGGGCATAGGCCAAGAAGGCGTCGTCGAGCGCCTTTTCGATCGGGAACGAGCGGGTGAGGGCCGAAGCGTCGGCGCCCTCGGCCAGCACCCACTTGGCGTTGGGCTTGAGGCCGACGCGGTCGAGCAGGGTCTTGAGCCGCACGCCGGTCCACTGGGCGCAGCCGATCATGCCGCGCACGAACTGGCAGCTGTCGAGCTGGGCGCCGCGCCACTCCATGCCGCCGTTGGCCGCGCATTCGAGGAACCAGATGTGGTCCTCGCAAGGCAGCCGCTTGATGTCCTCCATGGTGAGGACCAGCGGCTTCTCGACCAGCCCGTGGATCAGCAGCCGATGCTGCGTGGGATCGATCTCCGCCCGGCCGCCGTGATGCCGCTCGAAGAACACCCCGTTGGGCGTGATGATCCCGTTGAGCCACGGCAACGGCGTGAAGTTGACCGAGGATTCGGTCGAGGCGGTGAGCCACTCGACGTTGCGGCGGATCACGTGCGCCTCGTACTTCGAGGGCTTGCCGTAGGGCTCGTCGTCCACCCCCGGGCCCAGATAGCGCGACCAGTCCGGGAGTTCCGCCGGAATGGTCGGCTCGTCGGCCCGCGCGGTGCCGGCGGCGAGCAGGGCCCCGCTCGCCCCGGCCACCCCGCCGAGCAGACGCCGCCGGTCGAGGCCGGCGCGCTCGCGCCGGCCCTTTCCCTCTTCGCTCATCTCCGTCCTCCCGTCGCGGGACCGCCGATCCCTCAGCCGAGGGCGTCGTGCACGATCCCGCGGTACCAATCGACCGCGTAGGCGGCCTCGAGATCCCGATCCTTGGCCGGCGCCTTGAGCTTGCTCACCCCGCCGGCGATCTCCTTGATGCCCTCGGGGGTGGCCCCGTACACGCCGGTGACCGAGAAGCCGTAGCCCTCGGCCACGACCGAATAGCAGGTGTTGGCGTAAGCCGGCTCGGGCGGCTCCTTGCCCTGCAACATCGCGACGATCGCCGCCGCGGCGTTGCGCGCCTGGCTGTTGGCGGCGGTGCCGGACTTGGGCATCGCCCCGGCGATGCAGGCGTCGCCCACCACGTGGATGCCCTTGACCTTGGTCGATTCCATCGTCCGCGGGTCGATCGGGCACCAGCCCTTGTCGTCGGTGACACCGGCCACTTGTGCGATCTTGCCGGCCCGCTGCGGCGGGATGACGTTGATCACGTCGCCCTTCTCCTCGCCGAACCCGGCCTCGATCGTCATCGTCTTGGGATCGACCCGCTCGACCTTGCCGCCCTGCTTGCCGCCGACCCACTGGATCATGCCCGGGTAGAGCGTCTCGTAGCTCTCGAAGAACAGGGCCTGCTTGGAGAACGTCTCCTTCGGGTCGAAGATCAGGATCTTGGACTTGGGCTTGTGGTTCTTGAGATACCAGGCGATCATCCCGGCCCGCTCGTAGGGCCCGGGCGGGCAGCGGAACGGGTTGGCGGGTGCCACGATGATCACCGTGCCGCCGTCGGGCATGGCCCCGATCTGCTTCTTCAAGAGCAGCGTCTGCGGCCCCGCCTTCCAGGCGTGCGGCATGATCTCGGCCGCGGCCTCGCTGTAGCCCGGCAGACGCTCGTAGTCGAGATCGATGCCCGGCGAGAGGACCAGCCGGTCGTAGTCCAGCACCGTACCGCCCGCGAGCGTCACCTTGCGGGTGACCGGATCGACACCGACGGCCTCGTCGTGCACGACCTTCACGCCCCGCTTGGCGATCTTGTCGTAGCCGTGGGTGATCTGCTTCATCTCGACCAGCCCGCCGATCACGAGGTTCGAGAACGGGCAGGTCACGAACTGCCGGTCGCGCTCGACGAGCGTGACCTCCGCGGCCGGCATCAGCATCTTGACGTATTTGGCGGCCGTGCCGCCGCCGAAACCGCCGCCCACCACGACCACCTTGGGCCCGGCGCCGCGGGCCAGGCGCGGCATCGCCAGGGCCGCCGGCAAGGAGAGGCCGGCCGCGAGCAGGGTCCGTCGATCGGTCCGCATCCTGGAGCCTCCCCTCACTGCTTGGCGAAGTAATCGGCGAGCGCCGCGATCTGCTCGTCGGTGAACGCCTTGGCGATCCGGTTCATGATCGTGGCGTCCTTGGTCCCGTCGCGAAAGCCGGTGAGCATCTCGACCATCTTGCGCGCGGGGTAGGGTGCGATCTTGGGGATCTCGGCCTGCCCGGCTTCCTTGGGCCCGTGGCAGACCACGCAGTTGCGGGCGATGGTCTCGGCCGAAGGCCCCGCCCACACCGGTGCCGCGGCGACCATCGCGCCCGCGGCCAGGACGATCCCGATCGTTCGCACGGTTCACCTCCACCTGATCCCGCGGCTCGGCCGTGTGCAGCCGACCGCATCTGCAACAACCCTAATATTCCAGGTTCCGCAACCGGCGACCCCCGCGGCGGGACGTCGCGCCTCACGCCTGCCGCCGCCGATAGGCCTCGAAGCTCTCCCGCCGATAGGCCTCCTCGTGAACGTAGCGGAACAGCGCCAAGAACTCGCGCGGGGGAAGATAGCCGGGCATCCTCGCCACCGCCGCCTCGTGGGCCGGCCGACCGGCCACCTCCCGGGGATCGGCCGGCAGGAAGATCGCCACCGGCGTCATCGACCCGGCGATCCGCCGGGCGAAGACCTTCTCCTCGATCCGCGCGCCGTCCAGATCGACCAGCTCGCGCGCCCCGTGCAGGTCGAGCTGGAGGATCTCGAAGCGCTCGCGGATCCATCCGGCGATCTCCGGGTCGGCGAAGTTGACCTCGTGCAGCTCGCGGCAGAACGGACAGCCGCGCTGCTCGATCAGGATCACGAGCCGCTTGCCGGCCGAAGCCGCGGTCTCGAGGTCCTCGCGCAGATCCAAGAAGGACTGCAGAAACCAGGGCTGGGCCGGCAGCCCGCTGGCATCGGTGACCAGGGCCCGCGCCCCGCGCAGCGGCACCACGGCCGCCAGCGAGGTGAGCCAGGCACGGCGCGTGGCCGGCATCTCAACCTCCCGTCGCGACCGCCGAGGGGGCCTTCGGCAACCGCTCCAGCAGCGTGCCCAACAGGCCCCAGAAGTGCATCTCGCCGGGATAACCCTGGATCCGTCCGATCTCGCGCCCGTCCTCCAGCAGCACGAAGGTCGGCGTGAAGGTGATCGGGCGCAGATGGAGGAACTCGGGCGGCACACCGGTGTCGAGGTCGACGCGGCGCAGAGGCGCACGGCGTGCCTCCTCGGTCTTGTCGTAGATCGGCCCGATCTCGGCCTCGAACCGGGCGCACCAGGAGCAGCCCCGCTCGCCGAACATGACGAGCTCGGCCGCCGCCCCCGGCCAGAGCCCCGGGCCCAGCGATGCGAGCCACACCGCCACAACCACCGCCACGCGCGCCGTCATCGGCCCCGTTCTCCCCACCGACTCAGTTTGCGCCGAGCGACCGATCGCCGCAACCGAAACCCACTTGGCTCATATATTAAACTCGGCTTATATGGAAGGGCGACGGCGCATCCGAGCGGCGGGCAGGGCTGGGGGGCTTTCGCGCTCCCGCATACAACGAGAGGCAGGGACGGCACGATGGTGAACCCGACACGACACATCGCTCGAACGGTGACCGGTACGGTGGCGTTCGCGGCCTCGTTGGTCGCGGCGACGCCGGCTCCCACCCTGGCGGGGAGCAAGGACGCGCCCCTGGCCCTCGAGGGCTCGGCTGCGCCCTCACCCTGGAAGCGCTACAGGGACTGGAACCAGACCGACTGGTCGAAGTTCAACGATCTGGCCCATCCCGACCGCACACCCGCCCCACCCGAGCCGGGCAAGCTCGAGGAGGTGGCCGATCCCGGCCAGGGCGACCCGGTCAAGGGCAAGCAGCTCGCGTTCTCGCGGGCCCGCGGGGGTGGCTGCCTGTCCTGCCACATCATGGGGCCGGAGACGCTGGAGATGCCGGGTAATTCCGGCCCCGATCTGTCCGAGATCGGAACCTGGGGGCGCAGCGACCTCGAGCTGTTCAACCGAGTGTGGGACGCGCGCGTCTTCAATCCCGAGACGACCATGCCGCCCTGGGGCGCGCACGGTTACTACACCGAGCAGGAGGTGCGCGACATCGTGGCCTTCCTTAAGACGCTCGAGACCCCCGCGACTTTCGCCAACCCGCTCGACGATCCGGCCCGCCGGCCGATCCCGGTCGAGGACCGCGACTGGACCGATCCGTTCCTCAACCCCTCGGCCGAGCTCGTCGACACCGGCCGGGTGCTGTTCGAGAAGCCGGGCCCGAACGGCAAGAGCTGTGCGTCCTGCCACGCCGACCCGGACACCGCCTTCAAGGGCTGGGCGGCGCGTATGCCGTACTACGAGCCTCGGCTCGCCAAGGTGGTGGGCGTGGCGGAGTTCGTCGCCCGTCACGCCAAGGCCACGACCGGTGCCGAGTGGCTCATGCAGAGCCCCGAGAACACCGCCCTCCACGTCTTCTTGACCAATCTCTCGGCCGGCATGCCGGTGGCGATCGACGCGTCGAGCGAGGAGGCCAAAGCCGCGCTGGCCCGTGGCGAGGCGCTCACGCGCCTCAAGATCGGCCAGCAGCACATGGCCTGCGTCGATTGCCACGAGAAACTGGGCGAGACCTGGCTGCGCGGGCAGTTCCTGGGCCTGTTGCCAGGCCAGGTCGCGCACTTCCCGCTGTGGCGGACGAGCCGCCAGGAGACCTGGGACATCCGCAAGCGCTTCCAGTGGTGCGGGGTGCAGATCCGGGCCAACGATCTGCCCCCCGATGCGCCGGAATATGGCGACCTCGAGTTCTATCTGAGCTATATCAGCAACGGGACCATCATCGAGGCGCCGAACATCCGCCATTGAGCCACGCGTTCACGAACCCGAGGAGTTGCGACGATGAGCAAGGCGTGCGCGGCGAGCCGCCGCACGGTGATCAAAGGGGTGGGCACCGCCGTGCTCACGCTGAGCGGGCTGTCGCTCGCCGGCGGGCCGGCCCGGGCCGACCTCGCCAAGGCCGAGAAGCTCTTGAGGGAGCTGATCGGTGACCGGACACCGCAGGAGGGCAAGGTGCGGCTGGACATGCCGCAGATCGCCGAGAACGGGCAGAGCGTCCCGCTCACCGCCGCGGTCGACAGCCCGATGACCGCCGAGAACTACTGCAAGGCGATCCACATCCTCGCCGACGGCAACCCCGAGGCCGGCGTGTGCACCTTCCGGTTCACACCGGCGAGCGGTCGGGCCGAGTTCTCGACCCGGATGCGGCTGGCCCAGACCCAGAACGTCTGGGCGGTGGCCGAGCTCTCCGACGGCTCGGTCTGGATGACCAAGACCGAAGTCAAGGTCACGATCGGCGGCTGCGGCGGCTGAGCGAACAGGAGGAGACGATCCATGGCCGACATCAAGCCGCGCCTGCGGGTGCCGAAGACCGCCAAGAAAGGCGAGATCATCGAGATCAAGACGCTGGTCAACCACGTCATGGAATCCGGCCAGCGCAAGGATGCCGAGGGCAAGCCGATTCCCCGCAAGATCATCAACCGCTTCACCTGCGAGCTGAACGGCAAGCTGGTGTGCGAGATGACCTTGTATCCCGCGATCTCGGCCAATCCCTACATCGCCTTCTTCATGAAGGCCGAGGAGAGCGGGACCTTGACCTTCACCTGGTACGACGACGACGGAAGCGTCACCAAGGTGGAAAGCAAACTCGAGGTCGGCGCCTGAGCCCGGCGCTCCGCCCGTCTCCGGCCACGGGCCGCATCGCGCGATGCGGCCCGTCTCGTTCGCACCGCCCGGCGTCTCGTCCGCATCTCTCGGGAGGACCGCCTTGGTCAGCCGTCGCGACTTCCTGACGCTCACCGCCGCCGCCGCGAGCATCCTGGGGCCCGGCCGGGCCGCCGAGCTCGCCGCCCGGGACCGCTTGAGCGAGGCGGATCTGCTCGCCTTCCGCCCGGTCGGCAACGTCACGATCCTGCACCTCACCGATCTGCACGCGCAACTGCGCCCGATCTGGTTCCGCGAACCTTCGATCAATCTGGGTGTGGGCGAGATGCGCGGCCAACCGCCGCATCTGACCGGAACGGCGTTCCTCGAGCGGTTCGGGATCGCACCGGGCTCGCCCGAGGCCCACGCCTTCACCGACCGGGATTTCGTCGAGTTGGCGAGGCGCTACGGTCGGGTCGGCGGGATCGATCGGATCGCCACGCTCGTCGCGGCGATCCGAGCCGAGCGGCCGGGCCGGACGATCCTGCTCGACGGGGGCGATGCGATGCAGGGCTCCTGGGTGACGCTGCAGACCCGGGGGGCGGACATGGTGGCGGTCCTGCGCGCGCTGGGCGTGGACGCGATGACCGCGCACTGGGAGTTCACCTACGGCGCCGAGCGGGTGAAGGAGATCGTCGACCAGCTGGGCTTTCCCTTCCTGGCCGGCAACGTGGTCGACGACGAGTGGCAGGAACCGGTCTTCGAATCGACCGCCTTCTTCGAGCTCGGCGGCGTGAAGGTGGCGGTCGTGGGTCAGGCCTTCCCCTACACGCCGGTCTCCAACCCGCGCTGGATGATCCCCGACTGGTCGTTCGGTATCCGCGAGGAGCGGGTGGCACAGCTGGTCGCCGAGGCCCGCGAAGAGGGCGCCGAGCTCGTCGTGCTCCTGAGCCACAACGGCTTCGACGTCGACAAGAAGCTCGCCGCCCGGGTCCCGGGCATCGACGTGATCCTGACCGGCCACACCCACGACGCCCTGCCGCAGCTCGTCCAGGTGGGCAAGACCCTGCTCGTAGGCTCGGGCTCGAACGGCAAGTTCCTGGCGAGACTCGATCTCGACGTGCGCGGCGGAGAGGTGAAGGAGGTCGGCTTCAAGCTCATCCCGGTGTTCGCCGACGCGATCCGCCCGCATCCGCGCATGGCCGCGCTGATCGAGGAGCTGCGCGCGCCCTTCGCCGCCGAGCTCGATCGCGTCGTCGGCCGGACCCGCGGGCTGCTCTACCGCCGCGGCAACTTCCAGGGGACCTGGGACGATCTCATCTGCGCCGCGCTCGTCGAGCAGCGCGACGCCGAGATCGCGCTCTCCCCCGGCTTCCGCTGGGGCCCGAGCCTGTTGCCCGACGAGCCGATCCGCATGGAGGACGTCTGGGCCCAGACCGCCATCACCTATCCCCAGGTCTACCGGACGGAGATGACCGGCGCCCAGCTCAAAGAGGTGTTGGAGGACGTCGCCGACAACATCTTCAACCCCGATCCCTACTATCAGGGCGGGGGCGACATGGTGCGGGTGGGTGGCATCGGCTTCACGATCGACGTCGACCAGCCGATCGGCAAGCGGATCACCGGTCTCACGCTCCTGAAGACGGGCGAGCCGCTCGAGGCCAGCCGCCGCTATGTGGTGGCCGGCTGGGCGTCGGTCGCCGAGGGGGTGGAGGGACCGCCGGTGTGGGAGCTCGTCGCCCGCTACATCGAGGCGCGCGGTGAGATCGATCCCGCCCCCGCCGGCAAGGTCGAGGTGGTGGCGGGCTGAGCGGCGGTGCTCGACGTCGGCTTCCTGGCGGCGTTCGGCGCCGGCGTGCTGTCCTTCTTGAGTCCGTGCGTGCTGCCGCTCGTTCCGCCCTATCTGTGCTTTTTGGGCGGGGTCTCGATGGAGCAGCTGCGCGGTGGCTCGGCGCTCCAGGCCGCCGAGCGGGCGGCGTTGCGCCGGCGTGTGCTGCTCGCCGCTGTGGCCTTCGTGGCCGGCTTCTCGACCGTGTTCGTGGCGCTCGGCGCCTCGGCGACGGTGATCGGCAGGCTCGTCGCCGAGTGGAGCCTGGTGGCCGCCCAGGTGGCGGGCGTGGTCATCATCGTGCTGGGCCTGCACTTCCTGGGCGTCTTCAAGATCGCGTTGTTGAACCGCGACATCCGCTTCCGGCCCGATCGCCCGGCCGGCCTTCTGGGCGCCTATCTGATCGGCCTCGCCTTCGCCTTCGGTTGGACCCCCTGCGTGGGGCCGGTGCTGGCCGGCGTGCTGTTCCTGGCCGGCACCGAGGAGACGGTGGCCCGCGGGGCGTCGTTGCTCGCCACTTACGCCGCCGGGCTGGGCCTGCCCTTCTTGCTCTGTGCGCTGCTGCTCGATCGGGCGGTGGCCGGCCTCGCCCGGCTGCGTCGCTGGATCCCGACCTTCGAGCGGGCGACCGGGTTGTTGCTCGTCGGCACCGGTGTGTTGTTTTTGACCGGCCGGCTCAACGAGCTGTCGTTCTGGCTGCTCGAGACCTTCCCGATCCTCGGCCGCATCGGTTGAGCCGGGCCACGAAGGCCTGATAGGAGCCGACCCAGCCCCGCGCGCGGGCCCGGCCGAACGCGGCGTTGAGCGCGATCCGCCGGCGGAAGTTCGCCCGCACCGCCGCCACGAGCTCCGGCCGCAAGGCGAGCTCGCCCCGCTCCAGCATGGCCAGCACGCGCCGATACCCGGCCTCGGCGCGGAACGCGGCGTCGGGTGCGTTGCACTCGGAATCCGGCCGTTGGCGATAGCTGCGCATCGCCTTCCGCACGATCGGATAGGAACCCAGCCGGTCGAGCAGCAGCAGGTTGAAGACCACGTCGTCGCAGATCGGCACCTCGACCCAGCGCAGGCCCAGCCGCCGGTCGACCACCGGCAGAATCGGCACCGGGTCCTCGAGCAACAGCGAAGCGTCGAGCTCGACCGGCCCCTCGCCCGGCGGAAGCCAGGTGCGCACGAGCGCACCGTCGGCCTCCTCGACGATCCGCACGTCGTCGGAGGCGGCACCGCGCGCGAGCGCGAGCGGCGCAAGCGTGGCGAGCCGGTCGGATTCGAAGGTGTCGTCGGCGTCGAGCGGCGCCACGAGCCGGCCGCGGGCGGCGGCGAGCGCCCGGTTGCGGGCGTGGGCCACACCGGTGCGCACGCCTTCGGTCGACACGAACCGGATCCGCGGATCGGCCGAGCCTTCCCGCTCGACGAGCTCG
>FWPV01014624.1_pt1 | contig 11474 bp, 11 predicted proteins | sample 2228371 | NCBI WGS metagenome assembly FWPV01 (sample SAMEA103939776, study PRJEB20133) | metagenome | reverse complement strand
AACGCATGCGATCATGCGCTATGGAATCGACCAGTTGCTTCCGGAGCAGCTCGAGCTTGTGCATGGACCTGGCTGCCCGGTGTGTGTTACACCGCTGGAATTGATCGATAAAGCCCTGGCGATCGCGGAGCAGCCTGGCGTCATCTTCACATCCTATGGGGATATGCTGCGCGTCCCTGGATCTCAAAAAGATTTATTTTCGGTACGCGCCGCAGGCGGAAAGGTTAAGGTCGTGTACTCTTCGCTGGATGCGGTCAAGATCGCCAGGGAGAACCCGGATAAGCAGGTGGTTTTCTTCGCGATCGGCTTCGAGACGACCGCGCCGCCCAATGCGATGAGCGTGCTTCAGGCTCATTCGCTCGGGTTGCAGAATTATTCGGTGTTGGTCTCGCAGGTGTGTGTTCCGCCGGCGATGCACGCCATCCTCGGCTCGCCTAGCAACCGCGTCCAGGGATTTCTGCTGGCCGGGCATGTCTGCACGGTGATGGGATACCGAGAATATATCCCCATCGCCGAGACATACCGGGTGCCGATGGCCGTTACCGGTTTCGAACCGCTCGATCTGGTTCAGGGCATCCTCGCGGTGGTGAAAATGCTGGAAAGCGGCAGAATCGCGGTGGAAAACGCCTACCCGCGGGCCGTCCAGCTGGAGGGCAACCCGGCAGCGAAACAGGTCATTGAACGCGTCTTCCAACCAGTCGACCGCAACTGGCGGGGGATTGGCAGGATCCCGCTCAGCGGCTGGGGGCTTCGCCCGGAATTCGAAGCCTTCGACGCAGAAAAACGTTTTCAGGTAGAGCACATTCAAACCCAGGAGTCTCCTCAGTGCATTGCGGGCTTGATTTTGCAGGGTTTGAAAAAACCGCATGAGTGCAGCGCGTTCGGCACGCTGTGCACGCCCACCGCCCCGCTTGGCGCGCCGATGGTTTCCGCCGAAGGCGCCTGCTCGGCTTATTACCGCTACAGCCGAACGCTAGATCGAGGGATTGCGACATGAGCAAGGACACCCCCCTCCCGAACATGGAAGGCCCAGTTTGTCCGATACCGCTCCGCCACGATGAACAGGTGGTTATGGGACATGGAAGCGGCGGGCGGCTGACCCGCGACCTGGTCGAGAAAATCTTCAAACCCTACCTCGCAAGTCCTCCGCTCAGCGAGGGAAACGATTTCGCCAGGGTGGCTATCCCCGCTTTACCTGCCGATGGACGTCTCGCTGTTTCGACCGACGCCCACATCGTCTCACCGCTGTTTTTCCCTGGCGGGGACATCGGCCGGCTGGCGGTATGCGGCACGGTCAACGACGTCTGCATGTCCGGGGCGCAGCCGCTTTACCTGACTGCCAGTTTCATCCTTGAGGAAGGTTTCCCAATCGCCTTACTGGTCAAAATACTGGCCTCCATGCAGGCTGCTGCGGAAGAGGCCGGGATTCACATCATCGCAGGGGATACCAAGGTCGTCGAAAAAGGGAAAGCGGATGGAGTGTTCATTACCACATCCGGCATTGGATGGATCCCTGACGGACGCACAATTGCAGGGGACCGCGCAGCGCCAGGCGATGCGGTTCTCATCTCCGGCACCCTCGGCGATCACGGCATCGCCGTTCTGGCCGAACGCGGCGAGCTGGGCTTCGAAACCGAGGTTGTTTCCGATGTTGCCCCCCTCAATCACCTGATCGAACGGCTCCTCGACGCGGCGCCGGATACCCATGTCCTGCGGGATCCTACCCGCGGCGGTCTGGCCACTACCTTGAATGAAATTGCCCAGCAATCTGCCGTATGCATTCTGCTGGATGAAAAATCGATTCCGATTCAAGCAGCTGTGCGGGCTGCCAGCGAGATGCTCGGCTTCGACCCACTCTACATCGCGAACGAAGGCAAAGTGATTGCCATCGTCCCGTTCGAGGAGAGTGAAGCCGCCCTCGCCGCCCTGAAATCACACCCTTACGGCCAAAACGCAGCGCTGATCGGCAGAGTCCAGCCCGATCCTGCCGCCCTCGCCGCCCTGAAATCACACCCTTACGGCCAAAACGCAGCGCTGATCGGCAGAGTCCAGCCCGACCCTGCCGGGCGGGTGCTTCTGCGGACCGCCATCGGCGGTACGCGAATCCTCGACATGCTCGCCGGCGAGATGCTCCCGAGAATCTGCTGAATTGCGAGGTCAGCGGTACTCGACAAGCCCGAATTGCCAGTCGACCTGGTGATTTGGGTTGAAATAGTTATAGACGACCTGCGACAGCTGGGCGGTCAGCTTGTTGGCCGGGTCAAACAGCAGCTGATTTTCGCTGTAGAGGAAAACGATCAGCAGGTAATTCGTTTCTTCGCCGTAAATAACCCCGACGTTGCTGATCGAATGCAGGTAGCCGTCGCTTTCTTCGGTCCAGCCGTGCTTGTGAGCCACCCTCGTACCCTCGGGAACGCCGGCCTCAATCAAGACCCCGATCTTGTTCTGCGCCATCACGTCCAGAAGGTAGGCGCACTTGGATGGGGTGATTTCGCCTGGGAAAACCTCCAATAGATGACCGCGCTCCTCCTCGGCGCACTGGTAGATGGAGGTCAGCAGGACGGTCATATCGCCAGCTGTGGTCTGGTTGTAGATGTCGGGCGAGGTGGATATATCCCGGCGCTGGTTGGCAGGCGTATCGTATATCTTCAACAGCGGTGCGCCGAAATAAAAATACCCGGCCAGAAAAGTGTTTTGTAAACCGAGTTTTCGCATATCCTCGGTCACGCTGAGCGGAGCCAGTTCTCCGCCAATGACCTGCTCCATCAAGAGATCCGCCGGCGGATTTTCAGAAAGCGCCATCATGCGGACCGCCAGGCTGTTGATCTCGTCTGGCACGGGCTCACTCACTCTCCGCAGCACAGAAATCATGATCGGAATTTTGATCGTGCTCGCCGCGGAGAAGGCGATGTCTTTTTCCAGGTCCTGCCCGGCGCGGTAGGCGAAGTGCAGTCTTCGGTTTCCTTGCAGATCCGCCAGAGAGATTTCGGCGATCCCGTCAAAACCGGCCAGGTCGATTTTTTGCTTCAAGAATATTTCCAGGTTTTTCAGGTCCGGCGCGGCGGGGGGCAGTTCGATAACAGGCAGATCCACAGGGCTTTGCTCGAGCGACTGTATCCGGGAAGCGATGCTCTTGACCGAAGCTTCCACGTCAAGCTGGCTGCCCGGCTGTCCTACCTCGAAGCGAGTGCCGTCCGCCAGCGGGAGGGGAGAGGGCGGGATGCGGTCGTAACGGGCAGCTACCTCTTCCAGCAGATAGGACCTTAAAGCATCCTCGTCGACATGAACATAAATCGGAAATTCTTTTTGCGCAGCCCGGCGGTTCCACATGGTGTCCCAGAAGGATGGGCCGGAAGGGACATCCTCTATATTGATATCTATGCGCAGTCCAAGCTCCGCAGCCGACGTCTGGATCGCTGCGCCCTGATAGCGCAGCTCGACCGGGCGGTTATAGGCAGCCTTTACCCGTTCCACCGCGGACTCCCGCCTCAATCCACCGATATCCACCCCGCCCCAGGTCGTCCCTGCCGGAAGTATCTCGATCGACTGTTGATAACGGCGGTACTCGTTAACAGTTAGACCCGCCGCGGCGAAGATCAATAGAACAGCGGCGAGGGAAAGGATGAAACGGATGTTGCGGCGTTTCAAGCAGCGGACCTCCAGGATGACAATCCTTGATTCTACCAGATCAACCCGGCGCCAGCAGCGAAACCTGAGCCGGGGGAAATCCTTGACATTCCGGAGCAACCTTTTATACTTAGCTGACCATACAGCAAAGCGAGGTAATATGAAATACGATTACAAGGAAACCACCAGCGATCTGCTGAAAAGAATTGATATTCACACCAAGTTTGGCAGCCGCGATATTGACCAGTGGATGCTGGAACTGCTGCCTCTGAATCCGGGCGCGAAGATCCTCGACGTCGGCTGCGGCGCCGGCAAGCAGTGCTTTTCATACCACAATCACCTCAAAGGTCAGGCAGAGATCATCGGCGCTGACGTCGATCAGGATTTACTCAACCAGGCACGGCAGGAAAACACAAGGCGGGGGGCGAATGTCAAGTTCAAGGAACTGGATTTCAACAAACCCTTCCCTGAGGATTCCGATCATTACGACCTGGTTTCCTGCTGCTTCGCCATATACTACGCCGATGACATTCCTTTCACCATCCGGGAGATGCACCGGGTAATCCGCCCGGGAGGCGTTTTGTTCACCTCCGGCCCAATGCGCACGAACAAGCAATTATTCTACGATGTGATCAAGGAAGCAACCGGCAAGCCCATTCCGCCCATGCCGGGTTCCTCCCGCTACGACAGCGAAATCTACGCCGAAATCCAATCGCGCTTTTCCAAAGTAGAATTGCACATTTTTGAGAATCCACTAACCTTCGACACGGTCGAGCCGTTCATCGAATACACCCGCGCTTCGCTCTCCGAGGACCGCAAGCTCTGGAAGAGCTTTTTCCAGGATAAGGCCGATTTCTATAAAATCATGACCCAGATCGAAGAAACCGCCAAACGGCGCCTTCAACGAGACGGGAAACTGGTGATGACGAAAGTCGTCGGCGGCATTCTTGCCACCAAATAGCCATGACACGCCAGGATATGACCTTCTTCGGGCAGCATGTCTTGTTCCTCGGCGCCCATCCCGATGACATCGAGCTCGGCTGCGGCGCGTTAATCGCCCACATCGCCGGCAAGACCGAGGTGCTCTGCGCAACCCTTTCTGACAATCAAAAAAATCCAGAGCTCACCCGCCTGGTGGAAGAGCACTACGAGTCGATGGCAGTGCTCGGAATCCCCAGGGAGAAAATCTCCCTGGGGACATTTGAGACCCGCCGTTTTCCCCATTTCCGCCAGGAAATCCTGGAGTATATGATCCAGCTCAACCGCAGCTTCAAGCCCGACATTGTCTTCGTCCACACAAAAGCTGACATCCATCAGGATCACCAAACAGTCACTGAGGAAGCGCTGCGCGCCTTTCGCGGGACCACAGTGCTCGGCTACGATGTGATCCGCTCGAGCTACGGCTTTTTCCCCAGCTTCCTGGTTGAAGTCAGCGAAAGCGACGTCGAGAAGAAAATTGAAGCCCTGGCGAGGTATCAGACCTACACCAACCGTTATTATTTCGATCCTGAGGTTACCCGGGCGACACTGGTCCGCCACGGCGCGATCTGCGAGCGGCATTACGCCGAGGGCTTTGATATCCTGCGAATCGTCGGCGCATTTGGATGCGCGCCGAACAACCAGGCCGGAGAATAACTCAGCCTCTCTTCAATCCATAAAATCTATTAAGGCAGGTTGGCTTTACCTGCCGACGGGCGGCGGATCCCTCAATCCATCCGCTGGAATTTACCGATTCAGGACGCCGATCTCGATATCTTCCCCGTTGATCTGCACGGGATACGTGGGGATGCCGACTACGGCCGGCAGGCGGGTCGCCTCGCCAGTGCGGAGGTCGAACCGGGCCCCGTGGCGCGGGCAGATGATCTCACAGCGGTCTATCTCCCCTTCTCCGACCGGACCGCCGTCATGAGTGCACACGTCTCCCACCGCGTAGATTCTGCCGCCGATATTTAACATGACAACCGGCTCGCCGCTGATCTCCAGGAAAAGACGCTCGCCCTCAGGCAATTCGCTAAGCTTGGCCACTGCATAAAAGGTGTAATCTGAAAGGTTGATCTGATTCCCCATCCCGTCAATCCTCCACCAGGCGGTCGCTTGCCTCCCCTAATCCATATGCGCCTGCCTTAAGCACTTTTAACGAAAGCAGCGCGCACTTCAGCCGCACCGGGCCCAGATCAATCCCGATCAGGTCCAGAATATGCTGCTTGGTCAACGCTTTAATTTCCTCGAGATTTTTGCCAATGATCGATTCGATCAGCAAATCAGCCGACGCCTGGGAAATCGCACAGCCGTGTCCGCTGAAGGCAGCTTCCCTGACGACCTGATTCTCGTCCAGGCGCAAATCGATGCGGATCCGGTCGCCGCAAAGCGGATTTTCATCCTCGAAAGAGATATCGTGCGGATCCAGCTCTCCTCGATAATAAGGCTCTTTGTATCGTTCGATGATCAATTCGCGGTATAAGTCATCCATGCTGGTCCGGCTCACCCAAAGATTTCCTTAACCTGCCTGATGCCCTTGACGAGCATATCCACATCCGATTTGGTATTGTAAATATAAAAACTCGCCCGGGTAGACGCGGGGATTTGAAACCGCTCATGGAGCGGCATGGCGCAGTGATGGCCCGCCCGAACAGCGATGCCGTAGCGGTCCAAAATCTGGGCGGCGTCGTGAGGATGAACCCCGTCCAGGACAAAAGAGGCCACTGCGCCTTTATATTCCGCGGCGGGACCCAGTACCCGCAGCCCGTCAATATCAGAGAGGGATTCCAACGCGTAATGGATGATCTCCTGTTCATGCCAGGCTACGTTTTCCATGCCGATCGTACTCAAATAGTCAACCGCAACGCCAAAGCCGACTGCTTCAGCGACCGCCGGCGTTCCAGCCTCGAACTTGTAAGGCAGTTCGTTCGGCGTAAAGCTGCGCAGATGAACCTTACGGATCATATCTCCGCCGCCTAAGAACGGAGGCATGGCTTCCAGCAGTTCTTCCTTTCCGTACAGCGCGCCGATACCGGTCGGTCCGAGCATTTTATGGGCGGAAAAAGCCAGAAAGTCCGCATCGAGATCCGTCACATTGACCGGCAGATGGGGCACAGATTGGGCGCCGTCAACCAGCGCCAGCGCGCCGGCGGCGTGAGCCCATTGAATCATGTCGCGGACCGGGTTGATCGTCCCCAGCACATTGGACATCTGGGTGAACGCCGCCAACCTCGGCCGCATTTCCAGCAGCCTTTGATATTCCTTCAGGTCGAGCAGCCCCTCATCGCTGATCGGCACAAATTCCAAGCGGAGCTGCTTCTCCGCTGCCAGTATCTGCCAGGGGACCAGATTTGAATGGTGCTCCATCTCGGTCAGGATAATCAAGTCGCCCGGGCTGCAAAATCTTCGCCCCCAGGATTGAGCCACAAGATTGATGGATTCCGTCGTATTTCTCGTGAAGAGAATCTCGCGGGGCTTTCCGGCGCCAATGAACCGGGCAACCTTGGCTCGCGCCTCCTCATACAGACCGGTCGCTTCTTCCGCTAAAGTGTGCACCCCCCGGTGAATGTTGGCGTTATGCCGTTCGTAATAGGCGTTCATCGCCTGGATCACCGGGAGGGGTTTTTGCGAGGTCGCCGCTGAATCGAGATAGACCAGTTCGACGCCCGGTCGGACCTCCCGTTTTAATACTGGAAAATCCTCGCGGATCGCCTGATGATCCATTAGGCTGGGGGTGAGAGGATTCATGGGCTATGTCCGTACAGGTGGAGGCCGCAGAAAATGATTATTCAGAGCCAGAGGGCTGGCCGGTTCGCGAAGCTTTTTTACCCGGAAAACGGATATGGGCAGAATGTTGGGGGTACCAGAGGATGTGATCCGGCACCATCCACCCGTCGGTCAGGAAGACGTTTGTGCGAAACTGAACTGCGACCATCTTTGCGTCAACCTGGACCACAATCCCTTTCAACCAGCCCCGCACACGCTGGCCGCCTTTTTCATGATCGCAATACACTTCGACTGTATCGCCAACCTCAAAGGTAGACTCGGGCTCAGGCGGGTGCATGAAAGGGATGTTGGTCATCGGCAAGTTTCCCTCCCGTTTTTTTTCGACTGGGTGCGATCCAGATTCTTTTAATTTTATCACAGCCATATTGTTTCACCTTTACTGAGCTGATGCACTTTGCAAATTTTGTTAACTGCCGTACTGCAATCAACCGTGATAGATAGCCATTTTCTTATGGATCGATTCCTGGAACCGTTCGCGGACGCCCTCGAACGGGATGCGCTGCATGATCGGATCAAAAAAGCCTTCGACGATCAATTTTTCGGCCTCCAATTTCGGGATGCCGCGCGTCTGCAAGTAAAACACTTCGTTTGGATCAATCTTACCGACCGTAGCTCCGTGCGTGCAGCGGACGTCATCCGCCAGAATCTCCAGCCCGGGGATCGAATCGGCGCGGGCGTTCTTGCTGAGAACCAGATTGCGGTTTGCCTGGTATCCATCAGTTTTCAACGCGCCGGGCGCGACGTAGATCATTCCCTGCCAGACCACCCGGCTTGAGTCGATCAGCGCGCCTTTAAAGAGCAAATCGCTGGTCGTGTGTGGGGCAAGGTGATTCTGCTGCGAATCGTAATCGAGATGTTGTTTGCCGTCGGTGAAATAGAATCCAGACATCCGCCCGACGCCGCCTGCGCCGACCAGATCCAGCTCGGCGAAGTTCTTGGTCAGGTGCCCGCCGATCGCGCCAAAGACCCAGTCGATGTGCCCGTCTCGCTCGACCTTCGCCCGTTCGTGGGTAAAATTCCATACATGCTCGCCCCACGACTGCAGCTCAACAAACCGCAGGCTGGCGTTGGGACCGACATACACTTCGATAATCCCTGCGTGAAGCGACGCTTTCACTTCTGTGGGAGAAGCGTATTCGTGCACGTAAGTCGCTGAGGCGCCCTCCTCCAGCCAGACCATCAGGTGAGAAATGTGCGCCAGGCTCGCGCCCGGCCCCCAGAGGATGCTGTGCAGCGGCTGGCTGATTTCTACTCCGCGGGGTATATACAGGAGCAGCCCGGTTTCCGCCAGCGCGGCGGCCATTGCAGCGAATTTTCCTTCACCCGGACTGACAATTCTGCCTATCACCTTGGCGAGAATCTCCGGGTATCGCTGTTCGGCTGTGCGCAGGTCAGTGAAGATGACCCCTTTTTCGCTGAGTTCTTTAGAAAGATTCACCTGCGCGCCGCCCGGGAGCATGATCACCTCGCCGCCGTGCTCGCGGTCAGCAACAGGTTTCATCAGGTCTTCTGGCAGCGGTGCCAGGTCAAGGTATTGATCTTTGAAAGGCAGGCGGAATTCATCCGCCGGCATGCCGCGCAGATCGGTTCGCCGCCAGGCTTCTTCCTGGGTCGTCGGCATTTTCAGCGAAAGATAGCTTTGCCAGGCCTCGCGGCGCAAATTTTGGACGGCCGCGCTCATCCCTTCTACGCGAACCATTTCCTGAGTAAACTTGAATTCGCTCTGGGCGGGCGCTTCACGGCGCCCGGTGCGGGTAATTACAATCGGTATCTCTTTGGTCATCGATGGTTAACCCTGGTTTTCAGTATGTACTTTAGATGGGCATCAGCCGACCGAGCCGGCCATCTGCAGTTGGATCAGCCGGTTCATTTCAACCGCATATTCCATGGGCAGCTCTTTGACCAGTGGCTCGATAAAGCCGGAAACCACCATGGTCGTGGCTTCCTCCTCGCTCAGGCCGCGGCTCATCAGGTAAAAAAGCTGCTCCTCGCCGACCTTCGAGACGGAGGCTTCGTGCCCGATGGTGACATCGTCCTCGTCAATTTCAATGTACGGGTACGTATCCGAACGAGACTGCGGATCGAGGAGAAGTGCGTCGCACACCACGTTCGATCGAACATTTTCGGCTCCCTTGTACACTTTTAACAACCCCCGGTAAGAGACCCGCCCGCCGTCCTTGCTGATCGACTTGGAGGTGATCTTGCTGCTGGTGTTCGGGGCAAAGTGAATTACTTTGCCGCCGGCATCTTGCCACTGCCCAGAACCGGCGAAGGCCATCGAGAGGATTTCGCCGTGCGCTCCGGGTCCTTTTAGATAACAGGAAGGGTATTTCATGGTGACTTTCGAGCCCAGATTGCAGTCAACCCATTCCATCGTTCCGTCTTCTTCCACCAGGGCTCTCTGAGTCACCAGATTGTATACGTTGGTCGACCAGTTCTGGATCGTCGTATAGCGGACCCGGGCCCCTTTCTTGACCACGATTTCGATCACTCCGCTGTGGAAAGAATCGGTTGTATAAGTCGGAGCGGTGCATCCTTCGACATAATGCACCTGAGCGCCCTCATCTGCGATGATGATCGAACGCTCGAACTGACCGATGTTCGCAATGTTCAAGCGGAAGTAGGCTTGCAGCGGCAAATCAACCTTCACTCCTTTGGGGACATAAACAAACGACCCTCCCGACCAGACCGCGCTGTTCAACGCGGCAAACTTGTTGTCTTCTATGGGGATGACTGTGCCGAAATACTCGCGGAACAGTTCTGGATGCTTTCGCAGGCCGTCCTCAATGCTCAGGAAGATCACTCCCTGATTCTCGAGATGCTCCTGGATGCTGTGATAGACCATTTCGGACTCATACTGGGCGCCGACGCCTGCCAGGAACTTCTGCTCAGCCTCCGGAATGCCCAGCTTATTGAAGGTTTCCTTGATCGTATCAGGCACATCATCCCAGGAGCGGCCTTCCATTTCGGTCGGTTTGACGTAATAGACAATCTCATCGAGATTCAGATTTGACAGGTCGGCTCCCCAGGTGGGAATCGGGCGCTGCAGGAAGTGGCGTAAGGCTTTTAACCTGAATTCGAGCATCCACTCCGGCTCGCCCTTCATGGCAGAGATCTGCCGTACAACCTCTTCGTCGAGGCCCTTGCGAGTCTTGAACACCGAGACGTCAGGATCCTGGAATCCATACCGGTACTCCCCCAGATTTTCAAGAAAATCCGTCTTAGGATCTGTTGTCATTCTGTTCTCCTGAACTCCATCATGCGGTGCCTCGCCCGGTGAGATCAGGCCTGCACCGAGCCATTCTCAACTTTTTCACGCACCCAATCGTAGCCGTGTTCCTCGAGATGCAGCGCCAGATCTGGACCGCCTGTCTCGACAATTCGACCGTCCATCATCACATGGACTACGTCCGGTTTGATGTAATTGAGAATGCGCTGATAATGAGTAATCACTAAAACTCCAAGCTCCGGGCTGCGCAGCGCATTGACGCCTTCTGAAACGATCCGCAGCGCATCGATATCCAGGCCGGAATCCGTTTCGTCCAGAATGGCGATTTCCGGCTGCAGAACAGCCATCTGTAAAATCTCGGCGCGCTTCTTCTCCCCGCCGGAAAAACCGTCATTGAGGTAACGCCCGGCGAATGCGGAATCCACTTTCAACATATCCATCTTGGATTTCAGCAGCTTGCGGAACTCAGGGATGGCAATCCCCTTATCTTCCGGGTTTTCTGCCCGCCGGCGGGCGTTGACGGCCGTGCGCAGGAAATTGGCAACCGTGACTCCGGGGATCGCGACTGGGTACTGGAAGGCCAGGAATATGCCCTTTTGAGAGCGTTCGTCCGGAGACAGTTCGAGGATATTCTCGCCTTTATAGAGAACCTCGCCTTCAAGGACTTCATAAGCCGGGTGCCCCATGAGGGTATACGCCAGAGTAGATTTTCCGGTGCCGTTAGGCCCCATGATGGCGTGGATTTCGCCTTGCGGCAGAGTCAGGTTAACCCCTTTGAGGATTTCCTTGTCGCCGATTCCAACCCGCAGATTTCGGATGACTAGTTCAGACATCAAACAGCAGCTCCTTGCGT
>FWPV01014623.1_pt1 | contig 11475 bp, 8 predicted proteins | sample 2228371 | NCBI WGS metagenome assembly FWPV01 (sample SAMEA103939776, study PRJEB20133) | metagenome | reverse complement strand
AAGGTTGGCGTCTCGGGTAAGGTCGGCCCCCGAACCACGCCACCCCTCGGGTGCACTCGCTATCATGACCATTTCTTTTAAAATCAACCAATTTCGCTTAACGAGAACTCTCTATCGGCAATTTTGGGAAGCCACCCGACCGTTGACTTTTTGCCCGATATTTCCCAAACTGACCTCTTCAGCCCGGAGTCCTGGAAATGAACCGCTCGAAAGAAAAAGTTGAGAGGTTCCTGGCCGTCCACAGCCTCAGCGCCGCCGCCATCAACCCCGCAGCCGTCCTCGACGATTTTCTTGACGAAATGAAGCGAGGCCTTGAGGGAAAGAAAAGCTCGCTCGTCATGATTCCCACTTTCATCACCATCGACAAGCCCATCCCGGCGGGAAAGTCAGTCATCGCCGTCGATGCAGGCGGAACCAACTTGCGCGTGGCCACTGTCAGGTTTGATGAGAAGGGCGTTCCCTTTATTGATAACTATTCGAACTATGAAATGCCCGGCGCCCGACAAGAGGTCGGCAAAGACGAATTCTTTGATTTGTTTGCTCAGTATTTAGAGCCGGTGGCCGCGCTCTCCGACCGGGTTGGTTTTTGCTTTTCCTATGCCGCCGAAATCACCCCCGATTGCGACGGCAAGCTCCTGACCTGGACGAAGGAAATCAAGGCGCCCGAAGTCATCGGCCAGTTCATCGGCCGGAATATTCTCGACCGCCTGAAAAAGAAGGGCTTTAGCCCGAAAATCACCCTCCTCAACGACACGGTGGCCACCTTGCTGGCCGGAAAAAGCGTCGGCGCGCCGCGGAGATACAGCTCCTACATCGGCTTTATCCTCGGCACAGGGACCAACACCTCGTATGTCGAAAGAAACTGTCACATCACCAAGAGGTCTGACCTCGACCCTAATGGAGCTCAAGCGATTAACGTGGAATCCGGGAATTTCGGCCGTTGTCCGAGAGGAGACATTGACTTATCTTTCGACAGCCTGACCGCTAACCCCGGAGCTTACACCTTTGAGAAAATGATTTCCGGAGCTTATCTGGGCGGTCTCTGCCTCCACTCGTTAAAGGTCGCGGCCAACGAGGGTCTTTTCTCGAGTGAGGGAGCCAGAGTCGTTACCAGCATTGCCAATCTTTCAACCGTCGAAATGGACGCTTTCCTCAGGAATCCGTTCGCCGAGGGTGAACATCCTCTGAGCCGCTTGCCGGAGGACGATAAGGAAGTCGGCCTGCGCATTTTTATCGCCATCGTCGAAAGGGCAGCACTCCTGGCCGCCATCAATATCAGCGCCGCCATCCTCAAGTCGGGGGGCGGCTCCTCTCCTCTTCATCCAGTCTGCGTCAATGCCGATGGGTCGACTTTTTACAAAACCAAGGATTTCAAGCTGAGGGTCGAAGAGTGTCTCCGCCAGATCCTGGGCCCGAGAGAAATTTCCTACGAAATCATCCGGGTGGACGACTCCCCTCTCCTTGGCGCCGCTGTAGCCGGCCTCACCAGGTAAAAGGATCGGCGGCAAAAATTGAAATTCCCATACAGACCCCAATTTTTTCGGTCAAGCCAGAGCATTCTTGACAGCCCGTCGGAGGCGATGATAAGAAAAATCGAACTGCTTGCGTTATGGAGTGTGAAAATGAAAAGGAAGACCATCTGGATGATTGCCCTGGCCGGGGTTTTGCTGGCCGCCGCTATCCCGCTTCAGGCCAAAGAATACCGGCGCGCATTCGAGACTCCAAAAGACTGGGATGAAACCCTCTACGACTGGAAGGTGGAGGCTTGCCCGGACGGCATCAGGCTTCTAAAAACCGAGCTCATCGCCGACGAGATGGGCGTGACGACCGGCGGGATGAGGGAAAAAGTTCAGGGACTTGTCCGGATCAAGAAGGAATTTCTCCTCGACGCCATCGAGGCAGAGGCTGCGGTCCTGCTCATCCACGCCAACACTTACAACCCGGACGAATTCGTCAAGCAGGGCGGGTTTCTGTGGGTCGAAGTCAACGGACATCCGATCCGGCTCGAACCGGACATCCCGCGGATGTTGACAGGTGGCTGGGTCCGCTGCGATGTCCCCGTATCTTATCTCAAGCCAGGCCTGAACTCCGTTGTCTTGAGCAACGAAACGGCCGTTCCCTTCTTCGCCAGCGTTGAAGCCTCGCGCTTGCCCAACCGGAGTGCCAAGAGTTTGGACGGGGGAAAAACCTGGGATCGTGACCATCTCGGCGAGTCTGGTTTTATCGACGGAGAATACCTCATCCGGTTGCGACTCACCCGTTATCCCGCCGAGGCAGAGGTCCTCTCCGAGTTCATCGAGCTTGCTTCTCTCATCACCCAGGACATAATCAAGCCCTCCGTAGCAGTCAAGAAGCTAAGCCTTGAACTCGAAAAGGTCACGCCGCCGAAGACTTCTATCACCCTGACCGTAAGGGGTGGCAAAACTCCAGCCTATTCTCCCGATACCTGGACGCCGTGGATGTCCATTTCTGATTTATCCTATATGAATTATAGGAATTGGCGGTTCCTCCAGTGGCGGGCGCAGCTTCGGACAGCCGACCGACGTCAAACTCCAGTCCTCAAAAAAGTCAGCCTTCGGGCCGACCTCGACATCGTTCATGAGACGAATCCGTTTGCCCGCGTTATCGAGGCCGACACGATGAAAATTGTCCGCGGCTATTATCCTTTCACCTTCCAGGACGCTTCCGAGCCGCGGCTTGAAGTCCTTCGCCGGCGCTACCGGCTGGATGAAGTCGTCGCCCACACCTCAAGCGAGTTCGAAAAATTTCGCGTCCTCGCCTTCTGGATGCGGGGCATCTGGCGCGACGGCTGGGGGAAGCATAACCTCGAACTCCACACGCCATGGGACGCGCTCATCGCCCTCGAGCTGGCGCCCCAGTATAAGGCTGCGGGCATGTGTGTGATTTACAGCAATACATTCATTCAGTGCGCCTTGGCTCTCGGTCTACAGGCGCGCGGCATTATCCTCGACCATCACTTCGTCTCCGAAGTCTGGTCAAATGAGCACCGGAAATGGGTCACTTTCGACATCGCCGCTTCAACCGATTCCCTTCGTGCCGCCTTCCATGTGAAGGACAATGTGCCTCTCAATTCTCTGGAGACGCATACCCTGGCCCGGGAGGGAAAAAAGGACCAGGTCTGGATTGTCCCAGCCGGACCATTCCAGAAAATCAACGGTGCTGACCAGAAGAAGGAAAAAATGCTCGGCCCGGACGAGTGGGAGGCCCGGTTCGGAATGCCATTCCGGAACAATTACCTGACCTCCTGGCTCCCGGGAGAGCTCGAACACGGGTTCATCCAGTATCATTACGATGGCTATCTCTGGTGGAAAGACACGCCTGTCCCCAAATATGAGGAATACACGTATCAAAGCTCCCACGCCCGCGATTTCTACTGGACGATCAACCACGCCCAGGTGTTCCTGAACACCACGGCGAACCCAGCCGAGCTTTATGTCACCCTCGACACGGTCACGCCAAATTTTGCCTCTTATCAAGTCCGCCTCGACGGCGGCGAATGGAAGACCTCGGAGGCGGAGTTCGTCTGGAAGCTCCATCCAGGCCTGAACACGCTGGAAGTCAAGCCGGTCAATACCTTCGGCCTTGACGGCATCACGAGCGTGGTCAAAGTCATGTATGGAAAAGAAGCCGGAGACGGAGGCATGAGACCGGAAAATTAAAACGCTGGCAAGTCCTCCAGAATGCCCGCTTTGTCCGCCCAGTAGAGATAGAAAAGCATTCCGCGCAGCGGGTAAGAAAGCGCGCCCTCCGAGGTAGCAAAAGATGTCCGGTAGAGCTCGAATCGGCTCTGCTTGAGCTGTCTCATGATGAGCGGATAGGGAAACTCGAGAAACTTCCTCTCTCCGGTATAAACAAACCCGAAATGAAATCCACCCCAGGGCATGGACGTATAGGGGGAGCGATAATCGGGATGAGTGATGTACATCAGCTCGCCGTCGGGAAAGGAGAGGTCTCGGATCGTGGATTCAGCGCAGCGGAGGTAGATTTCCTTGGCCTTTTCGTCCTTGGTGACCGCATAATACCTGCCCAGAACCTCCATGGCAATCGCGTTGTGGAGCGGCGCGGCGGCGACATACGGCCCAATCGTGATGGGAAAAGACCCGTTTTCGAGCTGGATCGAGCCCAAATCGCGGACGATTCTCCGCGCTTCCTCGAGGTATCTTGAGTTGCCTGTCTCATCATAAACCATTGTCAGAATCAGGATCGGCCAGCAGAGGTTTCGAGCGCCGTTCCATTTTGCGTTATACTGAGGCGAGATCCAGCCAGCCTCTCTGGCGCGCAAAATGTGCTCGGCCACTCCCTCGGCCAACCGGAGATAGCGCTCCTCGCCGGTCAGGTGGTAGGTCATCAGCAAACCCTCGACCCATTCATGGTTTGGCGCCACGCTCGAACCCATGATGGCTTCGGCGTTGTACTGGACATGATTCGGGCCGTGAATCCGGATGCCCCCGACTTCAACCGGCGTCCTGGTGGAGTGATGGACGACGTCGATATCGGCCGTATGGAGCGCGGCCGCTCGAGCTCGCTGCCAGTAGCGACGCTCCCCCGACCTCAGGAAAAGCAAATCACAAACCCAGGCCGTATCGTAGGCGTTGTTCTGGGTAAAGTTGCCGCGCTCGCCGCTCCCCGGCCCCATCGTATCCCCGTAGTCAATCATGCCGCGTCCGACGCCGCTCTCATATGCGATGAACCCTTCGCGGATGGCCCGCTCGATCATCGGATATTTCCCCGGACTATAAGGAAGAATGTCTCCGATAAGACCGCTTTCGATATGGTAAGGGCTCCAGGGGATGACCGGCGCCTGCCACTTGAAACACAAATCCCTTGATTCAGCGCTATAGCCCGTCCCCTCATGGAAATAAAGGAGGATTGTGTGCGTTTTCTGCCACCCTTGATGGAAGGCGAGGGGCTTTTTCTCTTCGGGCGGATAGAGGTCAATGTCCACCTGGTCGGGGCAGATCCGGATGGCTTTCGGATAGTTCTCGCTCATCTCCCGGATGGAGGCGGTAAGGCCGCGCTCGGCTGTGGAGGAGTCCGCCCACCATCGGGCCCGGACTTCACTCTCGTAGCCCGGGCCGATGATTTCTGTGCCGTCGGCAGTAAAGACCCGCGCTCCGCCAAAGACGCCGAAAAAGTCATGCGCCCCGGAATAAATCGAGAAAGGCTCTCGGAACTCGTAGAATTTGTCGATTTTATACTCCGAAGTGAGCCCGAGATAGGGAGACTGGCTCGCCGCCAGGGGCAGAGAAAGCGTCAGGCCGGCGATTTCGGTCCATTCAGCACTTTCCTTGTTGACGAAGCTGTGCTCGACTTCAAACCAGGGAATTCCGGCGTAAAAAAAGAACCGGGTGATAAATTCGAAAAGCGTCTCCCCGGTGGTGGCATGGTGTTTTCCCTCCGCTCGGACAATCGCTCGCAGCGGCCCTCGCTCCTCGACGGTGAAACGGACACGACTGGCTGACGGCGCCTCGAAGGTCTTTCCCTCGGCCGTCCAGAGAAAAAACCCGTTCTTCCTGGAACGGTCCAGAACCTCTTTTCCCTTCACTTTGACGCTTTCCAGGAGGCTTCCGGATTGAGCCGCGAGAACAACCTCCAGGCCGGCAGTCGAGACAACGACCGAACCGTCACGCTCTTGGATGTTGACTTGCTGCGCGGGGGCCGGAGTTCTCAACGTCGAGTTCCATTCGAGTCGCCACTCTTCAACGGCCTGGCGCTTGAGGTCAACAAAGAATAGAACGTGGGCCCAGCGGATTGACCCATCCGGCCAGCGGCTGAGGGCCTTCGCCTGCACAGGCAGGAGCTTCCCCTCCGGCGAAGTAACAACCAGCAACGAGAGGTCCTTTAGCTCCCCTCTGGCAAACGGAAATCCAAGGCCAACCGGCCAGTTCACCCGGTCGAGCCCGACGGGCTCTTCAATCCGGATTATAGCCTGACCGGCAAAAGCCGACCCGGCCAAGAAAAAAGAAAGAAGAAAGATGAATGACCTGACTTTTTTCATGCCTCTCATTTTAACCTGCTTAACCGATGAGTCAACCTCTCTCTCCTTGTCCTGAGTATTCAGCCCTCTACTGTCGATTGACACTCAAAGCCCCTGTTGGCGCAATCGCTTTGCACTCATCAGCCCTCTTTACTAAAAGCTGAAATAGAACCGTTCCATTCCAGCGAGTAAGACATCATATAGCCTTCCAAAAACACACTCATGTTCTTTAGCCTTCACCAAGGTTTCTCCGGGACTTTCGCCTTCTTGCCGGCGTCAGTAGCTTGATTCGGGCCCCTTTTTTGGCTAACATTCCGCAACATGATTTCTTTATACCTGGTTCCATCATGCTCGGGATGGTTAAAGAGGCCTTTCGTCAATGACTCCTTGGGAGAAGAACCAGAATGGGAAAGGAGATGAGGATTCGATGAGATACTTCATTTCAGTTTTGTGCGCTGGTTTACTTTTCCTTCCGTTGCCGGGAAAAGAAAAAGACGCTTCAACACCCTTGACTTTCAACCTCCCCTCAGACGCTCAGGCTCAGAGCTTAGGCAAAAGCTATCCTGACGGGCACGGCGGAACCGTCTTTTTTCCTCTCGGCGACCTCTCCTTCGCCGACGAGGTGGTCGCCTTTCAATCGGGCAACCCGGCCGCGGCCAACGAGCGGGACAGGGACCCAAAGTTTTCCCTGGGTATTCCCGACTATGATGAGGCTAAGGACACGAAATACACGACGCTCGGTTGCGGCGGGGTTCTTACCTTGCGCTTCGTCGATAACGCCCTCGTCGACATCGAGGGACCCGACCTCTATGTCTTTGAAATCGGCCCTCAGGTGGAACCCACCAGCCTGGCCATATCTGAAGACGGGGTCAAGTGGGTCGAGGTGGGAGCAATCTCTGGCGGGAAAGCCGCGGTGGATATCCATGATTTTGTCGAGCCGGGACAACTCTTCCATTTCATCCGTCTGACTGACTTAAAGTCTGGCTGCGGCGGCAGCTGGCCCGGGGCTGATATCGACGCTGTCGGCGCGATTGGATCCGTGCTCCAATTTTCTCTGAGCAGCTCGGTGCTTTTTGACTTCAACAAGTTCGACCTCAAGCCGGAAGCCCGGGAAGAGCTGACCCGCATCGCCGGCGAGATCAGCAAATTCCCTGGCGCAAAGATTATTGTCGAGGGGCATACGGATTCCGTAGGCACCCAGGAGAAGAACCAGGTGCTGTCCGTTAAACGCGCTGAAGCCGTGCGTGCTTTTCTGGCCTCAGCTGGACTGGAGAAAGCCTCGTTCGACGTTCGAGGCTATGGGGAGACCCGGCCGGTGGCTACCAACGATACCGAAGAAGGCCGGGCCAAGAATCGCCGCGTCGTCATCATCGTTGTCCCCCGCTGAGCTGCCTCAGGCTACCCAATCGAAGCACCCTAATACCGTCTTTTGAACCTTTCAATTTTCCTTTGCCTCCACCTTTCCAACCCCTCCCACCTGAGAGGGGGGATAAACTTCTCGAGAATCTGCGGGCAGGTCAGGCTGAATGAATGCGTTGACCGTTGACCGTTTTTGACATCAATGATTGGGTGTGTTATAAAATCCTAAGTCGAAATCAGAATAGCGGGAGACACGGGCAATTACAGCCAAACTAACTACTCCTCTCACTCCAGAATTTTCCGTCCATCAAAAGGCATGTCCGCAAACAGAACCTGTCTATCTTGATATCTTAAGAAAGATGACGGGCGAAAGGAAGCTCAAGATAGCCTTCCAGCTTTATGAAATGGCTTTGAGCTTATGCCGGCAAAACATAAGGGAGCAAAATCCAGATATCGAAGAGGAGGAATTAAAAAAAGTTCTACTTAAAAGGTTCGGCTATGATTCAAGAAGACCTGCTCCTAAAAGTCACCGCTAAATTACATCAACTCAAGATTCCTTACATGATAACAGGAGGAATCGCAGTTATTTTTTATGGGAGGCCCCGGCTTACCTATGATTTTGACTTTGTGGTGACGATCAGGCCCGGACAAATTTCCGGCCTTATGAAAGCTTTTCAAGATGAGTTTTACATCAGCCAGGAGGCCATCCAGAATGCCCTTAACACGCAGAGCATGTTTAATATGGTCCATTTTGAAAAAGATTCTTTGGTTCAAGGAATCAGAAGTTCAAAAGCATCTGGAAGACGCACTCTGGATTTTAGAGATCCAGCAGAACCTGGACCTTGATTATCTAAAAATATGGGCAGATAAGCTGGGCATTCAAGGTTTGCTCGAGGGACTTCAAAAAAGAATCCCTGGCTGAGATGTAAAACGACGAGAGTCAAACGGCCAGGTAATGTACCCAAGGCTAGTCTGAGAATCCCGGTGACAATTTTTATTGCGGAAGGTGCGGGATAGAGCTTCCCTCCGCCAAGGAAATCTCTTCCGTTTAGCCAGAGTCCTTAGAAACTCCTATCAAAGAATTGGCCATTGGCTCCACCTTTCCCGGACGCAACCAGATCATTGGAGAGCTTCCGCAACGAGCTCAAAATTGCCCGGCATATCTCGCCAAGAATATCTGCCGGATGTATGGCCTGGGCAAGGAAGCAGGCAATTATTTCAAAAAATACTCAGTCGAGTTCTCGGCTATCAGGACCTTCCCTCTGTGGGCATTAGCATAGAGGCCGTAATATCAGGCAGTGACTCGGTATCAAGGGCCATCGAAGAGGAGTATTTCCCGACTTCAATAGCCCCACTCCTCCAGGCACTTCGAATGACAGGAGGGACAAAACCCCCGGGTGCGGCAGGAAAAATATGGCCATTTTAACTTTACAGCCTTATTTTTCTTTATTTCTTTTATAAAGCCAATTTTCCAAATAATTATGCCCGTAATCACACAAATAATCACAAAAGCAACACCTAAGTGATAAATAGCCAGTATTATTAATGGAAATATCACTCGAACTACTATTGATAATACAAAAAGAAGGAATATAGCTAATATAGTAGCAATCCAGCGGAGCCACTTTTTATCCCTAAACTTCCATAACTCAATGGCGGTAAAAATATTAACGACAGCAATAACCAATAGGGCAATTAGCGCCAGAAAGTTTGATTCCTCTCCATATCTGAGCGATATATATAGGATTAGTAATGCTATTCCTGCCTCAAGTATCAATAACCTGATGATATTACGAATTGATTCTATCCCTTTATTTCTTTTTCTCGTCATTATATCCCTACCTTTATTGCCCGCGATAAGCAGATAACGTTTTCGGCTATACGAAGTTGCCCGAAGCGTAGTGTAGGGCAATTTTGGAGAGGGCGACACTCCGCCAGAACCGCATAGCTGCTATTGTGTGAAGTGCTTGGATGGCTCTTTTGGTCTTTCATATTTTCCTCCGCGATTCTTTTTCTTTCGCCGTAGCCATGGATGGCGAAGGCGAAATTATTTCTCAAGCAAATCCTCAAGCTTGCTTCTGAATTCACCTTATTTTCTTCTGAATCGTCGCCGTCGGGCTCTATTTCAACAACAACGATATTTTCGCCAAGTTTCAAAAAGTAATCGGGGTTAAAACTGTCTTGCCTCGGCTGTTTGCCATTTCGCCATGAATACTCAATGCTGTAAAATCCCATGTCTCTTGATTTTATCCACGCATCTAGTCTTTCACACGCAGGTTCTTTTGCCAATATTTCAACATCTTAATAACATCTTCCAAATTCCAAAATCTCAACCACTCCATTTGCGCATTCGCTTTTGAAATTTTCAGTGAAAAAGACTGTTGAGCCGTACTTAATCGTCCCGACGACAACACTCTCTTTTTCAAGCGGACTTCCATTTCCAAAATCTCATCGACCAGTCCCCGAATGTTCATACTCCAAGCATCAAGATTAAAAACTCTAACTTTCGGCTAGGGCGATTTGTATTCTTCGGGTATGCGAAGCCCTCAACCCAAAACTTGAGCGATTAAAAGATAATAAATTCGTTTTTCTGCTGAGCTTGCCAAATGGTCTCTCGACACCCGATTTCTGCTCCTCCCTGCGTAGGAAATCATAGAAGCCGATACTGCGGGATGTCAAGTTGAACTCTTCTTTTGGGCTAGGACATGGTATCCAGGGTAAGGGGAGTATTTGGGAGCAGCGGAGCGGTCAGCGCCGTCATCAGGTCCACTACCTCGAAATCATAAAGCGCATCCATAACGGCGATATCGGCGAGATAGTGGCTGCTCAGTGCTACTGGAATATGGGCGCGCTGTGGGTCGAGCGCGCGGCTCAAAACTGGGCTGACCGCATTATCAAGAAATGGTCCGACATGGAGTGGCAGGTGCGCAACTGGTTGTTTACCGTCTGGTGCTCGGGCGACCACATCGTCGAGCAGCACGTGCACAACCTGGATGTTATCAACTGGGCCTTTGGCACTCACCCGGTGAAATGCATGGGCATGGGCGGCCGGGCGGCCCGCACCGACCGGATGTTCGGAAATGTTTATGACCACTTTGCCGTTGAGTATGAATATACAAACGGAGACAGGGTGCTCAGCATGTGCCGGCAAACCGCCGGGGCCGCCGAGAATGTCTCCGGGCGGGTGCTCGGGACAAAGGTCCTGGCCTACGCCGACGGCGCCAACGGCTATATCCGCTGCCTCCGGCTCACCTCGACCGGAAGAAAATTAATTTCCTGTCGTCTAATTTTTTCTAATAAAGAATAGGGTTAATATTGTTTACATGTGGTTTAAAAATCTTACCCGGCCGGTTGATCTGGCCTGAGCGAAGTGTTTTACGGTCAAAAAAATGCCTGGCCATGTTCGGGTGGTTAAAATGATGTTTCGACGGCTGCAAAACCTACTTAAGGTCTTAAGGACGGGATTGATTCTAATCTTGCTCCTGTCGGCTGCCCGGCCTGCTCTGGCTCTGGGATTAGATTTCAATCACGGTCACTGGTCGCGGTTTTTTCTGACCTCTCAGCCCGGCTCCCCGGAGGGGTCGGTCCTTCGTTATAAACGGTCGGTCGGGGACGTAATAACTTACAAGCAGGTTTTTTATGCCGAGCGCCAGGTGGCTCTGAATCGTCCGGAATTCTTCAAATTCCGCATTGAATGGACGGTAAAGGTTGCTACCATCGCGGAAAAAAACGGTCGCTATACTCTGGCCATTCAATACAATCGGGAAGAGGCCAGACTCTTGAACCAGAAAGAACTGGAAGCCGTGCTGTCGCCGGAAGAAATCTTTGATGCGCTGGTGGAACAGACGGATTTTGACCTTCAGACCACCAGGGTGGTCGAGGTTGACGACCTAGGCCGCAACCTCAACCACAGCTATTATTACAACGAGATGTTCTCCGGGCTTCATCCCCTGGCTACTCGCCTGTTTTCCCTGCCCAACAAGCCGGTTTATCCGGGTCTGACCTATGAAATTGAGGCTGAGGAGCCGGTGGTAATCACCTACAAGGGGCTGATTCCCTGGGTGGTCGGGGAAATGCATTGTTTTGAAGGTCGGGTGGCCGGCGGCCTGCTTAAAGCC
>FWPV01014622.1_pt1 | contig 11475 bp, 10 predicted proteins | sample 2228371 | NCBI WGS metagenome assembly FWPV01 (sample SAMEA103939776, study PRJEB20133) | metagenome | reverse complement strand
ATCGCCCACCACATAAAGGTTCCCGGCGGCATCGATCTCCAGATCCGCGGCGATGTCGTCCCGATTGCCGCCCAGATACGTCAGCCATGCCAGCGACCTGCCGCCCTGATTGAAACGCGCTACAAAGGCGTCGCGTCCTCCTGCAGCGTTGGCTTGGAGTACAGTTCCCCGGCCCAGACCGGAGGAGGTCGTCCAGCCGGCGACATAGATCACGTCTCCAGGGGCCGGAACGACGGCACTGATGGAGTCAGCCTGCCCGCTGCCGAGGAAGGTGGAAAACTCAAGGATCGGGTCGATAACCAGCGGCAGCTCCGGTTTGTACTGCCCCAGGGCAAAACCGAACTCTCCGGTCCCTACCGGCCGAAAATCACAGGCTACCGCCAGGCGACCGCCGTCGCTCTCCTGGTAAGCAAGGGGTGCTTTCAGCGTCAACTGTTCATTTCCCAGGACCAGGCGGAGCTTCCCGTCCTCCTCAGTTACGACCTCGTCGAAGCCGGACAACTGGAAGCGGATCCGGACTGGGTCGGCACCCGGCGCGACCTCAAAGTCGAATTCCAGTTCGCCCCGCCTGCCATGGAAGATCAGGTCGATTCCCGGATAAACACCCGGATAGCGGACGCCGGCGTAAACCGGGACCTGGGTCCGCCAGGCGCTGCTGGGGCCAAGCAGGTAATTCAGCACATACGGAGCCTCTTCCTCGCCCCGCGGCGCAACCTCGCCGGCGCCGACCAGTCGCAGGCGCGCCGGGGCAGCGGCTCCAAACTGGATTCCCGATGCGGTCAGAAGCACTTCCCCGGGATGACCTGCCGTGCGGAACCCGGAACCTTCCGCGGTCTGAACCGGCTCGAAGCGGAGAGGCAGAGAAGGCGGATCCACGCGGGTGACGGTGGGCGCGGCCCGCACCACACCGGCAAAGATCAGAAAATACACCGCTACACGGATCGGCAGCAGAACTGGAGTCATATGCCTCCTAGTCTAACGACTTCGGCGATCCCTGTTTACCGCAACTCGAAGCGTTTCATCTTCTCCAGCAAGCTGCGGTAGCTGATCTGGAGCTGTTCGGATGTCCGCCGCCGGTTCCAGCCGTTGGCCTGCAGGACCCGCCGGATCAGTTCCCTTTCCACCCGGGCACCGGCCTGGCGAGCCAGCTCCGGCATGGGCAAGGCGGTTGGCTCCGGCTCCGGTGATTCCGTCAGGTCGAGGCGGCTCACCGCTTCACCCAGGTCCTCGCCGCTGACCACCACACGTTTGAAGAAGTTCCTGAGTTCCTCCACGTTGCCGGGCCAGGAGTACTTTTCCAGAGGGGTCAGCAGTTCATCAGTCAGTGTTTGGGCGCTGTCGAGTCCGTAGCGCAGCCGCCAGCCCGCGAAGAAATGTTGGGCGAGGGGCCGGATATCCTCAGGTCGTTCGCGCAATGGCAGGACGCGAATCTCCAGAGCCCGGATCCTTTCGTACAGGTCGTTCCGAAAACGGCCGTTGACGACCTGACGCCAGAGATCGGGGGAAGCTGATGCGATGACCTTGCAGTCGGCCATGGCCAGCGTCGGCCGGGAGGCACGCTCCGCTTCGCAGCGGAGGAGGAGCTGGAGCAGCAGCGCCTGGCCGTCGGACCCGAGGGAGTCGAGGTCGCGGAAGAAAAGCGTGCCGGAGCAGCAGGGGTTGCCCTCAGTGTCGGGAGGACCTGAGCGGAACAGCCTGCTGTCGAGGCTGCTGATGGGTGGACGGCCCTGGCAAAATCGATGAAAGGGGCGCCCTGATTGGCCGGAACAGCGATGAATGTAACGGGCAAGGGTCTCCCGTCCGCTGCCGGGTTCTCCGGTGATCAACAGGTTGAGGTCGGTGGTGGCGACTCGCCGCGCCAGCTCATAGACGCGCTGCATCGCAGGGCTCGGGCAGGTCAACTGTTCCCATTCCCATGCGCTGACTGGAGCAGTCGGGCCGTTCATTGCACAACAGTTCTTAGCAAGTCCGATGCCAGGTATTCCGCCGGCCGGGCAACGGCTGTCACTGCCTGGATTTCGTTCCGCGGGAATGGAGGCGTTGTTTCAGTTCCCTCCCAACTTCGGGTACCGGGTTACCCACCGAACCCTTTCCGCCATCCGGCGGCCCCGATCCGCAAAACGTTTGGGCGGCGACCGAGAACCATGGCGCTCCCAGGGCCGATACCCCGCCCGGGAGAGTGAAACCTGGAATCCAGAAAGTAGGTGGGCTGCTCTCGACAAACAGGGTGACGAGGTTGTTTAATGTTGGCTTTTTGGAGATGATCGGTCCGGCTGAACAGGAGTCGCCATGTTTCGACTAGGGCGTACCGCCGCCAGTTCCAAGATACCCCTTCGCCGTACGGTAGAGATTCCTCCCAGGAAGAGCCTCCGGGTGGGACGAAATGAGCCTTGCCCGTGCGGAAGCGGGCGCAAGTACAAGAATTGTCACGAGGCCGAGGGCGAAGCCTTCCTCATGAAACTGGCCCGCAAGCGGGACCTGGATCGTTGGGAGGAGGAGCAGAAGAAGGCCGGCGTGTCCTGGTTCCGGCGCCTGCTGGGCAAGGCCCTCCGGTAATCCTGCCGGTTTGGCGCGCCGCCCGTGGTTGCCACGGGGTTTCGGCCGGGGGCCGGGACTCCCCTCACTGCTTCGAAAGCTCGCGGCTCCTGTGAAAGGCCACAATCAGCCGCCAGGCTTCCGCCGGGTCGTCGGTGTACTGGATCAGCTCCAGATGGCGATCCTCAATCGTTCCCTCGTCCGCCAGAAAGCGGAAGTTCACCACCTGGTCCCAGTACTCCTTTCCGAACAGGATAATGGGGATTTCCTGCATCCGGTTGGTCTGTCTGAGGGTCAGCGCATCCATCAGCTCATCCAGGGTGCCGAACCCCCCCGGGAAAATGACCAGTGCTTTCGCCCTCAGCAGGAAATGCATCTTGCGCAGAGCGAAATAACGGAAACGGAAGGACAGCCCGGGTGTGAGATAAGGATTGGGACGCTGTTCAGCCGGCAACGTGATGTTGAGGCCGATGGACTTTGCGCCCACCTCGTAGGCCCCCCGGTTGGCCGCCTCCATGATGCCCGGGCCGCCTCCAGTCACGATCACGTAATTGTGAAGGGGTTCTTTGGTCGATTCGGTGGCTACAATACGGGCGAATTCCCGGGCCTTGTCGTAATAGTGCGACTTGGCCACAATGCGCCGGGCGACCTCCACCTCCCGGATCAGACTGGGGTTGTTGGGGTAGACCGCCAGCGCTTCCTCAGCTCGGTGCAGGCGCTGCTCGGCCCGGAAGCGGTCGACAATTTGGGTGCCGCCGAACACGACGACGGTGGAGTGAATGTTCTGTTCGGCAAAGTAGATCTCAGGTTTGAGCAGCTCCAGCAGCAGGCGCACCGGACGCGCCTCGTCCCGGGCCAGAAATTCGGTGTCCTCTTCGACCAGTCGATAACTGGGTGAAGAGAGAATCGCCTGCAGACGTTCTTCCTCGCTGTTCTTGGGCACTGTCTCCTCCCGCTTCGCCGGACTGTCAAGAACGGTTCACGTGTGCCGATTCCCTCTCGGTTCGGGTGAGTTTGGCTTCAGGAGCGCCAGGGGTCGCGGTACTCATAGCTCAGCCACCGGTTGGCGGATGCCGGCTGGACGATCTGTTCTCGTTCGGCGTCCCACTCCAGCCGGCTGCCGGTCGCCAGCGCGATGTTTGCCAGCAATGCGAAAGTTGTCGAACGATGGCCCTCTTCCAGGGGACACGCCGGCGTTTGCCGGCTACGTACGCAGTCAAGGAAATTCCGCACGTGCGTCGGAGTGGAGTCGGTCTCCTCCGTCACCAGACGGCGCTCCTCAGCCGGTTCAGGCGCTCCGAACTGACCCGGTGGAGAGCTCTCGATCCGGTAGCCGGCGCCCCGCTCGTAGACTGTACTCACCAGCAGGTTGCCCCGGGTTCCCCGGATTTCGATTTCTCCTTGGGCAACCTCCCCACCGCACGCCTCGTACTGCCCGAAGGTGAGGAGAGCGCCGCCGGGAAACTCGAAAGTGACCTCCATGGTGTCCGGAATGGTCCGATCGTCGTCGACGGCGTAGCGCCCACCCACGGCGGTGACGAATCGCGGTGCCTGTTCCCCGATCAGCCACCGGATCACGTCGAAGTAGTGGACTCCCCAGTTCCCCACCTGGGAGGAATACTCCTGCCACCAGCGGAAGCGGTAGGGGTGAATGTTGCTCTGATACGGACGCCAGGGCCGCGGACCCAGCCACAGGTTCCAGTCCAGATCGGGCGGAGGCTCCTGGGGAGATTTTCGCCCGATACCGCCCGGGGCCATGTTGCTGACCCGGTATGCGCGGCAGACTGTCACTTTGCCCACAGCTCCATTCCGGATGAGTTCCGGCAGGCCTCGATAGACCTCGGAGGATCGGCGTTGCAGGCCCACCTGGACGACCCGTCGGGCTGCGGCGGCGGCTTCAATCATGCGCCGGCCCTCGGCCACGGCCACGGTGAGAGGTTTTTCCACATACACATCCTTGCCCGCGCTGCAGGCGTCGATGGTTTGCAGGGCGTGCCAGTGGTCCGGAGTTGCGATGACGACGGCATCAATATCGGTGCGCTCGAGCAGCCGGCGGTAATCTTTGTAGCGGGCCACCCGCTCTCGCCAGGCCTCTCCCATCCGGGGGATGTAGCGGCCCACCTCCGCCCGCAGGGTCGGATCCACCTTGTCCAGTTGCCGTTGGAGAAACGGCTCATAAACGTCACAGACCGCTACCAGCTCGACATCCGCGAAACCCAGGAACGCCTCGAGCAACTGGCTGCCACGGTTGCCGACGCCGATGAAGCCGAGTCCGATGCGATCACTGGGCGCCGGAAACGGACCGGCACGGCGCACCGAAGCAGCCGGCAGCGGCGCGGACGACGCGGTGGCGGCAACCAGGGTACCTCCCATGAACGTTCGGCGTGTGATGTCCCGTCTTCTCACTTCGATCATCTCCTCCCGAGTCCCGGCGGGGAGCCTCCGGCCGGCTTGATCCCATCAGCCTTGCGGCCGGTACAGCAGCATACCGGCCAGGGAGAGAACCAGGTAAGGCAGGTACACCACCAGGCTTTGGGTGAGGACAGCCGCAACCAGGCCCAAAACTGAAATGGCTTCGAACACTGCCAGCCGCACTACCAGCAGGGTGAACCGGTGCCGGTCATCACTGCCCTGTGGCGGTGAGCCCATCCAGGCTTCAAGCCAGCGAGCTGCGACCAGGAAAAGAAGAACCGCCAGCAGCGCCGGCACCAGCACGGCAGGCTGGGAAAAGTCCACGGTCTGCGCCGGTCCGGTGCCGACGATCCGCCAGGCGACCGCCAGGAACAGGATGGGACTCATGGCCATGGCCAGCCACAACAGGCGACCCAGCATCAGGGGGCTCAAATCCGGTTGGTTCCCCATCTTGATCGCACGAGAGTAATCGTTCTCCCGGACAGGGTAAAGTGTAGGGGACTAAAGTCTCACCAACGTTGGGACTTGGGAAAGGCAGCTTCATTGATGTGGTCGCCGAACTTGACGGAAGCCTTTGACTTCGCCGCCCGGCTCCATCAGTCCCAGACCCGCAAGGGTTCAGAGGTGCCGTATCTGGCGCATCTGCTGGCGGTGGCCGCGCAGGTGCTGGAATGGGGCGGCGATGAGCCCTCGGTTATCACCGCCCTCCTGCATGATGCCGTCGAGGACCAGGGCGGGCTGGACACTCTGGAAGAAATCCGGCGGCGATTCGGTTCCGGGATCGCCCGGATGGTCAGCGGGTGTTCAGACGCCTTCACCACTCCCAAGCCGCCGTGGAGGGAGCGCAAGGAGCGGTTCCTGGCCGGTCTGCCCGGGGCCGATCCCCGGGTCCGGCTGGTGGTGGCCGCCGACAAGCTGCACAACCTGCAGTGCATCATCCGGGACCATCGTCAGCTTGGAGAAGCGGTCTGGCAGCGCTTTCGGGGCGGTCGTGAGGGAACCTTGTGGTACTACCGGCAGTTGGTGGAGCTTTTCCGCAACCTTGGGCCCGCGCCAGCCGGCCAGGCGCTGGAAGAACATTATGGCGTGCTGCTGGCGGGCATGGCCGACGGAGGCGGGCAGCCGGCGGCCCGCCTGAACACCGGCTCGGAAGGCTGAATTCCGAGGCTGAGCCTGTGCCAGGAGGACGCTTGCACCGGCGGTCTCCCCGGGCGCCCTGGAGGGCGCGGGCTCGGTTGTGGCGGTAGGCGGCTTCCGGTAAGATCGGCCCTTTGGAGCGCCGGATGTCCCTTTATTTGTACAACACCCTCACCCGCCGCCTGGAACCCTTCCAGCCGTCCCGGCCGGGAGAGGTCCGCATGTATACCTGTGGGCCGACGGTGTATCACTACGTCCATATCGGGAACTTCCGGACGTTCATCTTTCAGGACATCCTGCGTCGTTGGTTGCGCTACCGCGGATACCGCCTGACTCACGTCATGAACATCACCGACGTGGAGGACAAAATCATCGCCGCGGCGCGCAAGGCTGGGGTTTCGATCTTCGATTACACGCGCCAGTACGAGGAAGCGTTCCTGCAGGACATGCAAACACTGCGGATCCAGAAGCCCGAGGTGATGCCTCGTGCAACCGAGCACATCCCGGAAATGCTGGAACTCATCCGTCGGTTGGAAGCAAGGGGGCTGACTTACATCAGCGACGGCTCGGTTTACTTCCGCATCGACGGCTTCCCGGACTATGGGAAGCTGTCGCAGCTCGATGCGGAGTCCGCCGAAGCCGGCCGCAGCGGCCGGGTGGACGAGGACGAGTACTCCAAGGAGAACCCGCGGGATTTTGTGTTGTGGAAGGCCGCCCGGGAGAATGAACACTCCTGGCCTTCACCCTATGGACCGGGGAGGCCCGGCTGGCACCTGGAATGCTCGGCCATGAGCATGAAGTACCTGGGTGAGTCCTTCGACCTGCACTGCGGGGGGGTCGACCTGGTTTTCCCCCACCACGAGAACGAGATCGCGCAGAGCGAGGGTGCCACCGGACATCCGTTCGTCAGATACTGGATTCACGGGGCCCACCTGATCGTGGAGGGCCAGAAAATGTCCAAGTCCTTGGGCAATTTTTACACCCTGCGGGACCTGCTGGCCCGCGGTTGCAAGCCCGAGGCTTTGCGTTACCTGCTGGCTTCAGTCCACTACCGCAAGCCGCTGAACTTCACGTTTGAGGGCGTCGAGCAGGCTGAGGCCGCCATTCGCCGTGTCAACGATTTTCTGGTGAGGGTTCGGGAAGTATCCGCCGCCGCACCCCCGACCCCTGCCTTGACGGAGCGCACGAAGGCCGCGCTGGTCCGGTTTGAAGCAGCCCTCGATGATGATCTGAACACTTCGGCGGCACTGGCCGCGATGTTCGAGCTGATCCGTGACCTGAACCCCTCCCTGGAGCAGCGCCAGGTGGGCGGCGATACCCGGGCGGCCCTGCTGGAAGCCTTCGGGAAGTTCAACCAGGTGTTCGACGTCTTCCAGGTCGAGGAGGTGGCCATCGCAGACGAAGAAGTCCTCCGGCTGATTCGGGAACGCGAACTGGCCCGCAGCGAACGGGACTTCCGACGGGCCGACGGAATCCGCAACCGCCTGGCGGCGCAGGGCATCCTGCTCGACGACACCAAGGAAGGCACAAGATGGAAAAGGCGGAGCTGAGTCTGGAGCCGGGCTGTGTGCGGGAGGTCATCGGCCGGTACATGCTGGCCGACGGACTGGATCTGGTTATCGACCTGAATCGCAGTCGCGGATCATGGATCGTCGACGCCCGGAACGGAGAGCCTTACCTGGACTTCTTCAGTTGCTTTGCCACGATTCCGCTGGGCTACAACCATCCCCGCATGGCCTCCCGCGAGGCCGTCCAGGAACTCGGGCAGGCCGCGGTCCAGAAGCCGTCCAATTCCGACCTGTACTCGCTGGAGATGGCGCGGTTCGTGGCGACCTTCGGCCGGCTGGCCATGCCGGAATTCATGCGGTATCTGTTTTTCATTGAGGGCGGCGCTCTGGCTGTCGAGAACGCCCTGAAGATCGCCTTCGACTGGAAAGTCCGTCGCAATTTGGCCCGTGGGCTGGACGAAGGCAGGGGAACCCAGGTCATCCACTTCCGTCAGGCGTTTCACGGCCGGTCGGGGTACACGCTGTCGCTGACCAATACGGCGGACCCTCGAAAGACGATGTACTTTCCCAAGTTCAACTGGCCCAGGGTGCTCAACCCGAAATGCAGTTTCCCGCTGGAGGGAGCCGCCCTTGAACGGGTCGTCCGGGACGAGGAAGAAGCAGTTCGCCAGATCCTGGCGGTGCTGGAGCGCGATCCGGACGACATCGCCTGTCTGATCATCGAGCCGATCCAGTGCGAAGGTGGCGACAACCACTTCCGTGCCGAATTCCATCGCGAACTGAGGCGGATCTGCGACGCCTATGACATCCTCCTGGTCCATGACGAGGTTCAGACGGGGATGGGGGTCACAGGCCGGATGTGGGCCTGCCAGCATTACGTGCAGCCGGATTTGATCGCTTTCGGCAAGAAGTCCCAGGTGTGCGGCGTGATGGCAGGACCACGGGTCGACCAGGTGCCGGACAATGTCTTTCACGTGCCGAGCCGGATCAACTCCACCTGGGGCGGGAATCTGGTGGACATGGTGCGTTGTCGGATGTACCTCGAGATTTACGAGGAAGAGGGGGTGCTGGAGCATTGTGTACGGGCGGGTCGGTTGCTGTTGAGCAGGCTGCAGGAACTGCAGGCGGAGTTTCCGCAGGTGGTGAGCAACGTCAGGGGCTTGGGACTGCTGTGTGCCATGGACCTGCCGGATCGTGAGGCCCGGGACCGTCTGCTGAAAGCTTTGTTCCGCCGCCGGCTGGTGATGTTGGGGTGCGGGGAGCGATCGATCCGATTCCGCACCGCCCTGAACATCCCTGAGGAGGACTTGCTGGCCGGCGTGGACATCATCCGGGCGGCGATCGCCGAAGAGTTCCGGGACTGAACCCCGATGGGAAGCCCCGGCCGGTTCATCACCTTCGAAGGAGTGGAGGGCTCCGGCAAGAGCCTCCAGTTGCGGCTGACCGCCGCCGCCCTCCGCAAACGCAACCTCGAGGTGGTGGAAACCTGCGAACCGGGGGGAACCGCCTTCGGTCGGGAACTGCGACGCGTCCTGCTCAGGGAGGATGGACCCCCCAGGGACGCGGCTGCGGAACTGCTCCTGTATCTGGCGGACCGCGTCCAGCACCTGCGCGAAGTGGTGGAGCCGGCGCTGGCCCGCGGATGTTGGGTGCTGAGCGACCGTTACCATCATGCGACGCTGGCCTACCAGGGACACGCCCGCGGTCTCGGCGTTGCCTGGATACAGCGTCTGGCGATACCGTTGGGGATCAGACGGCCGGATCTGGTGTTGGTTCTCGACCTTCCGGCGGAAGCGGGTCTGGCGCGGGCACGGGCGCGAAACCGGCAGCGACGGACGAAGCTGGGACGCTTCGAGGCGGAGTCCCTGGAGTTTCATGAGCGGGTTCGGGAGGCGTACCTGCGGCTGGCCGGTGAGGACCCTTCGGGAATCGTGGTCATCGACGCGGTAGGGACGCCGCCGGAAGTCTCCGCCCGTGTCTGGGAGGCCATCACCGGCCGGTTGGGCTTATGAGCCAGGTGCATCGTCTGGGGGATCTCGTCGGCAATCGGGCCCTGATCTCGGCGCTGGCGCGCAGTCGACTGCCGGCGGCGGCCCTGTTTGCCGGCCCGGAAGGGGACGGCAAGCGCACGGTGGCCCTGTTGCTGGCCGCTGCCGCAAACTGCCGTGGGCCGGAGGACGGTGAACCTTGCGGCCGCTGCCCCTCCTGCCTGAAGGCCTTCCAGGGAATCCATCCCGACATCCGAATCTGGTCCCCGGACACCGCCGGTGGGAAGATCCGGATCGAACAGATGCGGGAACTGCGCGACGAGGCGCAGTTCCGGCCGTTTGAGGGGCGCTGCAGGTGTTTCCTGATTGATCCCGCCGATGCCATGACCGCCGAGGCGGCCAACTGCATCCTGAAGACCCTGGAAGAGCCGGCCGAGACCACCCATCTGCTGCTGGTCACGGCGTTCCCTGACCAACTGCTGCCGACGATCCGGTCGCGATGTCTGCAGTTCGTCTTCCAGCCGGTGGGGCGGGAAGAGTTGGAACGGTTGCTGGTGGCCCGGCCGGGGGTCGACCAGCCGGAGCTGAGGGCTGCGCTGGCCCGGGGCAGCGTCGGCAGCGCCCTGGCGTTGGACCTGGCAGCTTACACCCGGGAACGCGATCTGCTGCTGAAGCTGTTGGCGGCATGGGTGCCGAAGAGGACTTTCGCCGCGATGTTGGCGGCCTCCGAGAAACTGGGGCTGAAGGTACGGGACCGGGCGACCGTCCAAAGGCTGCTGGTGGTGTTGCAGGACCTGCTGTGCGACATCTACCACCTGCAGGTGGGCATGCCGCAGCGGGTAATGAATGTGGACCGGCTGGGGGAGTTGAACCGCCTGCGGGACAAGCTCGCGCTGGCGGAGCTCGAATCGCTGCTGGAGGCGACGGCGGAGGCCCGGCGGGACGTGGACCGCAACGTCAAGCCGGATGTCTGCTTCGAGACTGTCTGGTGCAGCCCGACCGGCGCGAGCGCAACCGTTACAGGCCGAGGCGCCTGACTCCTTCACCATGCGGGCGCCCGTTTGCCCGGAGACCCTGCGTTCCACTATAGTGAGCCCTTGTGACCTGGTTCAGCCGGGAGAAAAAGCCGCTCCAGCCGGCAGCCGAGGACGAACGGACAGTTCGGACCGAGGGGCTGTTCACGAAGTGCGACGGCTGCAAAGCCATCATCTGGAAAAAAGAGCTGGAACAGTCGTTGTGGGTATGCCCGAAGTGTGCTTTCCACTTCAGGATCGACGCCCGAAAGCGACTGGAGATCCTGTTCGACGACGGGGAATATCAGGAATTCGACGCCGAACTCCGGTCCTCCGATCCGCTCGGTTTCGTCGACAAGAAACCCTACCGCGAACGACTGGAGGCGGCCGTTCGGTCGACGGGCTGTAACGAAGCCGTCGTCAGTGCGGAAGGTCGCCTGCAGGGGATTCCCACCATTTGCGCCGCCATGGAATACGGCTTCATTGGGGGGTCAATGGGCTCGGTGGTCGGTGAAAAAATCACTCGGGCCATCGAGAAGGCGATTGCCGAATCCAGGCCGCTGATCATTGTTTCCGCCAGCGGGGGCGCCAGAATGATGGAGAGTTTCCTGTCGCTCATGCAGATGGCGAAGATCAGCGCTGCCCTGGCGCGTCTGCACGAGCGTGGCCTGCCGTACATCTCGCTGCTCACCGACCCCACCACCGGTGGAGTTACCGCCAGTTTCGCCATGCTTGAAGACCTTAACATCGCGGAGCCGAGAGCGCTGATCGGTTTTGCCGGCCCGCGGGTGGTTGAGCAGACGATTCGGCAGAAGCTCCCGGAAGGTTTTCAGCGCAGCGAGTTTCTGCTGGAGAAAGGCATGCTCGACGCCGTTGTGCACC